>Ga0209489_101129_pt1 | contig 54266 bp, 17 predicted proteins | sample SiratrowhiteBW_FD_187527 | JGI IMG/M metagenome (GOLD analysis project Ga0209489, IMG submission 187527) | Root nodule microbial communities of legume samples collected from California, USA - Siratro white BW (SPAdes) (version 2) | ecosystem: Host-associated > Plants > Roots > Nodule | place...
TTTTAAGATTCTTACATCATTTCTCAATATTTTTAAGATCATATTTCACCTTTTAGTAGTTCGTAATATTATAATTATTTTATACTTTATGATTTTCAAAAGTAGTATTTATTAAGTGAATGAATTATTTAAGTCATTAATAATAAATTTAAAATGTCAATTTATGTAATTATAGTAGATCTGATATACAAGAAGATATTATGACAAACTTGTAATTTTGCTATCTTTTATATTAGTTTTAAATTATCTTTATGTTTGCTAGAGACTAATTTTTATTTTATAAGTTAGAAAATTAAAATAACTCAAAACAACACTAGTATTTTAAAAATCTTAATTTTATATCATAATTGACATAAAAAAATTAAGATTTCAAGTCATTTATAAATATGACCAACATGGAATGGTGTTACATTCCTCAAATAAAGTGCTCTTATATTAGAAATTAACATGACTTATATTTATACTTGAAGTTAAAGATTCATAATTTTATATCTCTCTAAGTTACGTAAAATTAATATTACCGATATCAATCTTAAAGCTTAATACCAATGTAATAAAATTAATATTACAAATACTATAGTTGAAAGAAATAATGTAACATAAAATATGATTAAACTCTATGTAATGAAAACGTAAAAAAATAGTAAAAAATTTTCTTATATAAAAAAAATCCTAAGTGAAAGAAGATAAACAGAATAATTATATGATAAAATCTTAACTTATATATAGTAAACTACAAATAATTTAAGAATAAAAGGAAGAAAACAAAAGGAAAACTATTTTTAAAAAACGCTACGAGTTAATTAGAAAAGCTTGTTTATCAAACATAACTAACGAGATTAAATAAATATTTTAACTAATAAAAAATTAAAACTGTAAGAAATAACAGTTTAATCGTATCATGTGTCCACAATTTAGACTGACCTAATTTTGTTACTAATATTATCAGATTTTAATGGGATGAGTTCAAGTTCACAACATTAATAAACCAAAATGTTGATTAAAGTAGTAATATAAGTAAAATGATCCGTGACACAAACTTTATCACTTTCTTTATTTAGTGACATTTTGGGGGAGAAGATGATAACTCAATATAGAAACAATTTTTAGAATTAAAGAACCTTTATAAAGTAAGATATTGTCTACATGATAAATTACTATATTTCACTTTTGACTTGGTAATACCTGTCTTAGAGAGTGAGATATTTAATAATTCAAATTATTTTTTCGTTATATATATTAGGGTTAAATTATTTTTTTTTCTAAACATAAAAAATAAAACTAATTGAATCCAAACAACTTTATTTTAAATGCATTACTTTAAGTTTAAATTTACAACTAAACTAATTGGATGGTTAAATAATAAACTTAATGTAATTGAATTGAATGTTTGTTTTATCTAAAAAAACATCAAACTCAATTCACAAACATCATTTAAATGTATAATAATAAATTCATTTTATAAGTAAATTAATTTCAAAGTCTTATTTAAAGCACTATCATATTGTTAGTTAGCTCCATTACTTTCAATTTATTCGTGAGGAACCCTCTTACATGTGTTGAATAGGATCATGCCAAAGCCCAACTACACTATGGGTAGGCCAATTCAAAAGCTGTAATCACAGAAACCGTACACCAAGACAACACTGAAGTTTTTTTTTTTTCTATTTTTTTTACTTCATTATTATTGTGGTGCAAGTGGGGTCCATACGATAACTGTTGAAGTGCAGAAATTAACTGCTTTGCAGGAAGGTAAAATACCGTTGAATAGCCCAATAATGGCATCTATGAATTGCTGCAGTACAAAATAAGTTTCGAAGATAAGCACAGCCTAATTAATAGGCCCAGATAAGCCATGCTTTAAAATAGGTATCATTTAATTTTGGAACAATAGCCAATGTGGGCATACTGGATCCTAGCTGACAATGCTTTTAAGAGTTTCTCTGCTGAAAGTATTTTTTAAGTAAAAAACCCAAAAAATCTTCTAATTTTGTATTCAAACAGACTCCGGACCCGGAAGATTGGTGAATTTAGGTATGTAACTATTAGTTTGTTTGTCCATAGACTACTAATTAATCATCGCTGGGGGTATGAATTACAAGTTGTAAAACCAATATATTTGAGGCCGATTTCGTGTGATAAAGAGAAAAAAAAAATACATGTTACATGGGTCACCAATTTATTGACCTAAACCCCTGCCGATTTAATTAAGAAAAAAAAAACATTATTTTATGGAATATCATCCATTATGTAGTTTAAAGTATACATCCTTGTATATTAGGAGGATTTTTTATATGGAGATAGAAAGATAAATACTATAGGTGCATCTAGTAAAAAAAGAAAAGAAGTCACCGAAAGAGAGTGTGAAAAAGAAGAAGAAAATAATAACTAATGTGTCTTGTATCAAAGAAGTAGTTTGGAGATGAGATTATCTCTGTTGTTTAGTTAGATATCTATTAGGATCGTTTTGTGTTACTTATCTTATTGGTGAAGAAAAAATTTTTAGTTGATCCTAAGACGTTTCAAGAAAACTTGTGGTGTATCCATTAATTATTATTAGTAAAAGTTTCACAGGATCAGTTTTGATGGATTTTTCATTCATATTGAGGTTTTTCTATGTTAAAACTTTTGGTATCTACTGTTTTTTATTTTTTTTACTTTTTTATTTAATGCATCCCATTGTTTTACTAATTATTTTTTATGGGAAAAACTTCATGTGAGTTTAGCTTTTGCTTATCATTTTTGTTATCTTTCCAACAATTGGTATTAGAACTTCGGATAGGAGCTTTGGTTTAAGCTCTGAAGATGGGAGATGTTGATGGTGTTAGAAACATGATTAATTTGGATTCTACAAATTATTCAATGTGGAAATCCTGCATGGAAGATTTGTGATTTTTGCAAAGACCTATATGATCCTATTGATGAATAAGGTGTTAAACCAGTAGATAAATATGAGGAAGATTGGAAGAAGATAAATAGAAAGACTATTGACATGTTCATGAATGAATGAATAAATATTTATCATCATGGAATAGGTGAGACTCTAAAAATTCCTTGACCAAGATATTCCTTATTAGAAAACTAGTAGTAAACTTGAAATACAAGGATGGTTCCTTAGTGGCTGAACATTTGAGTAGTTTTCAAAATATGGTGAATCAGTTGGTCACTGTGGAGATGTTAGATGAGTTACTTGCATTGTTGGTGCTTACCTTATTACCATACTGGTAGGAACCATTAGTGGTATCTCTAAGCAACTCTACTTCTAATGGAAAATTGGCTTTTGACGTGGATAGTCTCTTAAATGGAAAAAACTAGGAGGAAGGGTAGCAGTAAGGTTATCTCCTCCTCGACTCAAAATGAAGCTTTAGTTATAGAGTCAAGAGGAAGAAATATGTATAGAAATTTCAGAGATTTGATGATTGTAGCATGTCAAGAGGGAAGTCGAGGATAAAGAAAGACATCACATGTTTCTATTATAATAAATCAGGACATATAATGAAAGAGTACATGATCCTTAAGCAAGAGAGATCAAGGGTTAAAGGAAATAATAAGAATAGAAGAGAAGAAAAAGATAAAGCTACTACTGGAGTTATATGTGAAGGTGAAACCGTCATTATTTATGAAAATGACTATGTTAATGCCATCAGCCAAGAGTATGAATATGTTATAGCTCGAATTATTTGTTCACCATAATTTGTGAATTCAATTACAATAAGGAACATAAATGAATAGATGTTACACCACATTGTGATTATTTCAAATCCTATACTGCTGAAGATTTTGGGCATGTGAAGATGAGAAACCAAGGGGAAAACAAGGTTATTGGCATTGTAAAAATATGGTTTGAGACTAATATTGGTTGCTAATAAATACTTCACCTTGGTCTCTATACAAGTACTTGATGAAGATGGTTATCATAGTTCCTTTGGTGATGGAAAATGGAAGTACACTAAAGGAAAAATGGTGGTAGCAAAACGAGAGAAGTGAAATACTCTTTATTGGACATCAACAAAGTTGTCTACACCCCAAGTGAATGTAATTTGAGAATTATTCTATAAAACTATGGCACAAACGACTTGGTCACTTGAGTGAGAACAACATTGCCTACACTTGTAAGGGTAACTTTCTGTTAAAGGTACATCTCTTGAGACTTGTTATGATTGTCTTGTTGGTAAGCAACATAGAGTTTCTTTTTGACATATCCTCTACACAGAAGTCACATATCTTGGATTTAATTCACATTGATGTTTGCACTATGGATGCTAAAGCAATTAGTGGTTGCTATTATTTTTTTCACTTTTATCAGTGTCCATTATAAAAAGGTTTGGGTTTTTGTTTTGAAATCCAAAGACCAAGTACTTGATGTGTTTAAGCATTTACATGCAAATGTTTGAAAGAGAAACAAACAAATTATTGAAATGTGTTGAGCAGATAATGGTGGTGAATATGGATCCTTTTTGAAAAATAATTCAAGGAGCATGACATCAAGCTTAAGAAGACAATTCCAAAGACATCCTAACACAATGAGGTTGCAAAGAGAATAAACCACACAATTAATGATAAAATTAGATGTATGCTCTCATGCAAAATTGCCCCAAGCTTGGTGAGACATCGAGAACTGCAGTGGACTTGATTAACCTTCCTCTCTCTATTCCTCTTGATAGTGATGTCCTTGAGAGGGTGTGAAAGGGGAAAGAGGTTTCCTATAGTCATTTGAGAGTGTTTGACTACAAAGTATCTATTCATATCTCTAGAGATGAAAGATTTGAACTTAATGAGAAGTCTGTATCTTCCTAGGTTCTAGTTATGAAGGTTTTGGTTATAGATTTTGGGATCTAGTTGTAAGAAGATTGTTAGAAGTTGAGATGTTATTTTTCTTAAGGACCAAACTATTGAAGATATTGACAAGAAAGAGAAGCCAAAACAAGTTACTATGGTTACATTAATGTTGAGTAAGAACCTCTTTCCATAGTTGTTGACTATGGAGAGATGTGATTGCATTTGACATGCTTGAGACTCAAGTTAATGAATCAATTGAAATAGTTCTTCTTGAACCACTTGCAGAGCCTGAGTTGAGAAGATATACTAGAGAGAGACATCCTTCACAAAAGTATTCACCTCATGATTTTGTTTTGTTGACTAATGGGGGAGAGTCTGAAAGTTATGAAGAAGCTATGTTGCATGAAGAAAAAGACATGGTACAAAGCCATGTAAGAGGGGATGAAATCCTTACATGAGAACCATACTTTTAAATTGGTGAAGTTGGCGGCTTGAAGGCAAGGGACCATTAAGAAATAAATGGGTGTTCAAATTGAAATAAAAGGAGAATAACTCACAATTAAGATATAAGACAAGGTTAGTTGTGAAGGGCTCTAGTCAGTAGAAAGGAACTTATTTTGAAGGGATATTTTCACATGTGGTTAAAATGTCTTCAATCAGAGTTGTACTTGTCTTAACATCATGTTTAAATTTAGAAGCTGACCAACTTGATGTGAAAACAACCTTACTTCATGTTGACTTAGAGAAAGAGATCTATATGGAACAATATGAAGGTTTCAAAGTCATAGGTAAAGAGAATCTTGTTTATAGATTGAGAAAGAGCTTATACGGACTCAAAAAACCTCTAAGGCAGTGGTATAGGAAATTCGATTCCTTCATGATGGATCACAGGTTTGGTAAAACCTTTTCTAATCATTGTTCTTTTGTGAAGAAATTTTCTAATGGAAAATTCGTTATTTTCTTACTCTATATTGATGACATGTTGATTGTTGGTCTTGACATGAATGAGATTTAAAATCTTGAAAGAGAGTTGAGCAAATCGTTTGCAATGAATGATTATGGTATTTCAAAACAAATCCTTAGCATGAAAATATTTTGCGAAAGGAAAGAATAGAAGATTGTGGCTATCCCAATAAAAATATATTTAAAAATGATTAGAGATATTTAATATTGAAAATTCAAGTCCGTTAGCACTTCACTTCAAGTTGATCTCAAAGTAGTATCCTACAAGTGAGAAAGAGAAAGAAGAAATATGAAGATTCCATATTCATCTATAATTGGTAGTTTGATGTATGCTATGGTGTGCACATGTCGGACATTTCTCAAGTGGTTGATGTTGTTAGTAGTTTCCTTTCTAATCTTTAAAAAGAGCATTGCCAAGTTGTAAAGTGGATACTTAGGTATCTCAAAGGTACTTCTAGAATTTGTTTATGCTTTGGAAGTGGTAATAAGCCTATGTTAAATGGTCACACAGATGTAGGTGATGTGGATTTTAGGAAGTCCACTTCTGGTTATGTATGAATTTAGTGTCATTGAAACCCAAACTAAAAAAATGTATTGCCTTTACTTTTACAACGGTAGAATATATTGTTACAGAAGTTGTTGAGGAGCTTTTGTGGTTGCAGAAATTTCTATAAGAGTTGGGATTATCAGATTCTCACAATAAAAATATGGTTTGTATTGTCATAGTAAAAATATAATCAATCTCAGTAAAAACTCAATATTTCATTTAAGGTCAAAGCATATTGAAGTTCGATATCATGAAATACGAGATATATTAGAGATGAAACAATTATCATTAAAAAAAGTACATATTAACGAGAATGACTTAGATATGACGACAAATATTTTACTTGTAAGAAACTTGCTATCTACAAGGACAAAGTGAGTTTGGTTGACTATGGCTAAACTAATTGGCGAGGGAGAGATTTATTACATGGCTGAACTAATTAGTGAGGGAGAGATTTATTGGGCTCACAGACTTTGACTTAATTAAGAAATGACTTTGACTTAATTAAGAAAAACAGAAAGAGAAGTATTTCCTTCATGGGCTATGAGCCCATTACTTAGCTTAAAGTATGCATCATTTTAAAAAGAAGAAAACAATAACCGGTGTATGTTGTACAAATATGTATAAGGCAACAGTTTGGAGAAGAAATACTTTTATATCTAGTCAAATATCTGTTACAGTCTTTTTGTATTATTCACGTTAATGGTTAAGAGAATATTTTCTATTAATCCTTATAGACTCCAAAAAAATTTATGATCAACCCGTTAATTATTACTAGTAGAAGTTTTGGTTCCGTAGTTTTTTTCCTTGATATTGAGGTTTTCCTTTTATCTATCGATTTCTCTCTTTTTTTGTATGTGGTGCATCCCATTCTAATAATTTATATAGGTATCGTTTCTCCTTGTTATTATTGTTATCTACACAACACAAATTTCATATAAAGAAGACTTCAATTTAACGTTCAATAAGAAGAGACAGAGAGAGGAGCTGGAAATTCAAATAGAGAATTCATTCAAGTTGTTAAGCTAAGTAAATGAGAGTACAGTTTGATATGTATCACTATCATCGTACATTAAACCAATAATGCCTTGCCACAGTGCTCTCGTCTAAGGCTGCAAATTGGTGCTAAATTAATAGAATAGGCAGCACGGAAACATAATGTTTTAGGCAGAGTCATCAGTTGGAGGAGCATAAACTGTTCTCAACCACCGTGACAAATTGATTAAGAATGGCGTATACACGAAGTAGCAAGTGAGTGTCCAAGTGACCAGTCCCTGCACATAGTGTTGGGAGGTGCTATGAGAAATAGATATAATGAAGAAGTTCAAAATTTGATGAAAGGCTTTAGAGGGATCTGTTTCTAATATATAATGTACCTGGCCAAAGATTTCAATGTTGGGTTTAGGGTAGTACCAAAGGTGGAAGAACCTGAAAGGAAAAGAGAAACGACCATACATATTTCAAATTTCAATTGGTCATAAGAAGCAAAGCAAATACTGAGAAGTAAGAGATAAACGATTTACTTCATAACTGGAACCTCGGCCAATGGGCAACCAAGGCCAACAATGCATGCCAAGGTGAAACCTAGCCATGTCCTATCCAAGAAAAACCACATGAACTCTGCTGCAGCAAATAAAATGTAAGCTTCAATGTTGTCCGCTATTCCACCTTTGTAAAGTTCAGCGCTCACTTCAATAAACAGTGCCAGCAATCTAGGACAAGACAACCTCATAAGCTTCGAATATCATTTTAATTTATTAAAATATCATTATTAGTTGCTTATTACACGTTTTTTAATTTCTAAGTAAGATTAAAACCATGCCTCTTTATTAAAATAAGGACTAAAATGAAGAGTTGAGACATTTATCGGAGCGAAATCATATTTAATCACATACTTTAAGAATACAATTTTTTTCTTGTATAATGTCTCAGGTACTTACATGAATGAAACAATTGTTTTTGCTAAACTTGCCTCTTGAACCTTGTTGGAGAGCTTTTGGTCGAGGTAGAGTTGAAGCAAACCAACAGAGGAATAAAAAAACCCCAGCAAGAAAGGAACCTGTGAATTTGGAATTGGAGAAGATAAATTAAAAAGTTGAGAAAGAAGGGTACAGAAAATGGAAGTTGAATGAAACCCACCCAGATGTTTGTGTGAAGTGGACCTATGTTAATGGAGCCTGAGTCGTAGACGACGAGATTGACTCTGGAATGGAGTCCATCGAGAAGGGGACCGAGTAAGAAGCCTGTGCCGAACAGTGTAAGTGAGATTGAAGGCCATGAAGTTCTGAGGTTTGTTGCGCTTTGTTGTCTCTGAGCACAGTGAGGCTTAAGCAAGCCCAATTTGCGTATTCTGTGAAGAGGGTAACTGTGGCGGAGGAAAGTATAAGCATGAATAGAGGAAGAAGGAGATGCAAGAAGATATTGCATACTGGTCCCTTTTTGCGATATTCTTGCAAAGAAACAAAATCATTCCTTTATTCTAATTTCTATCTAGACATGTTTCAATCTTTTTATAAATATTTACAAAAATAAAAACAAAAACAGTAGTTTTTTTTTATAATTTGTAATTAACTTATACATACATACATATATATATATATATATATATATATATATATTAAATCATTATACTCAACGATTAAAATAATTTACTAATCTTACTTAATTTTTAAAAATATACATTTTTATTTTTTATATTTTAAATTTGAAAGTACTTTTTATTATTGAGGATCAAAATAAATCAATAAATAGTTGATATATATACCTTAAAAATTACACTATATTGATAAATGACATAATGTTAATATTTCAATGAGAAAACACCGTCATAACGCGTCAAAATAAAAGAATAAACTATTGTAATATTAGAAATAAAGATAAAATCACTTCCTGAGATCATTTCTAATGATACAACTTAATGAGATCTGAACATGTTTTTAGGATAATTAGTGATACGTTAGTGAAGAAATTTAGATGATTTTAATTCCAATACTAAAACTTCATTTGAGTTTCTAATTGATTTTTTAATGGACTCTATACTATACTACACTTTTGAATTTGTCTCTTTCTCTATCTATCTTTTCGTAAGCTTTAAAAAAATTACTTCATTTTAAAGTTTGTACAAGGATTATTTTTATACGGAATAATGCTATTGTGATACCTATGGAGAGTAATTCTCATTTGACAGTAGAACAATTTTATCCATTTATCTGATGTGACAAGGGTTGTTTCACGATTTCACTATTTAAGCGTTAATATTAGATTGAAAGCAGGATTTGAAAGTTGGTAAGGATTTTTTTGTCATTTAAGTGTTGAAGTTCAAATGAAAGTAGAGTTTGAACGTTTGCATTGTTGTGTGAAAAATTGACGTCCTCAATTGGAAGAAGATAGAACAAGGCAATAGGCACACTTAGAGAGCTCTTTACCAATAAACAAGGCACAACTTTCCCTAATTCAACAAATCCAACTTCTCTAAACTATCAAATAAACTAAATAGCAAGGAACAAAGTGTAAATACAAGCAATATATACAACTTACAATATTGATTTACATTTTCTTTCTCATTCGTTGTACTTTCACTTAGTTTCAAAACAATCCTCCTTTGTTTTGTCCTCATCCTTAAACAAGTCTTTAACCAACCCAACACTACAATCATCGAATCTATCCGGTTTCCAGTTACACTCAACCCCAATACAATACAGACATAAAAAATATTAAAGGGCACTAAGTGTTCTCTAATCCTAAAACTTTTATTCAGGCTATATCATTAACTTACATATTCCCGCAAAGAATTTTGGATTGGCTTTTGCAAATCCAACAACCATCTAAAGGCAGTCCTCTCCAATTGTTCTTGTTGAAATGGAGTCATTTTACGATTTAATTGCATAATAGGGTCGGTGTCAACTCTATGTCTCACGCTAAGCTGCAAATTAAACACAACATACATGTTACTATCTTCAAATCTTACACATAGATTATGCAACATCTACACGAACTTGCTTTCAGCCATTTCATCGCACATTCAGAACCAAAACCAAACAAAATACACACCATTACCACCTATTTCTACAACGAAAAAAATAAAATAATCAAACACACCAAACCCTAAACCCTTCTTCACCATTGAAACAATACTCACCATTGCCACCAGTCAAAAGCCTAAAGACACATTCTAAACGAAAACTCAACCCACCCTTCTCGTCACCATATACTCAAGCCACCAAAACACAATAAAAAAATACAGAAATTAAAATCCATAACCACTTACGCAAATCATTCGTCAGCCAACGAGACCTTAAACAATAAAATCACCTAAAAGGCTTCATTTTTCATTATAGACCTATAAAAGACGTACTTTTCGTCCACAATGCACCACGACTCACCACCAAATCAAACAGTACCAAATGCAAGCAGACCTCTCACCAAAACGAACCAAAACAATGACAGACAGGGACGAGCAAATCTCTAACAACCATAAAAAACCTTTGAAAAATACGACAATAATAACACTAAAAAATAAAACATATAACAAAAATTAATAGAAAAACTTTCATTTTCTCATTTGAACTGCCCAAATCTACACTTGTCTTCATTATAATAAAATAATATTATTTTTAACCGTGTCAAATGAATGTAACTTATTCTTCTATACCTTTCAAAGATTAAATAAGATTTGAATTCCTAAAATGCCTAGCCTCAAGCCACGATGGTTAAAGCAGGAGAGATGAGTATTATTTATCTTTAAGAATATGATAGGCCATTTGACGTGTTATGGTTTTAAATATTCTAAAAAATTTAATTTCATTTGCAAACTTAGTGATAAATAATTCACTTTTCATTTCACTATCTTTGTCAGATTCACAACATAATCAATTTGAGATATTCTTTTTTGTCCTCGAGAATAACTCATATAACATAAATATTAATTTGGCCAATTATTTCTATAGTTGATAGATATATTCCTCACTCCTAAAAGTAATGTGTGATGTTCATATTTGTAATTATTCGGAGTGGGTACACTTCACAAAAGTAGCAACGGATAGTTACATTTTGTGAATCAACAAGCCATTAAAAATACAGATTTCACTTTAAGTATTATAATTTAATTTAAGGAATGTATATATTGCGTGTTGCCTTGTTTACAGGCTCAATGAATTATGTCTTAAATAAAATTAAAAATTATATTATTAATCTTATTTTAATTTTAGTTAAAATTATAAGAAATTACAGCTAATTTAATTAAAATAATAGATAAAACCCTATGGATATTTGACGCGCTTATAATGTTTTTACACAATTCCATATTTTTCTTTGGGTGTTAATGGTAAAATATATCTGGAAAAAATATCTAATTTAGAAAGAAGAAACTATTTAAAATTATAAAAAATTATTATTTTAATTTTGGTTGGAGATAATGATGGTGCAATCCTAGTTAATATAAAATTATTATGAAAATATAATATCATTTACATATATAACATAGACTGGTAAAATTATTATTCTGATAATTGTTCTTATACAACTATTTACTTTGAGATATAAGTATACTGATATCGGATTTATTGGTTGGAATTTAGATTAATGCACAGTTGATATATTTATATTTGAAAATTTTCCTTAAATAATTAAATTTTGGCGGGAAAATCAATTTGACATTTTGATATATGAGAATTCACTTACAACATTCCAAATGACGACGGATTGTAATTTTTTTTTTATCAAATGATAATTAATTTCATGAATAAATTTGTAATTAATTATCACATTATATATTATATTAATGATTCAATTATTACTATAAATAAAAAAAATGGGCAGAAAATGTAATATATACAAAAAATCATTGTATTTATATATGAGAGAGAGCTTAGAAAAGCTATATGGGATAACTTTTAAACTTAGACAAAAATTAATTTCAACTTATAGAAAAATCATTTTATTTTCCTACATAGAAAACTTATATAAGATAACTTCCATAAATTAGCTCTATACATGATTTTTTAAAAAATGTATTTATAAAGGAATTTGTTTAAACATAATTCATTAGTTTACTAATTAATATATATAATTTTAATTTTTTTGTAATATAATGATTAGATATATGTGCTTAAACACTGAAAACGAATTATTTAATAAGAAATTTTGAGGGTGCTCATGTTCATCAAAGTAGTTAGCACTAGGGGAGCATCGTTAAGATAAATGGAGAAACACTGAAGTACCGTCAAGACAAGTGGATAAACAGAAAAATTATCATTAGGAGCATTTAATCCTTTATTGTATACGAAAACTAGTTTTTTTTATAATAGATTAAGTTACAGAATCCACATTTTGGGAAGATGGGATAAAAACAAATAGAAACGGTTGAGAAGAACTCATACTTTATCATCATTAATACTCGAAGGTATTTTGAACATTTTATTAACGTTATATAGTGCATATACCAACTTTTTGGGCCTAGGCCCATTTCGGTATAAAGAAAACCCAAATCTCTGACATCCTCTTGCTAACTACATTTTTTTTGGTTTCAATCATTCTCTCCTTTTGATCTCCATAACATTAATCTGTAGGAACGATATAAAACGCTTACTTAGATTAACACCATTTTACACCCAATCTTGTTTTCCCTGTCCCCATTAAAAGACCAAAACACGACACACCTCAAATACGGTCTTTTTTGGGCCGGTTGGTTTCTGTTTTCTGGGCTGGCCCACCATACTCTATGCCCCTTTCATGTCTTCTTCCTTCATCTCATTATCCTTTTCGTGGACGCCGCAGTTACACGTTAACATGAAGGAGCAGAGCTCCAACACACACCCAACCCAAATATATTCTGTGTCAAAACTTCTCTCCAATCATAATTTTAGCAAAGCATCATCACAATGTTCTGTAACAAGAAAAAAGATTCATGAAGCAATTATAGCCGCGCCAATAATGAGAGAAACATCAGAATAATTAATATTCTTGTACATGATGTAACACCAATAGCAAATATATAAATATAATAAAACAAACTAGTGAACTTTTTAACGTATGGATTGTGCTTGTAACACGTATACCCTTTGCACATTTTAATTGAGAAACAAGTGAAGTCTGAAATCTCCATTTGCAGGCCTCAGAGTTATTTTAAGCAATATTGCAAAGCAAAAGAAGTTGAAATCAGATGACGCCACAAAAGCTGCTGCTAGCTGCTCTTGATTCAATTTTTTCACAAGACTCCACTCAACAAGACACAACAGAAAACTTCCAACACTTGACTCATTTTTGTACACGAACTTCTCCTTTTTACCCAAACGACACAATATTTGGCTTTTGTTTCTCATTGTCATATTCTTATCTACCCTTTCTGATATCACGTTTGTCTCTTAATTTGATCTTTTGCTGTCAATTCCATGTTGTCTTCTATTGCCCTTGTATGCTCTACTTGCAGGCGCTTGTATAATAAACCTTAATACACTATTTTTACATGCATATTTGAATGAATTATTGAAAAATAGATATGCATGAAATCTTAAACTTTAATTTCATGAGACCATTATACAAAAGAATTTAATTAGAATTATAAATTATGATGGATGGATGGTAAGGTAAGTCAGATTAATTCTAAGTGATTTTTGTTTAGCGGAGGATGTAAATATTGGAGATATATTAAATGACAGCATAAATTAATATAAAAAATATTATAGTATTATTTCACTTGAATGAAGCATAGGCATCTCTGTCAGCAACTTAAGGATAGTTATTCGCAGAAACAGTGGTTGTCCATAAGCAAGTGTCGCCATTTGTTGTTGTTTTCCACATCGTTATTCTTCAGACAAAAGTTAAGGTATTATATTATGAAATATTTTCCCCCTTTACAGACAGATAAATCAACTTCATTCATCATCATATATTATCACTTCTACTTTTTCTGATAAAATATGTCGGCAGGACGGAGGTGGGAAGCCAAATATATACATATTTTATAAACTAATCATTCATAAAATGAATTAGTCTTCCCAGACTTGTCATGCATCATACGTGATCATTAGAAAGTGCAAGATTTAACTAAACACATATTTTTCTGCCGGTTATTTATTTATTTATTTATGTATTGCAATAACTACTTCTCGACCGAAATCTGAATCCCAGCCTAATAATCCGCCATGCACTTATTCAACAAAAAAAACCAGAATCATGTGAAACTATGGATATAATAGAAAACATTAATATTTAATTGTTTATTTTTATTTAAAGAGACCACAAATCTCATGTACAGAGATTGTAATGAAATGAGTAGAATACTAACCCACCAATATCCTTCCTATGAAAAAACAATGTATGTAAAGTGAATTCACACTACCTGTGATTATGCTCATTAAAGAAGGATTTTTCTTTGGAAATGAAATTTTGTGGAGACCAAAACTAGCATGGCCCATTAAAGGCTAAACATTTTGGGACATGGGAATGAATGAAATGGGATATTTTAATTTTGAAAATGTGGGGGTTGGGTCCCACCTTGGATGATATAAGAAAATAATAGAAGAGGAAACTTAAATAGAGAGAGCAGATAAGGGTGGAAGGCACTACCAACTGCAACTGCAACTGCCACCGGAAGGGGGTGGCAGGCAGCTTGTATATATTATAAATATGATTGGAGACGAAAAAGGCGTTTTTGTCCCAATCCTTTCACCAGATAACGTCTTCCTCATTACTTTATTCCTATATTTTAAGACCATTTCCCTAATTAATATCATTCTGTCATCATCAAAATGCCACCAACTTGATCACCATTATTAATAGATTCTACCTACCATTGCAAGTAGCAGAGTAATTCACGTCAACACCTCCACCATATTCCTCAATTCCCATTTTCTTAAATAATAACCAATTCTTCCGGTGGGGAAGATCAGAGCTGCAGAGGGACCCAAGACTATAACCATTCTGCTTCTCCAGTCAAACACCTCGTCTTTATCAACCTTATACATTCATTATCAATTCATAATCAAAATATATAATAATAACAAAAATAATAATTTACTCATGTAATAGACCTAGCTCATATTCTTCCGTAACTTACGCTGAATCATTGCCTTGTTTCATTTCTATATTCTTCGTTGCTGCCCTAAATGGTTGCCTTAATTAATCACTCATCAGATGACTAATGCCACATGGCAAAATGTTCGCCTCACTAACCGATCCTACTAAATTAATCACGCTTTCATTTCTTCCCGTTGCTTGATCGTGTCTGAGAGAGAGTTTTTCTAGTTGTTTTCATCGTTTTATCAGTTTCGGTTTGACTTTGGTCCAGTGAAATGAATTCTTTATATACTATATGTTTATGCATGTGGATGATATTTCATTCAATTCTGGTTGTGTGGGAAAACAATTGTACTCTAATAGCATCTTAATGGTGGTGCTTTTGTGTCAAATCGATTGAATGATCCAACCTTATTAAGCGTGTGCTTTTCTGTGATCCGCTTTAGAGAAAATGCTTAATTAGAGCATGTGAAGCAGTGCTTATTCAGGTGCTATCAAATATATTTTATGGACAGGTTATGACTTGTGAGTTTAGAAAAGGTATTTTATTAAGGAATATTAGTACTAGGGGTGATGAATGTAAGGTTATGACTTCCGACTTATCACGAGGTTTTGTATGAAAAAATCTTCCCAACTAGGTCAATATTCCTTAAATAGATTATAGTATTTTAAAGAATACTTATTGACTCTGGTTGAAGAATATTCTGAGTTTAGAGAAGGTTTATAACTTATAGCCTATTTAGTAATTTTTTTAAAAGATGCTGGATTAATAAAGGTTATGAATAAAATGGGTAATATCAGTTGGTGGTCTAATTACTCGTTGAATATAATGGCTTAACACAGAAAAAGCTTATCGAAAGTTAATTGTTTATAAAAACACAAAAATTAACTGAAAGTATTATGGTAAATATTAGTTTTTTTAATATATTTAGTTTTGTTCATATAATTTTCTTACCTAACTTATTGAGACATAAATTAACATGTTATATCTTCATCTATTACATGGATATTATGAGTGGATCTCTAGTTTGACGTGGTAGTTTTAGAGAAATATTTATAAATTTAAGGTATTGTTAACCTATGCGAGAGGTGTATAGGATTGCACCTCTTAAATATTTATTTTAATGACTTATTGGGAATGGCTTCCGGGGGCAAATGGTTCATATAGAGTAAAAAATGCATACCAATTATAGCAATATAGGGATAATGCAGTGGCGAAAAGAGAAATTCACAATACTAAGCGGAAAACATTTTGTTTGAAGATTGAGTTTGAATAGAATAACATTTTGTTTGGAGATTGAGTTTGTGTTTGAACATAATAACATTTTGTTTGGAGATTGAGTTTAATAACAACTAAGAAAAATCTTATAAGGAGGAGACTCGAGTTAATGAATAACCAATACGGATTACTTAATAACCACATAGAAACACTACTTGACTTATTCTTTGAATGTAGAATAGTTACATATACATGGAATTTATGTAACAAGTGGATAAATATAAAATCTGTGTTACAAAATACCATAATAGATATTTTAATTAATTCGATTCATATTATGAAAATAAAGAGATGAACAAAAAATAACAAAAAATATAAGAATGAAATTATTTTATTTTTTTATGTATTAATGTAAAACAAAGAGCTGAATATATATAAATAATATACTCATTCTAGGTATAACTAAAAAAAGAAAAAAAAAGAAAAATATTACAATCTGAAATTGTCATAAAAAAAAATAAACAGAATTGATCATAATTTGATTCTTGTCATGAAGACAAAATCAAATAATTAATATTTTTTTCTTTCTAACAATTTGATCGTGTCATAAAGACAAAATCACATAATTGATATTAGTTTCATTCTATAAGTCTTGTATCAATGGCCTCTGAAAATTCAACATGTTTGGTGTAAGAAAAGACGGAATAGAATATGAAAAACCATATGCATGACTATGATAAGAAGCATATAAAAATCTAAAAATAATGTTATATTTAAGAATATTGTAGTTGATGTAGAGGAAATATTTGCAAATTGACAAAATACCACACTCTTTTATTTCTTAGAAGATTAAAATTTATACAACAATGTTTCCCTAAACTTTCTCTTACAGATCTGTTCAAATTCGTTCAAGATCCGCTAATACAATCAATACCTAACCAATATAACCAATCATATCTCATGGGATATTACTAAATAAAAACAGATATATAATAAAGAGATACAATAATCACAATACCCCCCTAAAGTTGGAGCGTGAAGATCTCGAATGCCCGACTTGCAAAGTAAAATAATACTGTTGTTTTCCCAATGCCTTGGTAGCCACAATATTGTTCCCATCGGTCATCTTCTCATTTGAATGATTATTTTGATCCTTTAGCAATTTTATCAGCGCTTGGAATTGATCATGGCTTAGCCCAAGAGATTCGACGTCATTTCCAACCAATGTACTTTTTATGGTTGAGCTTTCAGGTATGGCCTGGACTGCATTAACCTGCACAGCACCACGATCTCAGTCTGTCCCTTTTTCTGTTCATTACAATGAGGATTGCGATCCCCTACCACGACCTCCATTCTTTCCGTCAGTGCACGGTCTATCATTGCACCACTCGGGGTATCCAATGAGTGGAAAGCAAGAATTTACGTCATGCCCACCACGTTTGCAATGGGAGCAAATAATTTTTTTGTCTTTCACATGCTGCAGTGAGGATTGCGATCCCTACCATGACCTCCATTCTTTCCGTTAGTGCGTGGTCTATCACCCCACTACTCGGGGTATCCAATGATTGTAAAGCAAGAATTTGCGTCATACCCACTACGTTTGCAATGGGAGCAAATCATTGTTTTGTCTTTTCCATCCACTCCGCCACAAACAACAAAATCCATTACCTTTCCCCTGTCTTCTTTCCTACGTGCCATGGTTTGTACTCGTTCTTCTTAAATTAGAATCGAGTAAACTTTGTTTAGATTCGGCAACGAATCGTGTGCCAAAATATTAGAAAGAACAGTGCCATATACTGTATCATCTAACCCCATAAGAAAGGCATGTACCCTTTCCTCTTCTCATTTCTTTGTCAAGAATCGATCCAACATCACATGTGCATCCTCTACATTTACAAGTTGGTGGGTGATCATAATTTGCCAATGCATTCCACAATTGTTTAAGCTTTCCGTAGTAATTGGCAATGCTCATTCCTTTTTGTCTGCATTCAGCAAGATTTAATTTTATTTGCTGAATTCTTAGTCTATTGACCAATGAAAGCCGGTTGCGAATATCATTCCATAAGTCTTGTACGATCTCAACATGTGAGACTGTTGAGCGGAGAGATGATTCTATGGTGTTTCGAATCCAGGACACCAATAAGGAATTAATGGTTCACTAATCTTCAAGATCAGTTGAGTCATCCATCGACTTCTTGATTGACCCATCAATAAAGCCAAATTTCTTCCTCGCCCTCAAACTCGTTCTTACCGAATGAGCTCATTTATTATAATTTTCGCTCTTCAATTGTACTTGCGTAATCAAAAGACCAAGATTGTTAAAAGTGGTTATGTCATAAGGTGAGATAGTTTTTCGTTGACGGTTGTCATCGTTGGGTTCTTCAGCCATGATTTAATATGTTGGGTGTATATAGGTATGACTTTGATACCATGACAAATACCCCACTCTTTTATTTCTTAGAAGATTAAAATATATACAACAGTGTTTTCCTAAACTTTTTCCTACAGATCCGTTCAAATCCATTCAAGATCCGCTAATACAATCAATACCTACCAAATATAACCAATTATATCTCATGGGATATTACTAAATAAAAACAGATATATAATAAAGATATACAATAATCACAATACAAATGCACGTCTCAATTCCTAGACATGGATTTCTGCACATGGATTACAAATGTATAAAAAAGAAAATGAATTTCACATATTTTGATTAGTGCATTTATCCATCTACATGTATTAGTATTTAGAGATAAAATGTTATGAAGAGGAAAATATTGGTCATTACTGACTAATTATTTTCATACTTGCTCAAAAGTAAAAGTTCTAATTTTCCAAACCAAATATATGTGAAGGAAATGTTTTATTATAATAATATATTTGAAATTGTTGGAAACTAATGAAAAGCATAGAAGTAATTATCCCTTGCTTTGAATGTGTGTTTTTTGGAATCCGGTTAGATTATGCAACTAGATACACCTCGACACTTATATGAAAACTAAAATCAATTAAAGATGCAGCTTAAAGATAAAGAATTTGGAAAAAAAAAACTTGCATATATACATTACATGAAAAAATAAAGAGCAGGTGCAACAAGGATGACCAGGAAAAACTATAGCTAGAAATATAATCAAACCTAAATGATAAATTGATGGAGTAATTGTAAGAAAATAAATAAAATATATTTCATTATGTGACTCATGTGAAATATAATTATGGGTATCTGAATGTGATTTAATAAAATAGAAGGATTTACTGGTAATTATGAGAAGTTATTCACTTTATAAATAGCTTATAGTAATCAACCTAATGGATGTTGATCACAGAAAAGAAATTAGGGTTTTATCTCTACAGTGTGAGGGTTATCTGCTATTGACCATCAAGAAAGTGTGTGGGGAAGAAGAGTAATTGAAAGAGATAGATTGAAAAAAGAAGATTGAAGTTCTTTTGATTAGGTTTCTCATGGATAAAGGAAAGTCTCTCTTACTATCATATATATTATGTGTACATTTTATGTAACTAACATGAGTATAGAGTGCTACTCAACATGTTATATAAAAAGGTTAGAGTACTCCAGTACTCTATTTATTTATATATTCTTTTTATTTATTAAAAAAAGGAATTTTGAAAAAAGATAAAATATCTTAAGTGATATTTTAATTGTACTTAATGCTGATTTTAATTTAATCATGTCCATATTTATTTTATGTTTTCTTTAAACTTTTACCTTTTCATTTATCAGATTAGGAGTTAAGATTTTGATGATTGCTATTTATGGTCTTCACCTTTCAATTTAGTAATGATACTTTTATACAAAATGACCAGTGAAGTTATATAATAAAATGATGTTCAACATTATAAGGAGAAAGATTTTATACACTACGATAACTTCAACCACAAACATCAGCATGAATTAAATCTACAATTTTATATAATAAATAATATTTAAATTTTCATGCATTTGAACATTCTTCTTTCTCTTCTTTTGTCAATGCTAGGAAAGATAATTCACATCCTTATTTTATCCTTTTAGTGCACAACAATGGTAATGTTATGGTCACTTCTTTTGTAGATAAGTAGCTAAAACCTTAATAGCTAATATTATATATCAATTATCTTTACTTAATTGATTATTAAATTCAATCATTACTATTATTTTGTATTTATTTAGCAACCAAAATCTAATTTGATGATTATTTTAGTCACAATTAACAATTATTTTATTTGGTAGCTAAAAATTAGTCTTTAAATAACTTTTTTCTTATATTGATAATTTATATCTTAATCCGCCTAAATTTTTATCTACATTATATTTACTTAATCGATAATTTCATACTAAATAATAATTTTACATTGCGTAATAAAAATAATTATCAAACACATAACCCACTCATTTTGAATTTGTCATCATAGGATTTTTTTTTTTTAACTTATTCAAGGATATACATATTTTTTTCAAATAAGATAATACATTGAAATTGAATAAGAGTATAGTCGATGATAAAGTTTAGTCTTTACATATTTAACATAATTATATATACAACTGAAATTCAATACTACGAAATGTTAAATAATAATTTTAAGAACTCATTATACCACATTAATAGGTTTTAATGAAACTTTTTTTTTATCAGATTTTGGTCTTGAATTTAACACTTAATAAATAGTCTTTGAATTTTGCATTCATCTAGGCGAATTTTTTTCCTCAATTCACAAATCAACAACCTGTTGAATAGTGACCCACAAGAAAAACATAAATAATATTGTAAAATCACAAACGTCAACTCATGAATCAAAACCTCAAACACAAAAACCTTCAAACCTTCCAATCCTAAATCCCTAACCTCACTTTTTAAACAAATGTTTACCCTTCCATTTTAATCTTACTGCCACGAAACTTTTTGTCCCCATGACTAAACGATCTATAAAGGTCAAATACGAGGTGGCGAGGTGACATAAGAGTGAGGCAACGATGAAGTGTTTTGATGGCATGTAAATTTTCAAGCGACTTGTTGATTTGTGCATTGTGGAGTGTTGATTTTTATGTTTTCTTTTTTCTTCATATTTTCAAAACCTTTTTTTTTTGTTGACTTTACATAGCTAAAAGATTTGTAAGATCTTAGAACCACTAGAAATGTCCAAGGAAGATTATTTTACCACGTAATAAGTCAACCTACTGGTACTCTAGATTGTTTAATAAATTTTTTTATCAGCAAAAGACATACACTTTATATAAATATTTACAAAACACAGTGTTCTAACCCATTTCCAATAAAAGTTAAACACAATGGATATATTAAGCAAAACCGAGACATGTAAGTTATTTCTAATGGGCTACATATGTCACAAGAAAATATTTGGTTACTTATTCTAGACAAGCCTCTCTACAATGAAAACTACTCTCTAGCCTAACATTTCATGCAAATTAAAATTCAAGTGGTAACAGTAAAGAAACATAAAGATTTAGGTCGGAGCCATGTGGACACTCCAATCTATCTATGTTGTACATTGAACCTGTGGACCTATTATGTCATTTGCATAATCATCTAGCCTAACTTTGTAGTCCTGCATGTAGGGGTTAGTCACAGACCATAGCCTATTACCTATCTATAGTCCTTAGCCCTTCCATAACCAAGTAAGTGCCTAGATGGATAAACTTGATAAAAATTTAAAATTTCCAACGTGTGTGAGGTTTACAGTGTCACATTTTATCCTCCATAATATTATTAGCGGTTTTAATATAAAGAAGTCAACTATAAATTTAATTTAAAAACTAGCTTACTAAAGCTAGCTTAGTAAGGTGAGTATAGGGAGAAGTTAAACCATTATAAAATCCAATAATTGAAAGAATAAAATGGGAAAAATGTTATTGAAGAATTTTTTTTTGTTTTTTTTTTGAAAGGGTGAATGATTAAGATCAATAAAAAATGGTTAAGCAACTAAAAATGAAATTCATGATAAAAAACTAAAATAATAATTTATTCCAAATTTTATGTCAAAGTTAGACTAGTGGATGATATGACTACTAACCTTATCTTTATATTATGTTTACATATACTAGATACTTGATGATAAAAACAAAATACATTTAGCCGAAGAAATGTAGAAATTGGGATTAATAAAATTTTTCATTTAGCTATCTAAGAGTGAAAAAATCAACAAAACATTTAACCCCGTAAAATAACAACATTACAAAGAGGAATAAATTACTCCAAAAATAACGTTAAAAAGATTATTTCCCATCTTCACATTTATTTATTTTTAATCTAATGAATTTATAGAATAACAAATCTTTTACCATTAAATTAAAAATTAAAAAAATTAAAAAGAGAGAGTTATAAAATTAATTATAAAATACCTTTATCCCTCTTTCTTAAAGAAAATATAACTCGGAGAAGGAATCTAAAAAGCTTTACAAAAAAGTAGCAATCAACTAATTCCGTGTGAAAGCTCAGGGGGCTAAAATTATTATTAGCGTTAAATCTTAAAGTAGCTTCTAAGTACACTAATTAGTTTATTTATTAATGCGCCTTTAGTTAATTTTTCGAAAGTTCAAAAGGTGTTTGAAAGTGTATTTTCCGCTAACTTAATGAGAAAAGTTGTTTAGAAATACACTTTCTGTAAAAGCTTGGCTATTAACTTTGTTCGCAAAAACGGTGTGGGGAACATGGGCGACTCTGAAGAACATGGTCTGAACCTGACAAGCCACCACCTTCGCCAAACAAAAGCTTAAAATATCAAATTATCAATAAACGTGAACCTCCTACGCCCAACACTGCCTGGGCAACACCTGCTATATGTTTAAATTTTGTATCATATACTTGTTGAGATCACTTCTTAGCCTTCTACTTCTCTCAAATTAAAATGCATTCACTTTGAGCCACTGAGGAACATGTTTCAACAAAAACCGCCTGAAGGAATAAGGATACCCGACAATGTCTTATGCCAATTAGAGAAAGAGTAGATTCTCGTTTTTAGTTCCTCAACATCACCCAACATCATCATGCGCTCTTTGACCTCTCACAATAACTTACTGCTACAGCATATCAATCCTGCTAAAATAATATGTCTATATATAAGAAATTTTTTCGTATTATAAACCTTGGGTCCCGTATTAGATAATTTTAAAATATTGCCCTATATGCATAATTAAAAAGAATAATACACCTTATCTATTACTTTACATAGTTACATATATTTTAAGATCTATACTACAATAATCAACTGATTATGTTCGTATAATATTGCATGTTGAAAAATTAAAAAGAAAAGGTCAACATATAAAGGAAATGATACGAATTCACGGGTCTATGAAATTAAATTTTATGAAAAGGAACTAGTGGGGTAAAGTACAATCTTAGATATAGCTTGCAGTGGGTGAGTCAAAGATTTACGCGTAACTCGGATGTAAAATGTGAGATATGTAGAGCAGCCAAAAGCACCTTTAGACCACGCAGTTCTGAAAAGCTTTTGGTAGCAGCCAAGTCCAATTAAGGCAGCAAGCAGCCGCTACCAGTTGGCTCCAAAGTCTCAAATTTTTCTTTCACCCAAACCTAATGTGGTCACTTCCCACCTTAAAATCTTGCTCTGAAAAAGATAAAATTAAGTAATTAATGTGACACTATAACAGTAGAAATCTCAGATCTTTTATAAATTAATCCACTGTTATTGACTTCTTCAACATTCCTGCTTTCACTAATTCTGATTAGTTGGTTTAGTTACTCTGCTGCATTATATAATATTTCCTAATTCGATCCGTCTTACTTAGTGTTTTAGAGTTGTCAAATTTTCTTCTATCAATTCATGCACACCAAGATTATAATTCCTTTTCCATTTTGAATTCCTTTTGCTTTTTCACCCATCTTGGACTGTCTTGTCTACGAAGTCCACGCCACCTTAAATAATCCCAACATTTAATATATCAATTTCTTATTGTTATATATAAAATTGTCACTTAATCACCATACCCCATCTCGGTCCTGGTCCAGCACGTAATAATTTAATCGGTTTCAATAAAAAAATCAAAATTTAAACAAAACCTTTTCCTCCTTCTCCTCTTTCTCTCCCTTCCCATCTCTTGCATGTCAAGTATAAATAGATGACATGAGAGCCACCTTTCTTCAACCAAAAATCTATACCCCTCTCACCAGTTCTCTATATATAAGCCATTCATATATCCCTTGTCGATAAAAATATACATATATAGACATACATAGAAATGGTTGCGCCTTGTCCAACTTCCATGATGGTAAGAACCAAGAAAACAAAGGCCATGGGAGTTCCGACGATCGACCTTTCATTGGAAAGGTCGAAGCTGTCGGAACTAGTGGTGAAAGCATGTGAAGAATATGGTTTCTTCAAGGTGGTGAACCACAGTGTGGCAAAGGAGGTAATTTCACGGTTGGAAGAGGAGGGAACGGAGTTTTTCTCCAAAACCTCCTCGGAGAAGCGTCAAGCAGGCCCTGCCAATCCTTTTGGCTATGGCTGCAGAATGATTGGCCCCAATGGCGATATGGGTCACCTCGAGTATCTCCTCCTTCACACCAATCCTCTTTCCGTATCTGAGAGATCCCAAACCATAGCCAACGACCCTACCAAGTTCAGGTACTCACTCATTAATTTCAAAACTCTTCTTTTCTCAATAACTTCAGCATAACGGATTCCATATCTGCCTTACAAATTTTCATACCATATCCATTAATACATGCTGAAAATAGTAATACTGTAATCATAGACTAAACAAACTTGTTTACATAATTTTTTTTTTTGTCACTGTTAAGTTTTTGCGACACTAGTATTACTATAGGAACAGTTTAAGGTTTGCTACTAGGATATAATAATTACTGTTTATTGGCATGTGTGTGAGAGGGATAGGGAGAAAGCCAGGGTGGGGGCTCTGTGGGGATATAGGGTCGGGAACAAGCCCTTGTGTTTCTTAAGAGCCAAGCAGGGTGGTGGCTGTTTTAGTCCGTAACTCTGACGAAATTCACATAGCTTTTAACTTTTTTTAGCCATGTATTTGATAGCTTTATTTTTTTCCTTTTGCGATAACATTTCACAGGTTTGAATAAATTAGAAAACAATTATTATGTCTTAATACAAACAAGAGAATTTAACATGAAAATTAAAATAAAAAATTATTCAAGAGATTACTATAATATTTATCGGTGTCTACATTCTTGAGAGGACATCTTTCTTTTACATCGGAAACTGCCGGCTGCGAACATTACAGTTTTTTAATATTTAGTTGTTTAACAACCTCCTTTTTTATAAAAAAAAATTACCTCACCAATATATATAGTTTTTTTTTTTTTTTCGTGATTACTTGATATTTAATATAAAGACTTCTACTCGTTTACATTACTCGTAGACCATTCTTATTAGGAAAAGGGATCATCTAGAAATCTATTCATTAATAATATTTTTCTTTTACTTTATTTACATATATATAGTTTAATGGGCTCTGTCTACCACTTTCCGTGTATAATAAATAAAGTAAAATAACAACAATTATGCTAGCTTATTTTATGAATTTTCTATCCATTAAATATGAATATTTGAGTTGAAAAGGTGTAAGCAACACGTGCACAAACAATGACCGTGTCAAAGAACCTTAATTAATTATTGGTTAAGGGGTACAAATCCTGACTGGTTTGCAGTTCGATTTTCCGGTTTAAACATTTAAAATGCTTTAAAATACGTTAAATACATTTCAAAATACCGTTATACGTAACAATTATTGTGTTTGAGACATTATTTTTTATGTATTTTCTATAATTGTTCATTAAGCAGCATCTTCAACATTAGAATTAAAAGTTTAATAAAATGTTTTTAAAAGCTATATATAATTATATTCTCTTTTTCCTCTTTTTCCGCCTCCTCTAACCTGAGATGGGTGTGTATGTGTCATTTTTCTTCTTTAAAATGCATGGGAATTGGCAGCAGCTAAAACTGTTTTTGTTTATGGAACACACTTTCGATGTGTGGTGGCCAACACATAGAATAGACTAATATTATTGCACAACAATCACGTTATTTATTGGGTTTACCATAAGTCATTACGTGGCACAAAATTTATTTAAATTATTGTGAAGTGAAATAGTTCTGAAGTAAACTTTTATTGAAAGAAAAAGACCTAAAAGTTTCTTTAACTCTACCCTTTTTGGAATTAGAATCAATTCCTCATATACGGTACTATAAGACCATTCCAAACAAATAAACATAAACATTTATATAAAATTATAACGTGAATTTGTATCTTCAAGATCAATACTTGGACGCTTTGTATAGGTAGAAAGTACCCTTCTGTAGGAAAATCACGCGCATAACTTTGGCTTCAAATTTCTTATCTGAAAAGGCTACGTGTATATACAACATGTGGTTATAACCTTGGTTCAGCACAGTATTAACCAGAAAGGACAGTACAAAGTTAATGTAACAGCTTCTGTTATTTATGCTGAGTGGCACTGGTCTTTATTCATATTGTGGAGCCACGTTGCCCACTTTTCCTAGCATGCCCGTACAAAGCCAGTGACCATATATCTTCATGTCACTGGAAGAAAATGGACCAAATATTGGGCTAACACTGCCATAGAGAAACAAACAACTCACACAATCAAATCAAGAATGCAGAAAGGAGGTTTTTTGTTATTTAAAAAGGAAAAGTGATGTTAAATCATTAGATTCTCCATGTGTCTTTGCCTGCTAGGATCTGGTAACATAAGAAAAGAGGCATGTTTAGGTACAGTTGAGATAGCTTTTTAACCTATAAATAGAGTTGAGTAACGACCCTGCATTTTTTGCTTTGAATTGCAGTTGCGCCGTGAATGATTATATAGAAGCAGCTAAAGGACTAACATGTGAGATTCTTGATCTTGTGGCGGAGGGTTTGTGGGTCCAAGACAAGTTCTCACTCAGCAAGCTCATCAAAGAAGTCCACAGTGACTCACTCCTCAGGATCAATCAGTACCCTCCCGTGAGCCTAAAGGGCAACAAGAACTGGGACACGTCCAAACTTGAGCCACATCAACTCCAGAACCAAAATAATAATATTAATAATAACAGTAACAACAATAACAACATTGGCTTTGGAGAGCATTCTGACCCTCAGATCTTGACCATCATGCGATCCAACGACGTGGATGGCCTTCAGATTTCCACCCACGATGGGTTGTGGATCCCTGTCCCCCCTGACCCTAATGAATTCTTCGTTATGGTTGGTGATGCCCTTCAGGTTGGTTTCTAATCAACTCAATATCACACTCATAACCACGATTACCATTAATCAACTTCTCATTTCTTTCAATGGAATGAATACTATACCTTAGTTAATATGTCCACAAAGAGAGATATTTAGCTACTTTTAAAGTTCATACATGATTTAATCCATTCCCCACATGTCTTAGGCATAAAAAGTCCCATTCAAGTGATTTCACTATGCCTTTCAAAATTATTTGAATATCATTTTGCTAGCAACGAACGACATAGTAACAAGTTTGTTTGATATGTTTGTATACTTTTTCTTAGGTTTTGACAAATGGAAGGTTTACAAGCGTGAGACACAGAGTATTGACGAACGCAAGAAAGGCCAGAATGTCGATGATGTACTTTGCAGCACCACCGCTGAATTGGTGGATCAGTCCACTGCCGAAGATGGTGACACCCCACAATCCAAGTCTCTATAAGCCCTTCACATGGGCTCAATACAAGCAGGCAGCATACTCTCTACGACTGGGAGACACTCGCCTTGATCTCTTCAAGATCCAACGACAACAAGATACCCATCTCGCATCTGCTTCTCCCTGACACTTTAGATCGCATTCATTGTGAATATTCTTCCACCACCTAATCTTAGTCAACAGAGAGCAGGACTTGGAGTTTCACACAATACCTCCTTTCTCTCTCTCTCTTCTTTTATATTTATAGTTTCAGAGAGTTGTAAAAGCTCACCGTTAGTGATTTACATTGGTGGGAAAGTATTCCACCTACTAGTTGCTACTGCTGTAAAATATAGCCAACCTTTGAATTCCTATATACAAGGGTATTTTGACGTAATGAATCATGATCTATGAATTCAGCACAACCATCATAGCTGGGTCAAGGCCCTTGGTACAGAGCCACCGGATCTAATAATGCATAAAGTTTTAAAAAATAGCCATTTGTGTATTTATTATCTCATAGTTTGACTATGTACATTTAAACGAGTTCAGGTAGAGTAACTTCTAGCACCTGTTAAGGCTTATTAAAAAATAATGATTAAATTAAGGTTTGGTACTTGATTTGTGTTGGAAAAGTTGGAATCTTTCTTGTTGAATAAGTATAACATGTAGCATGTTTAATCTTTTTCTTTATTTAAAACATAAAAACACATGAAGCAACCGGAGACTGATATTCTGGTCTTCGTTGACACTGACAGAAGAGAAAGCCAGCTACTAGAATTTGAAAGTCAACGTAGTTTTTGACGGAGAGTAGAAAACTGGAATCCAGATCTGTTCTGTCTACTACACATAAATATAGCTGTTGACCAGTCAAAGTCAGTTTTTCTAAGTATAAAAAAGCTATTGTTTTCCTGAAAGTGCAGTAATTTGTACATATTTTATATTTTAATGCTAGTTCTTTAGACTGGTAGACTTATTTGGGCGGAAATAGATAAATCACGTATCAACATGTCTAATTTCATTAGAACTGTGCAAAAGACATAGCGACATTTTATCGTTCTAGTGTTTTGTTTCCTCTTAAGGTTTTAATTCAGCAAATTCCTGATAAAACTGTATAGGACGAATGCTTTTAAGTTTTTGAAAACACATCATTAAGTGTTTATAATTTTGTGTATATATTTTATGAATAAAAGGGAAATGAGTTCATCTATAATAATATATTTTTTTAAACGCGTTTTAAAATGTTTTGAATTAGTATCAGGTTTAAAAATGAAGTTTTATAAAAGTAAGATGAGTTGAAAAGAATCAACACATGCCGTCATCTTAAGTTGTACAAAAATGTTTTTACCGTTTACACGTTTAGGATTTCGGGAGAAATATAAAAAGAAGGGATAGTAGGAAAGTATGATTTTGAACAACCATACAAGATTTCAAAGGTTGTAAAGTAGACATCTCATAATAGTGTGGTAGAGTTGATAGAATGAGAGCTATGCTTAATATAGTGGGATTGACCAAGTCTTTTTGGACAGAAGTAGTTCAAAGTACTTGTTATATGATAAATCAGAATAACGATAGATAAATGGAATGACAAACTTACTAATTATTCTTCCTTACATATATTTAGTTGTCTTGTGTACGTGATGTACAACCCTCAAGAAAGAAAAAAGTTGGATCCAAAATCTATGGAATGTGTATTCTTCGGTTGTGTTGACAATGTGAAGGGATATGGCATGTGGGATCCCACTATCCACAAGGTTGTTGTTGTTAGTAGTGATGTAATTTTTGCAGGCAGTGATGTAATTTTTGTTGATGAACTCCAAAACGAGAAGACAAATGACAACTTTACAAAGGTACTACCATAGTACATATATAGAAGAAACCTCTGAATGATTCTTAAGTTAAAACATGAGCATGAAGAACAAGAGACAAATTATGCTAGTAATGAAGGATTTCAGCGATCAACACGGGAAAAGGTTAAACCATCTTAGTACTTATAATATTTTATGACAACCCAAGATGTGTATTGTCTTTTAAATGAAGAAATAAAACCTTCAACTTTTCAAGAGGTTGTAAGTGATTCAAATGCTTCATTATGGATGACAACGATGTGAAAAAAGAAATAAAGACTCTTCACAGAAAGCAAAACACAAAAGCTTATTGAACTTTCAAAAGGTTGGAAAATCATTACTTGCAAATGAGTCTATAAGATCAAATGAATTAGCAATAGGCAGTGGAATGATATTGTGCTAGATAGATAGCAAAAGAATATGCTCAGAAAGAAAACATGGACTTTAGTGGGATATTATCTCCAATCGTAGATTGATAACAATTATATTGTTTTAGCCTTGTATGTTGCATTTGATTTACATCTCGATTAATTGGATGTAAAAGCTACTTTTCTTTATGTAGAATTTGACGAGAAATTTGTACACCCCACCAAAATAAAACATGCAAACAACTAAGTATTTTACTAATCATCATTAAGGTTCTTCAGCATAAAATTATCCTTTAATCTAAAGTATTTCAAAATCATACATTTAGAATTCTAGTTAGACCTATTTATAATACATTTCTAAATTTTTTTCAAAATAAGTCCTATCACTACCAGCATCACTCAACCAAAGTGATTCTCGCAGATCTATCTACAGCACCATCTGCTTCCGTGTTAAAAACACGATCATCATAGACAGATATCAAAAGACAAGCACAACAAAATAAAAGGTAAGCTAACCAATTTTAAGCAATTCAAAGTCATTCAATCAAGTGCAAAGTTTAACACAACTCAAACACCTCAGGATTATCTATCTTAGCCTCATTACCATTATAAGACATTGACACACTATAGACTCGACTCTACTTCTGGAAGACTTGTGCATTAAATAAATCTCGAGATATGCACCTGTCATACAACTTCAAACTATGAATTCACAATCTTGCATGACAAGGTTAATCCCCCTGAGACTTTTCTGACCAACTATATTTCAAGTTGTAGTCACCAAGTTCAGACCTCCTTCAACTCTCACCACCTAGTAATGATCATCTATTTGATTTCTATTACTGGTAGAGTTAGGATATCAATCGTTATTGATCATATCCTTAGACAATGCACTTCCTAAGGCACAAGTGTTTTCTTTCCTGAAAACACTATGCTTAGATCTTGACCATCTCCATCAACACTTTAACAATATCTCCTCATAATATAGATCTCTACTCATGCATTCATTCACTTTTCAATGTCAATCTCAATTTAAAAAATGAAAGAAATAACTAAACCATCAATACAATTAAATTTATATTATTAATTAATCTATTATATTAAATTCATACATTGTATTACAAAAGAATCAAATAATCAAATCAGAATGGCCAAAAAAAAAAAATTTTTTTTAGGGTTTATGTTGAGCGAAATTTTCTTGCTTGAGCGAGAATCACCCTCTCCCCCTCGCTTGAGCGAAAATCCTCTTGCTTTCGCCAAATAGTCCAGAGAGTACTCTCGTTCCAGGGTCATTCTCACCTAGGTGAAATTGCACCCGAGAGCACCTCTCAGATTTTCAAGTGAACTCGCCTAGACAAGAGTGCCTAGCTTAGGCATGTTATGTAGAAAAAATAGTAGTTCAACATATGAATTATGCAATTTTTACTACCTCAGAGCTAGCATGCATGTCTTAGATGATTAAATATAGGCAAAATCAACATGCATACACGATGAATGATCTACCCTAATACAGACTATCTACTCAGCAGATCAACATACCATCAATGTTCACAGCCACCTCATACATGCAAAATCAAATCAACATCATAAAAACTAAATCCCAATTTCAGACCTGCAGAGAACTTTCATAGATGCATTTTCACAGATACTACAATCATTACTTATCAAACCCTAACCTACATTCACACATAAATAAGAAGAAAGGTAGGTCAATTTCCCTTACCTGAATCAAAGCGGGAGTCTCTATTAGAGCTCCATTAGCCTAAAATTCTTAGGAACTCGAACCTACACCAAAGGACCTCTGATCAACGATTAGACTAATACTCTAGGAAACTGAGCTCCCAGAGGCACTGTTTGATGACTCAGAGGCCACATGAAAGCTTAAACGGCAAAGAGGAAAATAAAAAACCTATCTGGCTCCAAGAGAAGAGGGCAAAAAAACGAACATACTCTAACATAGGTTCTAATTGCATAGACTTGCTCTGTTCTTTGTCACGAGTCTAATGGTGGGCTCCACTTGAGAAATTGATGAAAGATGGACGCAAAGGCTTAGAGAGAAGTTATAGGAAAGGAAGGGGCAAAGGTTTAGAGAGATGGTGGCTCAAGTGAAATTGAGACCTGACTACTAGCTTTTTCTGCAAATAATTGTTTTCAGTTTAATCATAAAATAATCAGGTGTTTGTTCCACTTTTACCACTTCTAGTCAAATGACAATTTTCTAGGCTGTTACAAAATTTATATGCTACAGCCAAAAAGCTCTAAAGAACGAGAAAACTTGGTGGTTCGTAGGTTAACTAGATCTTTTCTTATGGTTTAAAACATATGCCCAGATGTTGGTACAAGAGATTTGATTCATTCATTATTAGATTTGGTTATAACAGACTGAGTTTAGACCATTATACCTGTTATAGTAGATTTGATGAGAATAACTTTATGATCTTGCTTTTGTATGTGGATGACATGTTGGTGGTAGGTCTCAACAAAACTCGAATCTAAGAATTGAAGGCATAATTGGCTATAGGAAGTTTGATATGGAGGACTTCGAACCAACAAACAAGATTTTAGGGATGCAAATTCATTGAGATAGAAAAGATAGAAAGATTTGGATTTCTCAAAAGAATTACTTACTGAAAATCTAGTGGTGCTTCAATATGCAAGATTGCAAGCCAATTCCTACCTACATTTCTTTCAATAGTAAGATATCCTTAAGTATGAGTCCTAGCAATGAAACAATGATGATGAAAATATCTTGACTATCGTATGCACTTGCAGTAGAAAGTCTTATGTATGCCATGACGACTTGTATAAGACCAGACATTGCAAAAGTAATAAGAGTAGTTAGTAGATGAAGTGTTATTGAGACAATCCTTAAACATATCAAAGGAACCTCATGTGTTGCATTATGTTTCAGAGGATCAAAATTAGTTTTCAAAGACCATGTTGATTCTGATTTTGCAGGTGATCTTGATAAAAGGAGATCTAGTACTAATTATGTGTTTACAGTTGCAGGAGGGACAATAAGTTGTCTATCCAAGTTATAGGATGTCGTAGCTCTACCAATTATAGGAGCTAAGTACATGGCAACTACTCAAGCATGCAATAAAGTTATTTGAATTCAAATGTTAATCGAGGAATTTCGACACAAGTAGCGGAAACTTGTTATATATAGTGATAGTCAAAGTGTCATATACATTGTAATGAATCCTACCTTTTATTTCAGGATAAAGCACATAGGTATATGCTACCATTCTATTTGAGAAATAGTTGAGGAAGAAAGTGTAGTTATCAAAAGATTCACATTAATGAAAACGTAGTGACAAAGTCGATTATCGATAAGTTTATATGGTTCGATCCTACTATGACCTATAAAAAATAATTAACATGATGACAAAAGATGAAACATTGTTTATTTAATTAATTTTATCAAAATTTTGAAGTGGGAGAATGTGAAAAGTCATACATATGAAGAAATTTACTTTGATATTTACTTTTTATGTTATAAATGGAACATAGTGTTTTCTCGTGAGATACCAAAATCTCTTATTTTTATTTTCTAGTGCTTTAAAGTTTAAGAGAAAAATTAAAAGAAAACTAGTTTCTTTTCTCTACATAGTTGTTTTTCCTACTTTTAAGGAAATATATTATTGTTTTCTACTTGAAGATAGAGAGAAGGTTATTGTAATTTGTTTTCCTTTAACAAAATTATATTATTGCTTATTGCCTGAAGTATCACTCTTCTTATCTTTTATTCTAGTTTTGAGTTCTTACAGTGTTACTTTGATATTCAACATTGTGAGAATGCTATATGCATCCAAGAACTTGAATATAAAACACTTGCGAGATAAGAAAGAAGAAAGATGGTTGGATCTACATTGAAGATCAAAATGGGGCTAAACAAGAAAAAAAAAAAAAACTGTTGGAAATAGCAATCAAAACAATAATAATCTAACCTTTTCACCATGTCCTTAAGATTAATCCCTTAAATTGATCTTAATATCCTCATGGATTTGTCTCTAGTTTTCAGTGAATGGATAGTAGTGTACAGTTAAAAAAAAAAAAAAAAAAAACTGGTTGAGCTTTCCCATGTTTAATTTTGACTCTTAAAAGAGGAAAAGGAAGAAAAGGGCTATTGAAATATGAAACCGTCGCCTTACATGTAAAATTTAATTCCTGGGCAAGATACTTCTTGGATATGAATATACCTACATTGCTGCAATAATGCAGTAGCTTCAACAGGTCCTCTCGTGACATACATAGTGTAATGTTCTGAAAAGGAGGCCAGCGTGTGAAATTATGGTGCTTTGCCAACTCCCTCTTTAGAGTGGGAAATATCCAACAATCTCAGGCAGAGGTCGGTTCTCAGTAGATGACAAGCAGAAAGGACAATATCACAGTTATGAAGATCACCAACAGTTGCACCCACCAAGACCAGTATTGTGCCATTTTCATTAAACCCTATATCGACATTGACTTTAACATTGCAGCTCTATTGATCTGTCATGGAAGTGGGATTCTCTTCATTTGCCATAATAAAGTTGTGCATGTTTTTGCTAGAAATATATAAGGTCATTTCATTTCTGTCTGGGGTTGGTTACTATTACTATTGTTGTTTGTTGTAGCTATTTTTTTCATATTACTTAAGCTGCTTTTAGTTGGTTTTTACGTCTTGGTACAATGTCTAGTTTGGACCAAATTCTTGTATTCTATCAAGTACTACTTTGAGCCAACTCTCCTGTAATTAACTGCCACTTTGAGATATTGGCTAGGAAGGAAGCACCACTCTTTTAATCTGGTTGTCATGTCTTAATTGTATGTCTATATTTGTATGTCAAATATCACATAACATTTCAAACACTTTTAGCTGTATTTTATAATTTGTTTATTTTTACTTTTTAATCTTTTATACTTGTATATATTCAAATCTCATAATAATTACATGAAAATTTAGTAATTTACATATTTATTATGATTCAATACTTTTAAATTACGAACAATATTTAATACTTTTATTTTACGTTAATTTTGTATATTATATTATAATGATAAGTGAATTATGAATTTAAATATTTGTTGCATATATATATATAAATATTAATTAATGAGCATTATTGGAGGTTCTTAACTTTTTTTGGGACAGTATTGTCAAGTCCTTTCTCCTGAGAAAGATGTTATGTTTTTTTTTTCCTGTCACCTTTCAACTCACTCCATCAAAGATTAATTAATTCCACATGTGGTACTGGCAAGAATATATGTTATTATGTAAAGTGAGTATAAAAAGAAAATTCGAATATAACATACCCATTCCACTTAAATGAAAAAATATTTTTTTTTTATATAGCATTATGTATTATCTGTTATGTTCGAACTTATCCTGTTATATGCTTATAAATATAAATATATTAATATTTATATACCTATGTATAATATAATTTTTTTATACATTTATTTTTTATAATGATTAAAAAAAATGAATTATTTGAATAGTTAAATATTGTTTTAAATTATGATAATCAAATAACAAACATAAAACTTTAAAATTATACGTTCAAACAAAAGTATACGTTAATTCTTATTTTGTATTTATTAGTTTTTTATATACTATTTAAATTAAAATATAACTAATAACTTAATTTAATTGAATTTTATGAGTAAATTAACATTGAAAAATATTAACTTGTTCCTCACAAGTGTTTTCAAACGCAATGTAACTAACAAATATGAGAACGAATTTTAATATCGAAAACCAGTGGCCCTTGAGGAGAGTAAAACAAAGGGAATTAAGGTCACACTTAACATCAGAGTATTTTCTTAACTCTTTTAGAAACTTTAACCGTTTGTTTTAACTATATAACTCTTTTATAACTTAAAATGAATCCTACAAATTATTTTAATTTTGTACTTCTTTAAAATAAATCCCAATAATCATTTCTTATTTTACTTTAATGGTTAAAAAACAAAATCTTAGAAATACATATTTCTTACAACATGACAGCCAAAAAATAAATTCAGTTTAAAAAGTTCTTAATTTTAATAATTTTCTAGGACAATAATAAGATATATTGTTCACGTGACAAAAGGCGTTAGACTAATACTATAGAAAAATTATTAAATAGCGGAATTAAAAGTCCACGCAAAACACCTAAAACTCATGCATATACGTGGACATAACGTGGAGAAGAACCCACGCTAGGTTGGTTGATGCAAAGTCAAGGTTGCGTGGGTTGGTTAGGTGGAGGCTACCTTGTGTGAGTTACAACCACGCAAGTTGACACTTAATTAAATATAATAAAGCGTGCGTGGGTCAGACCCGCGTAGAAGTTGTAGAAGCTTGCGGGAACTAGACCCATGCTTAAAATGCAATCATGAGGGTTGCGTGAGATAAGTCCTTGCATACATAAATTAATAATATTTTATTAGGTGGAGTTTGCGGAGTCTGGCCCACGCTTATAATAAAATAAATAATATATTTTAAAGCTTGCGTGGGTTTGGCCCTCGCATTAGTCAAAAAAATTAATATATTATTTTTATTATTGCGTGGGCTTGACCCTCGCACGATGTGAAATATTAAATATTTAATTGCCATTAGTGTGGGCTTAGCCCAAGCAAAGAGTAATTTAAAAAAAAATTAAAAATTTGAAAATCAAATCTTGAAATCAGAAAATATCCACTAACATAAGAAAATATCCACTAACAAGAATACGTAGAACTCCATTATAGTCCATTTTAAGATACTAAATTGTAATTATAATTCATTGAAATACTAAACTACAATGTCTAAAAACAAAAATATAATTATAAAACAAAATAAAAAAAGAACGTAGGACATATATGTAGAACTCATTGAAGGGGCTGGTGGTCACGAGGTTTATCATAGTGTGGGTGAACTTGACTCATACCAGTTGAAGTATTAGCACGTTGACGCTCCATCATGGTGGCAAGTTATTGTTGCATGAACTTCATCTGGTCTTGCAACTCCCTAGCTATTTCCCTTGTCATTCTTGCTTCTTCCTTTGCTTCGTTTAGTTCGTTTTGAAATCGCTCTTCTCAGGCCATCTGAGTAGAGTAATCAGTGGCAGTAGCAATGAATGACGACTGAGTGAGGGAAGACTCTCCCTGGCGGTAGTTAACAGCCAAGGCTGTTGTGCCATAAACTCGACCTCTACTCTTTCCTCTAGCAACCTCATTCCAAGCTTGAAGCTTGTTTGTTGCATCTAGCTGGGGAGCATCAGTGTTGGAACCTGATAAACTTTCTGATTGTATGCCCCTCAATTGATGATGATAATTTTCCTACACTGATAATTTTCCAGTGTTGCTTCAAATACTAGTATGTTACTCTAGGTTAAATTAGAGAAAATTATATTGTATCTATTACAAAGTTGAAAAAATTAATAAATTAACATTTTTTTAAGTTTGAGAACAAGTTTGTTAATTTAAAGATATAAGAATTAAAACTAACCTTTATGAAAAATATAGGGACCAAAACTCTATTTTTTTCTACAATATATTATTTACATAACAACATAAATAATATATTATTCACATGCCAACCTAGGTTCGAACGTGCCTTCCTAATTGATTAGAAATGAATTGACTCCTTATCGTATATTTTTATGAAACAATGTTTATATAAAAGAAAATTAAAATTAGTACGTGCCGGTGTAATACATGATTCTTACATGAAATCACATAATCTTATATCAAGTCAACAAATCACTTTAATAGTATTAGAAATATAGATTCTTTTAACTACATTGAGATATTGAATTATTTACATATATTTAACCAAGTCAAAGATTTCATTATTAAAGAAGTATTTATTATTTATTAAAAAAATATTTCATTTCGTTATACATTATAGTGTTTGGCATACATAGTGATATATATACACACACATATATGTATATATGTTTATATATTTATATATATATATATATATATGTGTTTATATATTTATATATATATATATATATGTTTATATATTTATATATATATATATATGTTTATATATTTATATATATAAATGTTGTTATTTTTGTTTTTTAAATATATTTAAATAGATACATTTAAAAGATACATGATAAAAATTTGAAGTATAAATATAAAATATTAAACCTTTTTGGTTAACATAAACTGAAACTAAAGCAAGCCTAAAGCCTAATGGTTGTTCTTAAGCTCAATTTAATTACACAAGTCATTACATTTACTAAACACTTAATAAGATACTAACACCCACTAATGAGTCTCAAGCCAAATTGACACTCTCAAGGTTCAATTTATTAACTAATTCTTAGGCCTAAAGTCCAATTGTTCTTCTTAAGCCTAATCTAACTATACAAGTGGTCACATATACTACACAATCCTATATGATATTAACACCTCCTAATAAGCCTCAAACTTAATTGACACTTTTAAGTTAAATTTATTAAAGTTTTATTAGGCCTAAAGTCGAGTTGTTGTTCTTAAACCCAATTTAATTACACAGTTCACATTTACTTTTTAATTTATTATTTTATTTACAAAATTTTTTCTATTATAATTTTTAGTATTCTTTTTCAATTTGTTAACAATTTATTTTTTCAAAATTAAACATTTTTATAAATAATTTTATACAAAATAATTTAATTTTTTTAATTTTCATACATACATACATTTTATATTATTCTTTTCTATTATTAAATTCACTTTTATAAAACTACAATTATTAATATTATTTTTTTAATTACAAAATTAAATATTTTATTTAAGTTGTTTATAAAAAATTATATTTTTTAAATCTTTTTTCACTCTTGCATGGGTTATACCCACGCTAATTTTATTCTTTTTTTAATTTTCTTTTGCATTGCATGGGTCTAACCTACGCTACCTACTATTTTTTTGCGCGTGGGCCAAACCCTCGTTGTATTTATTTTTTTTTTTAATTTTCTTTTCCATTCTGTGTGGGTAAGCCCACATATCCTGTAATTAATTAATTAATTAATTATTAAAATATTATTATGCGTGGGTCCACGGCCACATGGTTTTATTTCATTTTTTAATTTTTTTTGAATTTTACGTGAGTTAAGCCCACACTGTCTATATTTATTTAATTCTAAATATTTTTCTGTGTATAAGTCGTGCGTGGGCTGGACCCACGCTTTGCTTTATCTTTTATTTTAAATTTTTTCTCATTTTACAGTGAGTTGTTTTATTTCAATGTGGGTCTAGCCCACGCTTCTTTCGTAGACTTTACATCCCACGCATTCTTCTTGCAGCTATCGGAATATTTTCTTGTAGTGTAACATGTTTAATATCATCATATTTATAGTTTGTTGAAAGCATATCAGGTTTGTCATGTAAAAAAGGAATTGAGAAGATGAGTCTTAATAATGTGAATATAGTCCAAGTTTATAATTAATCATGAGAATATATTTGAAGTATTTTAAATAATTATTTAATGTTTTTAGTTAGATAGAAGGTTGCTACTTTAACATCTTAAATAACTTATTTAGAATCAATCAGTGAAACTTAATTTGCAATTGTTCATAATTTAAGTTGCATTAAAATCATTAAATCAATTAAGTGAAATTTAATTTAGAATTGCTCATATCTTAAATTATACATAATACAAATATTACAATTCTTTAAGTTTAAGTTCTTTTATTTTAATTTTAATAAATTAACTTTAATTTTTGTAAATATAATTAAAATTAAAAATTATTTTTTTCAAATAACACAATACACGAATTGTAATTCATTAAGTTTAAGTTCTTTTATTTTAATTTTTAAAATCAATTTTAATATTTTATAAATATAATTAAAATTAGGAAAAATAAATTGATGTAGTTTAGTCTCTTTCAATTCATTTGAAACTTAGTAGACTAGTCATCAGACTGAAAAAAAAATTATGTTATTCCATCATATTCATGACAATTTATTAGATTAGACGGCTAAAAATAGCATCTTTTCCTTGTCAAATAGATGATGTTGCATCTTCTCAAATTGATGATGCACCAGCTTACAAGGCCCTCTTCGCTTTGCCTACAAGATTGCATATATTATCGTTCAGCCTTTTCTCTGTTGGCTTCACTCCTATGGTGCTGTACGCTCTCAACCTCGAGACATCACTATCTAATGCCAAAGATTTGTGCTTATAAAGAAAAGCAAAAAGATTAAGACATGTTCTTGCCAAGATCTTCTTGTTTTATGAACTTGATAAGATTATTATGTTATTCTATGTTAGGAATTTTGATTTGCGTTTTCATCTATTAGACATTCTTAGTTATCTTGGAGATGGGAAGATACATGTAAATATACTCCTATGTTAATATTTTTTCTTATTATAAAAGTTCTTTTAAGATTTTTCAATTGTATAATTTATAGTCATATCTTATTTATACTATCTTGTAGTAGACCTTTATTTTCAGACTATTTTTTTTTTAATTTTAGTGTACTTTTTCATATTAATACTTAAAATAAACAAAAATATACTTTATTTTTATTAAAATAGACAAATCCTAGCTAGATAGAATTTCAAAGGCATAATTTGATACTAGTCAAAGTGACAATTTCAATTAAAAACATTAATTAAAATATTGTTTGTCTCTATGCAATCATTTTTTTAATTAACAATTAACACAATAATTAGTATAATTAATAATAATAATAATTAATCCCATAACAAAAAAATAAGACATACAAATTTATTTTAAATTAAAACAAAATAATATAATGACAATAATAATAATAATAATTTAAATTAAATTCATATGAATTTAATTTAAATAAGAATAAGAATAAGAATAAGAATAATTTTAATTAAATTTATACAACATTAATTTAAATGATAATCATAATTATTGAAAAAATAATTATAATTAAATTCATACAAATTAAATTAAAATAATAATAATGATATTTAGGGATAATAATAATATAATAATTATTGTTTAAGAAATAATAATAAGAATAATAATATTCTAACAAATCTAATTAAAATTATAACAAAAATAACTATTATTATATTAATAATATAATAACTTTTATAAATAAAGAAAATAATATTTAAAAATATAGTATTAACTATTTAGTGACAATAAGTTGATCAAGTTGCATGTCAGTACTATTAATGTTTTCACTTATAAATTATCATATTTACACTTATCATGAAAAGAAAATGAAGAGACACTCTAATCATTACAGTATCAACTATTATTCTTTTTATTTATAAAAGTTATTATATTATTATTATAACAATCATTATTATTTTTATTATTTTAATTAGATTTGTTAGAATATTATTATTACTATTATTATTATTATTTCTTAGAAAATAATTACTATATTATTATTATTATCATTATTATTCATAAATATTATTAATATTATTTTAATTTAATTTGTATGAATTTAATTATAGTTATTGTTCAATAATTATTACTATCATTTAAATTAAATTTATATGAATTTTATTAAAATTATTCTTATTCTTATTATTATTTAAATTAAATTCACATGAATTTAACTAAAATTATTCTTATTATTATTATCATTATATTATTTTGTTTTAATTTGAAATAAATTTGTATGCCTTAATTTTTTTGTTACCATTTTGTCAAGTATTCTTATGCAATTATTATTATTATTAATTTAATTTTTTGTTGTTAATTGTTAAGCCAAATCAACATAGTGCTAAATAATTATATAGAGAAACAATCTTAATTAATGCCTTTAATTGAAATTGTGAGCATGTCTGTCCTATTTGACTAGCATGAACTTATGTTTTTAAAATCCTATCTAGCTAATAGAATTTGTCTATTTTGGTAAAAAAAAATCATCTTTTTGAGTATTAATATGGCTTTTTTCCCACTTTAGTGTATTTTTTCATATTAACATCCAAAATAGGCAAAAAAAAAGTTACTTTGGTGTATTTTTTCTTCATATTAATGTCCAAAATGAGCAAAAAAAATAAAATTATTTACCAAAATGGGCAAATCCTGCCAGGTAGATAGACATGATTTCACTAGTCAAACAAAAGTGACATGCTGACCATTTTAATTAAAGACATTAACTAAAATCGTTTCTCTGTCTACAATCACTTTTTAATTATTTGGCACTATGTTTGTTACGCTTTAACAGTAACAAAAAAAATTAATAATAATAATTACATAATAATAATTAACAAATAATTTTTTAATTAGTTGACACTATTTTTGTTACTTTAAAAATTAACAAAAAAATAAATAATAAAAATAACTACATAATAATAATAATAATTAACAAATTTGTAATAAAAAAATTAAGACATACAAATTTATTTTAAATTAAAACAAAATAACATAATGATGATAATTATTATAATAAGAATTCATATGAATTTAATTTAAATAAATATAAGAATAATTTTAATTAAATTCACATAAATTTAATTTAAATGATAATAATAATTATTGAAACAATAAATATAATTAAATTCATACAAATTAAATTAAAATAATAATAATAATGATAATAATATAATGAGTATTTTCTAAATAATAATAATAATAATAGTAATAATATTCTGACAAGTTTAATTAAATTAATAACAATAATAATAATTGTTATAATAATATAATAACTTGTATAAGAAAAAAATATGTAATAATATTAACTATTCAGTATCAATAAGTGGATTCAATAATTATTATTATTTTTTAAATTAAATTTGTATGAATTTAATTAAAATTATTTTTATTATTATTATTTAAATTAAATTCATATGAATTTAATTAAAATTATTCTTATTATCATTATTTTATTTTTTTTAATTTAAAATAAATTTATATGCCTTAATATTCATGTTATAATTTTGTTAATTATTATGTAATTATTATTATTATTCCTTTTGTTAATTGTTAAAGGTAACAAATATAGTATCAAATAATTAAAAGATGAATGTAAAGAGAGAAACGATTTTAATTAATGTCATTAGTTGAAATCGATAACATGTTACTTTTATTTAACCAATTTAAAATCATATCTATCTAAGTGACAGCATTTACCTATTTTAATAAATAATTTTTTTTTCTCATTTTGAACATTAATATAAAAAGGTACACCAAAGTGGGAAAAAAGTCCATTAATATGAAAAAGTACACAAAAGTGGAGAAAAAAGCCTTCATTTCAAGCCTAAATATTCCTAGGCCATTATTAGGTGTGATAATAAAAGTGATAATCCAGATTAGCTAAAGGTGATAATTTGAATTAATTAACTTAATTATTTTGTGATTGGTAAAGTTTGATAGTCTAATAATGACTAGTATACCGAGATGTTGAAATTTCTCATCTCATCAATCTTATGTATAGATTATCCTGTGTCGGAGTGTTGAATGATTCTTTAGAGATTCTAAGTTGTCAAGATGTGATATACTTCGTTAATAAGACCTTATATTGGTTCCTAGACTCAAGCAATTTCTGTGCAAAGTCTAGGAAAAATGTGCTAGAGTACCCCAAATTTATAAAGGCACGAAGAGTTTAGGAAATGTGTTGGGTTTTGTGCCTAAGAAATGCAAGAATGATAATGTTTGGATGCGAAAGGTCATTTGGGTGGTCAGATTGGAATTGATCTAACAATTAATGTATCATGACACTTCAGAAATATGAGTTGCGCATTTTGTTGGGACCACCATTGTCGACATTTTTTTCCGATTGTCCAAGATTTGAAGAATTTATTCTCTTGCTTCGTTGAGTGTTGTGATTCTGGTTCTGGAAGGTAATCAATGTTGTAAAGTAGTAGTGTTTCAAGTTCCAAGGAGTTTTCAAGATCGTGAAATAGTATGTTTAGGTTCAAGATGGTCGAGGAGGCCATTGATTTGACTCTGGCTGAAAGCTATGATGAGATTACCTCCCTTGTTTCCAAAGAATCAGCCATAGAAGCAATTCTAATAGATGCCAAGGTGGCTGAAGAAGTTTATGATATCACTATGGAAGAAGTTGGTGAGAGAGTAGAGGAAAACCTACAAATAGGTTCACTACAATGTCCGGATATAGTTTTCAAAGGTCATCAGTCCTTCACTCATTTGCCACGAGTTTCGATATCTTATAGGAAGGTGTTGAAGATAAAATTATAAGTTCTTGGCAAGGTAAAGCAATTGATAATATTTGTCATGATCGTGAAGTCTCGGTCGATAATATTTTCTTCTTTTATGGTTGTCTTTTTACAGACGTGCATGTGAGATCTTGCTAAATGAATTTAGTATAGAAATTTTACGGGTGGCTCCTACACAACTTTACCCTAATAACTAGGTTGTGATACATGCAATTCGACAATTATGCTTGGCACTCTATGGTGAAAGCTACCTCTCAAGTGTTTTATACTTTTATATTACTTGATCTGGTAACAGGGTGAGTTAGCTTTTACTTATGGACAAGTAAAGTAATGCTTTCTCTCATCTTATACTTCTTCATATAAGAATTTTAAAGGAGGAATGTCTTCTAAAATCTATTGAACAAAAGATCCTTCAGTTGCCAGTCACTCAGGCTTATAAGAGGTAGGTCATTATCATTATTACAAAACTTGTGTCACCCCTTTGATAACAACACCTTTAACAGAGAACAACTTTTCGTATTCTTGACACCTTTCCTTTGATAGGAGGAGAAAGGGTATGTTGAGTGTACTTTACATCTTCTCTTTGACAAAAAATAAATATTCATTATTACATGAATATCACTGTAAATAAGAGGAAGGGAGGAGAAAAATGTACCTTTGATATACTCTGATTCATAGTGAAATCTCAGATAATCCCATACTAACTTAAGCATCGGAGTGCCTCCTGCAAGTAACTCCCTCATTGTTCAGACGTCAGAAGAGCATCTAGCTGACACTTTGGAAGTATTGTTCTCAACCTCAAGGTCCCGTAAGAACAATTGGTGCCCATCGTGGGACTTGGGTAAAACTTTTTCCAGACCACGAGTTTAATGAGTCTTGCTACCAAACTTGCATTCTAAACTTGCAACCGAACTTTTTCCCCGAAGCGAGCCATGCGTCACCACCTTGTGGGCCCGTCATGTCCATCTTCTCAATCTCCCGTTTCATTGAAGAACACTCTTGGTCTAGCTTATGCACACGTGACCTCATGCTATCCATGTCCAAGCGAAGCACCTGATTCTCCCTCACCGTCATCTACCACGTGTTGCTATCGCCATATTGTGCTGCATCCTTCCCGTGCTCCACCGCCGTCTACATCTGTCGACGTCACAGAAGGCCTCGTCAGCTCTTCCGCTGCCACCAACGTTCTAACGATGGAGTGTTGCCATTGAAGTTACTCGAAGAAGAGCACGTGAACCACAGCCCGCATCGACTTTCATTCTGAGCGGCGTGCGTGCACGCCTCTAATACACATATTGTCTTATCCTGTTTCAATTTTTGACTTTTAGAAGCTTGTCCTATTTACTATTATGTTAAAAATAACAATTTATTCTTCAAAAAGTTTCCACAGAACCCATGCCTTATTATCTCATGGTCAAGTTTATCTCAAGTCGAGCTCTCCCAAGGTCGAGTTCATAAAGGCATTCAACAAAACCCAATCTAAAACGATTGACAGAGCCTAAGAAATACCTCGACCCTCACTTCAAAACTCAATCTAAAATGATTGGTACATAGATCGAGAAACATCTCGGCCCTCACTTCAAAACCCAATCTAAAATTATTGGTACAGAGACCGAGAAACACCTCGACGCTTACTTCAAAACCCAATCTAAAACGATTGGTACAAAGACAAGTACAACCTCAATCCTTACTTCACAAATCAAAAACGATGGTACAAAGGACTCGAGATTATGTCTTCCCGATATTATCAAAACGATTTCGTAGTCTATCGACCGCTCAAGCTTGAGGGCATGTGTACTGTACAAAGGACCCGTCAGTTGTCAGTCACCCAAGCTTACAAGAGGTAGGCCATTATCACCCTTCAGTTGTCAGTCACCCAAGCCTACAAAAGGTAGGGCATTATCACCCTTTAGTTGCCAGTCACCCAGGCCTATAAGAGGTAGCCATTATCATTATTACAAAACTTGGAATCAGTGTCACCCCTCTGTTAACAACACCTCTAACAGAAAGCAACTTCTCGTATTCTTGACACCTTCCCTCTGACAAAAAGTGAAAGGGTATGTTGAGTGTACTTTACACTTTCCCTCTGATAAAAAGTAAATATTCATCACTACATGAATATCACTATAAATAAGAGGGAGGGGAGGATAAAAATATACTTTTGATCTACTCTAATTAATAGTGAAACCTCAGATAATCTCATGCTGACTTAAGCATCGAAGTGTCTCTTGCAAGTAACTCTCCTATTGTTCCAGACGCCGGAGATCAGAAACAGACGAAGAAAAGCATCTAGCTGACACTCACTACTATAAAAATCACTCGTAGTGATTAAAAAATTGATCACTAAATGACCAAAATCGGTCACCGATTAAAACAGTGACTGCTTTAGTAACCAAACGCATCAGTCGCTATTTTACTGGTTGTTGATGTATAGTGACTAATTCTGTGACCGAATCTGTGACTGATTTTGTGACCGATTCTATGACCGAATCTGTGACGAATCTGTAACCGATTCTGTGACCAAATTTGTGACCAATTCTATGACCGAATCTGTGACCGATTTTGTGACCAAATCTGTGACCGAATCAGCGACCGAATTTGTGACTGATTTTTTCGATCACTAAGAATGACCGATTTTTTCGGTCACTAATTTCAGTCACTATTTAGCAATTTTCTAGTAGTGACTTTGAAAGTATTGTTCTCAACCTTAAGGTCCCGTAAGAACAAAAATAATAGTAGAAGAAAGAGACTGAGATAATTTCTATATGATGGTGATAAATTGGGATTTCCCTTTTACTAGACAAGAAATCAAGTTAGATATAATTTTTGATCGAAAAATTTGATGACGGCCAAGAACTTGACAACTCTTTCCCAGCTTTAGCAACTTCCGAAAAAAGTTGTCCACTCGAAAACTCCTTAATGTTTACTTATTACCTCATCGTTGGGATGATCTTGAGGGTATGTGTTGTTTTTCTTTTCGTTATGTCTTCTCCAGTTTTAACTTTGTTAAATTTTTTCCCTTATTTGATTGTCAAGAAAAAGAAAGAGGTTGTAATTCTTGTTGTCACTTGTCTCCTATTTAATAATCGAGAAGAATAAAGAGGTTGTAATTCTAGTTGCCAACCCATGTAGAGATCAACATAACTATTGACCATCCTTCCTTGGGTGACATCGAGAAAAGACATAAGAAGAAGGTAAAATTTTCTAGAAAGTCTTACGAAAAGTCTTCATCAACTAGATTGGCTAAGAGGAGGCCTTTTTCCGGTGGGATATTCCACAAAAAGATATTATTATTATGATTAGTTTTATTTATTATTATTATTATTGTTGTTGTTATGTTATTGATATAAATGTTTTTTTTATCATTATTATACATATAGCCCAAGAAGGGTTGCTGAGCTCTTGAGAGAGAGTCAAACTTGGGTCAGGTAATAACACATATAAAAGTCAATAACACTATATCAGATGAACTTTTTGTTGTGTTTTGGGATTAGGAAGAGATATGTATGAAGAGAAAATATTGTTATTGCTTCTTTTTTTTTTTTTGAGCCATCAATAGCTTACATTTATAATGTTTGCTGAAAAGAAAAATATCTGACTGAAATAACTTCTACAAATTAAAATCTTAACATCTACGAAATAATTAAGAGTGAATATTCTAACAATTAAGAGCAAATATTCTAATTAAAGACATATTCAGAAGCAGAAACAAATCAATGTGCAGTTTCAAAAGCAAATTCCCAACACTCCTCCTTGATTTTGGAGCTGTAAACTCCAATCTTCTTTCTTATGAATTCAAACTTGCTGACTGGTAGTGGCTTGATAAACAAATGGTTTTAAGTTTTGCAATATCCTGAAGTACTCTTCATATCTTCCAAGGAACCACCCCAATCAATATCAGAATACCCAACAAACTTTGCTTTATTTTTGTTAATTGAACCATCATATACAACACTTACCTTTCTATTTGGAGGTATGTCAACAAGAGTGTTGTTCTTCTCAATCATATATAACTCCTTCTCCTCATCTTTTTTCCACTTTAGTTGATTGAGAGCTTCCTCATGGTCAGCAGGTTCAAGAACATCCATATTACATCTTTGATATATGTCAGAGAGGAATCTATTACCTCTCATAGGATAATCATCCACATTTTCATCAGAACCTTCTTGCTTAGTTATTTTTGGAACAACATCAAGGCCTTTAATCTCTTTCATAATCAATTCTTTAGAAACTTTAACATCATCACGAGAATCCAATCCATGGTTTTTCACTACTGGCTTCCCATGATTTTCTACTGCAAGCTTCCTAAACTGCCTAGACTGCTTCCTTTTATGCTTAATCTGTCCCGAATTAACCGCAGAAGAGTAAGCAAGATTTGTTTGCAAGTTTACCGAGAAGTTTTTGCCTTTCATCTTTATTGACATCAATTTAATGCCAGTTGTATCAAAGACTTCACAAGTTTTATCTTTGAACACAAAAACATAGCCTTTCTCTAAAAACTGCCCAACACTTAGCAGATTTTGATTAATTTTAGGGACATATAGAACATTAGAGATTATTTTTGTACCTGAGCCAGCATCAATGACAATATCACCTATGCCTTTGACCTCAATATAGTCTCCATTTCCAATTTTGACTTTCGAAGAGTGGGTTTTGTCAAGCTTTACAAACATGTCTTTATCATGTGTCATGTGATGAGTGCATCCACTATCAATCAACCATGTTTCATTAGTGATGTCACTAGCAAAGCAAGTCACCACAAAAATAAGCTCCTCCTTCTCGTCATCAGTCTCTTGAGCAATTTGCACCTCTTGTTGCTTTCTTTTGCATACCTTCTCCATATGACCCTTTTGATTGCAAGAACTACACACCACATTTGGTCTCCACCAACATTTCCAATGTGGATGATTAGTTTTCTTGCAGTGTTGACATGATGAGTACTTCTCCTTCTCGTCATCGTCATCCTCATCACTTTTCTTCTCATTTTTCCAGCCTTTCTTCTTTGCTTTGTAACTCAACTGTGACCTTGCTAGAAAAAATCCCTCAACAGTATTCAACTCTTTTCTCAACAATCTTCTCTGCTCTTGGATTTGCAGAGAGTTCATCAACTCGGTTAGTGAAATCATTGTGAGATCTCTTGAATCTTCAAGTGATGAGATCTTTGCTTCAAACCTTTCTGGAAGACTTACCAACACTTTTTCTACGATCCTTCTATCAGGTAAATCTTCACGTAATAGTCGGATCTTGTTGACCACTGCCAAGAGCCTATCAAAATATTATTTGATGGTTTTGGCCTCCTTCATTCTCAGCGTCTCAAATTCTCTTCTAAGATTGAGAACTTGCATTTGTCGAGTTCTTTCATTCCCTTGAAACGCCTCTTGGAGAGTGTTCCAAGCTTCTTTAGCTGTTTCACAAGACATAATTCTAGTGAATACAACATCAAAAACAACAGAGTGAATACAGGTCTTGGCCTTCTCTCTTCTTATTACTTCATCATTGTAATTTCTGATTTGGGCTACAGTTGGATCTTCTTGTAGCGGTTGGATTTCAGACATCACAACATCCCACAAACCTCTCGCTTCTAGATAAGACTTCATTTTGACAGACCATATTTGATAGTTTTCTCTGGAGAAAATCGGAGGTGCTGCCATGAAGTTTCCGACCATGGGTGAAGTTTTTTTAATTTTTCTCAAAAGTTTCCTCACTGGTTTCCCTCTGTTGTTTTTTCCTCGTGATCTCACACAGGCCTTAAGAACTAAGAGCTCAGATACCAATTGTTGTGTTTTGGGAATAAGAGGAGATATGTATGGAGAGAAAATATTATTGTTATTGCTTCTTTCTTTTATTTTTTTAGTCATCAATAGCTTACATTTATAATGCTTGCAGAAAAGAAAAATATTTATCTGAAATAACTCCTATAAATTAAAATCTTAACGAGTTTACGAAATAATTAAGAGTAAATATTCTAACAATTAAGAGCAAATATTCTAATTAAATACATATTCAGAAACGGAAACAAATCAATGTGCAGTTTCAAAAGTAAATTTCCAACACTTTTGATCGTGTTTTTATTTTTATTAATAATAATAATGAGAATAAGAATAATATTAATAATTATTATAAAATTTGATAAGATTAATAATAATATTATTAATATTAATTATAATACTAATAATAATGTTAATAATAATATTAATAATATTATTATTAATATCACAATTAAAATTATAAATATTATTCTTAAAAATAATAATAATAATAATAATAATAATAATAATAATGATTAATAATAGTAATAATTACAATAAATAATGTGATCTTAATTTCATGCATGATGTAGTTTTTCAGATATCAAAATTCTTTCAATGTACTTACATGTGGGGACGTGATATATTTAATTAATATTATTTTTTATTTTACAAACCTAAACAATTTACTCAACATGAGGCTACATGTTAAGGGAACAATCACGATAATCCCTTCTTTCAAGTCCGGACGGTTGAGACCTGTTATCATACAATCACTCGTCCTTGCCAACCTGTTGACTACAATAAGATTTGATTAGAAATATGATGTCTTCGAAAAATCACATTTTACCAACGTTTCAGCTTCAGTGATTGTGACTGAAGTTTGTAAAATGGTTTTAGTGTCACTGTGACTTGATAATCTTTTCTTGGTGGAAGAGTTAAATTCCATACAGGCCCGAATCAGAAGGAAACACCTACGTAAATCTAAAGATATAAAAGTAAATGAAAAGAAGACATTCCTTTCTAGATAGTAAAGTCTTGCTTGTCTAATTCGGTCATACCAACTAACCTAATATAAGGAAGAATTAAGTCACAGCTGTTCCATCAGCCATAGAAGATGCCTCATGCGTGGTTCTTTAAAATTTTCAGTTAACCAAAATGGTAGGTAGGTGTAGCTAGCTAGACAGTGACCTGAAAGAAGGTTTTCTCTTTCTTCGGTAGATTCCGTTCCCAAATTGCATGGTTGGTGGGCAGTATTTTTCTCATGCAACTATTGCCTTGACATTTGTAGTAGTACGAAAGAAATTTATGAAACGAATGTAACACGGGTAACAACTCATTGGGATGATGACAATCACAATTTATTTTTCCTTTTGTTTGTTATAATATCCCCTTTTTAATGATAATTTATATTTCAGACAAATGCTGTCCACGTGAGAAAAAGATATTTTTACTGTGTCATTAATGACAAGCCAAGTGCACGAGTGTTAGTTTGGAAATTTTGTAATGCACATATGGATATGAAGAGTTAGAATATTTGTTTAATATTTTTTATTTAAACTATATTTTAGAAAAGAATTTCAGTTTTTTATAATATCTTTATATAAAGATAAAAAAAATATTTATTTGTTATTTATATAATATAATTTTTTTATTTTCAAAATTCCAATAATAGCATCAAGAGTCATTTTTCTCCGTTATCATGTATGAAACGTAAAATTGCAAATTTATTTAGAGGGGTTAGAATCATACAAAGTCGTCGAAAATTATTACATTGTTGATTTGTTTCTTTAACATCCACCATGACTCAAACCAAAATATAAAAGGAAAAAAGGAAAAATGTTTATTTATTGGTGTTTAACAAATGATCTCACAAGAATTATAACCTTTTTTAAAAAATTTAAAATTATTTAAGAAGAGAATATAAAGAAAACGATAAGATTTGGGACACGAAAATATTAAATTTGATAATGAATTCCCAAAGATAAAGAGTGACAGACAATTAAAAGAAATACTCAAACAACTTGATAGACTAACAAGACTGAAAAAATCCATCAATTTCTTTGCATATCTTTTATATAAAAATAAAACAATATACTTATTTATTATTTAAATTTAGAAAAATAAGATTAAGATACTATACATATTTGATATTGTATGATATATATATATATATATATATATATATATATATATAACATGAATACATCTCTTCTATTTCCAAAATATATTTCTAAAAGCTAAAATCCCAACCCAAAGCATTTCTTAAGGCTTTAACTAACCAATGTATAGACTACTTCTGAATTTTCCATGTTTATTCACCGATCACGCATCAATTAACAATTTTATATGAATTTCTGGTTTGGAGCCAAATCCACCGTTAAATTTTGCTTTAATCGTCATAGTTTTGTAAGAATAATGGAAGAACTGACCTGTCCTAGTGTAACGTTTATGATTACCTAATTTCATAAGGAATCCACAATTTTTCTTGCGTAAGAAGAAAGTTTCTTTTAAAATCTTGATATTAAAATATATACAAGGGAAGGGAAGAACTTGATATACATATCTTATATTTCTGATCTATTTTCTAGCAAAACTTTGAAAACACATGTCCAATCTCTGATCTAATCTACTAATGGCTTCAATTTTGCTATTACTAAAAGCATTACTAAGATGCTGTCACCATGAACTTCAGCCTGAGAGTCCTAGGTGGAAAGACAGAGAAACGGAAGACTTGACATCCATTATTAAGGTAAAGAAACCAGGGAAAGCATCCACTGGCTTCGACAACCTAGAACACTTATGGAGTTCCTTCAATGATCACAACGAGGAAACCAGATCCTGGAAATTGGCTGAGTGTTGCATTTGGCCTTAAAACTCTGTTCCTTGTCTTATCCTGCTCCGCCATGTTTGTGTTTTTTTGGTATTCCTGCTTCATCATGTTGTCATTCCATATCTCAAAGCTTGAAGATGAAATTTCATGTCTTTCTTTTTCCGTACTTTGATAGCTACAAAGCTGGTTTAGTTTGCGCATGCGTGGTGTTGATTGTGTTCACGTCATTTCTATTTCCATTCCAACAGTATAGTCTTTTTATCTATATTCCCATTTAAGGAACACATTTATGCAACAAGACTTGGTGGTGTAAAATACAAGAAAGAATGAATGTAGTGGCTTTATTTCTAATTATTTGTAAATCATCTTGTATAGGATTTAATACATTTCTAATGGTCTTTCTTATGCATGACCTAGCATGAAGAAAGAGGGTGATATAACGTAGAAATGTGTTTTTGTCTAAGATGAAACATATGATTAGGTTTAGGATTACACTGTCTTAGATCGGACAAATTGATGTTCTTTAAGTTTAGAGTTTGATTAATATTTATGTTCTTTTTTACATTTAATCTATTTATTTGGATGATTAATTGAGTTTTAAATATTAAGTTTAAAATATATAATTATTTAGTTAGTTTAGCTAGTTTGCAATCTAATTTTTAACTATGAAGACAGGAAAGATGCCTTCAATAGTCCATTTATTTAACTAAAAAATTCAAATTTAAAATTATCAGAAATCACTAAAATATTAATGTTATATTCTTTATTTAATGAATTTCAGACCTAATTTTGTAATTTGTAATAAATTTTAATTAAAAAGAGAAAGTATTAAGAGAAATGTGGTGCCAGCATATGAAAAATATTAATGATAATACATCTATATTAATTTCAATAAAATTTAAACTTACAAAATTGTTAAAAAGAATATTTTTCAATAAAATTGACAAAAATTATAATAGAAAGAAGAAATTGGTGGGTTAAATAGAAAATATATTTCTTTTGAAAAAAAAACACTATTGATGTGAGAGGACTAATAAAAAATATATTGATATAAAATGAATATAAAAGTAATTTTATAAAAATATAAAATATCTGAGATAATTTTATAAAAATATAAACACATGTCAGAGTATTAGTTATGTTGGGTTGGATTAGATTTGGATTCAACCGATTTAATTAATCAACTACGGTAAAATTTAAAAATTAATATTTATATATAT
>Ga0209489_101130_pt1 | contig 54259 bp, 48 predicted proteins | sample SiratrowhiteBW_FD_187527 | JGI IMG/M metagenome (GOLD analysis project Ga0209489, IMG submission 187527) | Root nodule microbial communities of legume samples collected from California, USA - Siratro white BW (SPAdes) (version 2) | ecosystem: Host-associated > Plants > Roots > Nodule | place...
ATATAGAATAGATAGATAGATAGAGATATGAAAATTACAGAGAAAATTATATAGAAGATTTTGTCAATAACCTGAAAACAATATATAACAGTCAAATAGCAGTATAGCTAAAACCCCACTAATAATTAAAAATCTGAAACATTTTAAAAAATTTAAATTAAAAAATAAGTGTCCAAAGTCCCCCTTACCTTAGGGTAAAATCGTCTGTGTGTTCAAGCTGACCTTCAAAACGATAAGCATATGCTGAATTTTAAAAAACTATTTTTTCATAAAAAAATAATTATCTCAGAACTATTTTAAACAAAATCTAATCTTGATTAGAATAAATTATAAGCAACAATAAATTATGTATAATCAAAGCTAAATTATAATTTCAGTATTTAATTAATTTCGTATCTACGATTTTCATTTTCTTATTTTTTTATCTCTCGTGGATTAGAAAATCCGCAATTCTAATTGAATCTATAATTTTCATTTTACTTTGTTTGTTTTGATATGACTGAATGATAACATATTCATTTAAGATATTGTGAGTAAAGGATATTTAATCAATTAAAATATGAAATGAACAAGAACAAGTGAATTTTGAATTGTTCATAGACGCACTCTGAACTCTTGTATTACAGTGTTAAATAAAAGCCGTCAGTGAATATCTGCAAAATACCTGTCATTTATGTAATACCAAATCTGAATTCAGAAGAAGGAGAAGGGGTTCAGAAGGTGAAAGAAGAGGTTGGAAAAGAAGACAAGGATAGTGGTGTTCTTCATTTCTTTATTAAGAAAGTGAAGGGTGGTGGGAAGTGAAAATCGTGGCTGGTGAAAAAGTCAAACGGTTGAATACAGAAAATGGAGGCATCATTCATAACATTGCTTCTCATTTACCTGCTTCACTCCCAGGTAAAAATTGTGTACCTAAGTGTTGTATTAGAATAGTTTTTATGTTTTTTTTTTTTTCTGACTAGAAGTATCTGTTTTTTTTTTCTATTTAATATTTAACCAATCCTAAGATTAAACCTTAAACCTGAATTAAGAGATTTAAATGTTAAATTACTTGTGTGAATCACTTGTATATGTAATAGATTGTTACCTTAGTCCATAACATGAAATTTCGTCATAGGAAGTGAAATTTCCTTATCATTGAAGTTGAATTTTGTGATGAATTGACGCGTAATTAGGTTGAAAAGGCATGAACTATTATGATACGATCTGTATCTAAATCAAAAGGAAATACCAACAAATCAAAAGGAAATACCAACAAACAGTATGTGTGCAATATTGTTCATATATGTTCTTTGAAATAAACCAGTTTATATAACAGCAACTAAGAAATAACGAAAAGTATTATAGCAACCAATATTTGCTCCTACTTCTGACTCTCTAAAATCACCTGGAAATGAGAATCACCAATAAGCAATAATGCTGGAAGAAATTGGAATAGCAGATGAGAGAAAGAAGAACTCAATAACAGAAGAGAGGAGAACTACTCACATTCCACACACTGTCTCTTCTCCTACCCTTCAGCATGTATAATTCTCTAGCCACTTGGGCCGTTGGCCCATTTAAGTGCTCCTCTTCACTTTTTCCATGGTCTGTGAATTTTTATTTTTGGGCCCATTATTTTATTATTTGTATCAATACCTCCTCCATTGAAATTGACCTTGTCCTCAAGGTCAAAGTGAGGATAAAGTCGTTGAATTTCATGCTCTCCTTCCCATGTAGCCTCTTCCTCAGGCAATCCTTTCCACTAAATCAGTACCTTTGACAATCAAGCACCATTTCTTTTAATCTTGCGTTTGTCTAATATAATTGATGGTTGAAGTATCTGTCCTTTGTCATCATTAAGTAACAGGGATACTCTGTTGTTAGCGTGCTCCTTCACATTTTTTTAGTAAAGAAATGTGAAATACTGGATGTATTCTTGCTGTATCAGGCAGCTTTAATTTGTAAGCAACTGGACCGATGCGTTCAAGAATCTCAAATGGTCCGAAATAACGCATACTAAGCTTCTGATTTTTGCGCAAGGCTACTGAACTTTGACGATAAGGTTGTAATAGTCTGCCACTGTGGAGGATTGCTTTAGCTTGAACAGATCTGAACGGGGATTATCAAATTGAGATGGGCCAAATTGGATTTGAATGGCAGTGGACAATGATAGCCAATCAGGTACTTGGTGTGCTCTTTCTAGTAGTTGAAACCATGGTAAGACTTTTCCTTCAAAATGAATAGAAGCAATTGCCAGTTTCTGCTCATCAGGAGTGTTGTATAATGTGAAAAACTTTTCAGCCTTGTACAACCAAGTCATTGTGTCATCACTAGTGAACCGTGGAAAATCCAGCTTCATAGAGCAAGGATGGGAAACAATGGAAGTGGAAGACTGTACTAGAGAGTCGTTCTGAGATTTCAGGAATAGCTGCTGCAACTCCAGCAAATGCTGATCAATCTTCTCAAATCGTTGATCCATTTGCATAAATCGTTCTTGATGTAAACCCAGAGTTTCCGAAATGCGTTTCAGTTCTCCTTGTATCCCTTTCATTATTGTGTTGTCAGCCATAAGTAACTCTCAATCAAAGCACCAATGATACGATCTGTATCTAAATCAAAAAGAAATACCAACAAACAGTATGTGTGCAATATTGTTCATATATGTTCTTTGAAATAAACCAGTTTCTATAACAGCAACTAAGAAATAATGAAAAGTATTATAGCAACCAGTATTTGCTCCTACTTCTGACTCTCTGAAATCACCTGGAAATGAGAATCACCAATAAGCAATAATGCTGGAAGAAATTGGAATAGCAGATGAGAGAAAGAAGAACTCAATAACAAAAGAGAGGAGAACTACTCACATTCCACACACTATCTCTTCTGCTACCCTTCATCATGTATAATTCTCTAGTCACTTGGGCCGTTGGCCCATTCTAGTGCTCCTCTTCACTTTTTCCATGGTCTGTGAATTTTTATTTTTGGGCCCAGTCATATTAACTAATCAATTATTATAATTGTAATATGGATTTGTGATAACACCGGTAAATTGAGGTCCCCATTAAGTTCATGGTTCTATCGATGCTGCCAGAAGAGGAAATACACTTTTCACGGCAACCTTGTAGGAATAAAACTCTGGAAAAACTGCCTAAAAATTATTCGTCAATTTCTATTTCTATTATAATCTACATCAATATTACTGTTTTCTTTGAAAGGATATCCAAGGCTTGGTGGGTAAGTTTGACAGGAATACAAATTTGAAATAATATGTTGATTGATCTTGTATAATTTAAGAGACTATTTTAATGCCTCATTAAAATATATTTCATGTTATTTTAATCATAGGAATTTGGCTGAAAGTGAGGGGAAACAACCTTTCTCTAATATTTGTTTCTATAAATAGTCAAACATTCTCACTCATCAAAGCCTACCACTCCAAAACAAGACTTACTTTCTTTGCAGTGTGAGAAAATCCATTAGAAAAGATGATGCAGCAAGAGGATATGCAATCCCCATGGTCATTCTATGAGGACATGAACTCAACTTTTGATTCAGGTGTTAAGTCCTATGTCAAAACTATGTATGATCATGTTGGTGATTGTGGATCCTATGGCTTCAGAGTGGATGACCATGACTGTGAACTCAATACACTATTGAGCAGTCTAGAGGATTCCACTTCTAAAATTTGTACCACCCCCTTTTCTTCCTCCCCCTTATTTTTCTCCAATGATCATATTCATATCCAATACCCAATCAATGAAGAAACTGTGCAGCTTCCATCACTCATGGAATTGGATGATTTTGATTCCAGCTTGGATGCTGATATTGTTAGTTTTCAAGGTCATGGATACCTAAGAGAGAGTGAAGGGAGCTTTTTCCCTTCACATAATTTGTCAAGTGAGGTGGAAAATGCTTGGAGTCCAACCCATTTGTGAGGTCAGAGTTCTCCACAAATCAAATATCACCCTTGACTCTACCTCACGAAAACATGGAAATTGAAAACCAAGTGAGTCTTCCACACTTGCTGGAGGCATATGGAGAGGCCTTGGAGCAAGGACAAAAATCACTGGCAGAAGTGATTTTGAGGTGCATGAGCCAGAAAGCTAGTCCACTAGGTGAGTCTCTAGAGCGCCTTGTATTCTACTTGTCTAAGGCATGACCAATCATGGAGATTATCTCAAAGATGAGGCCTACAAGAACTTTGAGGCTGCTTTGAGTGCACTCTATCAAGGTCTCCCAATTGGGAAAATTGCTTACGTTGCAGCTGTTTCTGCGATTCTTGAAGCCATGCCACAAGATTGTAACGGTGTACACATAGTGGACTCTTGTATTGGACATGGGGTTCAATGGGTTTCGATGATTGAGGCTATTGCACACATGAACAAAACATTGAAATTGACATCAATTAAATGGGGTGATGAGGGTATTGAATGTGGTTCTAGTCCATCAAATTTTGAGGAAACTAAAAGGCAGTTCTATGAGCATGCCAAATCCTGTGGTTTGAAGTTGAAGGTAGAAGAGAAAGGAGTGAAAGAACTTGTTGCTGAGATTAAGAAAATGAACAAAAGGGGTGGGAGGGGTGAGTCTTTGGCCTTCAATTCCATGATTGGTCTTCCACGTATGGAAAGAGCAAGGACCAGGAGACAAGCCGTAGAGTTTCTAAAGGTAGCTGAGGATTTGATCAACACCTCTGGCAGTGGGGGAATTATAACTTTTGGAGATGGAGGTCCATATGAGAAAGTGAAAAAGAACTTGAATTTCAGGTCATTCTTTAAACCAAATGTGGTTGATTACCAAGCCTTGTTACAATCTATTAAAATAGAGAAATAGGTATAGGGTTAATTTTCTTGTGTAAAAATACACACAAAGGGATGTTTATTTATAGATGATAAAAGTAACAAAAATAGTAACAAAATAACAGAGAACATGGGCTAAGCCCGTTATATTCAATACTCCCTCTCAAGCTGGTGCATATAAATTGTATGTACCAAGTTTGTTACAAATATAATCAATCCTGGGCCCCCTTAAAGATTTGGTGAAAATGTCTCCTAATTGATCATTCGAATTAACAAACTCAGTCTTGATGTCCTCAAATGTAATTTTTTCTCGAACAAAATGACAATCAATTTCAATATGTTTAGTCCTCTCGTGAAAGACGGGATTTGAGCTAATATGAAGAGTAGCCTGATTATCACATATGAGAGTCATTTGAGTGACCTCTCCAAATTGCAATTCTTTTAGTAACTGTTTGAGCCGAATAAGTTCACAGGCAGCTAAGGCCATGGCTCTATATTCAGCTTTAGCACTAGATCTTGCCACAACATGTTGTTTCTTACTCTTCCAAGATGTCAAATTACCACCAATAGAAACACAATATTCGGAAGTATATCTTCAATCTGATGGAGACCCTGCCCAGTCTGCATTTGTATAACGTACAACTCCAGTATAGTTATTATGACCATATAGTAGGCCTTTTCCAGGAGAACTTTTAATGTACTTCAATATACGAGTAACTGCATTCAAATGATCAACACATGAAGAGTTAAGGAATTGACTCACCATACTAACTACAAAAAATAATATCAGGACGAGTAACAGGAAGATAGTTCAGTTTTTCAACTAATCTTCTATACTTCTCAGGATCTGAGAGGAGCTCCCCCTGACTAGGTAGAAGTTTGGCATTAGGGTCCATGGGTGTCTCAACAGATTTAGAATTCAGTAACTCAATTTCTTGCAAAAGATCCAATGTATTCTTTCTTTGAGAGATAACAATACCATGATTGGATTTTGTTATCTCAATCCCCAAGAAATATCTAAGTTTACCAAGATCTTTGGTCTGAAAATGGTGACAAATATGCTATTTAATTTGAGAAATGTCATGGTGATCATTACCTATAAGAACAATGTCATCAACATATATAACTAGATAGATACACCCAACATTCAAATGAAGATAAAAGACTGAATGATCTGCCTCACTACGAGTCATACCAAATTCTTTAACAACACTACTAAACTTTCCAAACCAGGCCTTGGGAGACTGTTTAAGACCATATAAAGATTTGCGAAGATAACATACCAATCCAGAAGACTCCCCCTGAGCAACAAAACCTGGAGGTTACTCCATATAAATTTCTTCCTGCAAATCCCCATTAAGAAAAGCATTTTTGACATCCAGTTAATAAAGAGGTCATCTTTGAAGAACTGCCATGGCTATAAATAGGCGAACATACGCCATTTTTGCCACTGGAGAAAAAGTATCACCATAGTCCAAACCAAAAATTTGGGTGTAGCCTTTAGCCACAAGACGAGCTTTGAGACAATCAATAGTGCCATCAGGACCAACTTTGATAGCAAAGACCCACCTACAACCAACAACAGATTTTCCAGAAGGTAAAGAAACGAGTTCCCAAGTTCCATTATTCTTAAGACTACTGAGTTCATCAAGCATAGCTTGACGCCAACCAGGATGAGCTAAATCATCACCTACAAATTTTGGAATAGACACTGAAGAAATGGATGATAGACAAGCATAAAAAGGTTGAGATAGTCTATAATAGCTCAAGGCAGTATAGTGTGGAGAGGGATTACGGGTAGAATGTATGCCTTTATGAATGGCAACGGGAAGATCAGGTTCAACTGTCGGAGTCGGAAGGAGCGGAAGATCTGGCACTAGAGGAGAATCACTTGGTGGACGTTAGGAAGTTTGACGACAACTATAAACCTTAAGAGGTGGTGAAGGAGGCGACTCAATAGGAACATTAGACATGACAGAAGAATCACAAACAACTGGAATATGTATTTGATTAGATGAGACATAAGAGAAGATAAAGATTTTAAATAAAAAGAAGATTCAGTAAAGGTAACATCTGCAGAAATGAAATAACGATTAAGCGAGCGTGAAAAACATTTATATCCTTTTTTAGATCTAGTGAATCCTAAAAAGACACATTTATATGACCGAGCAAATAATTTATCAAGTCCGGGACCAAAATTGTGAACAAAACATGTAGACCCAAAAATTTTAGGGGGTAAGAGATGGAGAGACTCATGAGAAAACAAAATAGAGTGAGGAATTTTATTTTTTAAAACTGAAGATGGCATACGATTAATAAGATAACATACACTAAGAATAGCATCACCCCAAAAACATTGAGGAACCCCACCATGAATTAAAAGAGTATGAGTAGTTTCAACAAGATGTTTATTTTTACGCTCAGCTACCCCATTTTGTTGAGGTGTATAAGCACAAGAGGTTTGGTGAAGAATGCCATGAGATTTCATAAAAGTCGTAAACGACTGAGAAAGATACTCACGAGCATTATCACTCCGTAAGATTCAAATTGAAACACCAAATTGATTTTTAATCTCATTAAAAAAAGATTGAAATATTGAAAACAACTCAGAACAATTTTTCATTAGAAATAATCAAGTACATCTTGAATAATCATCAATAAAAGTAACAAAATATTGAAATCCTAAATTAGACTTAACACGACTTGGTCCCCAAATGTCAGAGTGAAATAAGGCAAAAGGGGACGAAGCACGTTGAGAGACACTACTAGGAAAAGAACTGCGACTCCATAACCATGCCAACATGAGCAGATGTTCGTAAACAGTAAAGACTATAAGACTTTCATCCGGTGTCAATCATCCGCCCCGAACTCCGGTCCTGTAAACAAACAGAATCTTTGGTAAAAGAAATAATACAATCAAGAGAATGAGTGAGACGACTAATAAATAATAAATTAAAAGGTAACCCAGGGACATAAAGAACATTGTCAACAGGCAAAGAAGGAAAAAGATGAACAGTACCAACACCATGGGATGAGACCTTAAAACCATTAGCCATGGTGATGGAGGGTAAATGACTAGAGGTAGACAAAGAAGAGAAAAAGGATTTATTATCAGTAATATGATCTATGGCACCTGAGTCTAGAACCCAAGGACCAAGAGAATTGGAGTGGGTGAGCCCAACAAAAGAGATACTTGTATGTGCAACAGATGCAGTGGAACCAGAGTTTTGACGATCCTCATACCATTAAAGAAATTCATTGAAGTAGAATCCATGGTAAAAGGTGGCACAGGAGTTGCTTGGACAACCGCAACAGTCTTAGGAGGACAACCATGTAAGGCATAACACCTGTCAATTTTGTGGCCAAGTTTGCCACAATGGTCACACTTATGACGCCCTTTGTTCGGCTTCCGAGAATGAGTGCGGTCATTACGTTGAGATACTAAAGCAGAAGAGTCATCATCTGAAGTAGATATATCAATGTGGGATTTACCTGGTATAGGTATAAGGGTCGAAGAAGTAGAAGTAAGGGTGAGCACAACAGGAGATCCCAAAATCTGATCACAAACAGGGGAATAATCATTAGGAAGTCCATATAAGGCTAACAACATGAAAAACTTGGACCATTGCTTTATCTCTTGAGACAGAGTGGATGCAAGAGGCAACAATTCATTAAAATCATGAAAAAGAGCATGAATTTTATCAAGATACTCAGACATTGTACCATCAAGACGTTTCAAAACAACAACATGAAGGAGATTTTGACATACTCCATAAAGACGTTGAGTATCATTGGTATATAATAGTTTGGCATGCTCCCAAATTTCTGAACACGTCTCATAAGAGCGAAAAATTTGTTTTAAAGACGAGTGAATGGTCAATTTGAGAACCATACATAATTGAGTATCAATTTTTAGTCAACGAGAAACCTCATTTTCAGAAACATTAGCAACAGACGTTGTAAGATGATCAACATAGCCTAGACTCTTAAGCCATAACCTAATATCGGAAGTCCAAGTATCATAATTTGTGCCATCCAATTTATCAACTGACAGATGAACATTGACGTAATTAGTATAGTGATCAAGTACAGGGAAAGTAAAGGAGGCGGCAGCAGTAGAAGAGGCATTGGTAGCCGCGGAAGAATCCATGGAGGAGAGAGAAAAAAATGTGAAAATTCAAACGGGCTCCGATCAAGATGATGAGGACAGATCCAGAACACTTGCAGGACGATGATCACAACAACGTTAATCGTCGTCGGACGTGCCGCCACGCGTGATGGTGACCGGAACAAAAACGGCGATTGCAGACACGTCGCTGCTTCAATCGTTGCGATTCCAACGGCACAGTAATTGCCTGGATGGGGCGCTCCTGATGGTGGTGTCGCCGACCCAATCGGCGACGGCGGCGGTGGCTGCGGCAAAGGTGACGGCAGCAGCGACGGAGGCAACTGAATGAGAACAGTGAACAGTGGGTTCATCGAAAAAGTTTTAACCCAACCCTAGGCTCTAAATACCATATTAAAATAGAGAAATAGGTATAGGGTTAATTCCCTTGTATAAAAATACACACAAATGGATGTTTATTTATAGATGATAAAAATAACAGAAATAGTAACAAAATACCAGAAAACATGGGCTAAGCTCGTTATATTTAACACAATCAATTGAATCACATTTCCCAACTCGTTTCTTAGAAGCAAGAATTTCCATGGAGCAATTGTTTTTGCAACCTTGTATTTGCTCTCTTGATTGGTTACAAACATGGGAGGAGATGCACAGGGGTGACCCTGTGGAGGCTGAGATTAGCTTTAAGGGTTGTCAATTGAGCAAAAATATTTTGTTGGAAATCAGAGAAGTGTTGAGAAAAAGTGAAGGCTCATATCAAGCCAGGATTGAAGGACAAAATGACAATGAACTGGTTTTGGAGTACGAAGGAACTCAACTATTAAGATTTTCAACTTGGACAAACCAAAGCTAGAATGTCAAAAGACTAAGGAGAGCACAAAACCCTTTTTGTGTTATACTAATTCTAGTTACACAATTAGATAGCGCAATAGTTATTATAATCTGATTTGTACAGATTCGTGTTTATATGTACCCTAGAGAATTATATAAAGATGTTTATTCTTTTTGTTCGCAATACATAACAGCTTGTTTGCAAAGAGCTTGCTTTGATTGTTATATACTTGCACTTTAATTAAAAGGAGGAATGAAAATAGTAATAGGATGAGAGTTTTTTCTTCATAGCAATTAAAGTTCTATGTTAAATATCATAAAGCATAGTCCAAAAAGTAGAAAATCAATTTACATGCAAGGTTGTATTTATAAGGCTAATACAGCATATATAATTTTTCATATAATTATGATTAGGTTCCACAGTGATATCATTAACCATGAATCTTTAGTGTATTAACTTCACTGACAGATTATAAGAAGTCCTTGCTATTGGTTTGGTTAATTATAGTTATATAAATGTACAGTAAAATAACCTCTGTTCCATTTCCTCTGATATAGCAGTTCAGAACAGGTTCCTCAGGCAAGTCCAATTGGCTGAAACGGTCTTGCCAATTCTTGTGCCTTCCCTCAATTGCCAGAAACTCAAAGCAGTATCAGAGCATATTGTTTGCTCTACACATAAATTGATTGTAGATATCAGAGGTTTTGTATGAAAAATTTAAGTTGACCCCCTCTCAGGTCAGGTTGCTTAGTTCTATAACGAACTGGGAAAGCAAATCACTTACCACATCATTCCAAACATTGAGACCACAAGTCTCCAGTGAATTTAGCTCACATTCATCTTGTCCATTCTGTAATTTATAATGGAAGTACAAGTTTAATTTGGAAGATAATCATCAAATATACCGTATTAGTCATTTCATTGTTCAAACCTTTCTCTCTTTTTCTCCTCTTATCATTCTCAAGATTCTGAACCAAAACTGCAAACCTTTTTGTTAAAAATATGATTTCTCTTTTTCAAATATTCTCCCACTGTTATGGTTTGTGCATGTATCCCACAACTCTTCGGATGGGAAAATTAAGCTAAAATGTTGTTAGGAACTGAACAATATTAAACCCCATTTCCCCAATTAAGCTATTGGAGTAAAAAAAAAAAATAAGCCAAAGTCCTAGCAACTGGGAGGAACAGATACTGTACTATTTTAATGTTTGATTGCTGTTAATTATTTATATCAGAAATGCATGACTTTACATTTTCAATCACAAAAATTTAGAAGCAAATAAGCCTACTCCTTGAATTTTCCTAGACCCTTTAGCTTGCTATCACCCTTTAAAGCAACCAAATTGATATCAGAATCAGTTTTGTCAGTAACAGAGAAAGTTCAATGATGCTAATTGCAGAAATTTTTAATACAATTGCATGGCATGGCATGGCATCAAATCAGCAAACTTTTATCTTAATCTTATTACAGCACAATCTTACCTAATCAAATTCTAATTGTTTCAAGCATAACAAAGATAATAGGCATAGAATAAAACCTGACATATTATGGATTGATTGGTCTTATTGACGTAAGCATTGGCCCAAGGTACTAGCTGGAAATTGATAATGTTGATGAGATCGCTGTGAAAATCTCCTTCAGATTCTTAAAAATGAAAGTTGTAGAAGTTTGGCTCAGGCTTGCATAATACACTGAAAGATTAACTTTCGGAGAAGCAGAGGTGTAACTTCATCACTACCAACTGTGCTTGTGAATTTTATGGATCTTTGAAAAATGTATTTTACTATTTTATTGAAAATGCTTAATAGTTTTAATTTTATTATTCACTCAATTAAACACGGGCACACCATTTGTGGTGTGATACCGTCCATGACATTGTGGGGTTGGAGGAGGATCAGTTCCTGAATCCAAGCCCAAGTCCACCATCCATCGGTGTCAAGTTTGCTCCAGAAAGAACAGAAAGTTCTTATGAAGGCAGTTACTGGCAATTTAAGTGTTGTGTGAGGCAGTTATTGCAGAAAAAAAAAATGCCATGAAGAGAAATTTATTAGAGGAGCTAGGTCTGTTTTTATCTAATTGGAAATTTGTTAGAGGAGCTAGGTCTGTTTCAGTAATGGAAGGTTGGTATATGTATGAAAGTTGTGTCTTGTGTTAGTTGGTGTTTATATTGCTTTATATTTTGGGCTGCTTTTTAACACATGCAACCTAGCAGGACAAGAACTTTAAAACTCCCCTATTCATATATTCATATTTATGTGGGTTGAAGTTGATGTACAATATTGTTTTACTCAGATGAGTATGTCATTTTGCCTTGGATGCAAGAGGCCAGATATCTCTTTTTCTCCGGTGTGAGAAGGTTAATTTTCTTTACACTTTTGCCTGTTCTAGTTTTCATGTCAAGTGTGTCTTCTTACCCACCTAGAGACAAATCATATGTCAAACATGATGTAAATGGTTTATCTTATTTAATACCTTTTAAGCTTATGCTTTTAGCATTTTATACAGTTTGTAATGATTTGCATAAACATGGAAATGTATTTAATGTAGGTGATGGTAGTGTTATAATCTTCCAATTTTACTTTTTCACAACCAATAAGTGGACACCCAATTGCACTAATGGATTTTGATTGCTACTTCATCCAAGGTCAATGGTTTCTCATCATAACGCTTAAGCATATTTTTTACCCACCTCTGATCATTATCAGTGTTTGGACAATTTTTGGTCAAAGAAATTTATGTTTATGATACGGGAAAAAAAGTACTTGTGTTGGTTACATTTAGAGAATGACATTCCATAATTTTTCTGAAATCTACATTTTGGAAAAGGAAAGTTGTATTTTGGGTGGGCAAATTTATGTGGGTTATTGAGGAGAAATGATTGGAAATGGGTAGAAAAATGGATAACGTCTTGCTGAGGGCATGATGTATGCTGCCCTATTTGGTTACCAATTAGATTAACGAGAGAATCCACGGCATATTGAAACACTGTATATCGGTCTTCGTGGTGCTTGTAAGTATTATCAGTTTGTGTTCATAATTTTCAAGATTTTAACAAGGTTTATTTTGGTTTACGAGCTCAATGAAGATACCAACTGATAAAGTGTTATAGATAAGCATAACCAAAAAAAGACTAACTAGAAAAAAAAATAATATCTTTCTTCGTCACGCTTATTTGATCTTATAAAAATATATTATATTAAATGAGCAATTCAAGTGAAACATTTATCTTTTATTTTAACATAAAGACATTCTTATATTAATATTTTAACATAAAGATATTCTTATATTAATATAAAGATAATTATACATATATTCAACATAATCATTAAATTGTATTGACTTAATAACTTTTCTGATAGATATTATCTAGAATATTGGATAACTTGAATTTACTATAAACAAACTATATTAGGAAAAGAAGTCTGTGATATTCACATCAACCAACCATTGCGAAGTACAACAATTGAGATGTATTGCTAAAAAACATTTGATTTTACAAGAAGTTTGGCTGTGTTGGTAAATTATAATATTCAGTTCTCTTTCTTATTCTTTTGTCGGGAAAAACACTATAATGTCTACCTAACTTTTTTTTCAAGTCTATATGGAGCAGATGTAGGGTCTCTTAGTAGACTACCTTATAATAATAACTAAACTTATTGCCAATATATGTAATAATTAATAAGTTATGTGCAATTTTTTCATATTAGATATTGGTATTTAAAATTAATCTTTCCCATTAAATGTAATTGGAGAGTCTACAATTATAGAAATGAATACTGTTGATTAAATGCATGGTTGATTATCACTTAATGATATAAAATATTTATATCTCCTATTGGTGTTTAACTAAAGTATTATACTATTCGGGAACTCAATTGAAAAAAGAATTATGAATTGTTTAACACAGTTAATACATCTAAATATTTAGAAAAAAAATCATAAAATGAAATTAAAACTAAAATAAATCGTTATTATGTATATTATTATTATTATTATTTTACAATTTTTTATTCTTATTTTTTTTTTAATTTTGTTATTGCTATTTTGATTACTATTATTATTTTATAATTTTATCATTATACATGCGTTTGTATATTCTCATTTTTACTACATTAAAATATATATAATTTTACTATTTTTATAAGTAATTAATTAAAAATAGAAAAGTAATACTATTTACCTTTTATATATACACGTAATAATTATACAAAAATAATATTAAAACAAATACAGCTGTTATTTTTTAAAAAACAGTTATTTAATTATTTCGAAATGAGGAAAAATTATTCAATTATTTATTTTATTATATAAAAAAATTTTAAAAATTATTTGAATAGAATATTTTATTTATTGACTTAAACATCTATATTTTATTTATTAAAGGTTAAATTATATATATTAAAAGATAATTATTATATAGGTAGGTGTTATGTTTAAAAAGGATAAATAGTATTATTTTTCTCTTTTAATTAACTACAAAAGCGTAGTTATTATATATGTAGCCGTTATATATAAATCAATAACTTATTTTTCTTTTATTGAAAAGTAAATTATTATATAATGATAGCCATTATTTAAAAAAAATCGTTATTTAAAATAAAAAAAAGTTATTAATTATTATTAAATAAAGAAATAAATTATTTTTTATTTATTGAACAATAATAATCTAAAATTACTAAAAATAATCATAAAAAAAAGTATTTTGTATTGTGGATAGTTATTTGAATTTTAAAAATAGTAAAGGGTAAAATTGTAAGAAATTATACACACAAAAGAAATATATCCTTTTATACTGTTATGAATGACTATTTATGATTTTATTATTACTATTTTTACATAGTATTATACTTATTGTATGAATTTATATTAATTATAATTATTATCATGAATTAATTATTATTATTATTTATTTAAAATATTATTATTATTATTATTATTATTATATAGTACACAAGTTACAATTACAATCTAATCAATTGTTATAACATAACAATTAAATTTTTTACACGTGACTTTCATCTCTCCACATTTTTAGGGTGAACTGAGATTTTTAAGGTGACTGGAACATGTCTAGCACTTAATCTTACAAGAAAATATGTGTACAAGTCCTCTAAAAATATTTTATTTTAAAAATTTATATAAAGATAAATAAATTTTATTTTCACTTTCTTTTTACAGAAAGTCAAAGGAACAAATAAACAGGACATGAACAGGAAAGGCATCTCAACTAGTCCATCGCTTCATGCAGAAATGGCAAAAACAATCACTTCTATTTTAAAGCTTGAGAAAAATATTGTTTCTCCAACGATATTTTCAAATATGTTCTGATACATCCATTCTCGTTAGTGATGCCTCGAAGATACCATCCCCTTTTTTTTTTCTTTTTCAGTTTCCCAAATAAAAGGGAGAAGCAAGTAGTATTTGGTAGACGTAAATAAAGTAATAACATATGCAACTTAACCTAGCCAAATTGAAACTGAGGGAACAAAGGTGAGGGAGCATATTATATAGACACAGGTGAAAACGCTCGCAACAGTTGAGACAAAAAAATATGGCATTAAGTGTCTCTACATAAACTTATCATGGTTGAGCTAATTTTGCCAAAATAACTAAGTCTAAAATCTTGACATCCAACGTGTCATCTACCTTTACAATTCCCTCAGCACCATCTACACCAATGAACTTGCCAGTGGTACCACGTAATGCCCCACCCATAATCTTTATTCTGTCTGATTTTCTTGGTACCAAAGCCTCCATTTCATTAGGAAGGGCTGTAATCGTTTCACCATTACCACTAGATCCAAGAGCTACCTTGCACGAGCCATCCTGCAGAAACAAAAAGATGTCAGCGTCAATAAGATCATTAGACAAATGGAACGAAAATACAGCTTCAAATGACTTAATTTGGCATATATTGTCACAACGTGAAGATACAATTCTAAAAGCACATGTACAAGCAAGTTACTAGTTCACCATACCGGAAGAACCTCTCTTATAACTCCAACAGATTCGTCTCCGGCCCTGTGTACATTGACTAATATATCTGTTATAAACCATGGACCTTCATTGTCGCCACCTACAAAAAATTAAACCAACAAATTGGTGTTTATGCTCAGTACAAAGTAGAAAGGTTAGCAATTATCCTCGCAGGGATGTCTCCGTGGTAGACAATGTAAAAAATATCGCAATAGAAAAGCAACTAATTGAACCGAAAACCATCTAAACAAATATGACAAAGACAAAATAACCAACCCATCTTTGAATATCAAATGAGATGAGAACAAAATGACAAAGCAAATACTACGTGCGGAGTAATAATCATCTTCATAGTATATGAAACATAGCAGGTGTACAATAACAATTACGAAAGTAAATCAATTAGACTCGCTAGACACCTAGCACTAGTCGTCCTTCATTTGAAGGACCAAACTCGTGAGTTATTTTTCTATTCATAGATGAAGAAAATTAGGTACATCAGTCTGATTATATAATCAAATAAACAACTAAATAGATAACCCAAAAACTCAAAAAGTATACATAATAAACTTGTCTGTCATAAGATAGACAAAACAAGCTTACCTAAAACTGGAGACATCATGTCCATACCACCTGTGCCTGGAGTCATAGGCTGCCCTCCAGGAGTGCCCGGAAGATAAGATGCTGAACTTGGTGTCATAGGCTGCCCACCAGGTGTTGATGGTAAATATGGGCTTGGAGCATTGGCTGTGAAAAATTCAACCGCCATCCCCAGAATAACGTATTAGCATAAAAATAAAAAATAAAGATATATACTATTGTTTTGAAAGGGTAAGAGGTAGCAATACCATAGGCAGAACTGTCCCGAGGTGTTCCAGCCTCACTATAATTTCCACCAGGTGTGCTAGCCCAACCAGCACCAGGAGTCGGGGCTTCATATGGTCGTGATGGAGGACTTCCAGGCTGAAAACATCAAGGGAAAAGAAAATAAGCATAGTTTCTAATACGAAGTTGCGTATAGTATCTCAAGTTTGCTCAATCTCCTGACCTGATACTGTGGACTTGCTCCCCAAGAGCCTGGATTTCCATCTTCCCAGTTGTCCCTAATTTTATTTTCACATCAGAATTCATACATCGCATATATACTAACTAAATAACGCTGCAGACTGTATAGAGGTAACAATGTTTTTAACTACCAAATTACTTATAACCCCTCTAGTTCTAATTGCTTCTATAATGTCTACATGGAAGTTGATTAACTAAGACATTTTTTTACATATAGAATACATTAAAAAAGTGTCCCCGGATACAAATTGGAAGGAAGAAATCTTTTTATTATAGCAGAAACTATGTAAAACAAAAATCAGAGAACAGTGTATATGAAACTCAACAAGGAACAACGTTAATTGGACAAACCTTGGAGGACTCATTGGAGTATAAGGATTCCATGCTCGGTCACTCATAGGTGTCCTCATTCCATCATGGATAGGTGTTGCTATAAATAGCAGTACATTTATCAATTACGCATGATAACAATCCGCCAAAAAACAGGCTAGAGTGTTAATTCTACAAAATAAATTAAATGAAAATCTATAACATTAAAATCAAACAAACCTCCACGATCTCTCATTGGAGTCATATAAGGATGTAAGGGAGTCCGAGAAGGATGCATTGGGGTTTCACTTCCCATTCCATAGCGAGATGAATCGCTGGAAGAATGCATAAAAGTCAGATGGTTGAACTTCCAGTGCATACTAGGAATCACAAATTATATGTACATATAACTTACCGATATGGAGTTATAGCCACATTGTCAGATATATGGTTGCGGTCAACTGCAAATCATCAAGTCAGCAATCATGCAAATACCAAAATACATGAAATACAGGTGTTTTCTCCACTAAGACGTACCTGTCACAACCTTCATTTGGGATTCCAGCTCAACACGAACTGATGTGCCTTTATCAACAATAACACGCCCACGGTAACCTTTATAGGGACCCAGACGTACTTTAACAGTTGAACCTGCCAAACCGACATGCCCCCTCCCACCCCTATGTCTCCCTCCAGCTATACCACACCCAAATAAATTAACCTCAGACAAGTTACTTAAGGAAATGTACAACAAAGTGATAGACTGTTCCATATAATACATGAAAAAACATTTTACATACAATCCATTGGCCCTCCTCGAGGAAACCTCCTTGGGGTTGGTGGAATACGACTTGGGCTTCTAAGCGTGGGAAATCTTGAATAGGCATCACCCTAAAGGAAGAAAGGAATGAGTTACGCAAAACATCATCACAATGTTAAAACCAAAAACAAAACTTTCACAAAAATTAAAATAGGAATATTGGTTACATTTCTGTCACCACTGGAGCGTGAACCTCCCACTACCACACATGATTGGGCCTTAGCACATATAAAGCCTGCGTGTTCAAGATGATGGCGATCAAAGATGAACAAGACTCCTCTCCATATGTGTTCCACAGGACCTTGTTTCCCCTGGCCAAAAAGGAAAGAAAATTAAACAAATAAATAAATGTGAAAAAAGTTATCCTTCAAAAGGTAAATCTAACCAAAAGACAGAATCTCACTTTGCTGCAACCATCAACAATCCGGACAACATCCTTTGATGAAACTGTATTTTTAAACCTATCCTGTACGCTGATTTTCTTATCTATCTTACATTTTATCTCTCTTAGCTTTACAAGAACGACTTCATGTCTATCAGGAATCCCCTTCAGAACCTAGAATAGCAATAAGCATTATTATGATGACAAACATCTCAAAATTATAATAAAATAAAAAATTTTGAATCCTCAAGGCACTGACCTGAAATGCTTCACTTTCTACACGGATTATCACACCAAAGCTCATATTACTGCACCATATAAAATAGAAGTGAGAAAACTTTGAACCATATCATAGAGGCAATGTGTTTATGCTGTAATCTTGGGCAACAAAAAAGGCTTACTCTAGCAATACAAGATCACGAAGTTCATAGTCCCCAATTCTAGTAACTCCAGTCGTTACTTCTGAACTTTCTACAACATCATCTGCAAATACACGAATGTAAAAAGAGGACATTTTTACGTCAATTCTGCATAAAATATAATTAGAAAATAGAAATTAACAAATCTTTCAGCAAATAGAGACTAAAACTCACGTGCTCTTTTGTTGTATCAGATATTAAGATCAACACATGCTGCTCCACCTTCACAACCATGCCCATTGCCCCTTCTTGAGCACCAGAAACAACCACCTTAACATGATTTCCAGGCTCAAAATATTTACAAAGCTCCTTTTCATTTACAGCAATAGTTTTCTGACAAAATGAAGAGGTGACCAATTAATTAATTATCAACGTGCAAAACTGGCAGACTATACAACGATGACCAGTTAATTATCATTCATACTTACGGGAAGTCCCTCTATTTCTGGTTTTATATGAACACTATCCTCATCCACTTTCTCCACCTTCCCCTTCAAGTTCTTTAAATCACCCTTGACAACAATGATTGCATCACCTTTCATAAAGTGCCCTTTCTTCCGGTTTGCAAACAAAGTTGACAAACTAGCCACATCACCATCCCCACTCTCACCCGGTTTGCGAAATTTTTCCAGCTCATCAAAGGTAGGTTTGATGTTCTGAGCACTGATGGACTTTATTGATACAGTTTTGTATAAGAATCCATCTTTGAACATCATGCCCCCAATGGCATCAAACCGTTCACCATAGGCATCGCGTCTATGCTCCACATGGATATGCAGTTCCCTGAATAGAAAGAACAAATTTAATCAGCTCAAGAACACATTTCCAAGACACGACTTTCAGCAACACAATAGAGAAAACCAGTAATACCTTGCTTCATCAACATTCATAAATCGAGGAGGAGGAACAAAAGCCTTCTTTTTCACAACCTCCCTACCTTCCTGCATGGCAAGTGATTTGTATAAAAATAGACTCAGGTTATTGTTCCAAGGAATTTAAACATTGGCCAAATACGATATATTAGTTTAACAAAAAACAGCAACATTCCATACCAATTTATTTGCGAGAGTATGTAGGTCTATCCTTGGAATTAATTTGACAGTAACCCTCTGCCGCACATTATCGACATCCACTACCTATAAAAGAGATATTTGATGGTGAATATAGAAAACAAAATGGATGTATCATAAATTTTCTAAAATGTGATACATACTTTGGCAAGGTCCCCTTTATATGTACCAATCTTCATTCGGACCCAAGTATCTCTTGCAAGATCAATCGCCTTGCTTTCGACTGACAGAACATCAGTCATCTCTCTGATTGGGACAAGAGTTATTTTGTGCCCAAATATATTACGTAGACCTTTGCAAGCCTTAAAGCATATGCATAACATTTAAAAAAAACACACAATTTAATCCACCAAATAGCTATTTATGACATTTTGCATGGCACTACCTCTCTGACATGGGCTTCTTTGTCTGCTTCCACGTATATATAGTTTTTGAGATGATCAAGAGCAATAGCTGATCTGATTTGCAATTCAGATCCCCTATCTATGTACTTTTGCATAAGGCAAACAGCTGTTTCTCTCTCACGACCAATCTAATGAGAAAAAAAAAAACAAAGAATACATGACATGCTCCTATAAGGTTGCAAGAAAAAAGACATCTTCACAAAAAGGATAGTGACATACTGCACATTTGACCATCCAAAGCTTTGGATCTCTCACAGACGGCAAAAGAGCCTGTTGTTCTACATCTGTCGTTTCTTCATCATAATCTGTCAGGCGCCTTCCATAACGCTCCTGGATGCTTCTGGCCACAGCTTCAAGATCTTCATGATCTTCTTGGTGATGTGGCGGCATTCGCCTATTACGCATCCTTCTCCCATCATCTTCTTCTGGCAGATCGGCTCCACCCCCCTCAACAATGAAGTCTGGAAGTTTCAACAGTTGTTAACTTATCTACATAACCAATAGATATATTTTCCACAAAGCATCTGGGACATAACAAATTTCTAAGAACTGCTCAATCATGTGAGCAAAAGTATAAACACATAAAGTTCAATCATTCCCCCAAAATTAAGTCACAAGAAAAAAGAATGTAGTATCACAATAAAATATACATCAACCATTCCAGACACGTCCAAAGAGAGGATTCAAAGCAATCAATATGTTTTTGTATTCATATTCATGAAAGCAATAAATGTAGGGCCTGTTTTTTAAAAAAAAAAAATAACATTTTGGGGTTTTAATTGTATTTCAAACTTTTGAAAACTTTCTATATAATCTGGTTGTAGAGCTAAATGGCTTTTAAACAAATCTTAGATGTTTCTGTTTTCTTTAACATGTTTTCAAGGTCACATTAACCATCACTTACACCACCACTTCCATTAAAGTGTGTGGTAAAACACAATTCGTCAAATGAATTCTTTGATATTTTATTCTGAGAAATAATTCTTATTGTTATTACTAGCTTTGATTTGTTACAGATGAGTTTTGAACATTAATTTACTGAAGTTACTATTGAACTCATTGGGAGACGATTTAGGATTAACTTTCCCTTTATATATATATATATATTATCATCTCTTTGGTGATAGATGGTGTAGCACTGCGTTAGGCAGTTAACACTGGAATTGTTTTAATTTGCTTTTAAAACGACTACGATCGAAATCCTAAATCATGAAATCATAAAACACATTCCATTATCTGCAAAGAAAATAAATTTTACTTTTTTTTAAATATATATAACACATTCCTTTTTCTGCAAAGAAAATGAGTAAAAGAAATTATTGTGATTATTGTATATCTTAATTGCATATAAGTTATTTTTAATTTTGTATAGGTAATATTCTGTGGGATATGACTTGTTATATTGGGTAGGTATTGATTTGTTTAGCGAATCTTTAGGAGAAAATTTAGGAAAGCACTGTTGTATTTATTTTAGTTTTCTGGATGATTGAAACAGTGGAAAAAGAAATTCTTTGTGGTATTTTGTAATGGTATCAGAGCCAGGACCATTCACACCCTGGCATATTAAACCATGATTGAAGAATTCAATGCAGAGAAACTGACCACAGGGGATGATGGTAACCCTCAATGAAAAATCATCTCACCTTACGACATAACCACGCTTGATAATCCTTATCTCTTAATTACCCAGGTACAATTGAAGGGTGAAAATTATGATGAATGGGCTCATTCGTTATGAACGACTTTGAGAGCAAGAAACAAATTTGGCTTTATTGATTGGTCAATCAAAAATCCAGCGTATGACTTGACAGATCTTGAAGAATGGTAGATCATTAATTTCTTATTGATGTCCTGGATTCGAACACCATTGAATCATCTCTCCACTCAACAATCTCACAGGTCGAGATTGCATAGGATTTATGGAATGATATTCACGATTGATTTTCATTGGTCAATGGACCAAGAATTCAACAAATAAAGTCAGATCTTGTTGAGTGGAGACAAAAAGGGATGAGCATTGTCAATTACTACGACAAGCTTGGACATTGTGGAATGCATTAGCGAATTACGATCAGTTGCCAACTTGCAAATGTAGAGGGTGCACAGGTGACCTTGGATCGATACTTTACAAGAAGTAAGAGGATGAAAGGGTACATACCTTTCTCATGAGGTTACACAACACAATGTATGACATTGTTCGTTCTAATATTTTGGCACATTACTCGTTGCCAAATCTGAACAAAGTTTACTCGATTCTAATTCAAGAGGAACGAGTACATACCATGACACATGGGAAAGAAGACAAAAGAGAGGTAATGAATTTTGTTTTTCGTGGCCGAATGAAAGGGAAAGACAAAAACAATGATTTGCTCTCATTACAAACATAGTGGGATGAGATAGATTATTGCTTGGCATTCATCGGATACCCGAATGATGGGGTGGTAGGCCACACACTTACGAAAAAAATGGAGGTTGTGGCAGGTGATCGCAACTGTAGCTGTAATGAACAAAAAAAGGGGCAAGTCAAGGACGTGGTGTTGTGCGAGTCAATGCAACCCAGGCCATTACTGAAAACACAAATATATGAAGTACATCAGATGGGAATGACGTGGGATCTCTTGGACTGAGCCATGATAAACTCTAGGGACTGCTGAAATTGTTAAACGATCAAAATAATCATCCAATTGAGAAGATGACCGGTAAGCAAGTGTCATGGATAATAGACATATGACCATAACACTATATGACTGGAAATTTGAATGATTTGCATAACTTACAGGCCATATTTCCATGTATTATTGATTTTCCAAATGGTAGCAATATTGTGACTACCAAGGAGGGATCCATCACTCTTAACTGTGATTTTTTTTCTTGAGAATGTTTATATGTGCCTAAATTATCTTGCAATTTAATTTTTGTGTCACAACTTATAGATTATTTCAATTGTACTATTCAATTCACTCAAACATGTGTGGAATACAAGACCACACTTCAAGGATGCTGATTGGTGTGAGTAAACATTGGGATGAACACTATTATTTTAAGGGGATACAACATATTACGACTTTGGCATCCACGATTGGGACATTCATTTATGCAATTTACTAAGTTAGTTCCAATTGTCGACCTTAAGAAAAGTAGTGAAAATTTGAATAAATGTTTTGATATTTGTCAAAAAGCAAAACAAATTAAGAAAAAAGTTTTTCCTGCACCTTCACTATTGCGGATTGTACAATCCGCAATTCATTGAAAAAAATTTGCAATTGCGTGTTGTACAATCTGCAATAATAAAATTATGATTTCAGAATTACGGGTTGTACAATCTGCAATTTAATTAATTTTTTTTATTATTGCGGGTTGTACAATCTATAATGAAATTAAAAAGTTTTTGTAATTGCGGATTGTACAACTTGTAATAGCATTAATTAGGAATTTTGTATGTTTGTTTTGATTTACTTGTCTATTTCTTTTGAATGAATTATTTAGTCTATGATGAAAAGAGACTTTTGCAATAAATTTTCTAAAGAAGTAGATAACATATCAGAAATGGAAGAACCACATGAAAGTGTTACTATGGTTAGCAAACATGAATGTGGTTTTCATTTTTCAACAAATGAGGTAAATGAATTTGGTTATACTAAATGTTCTTATTGGATAAATTGTGATAGTGTCCATAAATTTTTTTATGAATGTTATATTTAGGTATTTCTTACTAGAGACATTTACTTGAATGAGTTCGGAAGGTTATTTTTTCTTTTGGATTTGTGGTTGTCATATTGAGATCTGATAAAGAAACGGGTCAACAAGGAAGGAAGACATTTGTATTGTTGGGTTGTGAAAGGAGTGGAAAATATAGAAAATATAGGAATGATTTGGAGGTTACCATTACAGGGACAAGAAAGTGTGATTGTCCATTTAGATTGCGGGGTAAACCTATTCCAAATGGAGAAGGTTGGGTGTTGAAAGTCATATGTGAATTAAATAATCATGATCTTGCTAAGACATTAGTTGGTCACCCTTATGCTGAGAGATTAAGACCTGATGAACATGCCTTGGTTGTCGACATGACAAAACGTCAAGTGAAGTCATCAAACATATTGCTGACTTTGAAAGAGAACAATAAAGACAATGTGACAACAATCAAACAATTGTATGATGTTATATATACATACAAGAGGTCACTTAGAGGATCAAGAACTGAATTGCAGCAATTAATGATGTTACTGGAGCGTGACCAGTATATTCACTGGAGTAGGAGTCATCAGTATTCAGAAGTTGTGAGTGATATCTTTTGGACACATCCTGATTTAGTTAAGTTGTTGAATGCATTTAGCATTATCCTATTGATGGATAGTACATACAAAACCAACAAATATAGGCTTCCTTTGCTTGAAATAGTTGGTGTGACATCCACAGAGTTAACTTTTTCAACTGCTTTTGTGTTATTGTCAACAGAACGTGTAAATAACTTCATATGGGCTTTGTAGAGACTCAGAGGGTTGTTTTTAGGGGAGATGTGTACCCTAAAGTCATTGTTAGTGATAGAGACCTTGCTTTAATGAATGCAATCAATGTTGTCTTTCTTGAAGCATGTAACATACTATGTCGGTTTCACATTAACAAGAATGTTAAAACAAAATGTAAAATGTTCGCTAATTCTAGGGAGGCGTGTGACATTATAATGAATGAATGGGGAACTGTGGTAGATTGTCATAATTGTGATGCATATGATGAATTTGTTAAAGGGTTTGAATCTATTTGTTCATATTGGCCTTTTTTTGTTGATTATGTGAAGAAGACATGGCTCATTCCCCACTAGGAGAAATTTGTTAGGGCTTGGACAGATAGGATCATGCATTTGAGTAACACTACCTCAAATAGGTATATTTGTTAATATTTTTATAATAAGAAATGAGTGTCAAGATAAGTATATAAGATATTGATATTCTTTTTATGTTCTTGTAGGGTTGAACAGGCTCATCGGAATCTAAAACGTATATTGCAGAATAGCATGGGAGATTTGTGTACTTGTCGGGATGCAATTAACAACATCCTTATTCTTCAACATAATGAAATTAAAGCTTCATTTGAGATGAGTCTACATGTTGTTGGTTATAACTTCAATATGACATTATACAAACATTTGGTGGGTGTGGTTAGCAAGTATGCTTTGGCGCAAATAGCTGAAGAAGTGCAAAGAGTTAAGCATGTGGGTTTCAATAGTGAGCATTGTGGTTGTGTCCTCAGATCTACCCATGGATTGCCATGTGCTTGTGCATTAGCTAGATATCAGTTTGGTGTGATACCACTTAACGAAGTTCATGTTATGTGGACTAGACTAAGCTTCTCAGACATATCATCAGGTAAGTTATCTTCTGAGTTGTCATGTCAAGAAGAATTTGAAGTCATCACTAATCAATTTAAAGAGGTTGATATTGTAGGAAAACTTACAATTAAGAACAAACTTCGTGAAATTGCTTATCTTGACATGACATCCATGTGTCCGTCGAGAGAGAAAATCAAAACTAAAGGGCCACTATCAACATCCAATTTCGTCCTGGCAACTAAAAATTATTTTTTGCAAATAAAAAAGGAAAAAAGATAAAAAAAAGAATAAAAATAAGAAATTAAAATTTTTTAACATGTGTTATTTAGTTTCCTTGCCATTTAGAATAAATAATAAGAAGAACTTTGACTTTATAAGTAAAGTTTTGGTTAAATAATAATAAAAAATAAGATAAAATGAAATCTGTAAAAAAATGATAAAACAATAAAAAAAGTTGTTGGGTCTATCTTAAAATAGATTGGATAGAAAAATTAAGTGAGTCCAATTGAACAGAGATGTTCATTTATAAAAAGTAGTTTTGATTCAGTTTGATAAAAATAAAAGTAAAAAATGTTTTCTGAAGCCTAATTGACTAAGAGTTATTAGAAATAAAAAAAAGTTACTATTTACACATCACTTATCTATTAATTGTGCTTGCCACGTAAGCTATAAGGTTAACCGACTTACACTGCCCATTCAAGTCCCTATGTGACTTTAATACCCTTCTAATTCTTTAATTAGTGTTTGACAAATTTTATTTCTTATTATTAAAGAATCTTGATTAAGAATTGCAAATATATTTTTTTTTGCTTTTTACCTCCTCACACTTAACCCTCATACATGCTTTTGATATTTAACCCTAATACATTCACCTATTCCTCTTCTTCATACATTTCTATACTTTATTCTATCAACTTTATTTCATGCTGCAATTAAAAAAAAAAAAGAGTTAATACAAAGGAGCTAAAGTAATTGATTCTTAATTAAGAATCATGATTCAGATTCAAGGTGTTATGGAGGAAGATGAAGGGATTAACAGAAAAAATTATAAAGAACTGATTTTATTTTCAAGAGGGAAAAATACATTGAGAGATACAAAAAATACATAGAGATACTTAGAAACCCAGAGAGAAAAATATACTAAAAAATCTTATTCAGGTCTGTTAAAAAAATCTAAGAGTCCAATACAAAGTTACACAACTCTTGCATAGGAATTGGAAGAGCAAATCTCAACAAAAGAAAAAAGAAAAAGTCAGATTCTGCTACAAGGTCTTCAACGGGTATGTTTTTACAGTAGCCTTTGAGTAGTTGTGTGATCCTTGTGCATGTGTCTGATCCATGGTTATATTTGCTCTCCACTAATTATGATATCATGTTAATTTTTGTATATACCTTGTTAAAAATAGAGTTAGAAATTATGAGTACAATTATACCTGCTAAGCTGCTGCAATGCCACCGTTTCTATTAAATTCATCTTGCTAATAGGTTAATGTTTTAAGCACATTTATACCCTCACCCGAAGGTCACTGCGTCTGGCATGATTTTCTTCCTCGTCAGATTCACTCAAAGAACACTGATCAGCCTTTCAAAAAAGCAAACAATTTTAGCCCTAAATCATTCACAACCAAAACTAACTACAATTTTCCAAACAGAAATACCAGTTCAGAATTCCCAATAGTCAATGTATAACCCAAAATATAGTCCATATCAAAAGCCAATGCTTAAACTTTCAGAAATTTATACCCACTTAAAACCAAAAACAAAATTGAGTAAAACCCCTGTAGTTTCCAAAGTTCCACCCAAAAATTATTGAAATTGAAATTGACAAACCAAAGAAAACCAAATAACCACAGCAAAGTTCAGAAACAAAACTTAACCAATTCCATAATATTTAATCAACATCAGAACACCAAACCTTTGAACAAAAAATCCAATTTAGGAAATGCCTAGTACGATCCAAAAATATACCTAACATCGAAAACACATCTACAAAATAGAAAACCCCAAGTTCAGAGGCACTCCTAAATCGCAAAAATCCAAAACCAAATAAAAAAAAGGCCTTAGAAACCATAACTAGAAATAATAATCATAATTAGAGAAACCCGAAAAAATCAATGGCAGGGGAGTAGGGAGGCTACGCTGCTGGTTGTAATGCCCTAGAAAATAGCTATAGAATAAAAACTAATTTAAAATCTAGTTTTAGAGAAAAATAAGATAACAACTATTTTTTTAACAGAAAAGTCTTTAAGTAAAAGTTAGTTATTTACTTTTTATTTTTATAACAACCACCAACTCTCTCTCTAAGAAGATATTTTATCTCTCTAAAAAGATATTTTGTTTTATTCTAATAAAAACTACCAACTCTCTCTCTCTTTTTAAGAAGATATACAGTTTTATGAAAACCACCATCTCTCAAACAAATCTCTTTAAAATTTTCTACCTTCTCTCTATATTTGCGATCTCATAGATTATCAGTAGATTATCAGATTGACAATCAGAAGACATCCTTAGATTCCTAGCGTTGAGTAGATCAAGAGTGTTCGATCAAATTCTTGAACAGAGTTAGGTTGCTTGTGATTTTAGGATTTTGAGTATCTCTACTCTATAGAGGTAAGGGAAGCTAGTTTGAATGTTTTTCATAATATTGTAATTATTTGTTTATTAATGAATTGGATGAATGGTTATGTATTGTATGATGTAATATCAATGTTTGTGAATGATGTGGTGTGTGATCGAGACATAGTATCTGCAGGAAAGGAGATACCCGTGTTGAGATTATTAGGATGTGCATTGTTTGGGAATTCTAAGGAGGTATCCTGACTCTACTGGTACATTGGATTCATATAGATGAAGTTTACCAGTTGGTGAAGAGTCGAAGGAGGTTCATATGGTCCTGTCCGAGGTTTGAAATATGAGCTCGATCGGAATAGGACATATGGATTAACTCTGTGCATATGGGGTCTGAGGTTTGAAATATGAGCCCGATCGGAATAAACTGTTCGAAACAGTTAGGTGGTATATGACAGGTGCACACCTCTTGATGTCTAACTCAATGCACGAGTCTTCCGGAAGTAGAGAGTCTAGTGTCTTTGTTTGTGAGTCAGTGCATGTATGATGTGAGATGAATTATGAAAGATTGAATTGTTGTTATTTTGTTGAGATAGAAATCCAATTTATGAAAATATATATTGTTTAGAAAACTCTCTAGCTTACCCTTCTTTTTGTGTGTTGTTTGTTTTGTTTTTAAAACTACGATGATCGTGTATATTACACGGGAGCAGAGAATTTGACAGGTGGTGTGAGTCCAAGTGAATTGTGATGGAGAAGCTTCATTTTTATTTTATTTGTAATTTTACAAAGATATTTTATTAAATCTTATGCGGAGAAGTATAATTTGAAATACATGATGAATGTATGAATTTTTATATTCAAGTTTATTATATAAATTTTTATGCAATAAAGTTTCTATTATATGAAAAATATGGGATGTTACACTGGTGGCTACCGCGGCATCATCCCAATGACCTCGTTGTTGTCGTGTACCGTCACTTGCAGGCGAACTTCCGCAGCGTTGGCGCCTTCCAAATAACTCCGTGCTTCACGCCATCTCATAGCCACAAGCCACCCTCACCACCAAAGCGCAACCGTCATGTCCTCCCCGCCACCGCGACGTCGCCGGTGATCACTTGGGTCACAGGCTCTTTTACCATGGTACTGCACCGCCAAGATCTTCCCCAATACGATTTCTCCCCTAATTTAGTTCTTTTAAGTGAATGGGCATTTTTTACGAATAAGCTAGCCATTTGGTAACGTTCCAACCATGGCCTACTTAAGTGGCTCGTTTCTTTTCTTTTTAACATTAACCTTTTTTTATATACATTATTGTGATTTTGCTTGTTTAGCTGTAGCACATTTGCTTAATTTTGTGAATTAAATAAGTTAAGGGAAATGGATAGAATAGAAAGGGGAACCATGCGGCTGCAAATAGGCATAAAAAATTAACAGGAAGAATTTTGGAAAAATTATGATACTGGACGCTTCCATGCCACCTAAAGCATTAGGTTTTATGTTTAATTAACCTTAATAATTGAACGCCACCTAAGATATTAGTTTTTATCTTTACTTAATGTTAATAATTAATAATTATGTTTATATATGCTATTTTTGTATTATATATATTATTATTTTTTCTCTCTTTAGCAAAAATAAAAGTAATTTAAGTATAAAAATATAAAATAATATATAAAATATTTTCATAAATTAATAAAAACAAATAAATTTTCAAAAAAACATAAAAAAATATTAAATTCAAAACAGTTTTGAAATACTTTCAAAGGTAAAACATTTTCAGAAATAATAATAAGTAAAAAAAATATTAAATAAAAACAGTTTTAATAAAAATACAAATATTTCAGAAAATAAAAAAAATATCAAACACCATAAAAATTTTCAAGTTAGAACTACATAAACCTTGATTTTCTATCACGGATAGGAATATGTAGGAACAAGGTCAATCCTTGTCAGGTTTCCCAAATAAAAAAATATAAATATTCAAATTAGAACTACGTGATCCCTGATTTTCCTTTGGAAATACGTAGGACCAAGGTCAATCCTTGTCGGGTTCAAAAAATTAAAAAAATAAAAATTTGTCTTTGTTATGTTCATTCTTTGTCTTCAATTTTTTGTAAATATATATTTATTTTGGATATCGATCTATTGCTGCATTGTTAGGTATGGATGAAGAATCATGGTCATTGGTTTGAATGGATTTGTTCAAAGAACTTTGTGCTTGACATGATAAATATGGTGCCATTTTAGGTGAATTTGATCGAGTTGAGGAACTGAAGAATTCATTGCTACTTGAACGATAACAACTGTAAGCATCTATATCATTAAGTTAATTATTTAAGTCATTTGTAATTACGAAGTAATGTGTACAATTTCAACATGTAGGTTATTGTCGAGAAATGGATGACGATTCCAGACATGGGTTATGCCATTGCTAGAAGATATAATGTCATATTAGTTTGTTATCACTAAAGCAGAACATAACCATTTTTCCATTAAGAAGTAGACCTCCGAGTTCGGTCAATTCACATTGGATAATATGTATAGGACATGTGTATGGGTCACATTTTGTCTAGGTACGTGCAATAATGAATTAAATAACGCAAGAAAGATTAATATTTTTAGTTATATAGACATCAATGTTAATTATTTGCAGGTTAAATTATGGGATGGTAGTCCTTTACCTACAGAAGACATGTTTTAGTCAAAGTATTGTTATCTAGAGGCAAGATTGTGGTCATCATATTACGTCGATCATATGCAACATTTTACAAACATGTTACAACCCAATAAGTTGAACATTAATCTTGGAGATGATTGATTATTATAAAAATATTTGCTTACTATTTATTGTCTATTTACTTCTCCTTTGAAAAATATCTCCTTTAAAAAGCAATTTGACATAGTTGGCAATATCATCTACAATACAAATAATAACAAAGTATTCGTTACAAAATAATAACATAGTAAGTAATATCATCTGAAATACAAATAATAACATAGTATTCGGTATAAATAATAACATACTCAGTAATATCATCTAAAATACAAATAATAACATAGTAATATCAACTATGTATCGCCCCTCTGTCACGAACTGCTCTCAAACGACGTGTATAGACAGTCCCTCACGACAATCAATCATCTTTTGCAGGACATCTGCAATACATCTAAATAAACCCTGCAAAAAATAAAAATAATACACATTAACCAAATAAATCATTTACAAAAAATTAAAAAACATTGACAATCCAAATAACTTACTGGACTCTGATCCTGCTCTGGCGGAGGAGGTGGGTCTGTGTCAGCTGGACTACGAGGACGACAATGAGATGGCACATGCGGTCGCTCATCCTCAGCACGAGAACTAATAAATGGATGGGAGATACACATAAACTAATCCATGTACTCACCTGAGCATGCATGTGGCTCAGATGCTGGGGTAAGACTGCTGACCAAATGATCAGCAAAATGTAACCATCTATAGTCAATGGTCTCAAAAACACCACCGTTGTAAGACAAATCAACATCTGGAATCCTCTGCTCGTAGCCAAACTGTCATAAGACATGATTTGACATATATCTCTAAGTAGTGACCCCATACTGGATGAAATCTTGAAATAATGATATGGACTCAAATGGACGAATTGCTCGGTGCGAATGATATGGAGTCCACACAATGTCACTATATGTCAAACGGTCTAAATGGGCCCTTACCTCAACGAAGCTCGAAATATGATGTCCGACAACATATCGAGCTGCTCGTGGTAGAGTTTTATCATATTTAGAATTCAAAGTCGTTCTTCCCATACACGGGATGTGCTCGTAAATCCATGCTTATGTTATTTTAAATAAATCAAAATTAACTATTGTCAATTGACAAGGATATATAATACAATTAAATTAGCAATAACATTTTACCTGAACAATAGTAACAAAGTCTGCCAACTGTCTTGTATCACCAAGACATGTGTCCCCTAACTACTCATATATGAATGTTAGAGCAGTTGCTCCACAAGCCCACTGTCCACACATGCCAAGGTCTCTAAACAGATAGCTGACAGAAATCCAATTTCCACTCTTATTTACAAAAATGGTGCACCCTAGTAGATGTAGTAAAAAAGCTCTAGCACCACACTTCCATGACTGTTGAATGCAACACTGGTTATATATCTCTCTCAACCAGCCTAGTCTTACTTGGACACCCTTATTTTGTGTCAACTCTTCATTTGCCTTCGTTTCTAAGATACCTAAAATTCCATCAGCATCTCCTTCGCATCATTATGAACCAAAGCGTTATATGTTGGGAATTGTCCTACAATAGGAAGATGCAGAATAGACGACACATCGTCTAATGTGATCGTCATTTCTCCTACCGGCAGATGGAAGGAGTTTGTATCTCTGTGTCATCTCTCAACAAAGGCTGTAATTAAGCCTTTGCCAGCAACTTCATAGGCAATCCTGCAAAGAGGGAAAATCCAAAAATTTCTACAAAAACATAAGCTCGTGGGCAAGGAATGCCAGATTTATTAAATTTTCTTCCATGGGAGACCAACCTCAATTCTCCCTATTCCTATACAAAATAAAAAGCAATATAATTCATATTCCTAATAGTCATGTATCTAATTAAATTTAATCCAACCACTAACACAACACAGAAAATTATAAATATCTTACCTCACCAGTCCACAGCCTAAAGGCAATATGATCAGGGTAACTAACCAAAACAAAAGGATAAGAAGAGCCACCTGGGAATCCCCCTACCTCAACAGCTTCGTCATGTGTGTCTCCTCGCCTCACAGAGGCTGTCGGTCTCTCTCGACCTCCTCTAGTTTTTGCCATAGTTCTGAAATGAAGCAAAGAAATTTGAAAATCAAAGGTGTTTAAAAACACACACACTTGCGGCTTACACAACTCGCAACTTATTTTAATTTTGAAGATAAGTTGTGGGTTGGATAACCCGCAATGCATTCGAAAATTCAAATGTGTTAGCACCAGGAGCTGCTATGAAGATTTGATGAAGCCAACTATGTGATGAAGTTCAAGACTTTGTGATCATATATGGATTGCATGGAGTTTGCATGAAGATTTAAAGAGCTCGGTCTAGAACTTAGAATTGTGTGTTGTGTGCCAAGTTTATGTTCAAATCAGTGATGCATGCAATCTTAATCAAGGATAAGCTCCATAAGTGTTTTATGATTTAACAAATGATTTGAGAAATCATTAAAATCAGAACCTGCATTTTGAATAATTGTTTTAACTAACTCGAGAAAAACAATTGATTGTTTGACAAAACAATCGATTGAATTTTAAGACAATTGTCTATAAATAGTTGGCACGTTTTTGAAACAAATACGAAAACTAGAGAGAAATTATTCTAAACATTTTCTGATCAAGAGCTCTGAGTTTTCAAGAGAGAAAAGCACGCTTCTTGTCTAGTGATCAAGATCATTCAAACTTTTTCATCAAGAACTGTTTTCTGAATACTGCTGAAGTTTTGAATTGACTACGACTGTTCCATCACTGATCTGATCATCAGACTAAGCCTTCTATACCCTTTCTACAATACTTTTGTAATCTTTTGTATAGAAGTGCTTGTATTGTTGATTACTATTAATATCATTTTGAATAGTTTCTTTGATGATTTTTCATTCCTCACATTGAAAAGTACATTTGCAAAAAAATTTAAAGGAGTTCAATTCATCCCTCCTCTTGAACTTGGCCAAAAATTATTTTACAAAAATATCCAAACTATTTTTGAAAAATAGTTAAGAAAGTTTTAGTTCAGTGCACGAATGAATCGATTTCTTAAAAGTGGAATCGATTTATTTTCTGTTAAAAACTGAAATTGAAATGATTTTTCTCAAAAAAAATTTGCTCAGTTTGATTACTTTGATTTTAAGTATGATTTAACTGTGTCAAAGAGTTTCTTCTCAGTTGTACATATGTTCACCTTCACCTTCAATCACACTCACTAACACCTACTAAGACAATGACTAGGTCTCCTTCTTCAACTTCCATGCTTGGCTTTGCTTTTGTCCAATTGCTTGACTTCATCAAATACTGAATCCTGTGAGATTCTTAACAATATAAGCTTTTGAATTGAAAAGTGGGTCGGAGACAAATCCATGTTAAATGGCTTGCCTAAAATAACGCAAATGTTAAAAGCAAGGATGCAAAGTCAGAGGAATTGAGAATATGGATTGATAAATGGGAGTAAAATCTAGATTGGAAGAGAAAATGATTTGAATGGGAAGAACAACAATTTGAAACATTTAAGCAAGAGGTAATGAGAAACAAACCCAATAGAGATACTGAGGATGTATGTGTGTGGAGGGATGAAGAGGGGGATGTATACGCGGTAAAGAATAAAAAATTGAAAAATAACCAAAGATGGGATAATTATGAATTATTTTTTACATTTTGGAGGGTAGAGGCTAGATCCACAACACAACATTTTGCTCGGAGGGTAATTCTTAATAGAGTAACAACAAAAGAAAACCTAAAACGTAGGGGAATTAATGAAGTCAATTTGAAATGTGCTATGTGTAGAAAGTAGTATGAAATTGTTAGTCACTTGTTTTTTATTTGTAAATTTTAAGATCATATAATAGGTGGATTGGGGTAAACAATGCACACCACTCACAAGCACCAACTCATTTTTACCAGTTTATCAAATGTGTGTGGATATATATTATCTAGTATATCTGGAAGAAAAAAAATAATATTGTGTTTATTAATGGAAGGCTAGATGTTAAAGAGGTGTATAGCATAACACAAATAAAAGTTGGGTCTGGATAAAATGTAAATTCCAAAAAGCAATCTTATCCTATTTTGATTGGTTCTTGTGCCCAAAAGAATGTATAAAATCCTTAGTATGGAAACCAAATATAAACTAGGTACAAAACAAAGATGTTGGGAATGGGTACAAAAAGGTTTAGGGTTTTGAATCAGGATGGCAATAAGTAACTGACTAAGTTGGGTGACTAAAGTTTAAACTCTATTGTTGTTTGGTCACTAGAAACACATGTTAGTTGAGAAGTTTGTTAAATCAAAATGGCATTGATTACAAAACATACATTAACAAATAGTCAAGATGATAAAATGGGCTTATAAATGCTACCAGTAGCAACAAGAAGCTATCTAAAAGGATCATGACTAAGTTTTATAAAAAGGTAAAATAAGTGGTTGGGAAAGAACAACCTTTGGTTTCTGTAATGTAGGTACACCAAATTTCTACTTGGTGTACACTCCAAAAAGACAAAAATTACTGACGAGACAAATCTATCAAAAACATCCAAAATTCGTCCATAAATTGATTGTATATAAATTTATCGACGAATTTCTGAGTGTCGGTAATTGACGGATTTAGGGTAAATCTGTCAGTAAATCTGTCGATAAATTTAATAACGAATGATATCCATCGATAATGATATTTTACCAACGGATAAAGTTCCGTCGATAAAATTTTATCAATAATTTAACTTTTTCTTATAGTGGTAGACAAAAAAAGCTCAAATCTATAATACAGATAAAGAAGGTGGAGCTACAAACATGTACACCTATCCCGAGTTTGGAATCATACTAAGAAATGGACAACAAAGTTGTGCATTGGATTTATATGATGATTACATGGTATAATTAATGTTCATAATTTGAAACATTAAAAATCTTTCCATCCATGACAAATAAGTCAAGCCTAAAATACCGAGTTACAAAGAAATGCAATTTTAAAGAACATATCTTTCTTCATATGTAATATAAGAAAGTATACATCACTCTATAAGTAAGTACATCATATGTATATTTTTCACTGAAATCATTTTGATAAGATAGATACGAATGAAATGTATTTAATTTATATGTATAAAACTTCCTCATCAGAATTCAAAAAATTTATCCTAAGTCAATGTTAACCACTAAAAAATGAGAAAACCTTTTCGTAGGACACCTCGAATATCATAATTATATTTTTGTCTATAATAAAATTTTTCACTCTTATTGAATTATATATATATATATATACTCAATTCATTATCTATTAAAAATAAAAAATATTATTTTATTTTTATATTAATTATTTGATTAAATTGTTAATTTAACATATATCATTAATTAAAACTTGGAAGTTGTTATTATCATAAAGATTATAATTAAAAAATAATTATTTCATCATTTTTTTTAAGTAAATTTTTTCTTTATATATTTCCTACACTTAATTCATTGTTGTTTATTAAAATAAGAATATTTTTTATTATATTATTATGTTAATTATTTGATTAACTTTTTAATTTGACAAGATGGTTAATAAAAATTTAGCAACTTGTTATTATGATGAAGATTATAATAATGAAAATTAGTCTTTCAATATTTTTTAATCGAAATTATTGCTTGTTATATGAATTTTTTTTTTAATGAAACAATAATATTGACAAAACAAATTTGTATAGAATTAAAAAAAATTCTTTAATTATTTTATAACTTTATCAATATTACCTAATAATTTATTTTAATGTTTTAATACTTATCTACTAATACAACAATGTCCTTAACCTATTATATGTGAAATTAAAAAAGTTAAAATACTACATCTTCATAATTTAGTAAAAAAGAATGTCTAATTATTACCAAAGAAATAATAAAATGATATATATATGTGTGTGTATGTTTTTTTTTTTATTTGCAAACTGATTAATTATTTTAATAAATCAAGTTTGTTGTTATATAGTTTTAAAAAATATGCTAACAAATATTTCTTGGTATCCTATTTTATAGCAACATTACATCAAGTTATTATGTACATTTATGGTAATAATAACAATAATATATTTTTCATGTAATTTATTTCATTAAGAGCACCTCCATAGTTTTCCTCAAATTTTCAAAGGCTTCAAATTTGAAGGATTTAATTAGTCATTAGTGTATCATTAGTATTAATTAAATCATCAACATAAATGTTAATAATTAATATGTAAGTCTTATTGTTTCTTTATATAAGGTTCTCATTTTGATACTTTTCAAATCATTCTTTTATGGAATGAAACTTTATGATTAAATCATGTTGGTGCTTGCTTTAGGTTATATAAAACATCATGTAGCATGAATTCTTTGTATTTTTTTTCCGTTTCTTTTACATGTTTTTCTGTTGTTCAATGTACATGTTCCCACTTGATTCTTCGTGAAGGAATGTAAATTTAAAATCCAAATGGTGTCTCATTCTCTCAATATTGCAATTATCATAAATTCATAAACATCTTTATTGTGTTCCTTGTACAACATGGACAAAAACTTTAAAATAATTAATGTCATGTTCTTGGGAGTACTCTTTAATCACTAAGTGTGCTTTATACTTACCTCAAGTTTGTCCTGAAAATCTATTTCATTTCATTTGTTTTTGCTCTAATAATTATATTTACATCATTTATTGTAAAATAACTAATGTAATCTCTTTGAAACAATTCATCTTTAAGTCAAAAATGTTATGAACCTCATTATATCTGATACATATCAAACAACTTATCTATTTCGTTAGATATTTTTATTTAATATTAAAATTACATCTCTGTATTCAACAATCATTATATTCAACAAACAATCAATTCACAAAATATAATACCTCAAACTCTGCTGTAACTAAATTTTAAATGTTCGTTTTAAAATACAAATTTTGTATTATATAAATACAGATTTTGTATCATATAATTCAGAATACAAATTTTGTATTTATATTTTAAATTTTTCATTTCAAAAGAAAAACTTCTATTTGATATTATACATTTCAAAATACAAACTTTTGAAAATACAATTCAAAATACAAATTTTTAGATTTTAAAATGTATAATTTAAAATATAAATTTGTATCCCAATTTTTATATTTATAATACAAATTTAGATTATATATTTTGAAATAAAAAGTTATATTTAACATTCTAACGTATAATGTAAGAAGTCTCCATATTACATAATCCACTAAAACTGAAAATACGAAAGCAGCACTCACCGAATGTCCCAACATCCACTAATCTCCACCACCAACCACCACTACAAGCACACCACTACCTTCACAAATGCATACAAACACTTCAACACCACCACATACAATGCCCACCATAATGTATTTATATAAAGGTAAATTTAGAATATGAAAAGGAAGAAAAGGCTTAAAACTGGATCTTGCAACCAAGACAAATACGTTTAAAAAATATCAAAATGTAAACTGAACACAAGACATGCAATTCATACAAAATTCATTTTTCTCCGACTCAGATTCACCGTCACCCAATCATTAAATTAACTATTCTAATAATTAATACCACTTACAAATTATTAATAAACATACAAAATTTTTTAACTTTCACTTGTTTGAATGAAATTTTAATTCATATTGAAACAAATCATCAAATTAACTATTTTAATAATTAATACCACTTACAAATTATTAATAAATATACAAAAATTTTTAACTTTCACTTGTTTGAAATTTTAATTCATATTAAAATAAATGCACAACTTTTCTTTTTAAATCTATAATACAGACGTTACAAACTCTCACCTCCACGCACAAATCACTTTTGTTAATAAAAATAAAAAACAGATACAATAACTAAATCAAATGTTATAATAAAACAATGAATCAAATACAAACAAATACAAACAAAAAAAAAATGAAATGGATGAAACGAATAAAAGTGATTAAAGATAAATGAAAATAAAAAATATTTTAATCTTTTACTATTTATTATTTAAAAATAATATTTGTATTTTCCATAGAGATGCAGAACGAGAGTATTGGGATGAAAGTATTGGGAGGAAGAAAGAATTCATCTAAAATTAAGATCGGCTAACCGAGCTTACTATTCTTCATCTCCCTCCTATTGGGATAGTCTTAATACAATAAAAATCCGTTTTATAGAAACATCTAATAAATTACAATTTAACTTTTATTCCTTTTAAGTAAAAATTAACCTAAATATTAGTCATACCTTTTATTATACCTATAATCTTATTACTATTAAATGTTAATGTATATTATTAAAATTTTAATTTACAATCACACATAATTCAGTTAAACTTTTACGCGTTTTAAGTACAAAGAACCTATAAGTTAATATTTTAATCAGTAAACAAAAGTATTAAAATGAGAATTGCTGAAGAATTCCACCATTAAACAAAATATACAGAAAGAAAATATTTAACAGATACAATATAATAATCTACTTCGAACCAACTTAAAAAGTCAAAAAGAATTGTTGAAACTAGTACCCCAATGTTAGCATTAAGGATCCAACACTACAAAGTTTTAGATTCACGCTGATAGGGGGAAATGAAGAGAAGAAGGATGAAGATAACAACCCAACTGGCTTGGGTGATTTTTGAACAAATCTACTTTCCACTAATGAAATGTGGAGTGGTCAGTAACCTATCAAAACTGTACGACCACCATGTTGGTAATGGACAAATTAAGTTAATCTGTTTTATCGACCAGCAGCAGTGTATGCCACCAGCCACAGGCAACATTTCTTGGCCTGCAACCAGCAATAGAAACTTGACCAGGAATGTTTCTGTCAGCAGCATCTCCCAAACCAAGCTGTCCAAGTAGGTAGGAATCAGAAAACAACAGAACCACCAATATTACTACTTAATATTTAAGAGTTACCTAAGATATTGGGAATACCTGACCATATTTGTTCCACCCCCATGTGAATAGGTGACCATCAGCTTCAATATGATAAACAGGAAACAATAAGAGTATGTATGAAATATGACATTAGTTAATCAGTGACGAGAAAACTTCAACTTTCAAAGAATCTACACAACTATATTCTCTTGTTAATAATAAAATGATGGTTTTTTCCTCTAAAAGACTTCAAAAATTTCCCTGGTAGAGATCTCAAAGAGGATAATACTACGCTGCCTCGTCGAAGGATGTGTATGGGCCATCATAGGTGAATTGATCATGATATTAGCATTTGACCATGAAATGATTCTTGAAGCGATTTCTTTTATTTATTTCTTTTGCCAATTCTCAAAAGTGAATAGTTCCCCAGGATTGGTTCGAAGTCCCCAAGAGCATATGGTAATGGTTACATACCTGTCAGCAAAGCACTGTGACGAGCCCCACAAGAAACAATACTAGAATGCCTATTCTCAAAACGGGAAGCATCCAACTGTCTAGGTGAAGTCTAAACAAGGAAAAACAAATAGGCAAGTTAACTTTCAGCTATTATGGAATACTGTTATCTATCATTAACAATCTCAGATTATGAATAAGCAAATATTTGGGTTGAAAACCAAAATATCAGTTAGACTTGACACAACATAACTGCCTATACAATTATCGACTGCCAGATAGTGGGGATTCATAATATATCATTTTTAATGTTAGAGCTGCATCATCTGCATGCAGATAGGCAAAATAACAGGATATACTTTTTTCCTTGTAAAAAACATAAGAGATGAGAATGTCCCAACCTTCCTTAACCATGTTGCTAATTTGGAGCCATACCATTCACTTAAGTTTCTCCGTTTTGTAACCAAATCCCTAAGCCTACTTGCATTAGATCTCGCAATCTGTTTCTTTTGTGCCAAACCTAATTAAACTCTCGAGCTTGCTTCGTCAGAAGGTGGAGTTGGTGTATTTGGTGCTTCGAGTAGATACATGTACGTTAAGGCTAAACCTTGGTGTTTCTGGAGATCCGAATAATTGGAGACGTTCACTAATATCTTTTCTTTGTCCATTGTTACATTATACCCAAATAAATTATAAAGCGTTGACTTGTAATTTTTAAGTCTTGGTTTAGTATTCTAATATAATTTTTAAAGTCATAATGCCCTTGGGTAACATTATATTTTAAGGAAATGGCAACAAGTTAATAATTGAGGATAATTGAAGGAGATTATGGAAAAGCACATAAATTTAGTGACCTCACTTATGATGTCTACAGAAAATGCTGTTCCTTGAGATTGCTTCCTCATATAGGTCTCCGAGGTCTCTATCTATGGTTAAATATGCAGGGCTCTACACCCTATTAGATAGTTCTCTAGAGTTAACAGTGACATTTTCTTGAATTATATACGGAAATAATTTCAAGCTTGCTGACTATTTGGTCCCAAAATATATTATATGCAAGCATGATGATTGAATCACAACTTCTGCTGTCAATTTGAAATTATTTTATTTCACATTAGTAAATTAACATGCTAGGTTATCATCTATGAAGCATGTATACGCGCATTTCCTTCAGACCTTTGATACTGCTGATTGGGTGTTCCATATGTCGCTGCTGGGACTCTCTCGGACTCTTGTTTCATCTAACTGCATGGCATGAAGCTCCACTACTTTGTCTACATCAACAGAACAAAATAACAAAGGTTGACAACTCAAGAACGATCATCCCGTCAAATTCTCCAGTAAAGAGCACAATTTGTGGGCCGCCTAGACACTCAAGCACTCTGGTTGCTAGTCAAATACAAGCACAACATGATTTGAAGGATAGACAGATGAACTAATCTTCCACTCATGAGATGCATGCCATGAGAAACAGCAAGCAATACTCTCTTATCTCCACATTACGTACTGGACAGTTTGGATTTTGGTATTGCAGCTTTTATTTTTCAAGATTATCGTCTGCATTGTGTCATATTCTGTATTTTTTGTGAATACTTGTATGGATGCATCAGATATGTATCATATTTGACATCCGTATCATATCTTCGTATCCTAAATCATTATGAGACAAACATTTTAAAATGCAGCAATTATGCTGTGAAGAAAAATAGCTTTGATGATTAAGTAATGATGGTTTTGAAATTTTAAGACAACAACTTTTGCACTAGGTGGAGTAGGCTACAAGGATCACCACAATGTGGAACTGGGAATCATGTTTATTGACAATGTCCCGCTATCTTCAAATCATAAGGTTACCCTCCATCTGAGGTACTCCCCTTGTAGCTCCTATACATCTACTTCACACATGCTCAGACTACCTAAACTGAGATTCTGTCATTCCTTTTACACTTGCTATTCCAAATTTGTTTTCGTATCGCATTCGTTCAACGCAACATTATCAACTCTATCATATTGTGTTTATTAACTTAATGGCATTTCACCATCTGAGAAGTTCAATATAATGTTTCAGCTATCATAATAGTGTTGTAAAGCTTTAACTTTAAGCTGAAGCTGTTTTTTATATTCACATTACAAGCTCTTGATCAGAACACCATCCACAATCAGTAAAGAGATATATTGATACTGTTTATGGTTGATTAGGAAATAAAATGGCCCATGTAGACATAGCAGATTTAGTTAAGGTATTGGTTAATAAAAGTCGTTAGTTAGTCTTTATGTGGCTAAAGGGTGAGTAATCTCCAGCCATTAGCTTGTTCAAGAAGAGAAAAGGCCCCCAGCTTAAGATAGTAGGTGACTGGACCTTTAAAGGGTTTGGTGTAGCTCCTAAACATTAAATAAGGGTGGAATGTGACTTGTTGACACCCCAACTCCTATGTAGTTCAATTCAATTAGGTATAACTTGCAGACTATTTTACATATAACGAATATTCTTGAAATCTTTATAATTACAATTATGAATGGTGTTGGAAAACTAAGTACTTTGACAAATTAATCCATTTATTAAGCATATTCTTTAGTTATTATGTTGATAGTATTTTCAAAGTTGTAGGATTCATGTTTAATTATTTTTCCTGAGTGACTCGTGATGCTATTTTTCTTTTTTTTTTTGTCAGACTTGCATGTTTCAATTTGGGTTTGTAGGGACTTGCTATCCCAACATATATTTTGGTAGCTTCCAACTTGTCTTATAATGGTTAGTGTGTTCCTTATTCCAGAGACTGCAGCAATAAAGCTGCAGGTGAATGACATATAATTAAATGTAGATTGGCCTATTATGCGTATGTTAAGGATTTTGAAAGAAAAATTATTTGCATCTACATGTACAGAACAAGTACTTGAGTATTAAGAAAATCCATACCTTGAAATTTTATACTTTGGAAACCTTCTTGTCTATAAATTTATACTTTGTTAACAGATACCTCTAGTTAACAGAAGTAATCTACAAAGCAATGGAATTTTTAAAATAATGACATAAAGCGCAGCTAGCTTTAGTTACTAATGTCAGTTTCTCTGTATGATCGTAAGTTAATGTTAACATGGGTCCTATCTGACACAACTTTATCTAAAAGTACTTCTGTTTGTTCAATAGTATTCTCATGGAGACAAAGTGATCTCAGAATTAAGGAAAACATACCTCAGGCTGGTCACTACCGGTACCCAACTGTCCAAACTGATTCCCACCAAATGCATAAATTTGACCATTTACAGTAACACACAATGTATGCCAAAGCCCAGCAGCAATTTTAGTGACTCTGGTTCCCAAAAAAGAAGGAACTAGAGTTGGTCTCAGCTGATCAGCATTATTCCCTTGTCCACACTACAAGAAATTTACATGCAACGAAGTAAAGAAATTTAGGATAACCCCCTTACATGCTTTATAAAAATAATCAAAAATTAAAAAAATTCAGATAGGCCACTTAATGCTATACAAAAGTACTAAAAAATTAATATGAATTCCTCCCCCTGGCTATTTTTTATTTTTTATTGACTGGAAGCATGGTTATCAAACCCGCAAGTGAACGAACAACAAACGTGTACGAGTCTATAAGTTTGCTCATTGTTCACGAGTTGACTCATCCCAAAACTCGTTTTTGATAGACTTCGTGGACTCATCCAAACTTGGTTCACTAGTCAGATCGAGTCACCAATCCCGTGGTTGGTAGAGAAGCGACCAGAAATGTTGTTCATGTTTTAAAACGCCATATTGTCCTCCAAATAGAATATCTCCAACAAAAGTACCTCCATTTTGTGGTTAGTCTCCGGCCAACACCGCATCGCATTTGTGTCTTCTCTCTCCGTGTTTTTTTGACCGTTGTCACATTTTCTTTGCACAATACTGCTCCATCGCATTTTTTTATCGTTGACGCAATTCGTCTTCCCTCAATCCTCACATCCAATTTCGTCACGTTTGTGAACTTGTGCCACCCACCCCATCATTTTGTTTTTCTATTCCTATTATAATTTTTTTAAGAATTTTTTCCGATTTTAATTTCCTATTATAATTTTCTCTTCTCTCTATTTATTTATTTATTTGTTTTTTATTTTATTTTTTCTTTATTTCCTATTTCTATTTTTTAATTAATTTTTTTAAACTATGTTTTTCTTCCTATTTCATCTTTAGTTACAAAAATTTTACAATGTCCGGAAGTGGAATTGGTTCAAATTCTTCTGATCCCAATTTAAATGTAGCTTCTTAGACCAAGACGTAAAACTGATAAAAGAAATATGACAGATGTCGTATGGAAATATTGAGTAGATATTTTGGACAATGGAAAAAAAGTTAAATGTAATTATTGTTCAGCGACATCCAATGAAAGAATTTTTAGCTTCAAGTATCATCTTGTCTATGCTGGATATGATTCTGAACCTTGTACCTTAGTGCCATAAAAAGTTGAAGTTGCTATGATGGAAGTTGTGGAGAGGCTAAGGAAGCATCAAGGAAGAAAAGAAGGCGATTAACATTGAAAAGAAGGCTGATTAACATTGAAGAGTTTGATGATGAGTGGAATACACAGGTGAATACCACTCAAAGTAGTAGTAGGATGTTCAAAAATAAAGGAAAGAAGAAATTTAGTGTTCAAGCTACTTTAAATCAACTCTATATAAAGAAAACACTGGCTCTCAAGCTGCTGAATTTTTCTACACGTGTTAAAAATCTAGCTTTTGTAAAAATGTGACCTAATTCTTGAAGATTATAGGTGGGGAAAAAAACGCTCAAATTTGCAACTTTATGGTGAGTAGCCTTAAAGGAATTGTGTTTCTTTAAGACATCAAAAACCACATATGGAATTTGTTTAAGATGTTAGATGATACTATAGAATTTATGTGGTGCAAGTGGTTATTTATAATGCTGCAAATTTCAAAACAACTCGAGAACTATTGATGCGAAAACAAGAACATTTGAATTGGACAACATTGTATTGGCTTGATCTTTGAAGATTGCATTTGAAGATCCATCAACTTACTATAAGAAGGATCACCACTTACATGAGAAATGCTAAATAGCATGGTGAAGAAGTTCTTCAAAGGAGGAGAGGCATCTTATTTGACCCTAGCATGTCTTCATGAATTGAAAGCATCAGTGATGAGTTTGTTTAGGTCTAAAGATTGAAAAACAAACAAGTTTGAAACTTCAAATAGGGGAGATAAAAGTTGAGAATGTGGTATTAGATAGTCAGCATTGGATTAATGGATTCAAATATAAAACCAACAATGGGTTCCATATACAAGGAGATGGATTATGAAAAAGAGAAGGTCCCATATGTAAAATTTGAAATATTTTGAAAAAAAAAAAAAAAAAAAAAAACACTTTCTTCAAAATATTTCAATTGATACACCAGATAAATAGGACAATTGAAAAGCTTTTAGTGCAATTTTATTTCTAGATTAGATTTAACTTTAATATTAAGAAAAGGTAACATTTCTAAACCTCTATACTTCAAATTTAATTATTTATTTGTGTAACTATTTCTAACATATTATCATTAGTATTTTCATAGTTATGGATATGTTTGAAAAAATAATTGATGAGAGGTAAGATAATCAGCTTCATAGACCTTTGCGTGCGGCTACATATTACCTTACCTTAACCCCTACTTGCACTATGAATCTAATTCATAAATGGTGATCATGAGGTAAAAAGAAGGGTTGTATATGTGCATGAGAAAATAGGTCAAGTATGTTTCAAATAGGAAAAAACTTTAATTTGCAACTAACTTTCATTATACTAGACTTCTTTTATATAGGAAATGCAAAAGATTGTAAGAAAGCTATTATTCCTTGAGAATGGCGGGAGATGTCTAGGGTGGAACTAGAATATTGAAGAGATTAATTATTTGAGTTTTGAGCTTAACTTGTAGTTTTTATGGTTGTGAGCGTAATTGAAGCTCATATGGAGTGGTAATTCAAGTTTGTCAAACTATTCGTGGATTTCCTATATTTGGTTTATATAGTTTTTAAAAATTCATATTTACAAAAGAAGAAATTGTTTCCTTGGTTTATGTCATGTATAAGTTGAAGCTAAAAAATGTTTCCCATGTGATGGTGTTGAGTCCGATAATGAATGGATACATGAAAATGGAGATAATGTTGAGGTTGAGTAATGACAAGGTGAAGGTGATGTTGGAAATGTTTGACATAGCTAAACCAAGTTCAACTGATCCCACTCTAGATACATTTGACCTTGATAATATAGTTTTTGATGTCAATGTTGATGATGCACACTTATCATTTGAGGAAGAGCTTGATGATGATGAAGATGATGATGATTTTTGGAGATGATATCATTAGGGATTGGAGAGAAACTTGAAGATATTTTACCACTTTTAGTCACTTAATTGTTATGGCCTTAAGAATTTATGTTTTGTGGTTGTATGAACTTATGTATTTGGTGCAGTTTGATCTTATATAATAGTCATGTGTGTTAATCTTCGTTATTTTAGAATTACGGAACTATTGTTTAGTATTTTAATTATGGTGTTGAAATTTTCAATTAGTATGTACTATATTCTTTTCATATGTGGAGACTCTTCCAAATCTATAAATCTACAAATCTCTTACGAGTCTAAGTAGAATCACGAGTTTGATAACCACGACTAGAAGTAATTTTTATTACATTCAAAACCTAAGGAATTGTGAGGTTATGAGAAGGCACTTCATCTAGAGGTTTTGACTGTCACATATTGTGCGGTGTAAAACAGATTGTATGTCATAACACTGACATCAATGTGAAACTCCAAACACTTTTCAAAAGAACATATCCAGCAAAGAAATCAAAATTTTATATGTGCTTACCAACGCTTTCTAGACATTTTAGAAAGAATCTTATACACAGTTCCACACAATCTTCGGAGCTTGATAGTATGATGCTTTATTCAGTCAAACATACTTGTACCTCGTGATCCAATTTATCTTTTCCTTTCCTTTTTAAAAGTAATGTATAAACCTAATGATTCTAACTATAACTATAAAAGCAGATATATCCTCCATGCTAATAATTAGATCACCCTCCAAAATGATGGTTTATCAAAGGAGTTTTTAGTGCTAAACTCAATTTTTTCTATGATATTATCTCTATTTAATCAAAACCCTTTCATTGTTACTTATGGAATGTGAGATGCCAGCCTCTTACTTTTTTATTACAAATATTTTCATAACAGTATACCAATACTTCATAACCTACCATTATATTATCTAAACAGAATATAAGTGTACCATACCTTTAATTATTAAAAATTGCACAATTCTCTATCCATATCCATCCCGGCAACATAACAAAATATTGTCATTTATTTCTATTATACTCTTAATTCTCTCTCGTATTTTAGATTTTGTAGAGAGACCAAGTATTGTCATATATTCTTTGACCCAAGGAGTAACAGAGTAGTACCTTCCCCCTACAATTAGTTTGTTTAACAAACAATAATTTCATCACGCACACGAACAAGAATAAATAAGCCTTGGATACTTATTCCATTAAATAACTGGTATAGAACAACTACTGAAATATGATATTTTCTACTAAACATTCATACATGTCATTTTATAGCTGACATTTATTAAGTTACACAAAAAATGAAGTATATTCAAGAAATATTATCACATCTTATAAACTTATCAACTTAATGAGAACGTTAAATTCAACAATTGAATAACAAAAAATGTTCATAAAAAAGCTTTGATGGAGTAAAATTAACAATCTTGGGAGTAATCGAATCTACACACTACACACACACATCGAAAAACTTAAAAAAAAATAAATAAATAAACTAATTAATTATTAAGTCAAAGATATTTCTATTATGATCACACTCCAAATTTAAAAATATTAAACATTCAAAGTATGTAACTTTACAATTGACATTCATTACTTTTTTAAGCAAATGTTAGACTTTAAAATGATGTTCATTCGTTCAGGAAATACAAAATATAATTTAAATTCTTTCAATCAATTATGCTATATGTACATCCTCTTGGATCCTTAATCATCCCATATTACAAGTTAAACCTTACCAATCATTCAAAAGCTTATTTCCATCACTCTATGAATTCTTTATTCATTTATCACTATATACGAATGCCAATGCAACAACTTGTTAGGACTATGGGAAAGGTGATTTGGTTAAGACAGCTAGAATATTGATTACTTAGGGGGTTAATGAGCTAACTACATATAGAGTTTGATTCTAGTTGGTATCATTTGCAAAATTGAGCATTAGCTCTCCTGTCCATTTTTCTTTTCATCCTATACAATAAAATTTCTTTACTCTACCATTCCTAATTTTCTGGTTCATAACACATTACTTCCAAATAACTCAATATTTGTTGGGTGTCCTAGGGTCTCAGGAATACAGCATATAAAAACGTGAGTGTTTCCAACATTTGCAACCTCAATCAAATCCTTCGCAACAAAAATAAAATTATTTTCATCCAGGCATAAGATGAACATGAAAAATAAAATATTCCAATAGCAGACTCACCTGGCCATACAGACCCCAGCCGAAAGTAAGAAGGGCACCGGTATCTACAAAAGGAAGTTTCTAGAAATTGTGAATTCTTCTGAATCACTAACTGAAACATGCATCTCATCAAACACATAGCACAGTAAATGAATATATATATACACATTTGGTTACCGATTACAATTCTTAAATTGAATTTATCCTTTGTAGTATAATGAACTTACAATTTTTGAAACATTCAGAGATGCCTTTGCAAGGCTGCACATTCAAAGTGAAATGCTTACTTGTTATCACAACACTATGCCGACCTCCGCAAGCAATTTCCGTCACACAGCTTCCAGGAACATTTGACCCTTGAGCTCCAGCACCAGTTCCTTGATGAAAAGCAGATGATTTATCCTTCCCAGAAGCAGACTCAATACAAGGTATAAGATGAGGGGATGACACCATCTTTACTCGAGAACCCAATCCTAGCTGTCCTTCACCTCCATAGCCCCAACCCCAGACCTGTCCCACATCTGTAAACTTCGGTAAAAATATCATGCATCAGGTGTCTTGCTTTACATCAAAAACCTTCCATATCTTCAAACTTCATTGAACCTACAAAACTACATAATGTAACCACCAGAGCCAACTATCCCTAGAATCTGTCATTATAGCACACTATACATACACACAAAGTGAATTACCTGACAGTGCCAAGGTATGCCGCCCACCAACTGCTACGGAAGTAATTTTCACTTCATTGCCAAGGGTCACAAGAGAAGGAGAGACAGTAAAGAATTCATCTCCAGATGCTTGACTGTCAGAGTCCTGTCTAGTGAAAGAGATCTTCCTTCGCTTTACAACTTCATCTCCCACTTTCTTGTCATGATGAGAATCTGATCCACTGCTTGTATTTGAGCTTTGAGGGCTTCCTGTTTAATGTCTTAAATTCCATTAGCTACCTGAAATGAAATAAAAAAACTTTCTTTTTGTTAAATTATTTTTGTTGTTTGCAAAACTGATGATTAGCACCTTGCTCGGCTATGGATGAACTGTGTTTCCCAGTAGTATCCTTTTGAAGGCTTCCCATAGTGATGAAATCAGTAATGACTTTCCCAGAAGGCACACATTCTTTCCAGCCCCATGCATACACTTCACCTACGTCTGTACACAAAGCAGTATATTTTTAGCAAAGTAGTAGTGTTATAATATTGGCCATGGCTGTGAAAGGTAACCTATGAAGTGACTAGTTGTTCTTTAGCATACTATAATAATCAAGTTCACCATACGAAGTCATAAAATTAATTTGAAATATGTTACTTATCTCTCTAAATATCATACGATTCCCATTGAGTATCACATTTTTAAAAAGTTGTAATCTACTCCTAGTAGGTTTTCTTCCCTTCCCATATAATCCCTCTATTTGTCTTCCTTTATACAATTTGTGATATTCAGAAGACCCAAAACAAGCAAAATATGGCTTAAATAAATTTGTAGTCTATTATTACATGGTTGACCAGGCATGACACATGTTCATTGTTGCCTAAAACACAATAATTACACTTGACAGCTAACTTAGAGTAGACTTTCTTTAATTAAAAATTTATATGGTCGCACTGTAACACAAAAGCAGAAAAGAATCTAATGATGCATTGAAATTTTCAACCACATTCTATGTACACCATTCGAGAAACAGCATTTCCTTATATGTTAAACTTTGTCTTCATCATACATCTGCTTTGGTAATCTCATTTAAATTTCAGTTTCAATTCAGTTCTCATCTAAGGGGAAGAAAATTCTTTTCAGGATTTATGCATATTTTAATAGTATTGTTGGGTAAGTCAACTAAAACTTGTGATAAAGGCGGCAGATTTCTTCTAAAAATACTACTTAGATTTTTTTTAAATGTTAAGAAATGTTTGCAATGATAATACATTTATAAAATTACTTTTATTAATCAAAAGTCAATCCAAGTAAAAAGAAGCCATATTTATTCTCAGTCAGCATTTCTTAACTTTACCATTGCCTACAAATTTTCTCTCACTATGATCAGTTCAAATAGTTATTAAAAATCCATTAAGATAATTTTAAACTTCAAACATTCACTTACTTTTGTTTTATTATATTTTTAAAATCCTCTCTGTCTGCATTTCTCTTTTATCTTGTTATTGTTAATTTTAAGACACAACGCAATTCCTTCAAAAGTAACGTCAATCAACTGAAGCACTTATACAAAATAACATTAAAAGTTGTAACCGATCAACATCAAAGGTTTAATTTATAATGTTTCTCAGAATATTCAAAAATTAATTTTGAATAAAAAATTACATCAGGTTCAGTAAAGAGGCTTCTGGCTACCTAATGTACGGGCCGCCTTGCCTTAATTATTATTAATCCATTCTTCTCGTATGGAAGTGAATAACGAGACATCAGACATTGAAATGAAGGAGTAGTGGGAAAAAGGTAGAAAAGAAATATTCTCCACTTTTCTAATCCTAGCATTGGAGTTCCAAACAGCTCTAACCCGTCATGAAAAAATACTAGATCATAAAAACTAAAAATATTCTATTTTTCAACATTATACAAGTGAATATTGTTGCTTGAAATTCTACATTTCTGCTTATTTAAGCTCTTGTGAAAAGAAGCAAGTTTCTCCTCAATATGATCTTGTTTTTCCTTAAAGCTAATTCCTCCTAATGGCTGATCTTGGTCCTCCTACAATACAGGTACAATCCGTTCCGAGCAAAGAACCTGTTGTTAATTCTTTGCAAGATACTGATTTGGATGAAAAATCTTTTCAAATTGATAGCTCTCCTCCCGTTCACAAAGAGTATAGTTTGGTTTATAAGAGGTGGACAGATATGTTGGAAAATAAGACTTCTAAATGGGATTTTGATACTTCTAAAGCTGCTGGAAAACCCTCTGAATTAGCTTCTCAAGGTTCTGTTGTGGTTAAGTATTAGCTTCTCAAGGTTCTGTTACAGTTAAGTTTAATGTCACTACTGCTGCAAGTTCTGCTATGTAGGGTTGCAACTGAATGTTGGGTCTGCAGGCATCTCAGCTTCTTTCTAAGTTTGAAGAGAGGAGTGTACGTCAATTATTGCAGCTGAACGTTGGGTGTACAGGTATCTCAGCTTCTTTCTAAGTTTGAGGAGGACTGTAGGTCAATTTTTAAATGCTGAGAAACACTCCGGTGAAGTAGGGGTCTCTAGTGATCTGAGGAGTTGAATGGGTGGATTCAGATTTTTAAAAAACCTAGAGATTGAGGAAGAGTACTGCTAAAAGACTTGTTAGGATGGATTCTATAAAAAAATTAATAGACCTCCTCTTTTGTTGATTTCCTTTTGTTTTATTCTTTTACTTTTTCATATTACTCATGGTTTTGTGGCTTGCTTTTTTTTTTTTCCATGAATTTGGTCTATCCCCCTGATCTTGTTTTCCCTTTTTTTTGCTTTTTAATAAATTTCAGCTTAATGAGCCAGATGAACTATGTCAATTTCTATGCAATAAATTATCAATTAATCAATACAATACACACAAAGATTTACTGCAGAATTATATTTTCTTTAGTGCAACAGAATCCAATAATATACATCAAAATGTGCTTGAGTTTATGGTGCAATCAGCTTAAACAATCTAACTAAAGATCTTGGTGACTCGATCACAGAAGTACCGCGGTAGAAAAAAGCTAGTGTTTTTTCTAATTTATTAATAAACTTTGTAACGCAAACAATCATATTAAGTCATAAGAAATTAAAATCCAGCAAGCACTGAATCATCCCAAAACAGAATCACTAAATCTGGATCGGACAAAAACCATTACCAGTGACTGTAGCACAGTGAGCCCAACCAGCAGCAGATTTCACCACTGAAGCCTCGGTGGGAAGCTGAAAAGGCCCTGGAATCTCCTTCAGAAAGCACATGCATGCAGAACAAGTTGCAAAATCAATTCCAACTACAAATTCACACCAAAACCAAGCCCCACAGTAGAACACTATTGCATTACCCCATGCTTCCCCGATGTCAAGTAGCTCTGGCTTTCATCATCCGAAGAACCCCACGTTATGAGCCTCCCTTTCTCTGCAAAAATCACAAATCCGAGCAGAAATTAACGAAAATTTCACAAAAACGGCAAAACAAAAAACAGTTCTCCAGATTTTAACCGATGATTCGGGATTAAGAAAAATAAAACAGTTCGAGGATCCCCTTCTAACGATTTCAGATCTAGAATATCTTCAACGTGGTTTCACGTTTCAGTATGAATTTAGTCAAAACAAAGTCAACGGACTGAGTAATCTACCTGAAACGGCTATGGCGAATCCGCAACCACCACCGCACACGTCCTTCCACGAATCTCCGGCAAGTGCAGGATCGGAGAGAGGAACCGGCACCGGAGACAGTATCGGAGATTTTTCCAGCGAGGCTCCAGGAAGATATCCCCACATGTACACCATTTTCTCCGCACTCTCTTCCTCCACAACCACCACCTTCACATCCTCCGCAGCTTCGTTTTCGCTCATGGCGAGGAAACTCCGATCCGGAAAACGACCACAAGAAGCTCCAAAACGCAGAAAAAATCCCCTTGAGCTCTTCTAAATACGAAGAACGAAACGACAACAACGCTGCGTTTGCTGAAGCGAAAACCAGAGGCTGAGAGAGAAAATAGAAATGAGTTTACTTTGAAGACAGCGTATCAATTACAAGGTAATAGCGCGCGCCACGTCGGATGATGACGTGGAGATTGGGACACGTGGCCCGATCAGGACCGCACCTGCGGATTGCATAGTCTAAGGCCCTGGTATGGTGCGGAAGCTTCTGGAAAACGGAGTGGACCACTGCGTCGCTTTCGAGGTGACGCGTGTCCCGTTGCGTGTATTTTATAATAGATCAAGTAACTTAGTTTTTTAATGATCATGTCTAAACATTAATTAATTAATGGAATACGATTAATTGACATTTAGGAATGTTCGAGAAGTTATTTGAATATGAGACAGAACAAAGCAGGTGGTAGGTAGGTTCGACCTAATGCACGGACAGGAAACAGCCACGTATATTTCATATGCCAAATCTTTCTTTATTTTCCTAACCCACGTTATATATGCATGATTGTTTTCTCTCCCTCGTATTACTAAATTTACAATAAATCCTTGCTTTTATACAATTAAAATTTATACTAAAAATGTAATTTTAATATAATTATATATAATTTAAAATTATTATCAAATATTCAAAAATTATTTTAAAGAAAATATATTAAAATCATTAAGAAATATATATATATATATAGATGTGTGTGTTAAGTGACTTTATATAACTTAAAAAACAAATCACACATATTCATCCTTTATTTTCTTCAAATAAATTACAGCAAATATTGTCTGGAAATATAATTACAGCTACTTAATATTTTCTTGAAATATAGTTAAAGCTCCTTAGTGTTAATAATTTATGTTTTAAAAAGTAAATAATAAAAATAAGGAGTAATTATTTTAGATTATTATTGGAATGAATTAATCAATCCTCAATAAATAAATAATATAAATATTAGTATATATATTTTTGTCACATTGATTTAGATGTATTCAAATTAGTGTGTGTCTATATATATA
>Ga0209489_101132_pt1 | contig 54216 bp, 18 predicted proteins | sample SiratrowhiteBW_FD_187527 | JGI IMG/M metagenome (GOLD analysis project Ga0209489, IMG submission 187527) | Root nodule microbial communities of legume samples collected from California, USA - Siratro white BW (SPAdes) (version 2) | ecosystem: Host-associated > Plants > Roots > Nodule | place...
CATATTTAAAACATTTGACACCCGGATGACCAGTCCATCCGGTTTTCAATTTGATTTTGTTATGAGAACTGGATGGCACCCTCATCCGGTTGTCAAATTTTTTAAATATGACAACCGGATGAGGGTGCCATCCGGTTCTCATAACAAAATCAAATTGAGAACCGGATGATGCGTATCCGGTTCTCATGCCTGAAATCGGAGAACTTCTCCCTTTGCCGTCGACAATGCACCAAATCTCAAATTAACTACTCTAATCAGTAATTGAACTTACTAATTGCTAATAAATGGCATAAATTACTTACTTGAACGATTGAAGAAAACAAATCGAAGAATGGAACAATCGGGATGAAGACGATGTTAACCGGACGAAGAAAAATCTGAACCGGATGAGAAGCAAGAGGCAACGTTTGCGTGATACAGAAAGCTCACGTTGAACGGCAAAGGTTGAACGGCGGCAACTTTCTGGCGACGGGATGCACTTAGGGTTCACAATGGAGAACGAAGAAGCTGACCCGAATGGAGATATTAAGATGCATATAGGGTGGAGGGTAATTTTATATTCTGCACTGCATTAATTGAGGACAAAGTTGGCATCTAAAAACTTTTATTAGGGTGTAGGAAGAATCGTGAGAAAGTAAACATTACACAAGTATCCAGTTACACTGATCTTGAACGAAACATCCTTTGTTTGGAGATTTCTTTTTGTCCTTATAAATGGAAATTTCCACTTTGCCCTTTTCATTTATGAAAAGATGGTTTTTCAATTTGTAATCAAAAAATCATTTTTTACATTGAAAAAACTTTTAAAGTTAAAAATGACTTTGTATGTGATTTTAAAGTTATTTTTTATACGAAAAAACTTTCTATCTCATTTTTTGACTGTCGAATTATTTAAATTATATAATTTGAAGGTGCCTTTCAAATTTAATAATCTAACAGCTTCATTTATAAGAAAATTTTCAAATTAGGAATTTTTTCTTCTTCGAATTCATTCATGGCAAAATAGAATCTTTAAGTCCAGAACACTTTTTATTCTTGAATTGAACACTTTATTATATCTTTATTTACTCACATTTTAATTTTTTTACTTTTCAATTTCCCAATTCTTCATACTTTTTTAATGGCTTTTACCTTTTTTACGTCCAAAATACTCCCTCTTTGTAATGAACATCCCAGAGTTATCGCATGTCCATTGGTTTTCACCTAGTTCATTCTGGAAACATAGGGTTCCTTTCTTTGATATCACTTTATAACATATCAACCACTATTCCACAAAACAACACAAATCTTTTTTAACATGTTTTATCCTTACTTAGAACACTTTCTAGGAAACTTTCATAAATCACACCCTAAAATTACTCCAAATAAGATCCAGTTAACTGTAGAGTTTATAGTGAAACTATATAAAACAAATACATTATATAGAGAGGTAATATTATTCAATTATTTATGGGAAAAAATCATTATCTCTTTCATGAGATTATGATAATAGATACTAACCTTTTCTCATTTTGAAATAGATATATATCTCTTGTATTTTTAGTAAACTGACACTTATATTGAAATAAACATTCATTTTTCTTATATTTTAGTAAAATAATACTCGTATACATTCTCTAAAATTTTAAATAGATTTTTCATATATTTTTAAGAAATTTATATTTATCTTTTACATTTTATTCAAAATATCGTATTCATTGAAATTTAAATGAAAATAGGAAAATTAAAAATTAAAGTTTTAAAATATAGTATTTAAAGATTTTCATAAAAACAAAATGGATGATTTATAAAAAATTATTAAATCTTTTGTCTCGTCAAAGAAAAAATAGAATAGTTCCTTATAATTAAACCATTTAAATTCTTTACTTTTTATACTTTAAGATTTTAAATTTTAATAGAAGTTTTTTTTTAAAAAAAAATTAGAAAATTTAGTATTTTAAAATAAAATAAGGGATCACAGTGTCCTTTTAGAAAAAAAAAAAAGATAAGTGTAGTTTATGAAAAACCTAATAAAAATAAATATATTTAAATGTCAAGAAAATGTAGTATCATGTATTAAAACTATAAAAAAAAAATATTTATTTTAAAATAAGAGAAAATGAGAATAACTCAATGAAAAGTAAATGAAATTTCTCCTTGTTTCAAATTATCATTATGCATTTATTTTATTTATATATTTTCTCTCAAAAAGACTATAATAAGCGGTGCTTTGTGTTCTTGTTTTATTTATTTTTGCATTCACAATTAATCTCCACTCTTGTGAATATTCAGGTGGTCATATCAATGTCTTACGTTTTTTTTTTCAGGTTTAAATATATTTTATGTTAGTTTATGAAAATTATTTATTGTTTCTATTCATTGAAAAAAATAACATTTTCAACAAATCTTAGAACGTAATGTTAACTGTGTTCTATGAAAGTAAAAGGTGAAAAAATTACCATTAATTTTCTTAAAAATTATATTTTGAAATAAATAATGTTATTTATTTATTACTACATATTCTGAATGTAAAATGTAGAAGTTTAACTGTATTTTTTTCTTAATCACATATCTTTGGATGTATAATTTTTTATAAGTCGTCCTTATGTTGTCGGTCCTGAACCTCCAAGACTTTGGTAGTATATGAAACATTAAATGACATATGGGCACCACAATTATTCTACACCAATTCTACACAATGCATTCAAATATCCATACAAACTACATCACAACTACGTCACAATGCTGTCATTTTATTTTTTCATCTTCCAATCACACAATTCACACGGTTCGCTTATGCTATCCAATTAATTACTTGAATAACAAAAATGTCATTTTTTTAAAAGGTAAAAGTTTATTAATGAGAGTAAAAGGAACACAATAAGTGATGTAGATTCACTATCCCATCTTTACTCAAATAATGAATATGGCGAAGATATATGGTTTGTCTATTATAATATAGGTTTTTCATAATATAACTGCTTCTTGTCACAAAAATAGTGTATGATTTTTATATTGAATCGCTTTTATATAATCTAACCAATTAGTTGTTTAATAAATATTTTGTTTTTTAAAAGTAGAAGTTATTAAAATTAAATTTTTAAATTTAACTTATCTTTATAAAGCTAACTTGGGAAGTAAAACTTTTATTTATTTATAGATTATTAAAATGTTTCATCTTTAATCAATATAAAATCTTTTAATAAAGATTTATTAGTAAAAATGCGAGAAAAAAAAATATAAGTGATACATATTTACTATTTCAGCTTTATTTCTAAATACATAAAAGATATAGGATTATGTATTATATATTTTTATTTTTTATAATATACTATAAGTGATCTTCTCATAAAATTCATGAGTAAATTAAGTATTATTCTCACTTCTAAAAATTTTTAACATATCAATTAATATACAACATAATAACATTTTATATGAGACTAAATGTTTATAATAGCTCAATAGTGCATGATATAATATATTCAATAAACTTCGTTAAAAAGTGAATTCAAGTTTAATTCGTTTTCGTAAAATCAATTTATAAAATGAAGATTGTTTCATTGTAAATTAATCTTATCTTTATATAATCTCTAACCATTAATTCTATTATCACATTTTATCATTTGGACTATTTTTAAAAAGAGAATCTGTTTTCGGTGAGTTCATACAGACCACATAACAAAATACCAAATCAAATTCTATCCTTCTTTGGTTAAGCTTCATTATCATATATAATATAAGAAAGAATCCACACCTCCCTAGCCGCTAGAGACTATATATAGTTCGAGTGCATAGTTAATCAGTTTCATTTTGCAGTATTAAAATGCATTATGGTAAGTTGGTTCATAGAACCACCAACCACTCCAAATTGAATCTTTCCTAGACTAGTTTGAAAAAGAAAATATATACTAACAAATTCTTTGTTAATTCCATGTTTCCCTCAATAGAAAGATAAACTCGTTGCTAAAAGTCATACACATATGCGGGAATATGCCAAACAACATTGCTTCTGTGCATGTGGTCTCCAACAATAATGAGACTGAATTAAGCATTAGTTAATATAGTAAACTAAGCAAGTATATGGTGTATAGTGAGCCACTGCGATGAAAGCAAATTGTGCAGTGTACTGTGTTTGTTTTTGAGTGCAAATCTTGAGTGTGGTTTAGACGTGTTGGAATGGCATTGCCTCAATTACAGGCTCCGATCCCGAGAATCATATTTTTTAATGCACGATGCCAGATGAACTCCCCCTGACCACTATTCTAACATTTGCTTTGCCTTTTCTTGTATCTTCCCACTATTGCAGTTTTGATATGTCTGCATAAAGATTCATTATTTGACAGTACCATAACAGGATATTATTAGGATAAGATAACAAAACAATGACTCCTACTATATTACTATACCAACCTTCATTCGGTCAATTATTGACCTTCAAATTTTAGCTTTACAAACTCAACAATGAGAGCCATTCAACTAGCATAGGATTCTAATCTTCTTCTCCACGTGATTTGTCGCTTTACACCACATGACTCCGTCACCTAATATCACAAAAGAATTTACACAGAACCTTCCAACTCTCCACATTAATCTGAGGTAGGTGGGGGTCATCTGTTCTTATGTCACTTCTCAGTATTTTTTGGAATTTCGTTTGTCATGTCTATTTTCTTATTACCCTTATGCGTTACGTACAATCACACCCCTTGAGGAAATTCTTATTTCAATTTATTTCCTTCTCTTTTTACCTACAAAGGAAGTGTGGAAGAAATATAAGAAAAAAAATTGAAGTGCAAACTTAACTTTGGTATCATTTTCATCCATATATATTAATACCATACCATATTTTCCATCAAATTTGTGTTTATATATTTTCTAACTTTGTAAAGAAACGTTTGAAAAGAAAAACCAAGCATTCCCTGTTACCTTCCTGCCATTGGAGGCTATCGTACTAAATATATAGCACCATCATTACATATAGAATAAATTTGTCAGTTTTGTGATTACTAATGGAGTGTTTGGAAATTTTAGATAATAGATTCAGAAAAACTAGAGCTTTAAATTGGTAGAGTTTTTTAAGAATTAAACACACAAAATTATAAAAATTCAGATGCTTAACCATTAAATAGACTTCCCTAATTTAGATTGGTGGACTTTATGTAGTAGTTGGCGCACTAAATGTGGAGGAAAAGGTTATTTAATGGCGATGTGGGACAGTATTGTAAGACCCTGAAACTCTAAAAGGAGAAGATGACAGAAGACTATGAGGCTAACTGGGGCTATGGCTAGAGGACCTATTAAGTGGGGCTTTGTTCTCAGTCAATCAACAATAAGAAGCATCTGTCTGTAGCATCTCCCTACCCCATTGAAAAGGATTTTACTCCCACTTTGCATTTTGAAACTCCCACATTTAGATGCTCAGCTTATCTTCCCTTTTTTACCTAGATTTTCTCATTCTTGCGCATGGTCATGAACAGTGCACACAAACATAGGCACACATTCATATACAGTAATTAAACTAGTTCAGTTATGTAGCTTTTCACTATTCTTTAACTTGCAATAAAACTCTTCACGCTCAAAAATTCATCAATATGTATCAGATCTTTCAAAGACATTTAAAATAATACTTTTAGATCGATTACTCATCCACAAAAGTTATTTTATTAGTACTTAGTGCTCAGATTTAAACGTAGTAACATGAGATACAAGTCCTTAACCAACTAAACTACCTTGGTTAGCTTTCTTTACATTTACATGAATCAATAGATAGAGTTCATTACTTTATAATTTTGAAGATAAGGGAACCTGTCTTTTATGCAATACCAAACGAAGCAGATAACATGCAGCAGACAACGTCAATTATATTTGACGTCAGCTACTTCATCAGATTACAATCTCTTCTTGCAGAGAGAGAGAGAATCAAAATGAAACGAAATTAACACAGGCCGGCAAGTAAAACTAGATAAACACCAAGCATGCAAGCAAATAGGTCATTTTTATTACTAATTCAGATCTTTATACAAAATACCCTAGTCTCTAAACTCCTGAATTTAAGGTCTAGCTAGCTAGATTAATAACACAGACATGAAACGATGACTTAATAATATATAGTAAGAAGTTACACACAGCTAAATTAATTAGTTCTAGCTAGCTCTAACTAGCTAATTAAGGTTGGTGAAGGTTACTGTTCCCACCTCTACGATCAATTAGCCCTTTCAACATGGAGTATAAACACAGTTTCTAAGTCCGGTGGAGTGAAGAACTCTCTAGCTCCACCAAGATAGTTGCACTTCAAAGAAGGTTTTCTCTTCCTAGGTGCTGGTGGACACTTGGATGTGGTTGGAATCTTTGCTTCTTCCCCTTTTGGTGTCGTTGAACAGTCTGCCACGTCACCTTCGTCTTGTTCTTCTTCTTTCTCCACAGTGGTGGTGGTGGTGTATATTGGCTTCAATGGCGCTCGCAAAGAGATTCCAGCGATGACCCATTTTCTAGTACTATCTGACTCTTCCACTTGTGGGTTCTCCGAGAACCCCATATTTAACCACCAAAAGGGTAATATGAATATGTATGTATAGAAGAGAATAAGCGAATAAAGATGGTTCTTTACTATATATTTTTTCCTTTTTCTTGTTCACTGCTCTTTTGGGTGTAAACTGGTAGAGGAATAATCAAGAGGAATCGGATGAAACCAGTAGGAAAGTGTTGACTAGGAAAAAGAAAGGGAAAAGAGAGTGAAATGAGGAATAAAGCGAGAAACTAAGAAAAGTTTGCACTGAGAAAAATGGAGAAACGGATTAAAAGAAAAAGGAGGTTTGGTTAAGGTTGAAAGGAAGTGCTTCTTTGAAGATTGTTGAGAGTGAGGGGACAAAGGAAAAGCCGTGTTTAAGAGTTTAAAGACTTTTATAGGGCTTTTGGTGCGCTACGTGCAAAATCATTACTGGTATATGCAAAATTACTCAAGATATTATACTTGCGCAATAAAAAGGCTCTGAGAAATCTATCTCTTACTAAAACTTTTTTTACCACTTAATCTTGCTAAAATTTGGATTAGTAGAAAAGCACCGTACAACTATGATTAAAATCCTTGGTGACAACTCTAAAATCATAACTAATTATAATAAATGTAAAAGAATTTAAATTTTTTTATTTAATAAAAAAAAACAACAGAGAATTAAGGGATGAGATAAACCAAACTAAAATGAGAAGAAATTGGGAGAGAATAAAATTAGACAATGTAAATAATGACTATGTTTGACTAGACTTTTGTAAGACCTATTCCAGAAAGGTTCAGAGTTGAAACAAATGTGAGCACTGAAACTTTTCTAGGAAAGAGTAGAAAACTTTAAGAAGAAAAAAATACTATTATATTGTGTATAATTTCCCATATTAGCAATCCCAAAGCAAGCAATGAATGTCCAAAATCAACGTGGCATTTCCATGTTCGTGAGTTTGCATGTTTGCCCACAACCTCCGATATTCTCATAACATGTTTGGTGAAGTGTTTAAGTACCAAAATTCATGTTACATGTTTCGTGAAGTGCTCTCGAGTAACTTACAAGTACCCATTCTCACAGAACTATTCACTTTTTCTATGAGTATCTTGTTAAGTATATTTTAAAAATGATAAAAGAATAATATATTCTATTCATTTTTAAAAGGTATTATATTCTATTTTCCATATATTAAATATTTTTTTAGAGGTTTTAAAAATATTTCTTAATCTTTTTATGTTACAAACTTCTTTTTTGAAATAAAAGAATTTAAACAATAACTATTTTAATTTCATTTAAATTAATTTAATAAAAACAAATCTGTCTCATCCTCACAGGAAGAGAGGTACAATACAACTGTTGTTAACAACACCTTCCTGACGTTTGCAACAGAGAAGAGAAAGGTGCAGCAGAACTTCAACGCTGAACTGTGGAAGTTAATGACATTAAATGCAAACTGTTTTAGCGTTAAAGGCAATATTTTGATTTCCTTTTATAATTACTCGACATCAAAGTTAATGTTTTAACTTAAACTTATGAAAAAAAATTGACTCATTTTATTTTATAGAAATATTTATAAATCAATTTATTATAATAGAACCTAGTATTATAGAGTAACATAAATAGATGAAAATATACTTACTGGTTTTATTTTTGGATTAATAAAAATCCATAAATTAAAGAATAAGTGATGTAAAACACGTTAATTAATGTATATATTATTTGAACATTAACCAATGCTACAGTTGGTCTAAGAAACATCTAATAATATTGAAAAATGCTCCATCAATTTGTAGCTTTAATATTAGTTTCCAAAATTATTTTTATCATAGTTCAAGATAGAGTAGTTTAAGAACGTATACTCTTACATCAGATTAGGATTGAGAAATTTTATGTTATTCATTTCAAATTTTGTTTTTTTTTCAGTAAAATCATACCAGTTATTAAATGTCTTTTTGGAAAAAATAATTAATGCATTATTTAATTTTATGAAAAGGAAAATACTTTTTGAAATGGTTTTATAAATAGGGTAGAAGCACTTATTATTATGCTAAATAAGTAAGAAAATCAGTAAAAGAAACACTAGTTTTCGTAAAGCATCTTTTACAATTACGCGGGCTGATTATCCCTAAAATTTGATTATTGGACCATTCACTACTTTTTTATGAGTAAACTTTAATATAAAAGGAATCACTTCACTTGATTAAAGCGAGAAACCATTAAATAACAGCTGACCGAGAGAACTGAAAAAGGAAGAAATGTGGCTGCCCGTCTGATAATAGCTGACCATCGGGCAGGACACAATAGAGAACACTGATTGGGTTTGGCGCCAAGTTTTCAGTGTATTGGGATCATCAATCACCAGTGATGATAATAATAATAATAATAATAAAATAATAAAATCCTATGTTATTCTCCTTATGCTTAAAAAAGCCTCATGCGATTCAAAGCACTTTTCTTTTCTTTTCTTTGGGCCCTTTCTGAACACTTGCTTTTGATTTTGAAAATCAAATCAAAAGTTTTCTAACGAAATTCCATATGCAACCAAACTCTTGTATTATTTTTGACTGATGTTTCAGCATATTCATGACAAGTTGTGACCCATACAGTGTCTTATACATCATGCTCAGTTTAGTTTTTCAAATTTCACAATCATTGGTTGTGAAACTCAGAATCTTTGTTTTTAATTTATAAACTTCAAATAATATTGAGCTTTCATTTACTATTTTCTATATAAGATATAATTTTATTATATATTTTTTCATCCACTTATAAGAAATAGCTTTATTGTTTTTATCCTTTTTTTTTTAATAAAGTATAATTTTCTTATTTGTAATATTTTATAAAATGAGATATTGATAATAATAGGAAATATTTTTTATTTTCTTTATTACTTTTATTATTTTAATTATATAGTTTATTTCAACTGTTATATCGTTTAAAATATTTATTTTACTATTTTAAGATTATATTTTGAGACTTTGATATCGATAAATATTAACTTTATTTTATTATATTATTTTTAGATATTTTATATCAGTGTTAAAGATATAAATTAAGTTTAAAAGGTGTTGAATTAAATTATAAAAGATTTAAAAAAATATAAGACAACATAAAAAAATAATTATACTTATTCATTGGATGTTTCGTCAATAATGAATATTGTACTTTAAAGGGTCAAAATATTCAAGCTTGGAAGTATAAAATCTTTAAATATTAAATTTATATGTTAACAAGGAACTCCTTCAACCAGTTTATTTTTCCTTCTAATATATATTTAGTTTGATATTTATAAGATTTATAATTATTAGAAGGCAAACACACTATCTTTCCCTTCCTTTGTTATTATTAAATGGAGTACAAATCCAAAATAAGATAATAACGTCAGATAATTGGTATTTTAGACTACAAGTCTAACACTATATAATTTTAATTAAGTATTAAAAATAACTGAGTATAAATATGGTTATGCCTTGTTTGTAAGATATAACTAAGTTTAACAATAAATCACAAATCATGTAAGACGTAAATATTTTATCAGATTAACGATACAACATTGCATAGTCTCAATTTACATCAGATAAAATTGTTACAAGATCAGATGATACATGCATAAGATTTAAGCTAACTTCTTATTTCACAAAAATATATATGTTTATTCTATGTTACAAGGAATATCTATTACTTATATATGCCAAGAACATCCATTTGTATGAACAAGTCACGTCAAATGATCTTACGGATAAAAAGTTAAAGTTGTTTTTCTTTAACAATTCATTAACACTAACATTGATACCTCTAATAAGATTATTTACTTCATACAGGTCTTCACTTTTGACAGGTCAAGGAAAGGCAAACTACATAAAAAGAAGATAAGTACATTCAGATATTAGCACAATATGTGTAAGAAGAAAAAGGAATTTAATGTTGCATGGAGTGAATTTAATACATATTTCACGTTCAATCTTGTCAAACACATCAAGGACATTCAGAAGAGTTGAAACTGCTCAACATCAAAAAATAAATTTATAACGATTACTTTCTTCAGAGCTTATATAAAGTAATTTAAGAAGAAAAATAAAGTGAGAGACTACATTGTTTAGTATTAAATTTTTGTTCATACAAAACTTCATAAAGAACATTGTTCGTGTTCAAGTAGCAAACTAGAGAAGAGTGAACAAAATTTGTACATGTCTACAAAGGATATTTCTCTCTAGTGAGCAACTGTGTAATCTGTTGTTGATCATCTCAGCCACTTTCTTTCTTTAGTAAAAAGTGACTATTTAACAAAGAATAATGAATTATTAGTCAAGAGTAATTGTTGTTAAGTGAATACTCAATTAAACTATGAGTGACTTGTGAAAGAATACTTAGTTAAACCATGAGTAACTTGTGAAATAATACTTGGTTAAACCAAAAGTGACTTGTGAAATAATACTTGGTTAAGATAGGAGTGATTTGTGAAAGAATACTTGGTTAAGTTAGGAGTGTCTTGTGAAAGAGTATTTGGTTAAGAGTTGCTTATGAAAGAATACTTGGAAGTAGCCTGTGAAAAGAATAATTGAAATTGAATAGGGTCATCCAAGTGGCAGAGAACCAAAACAATATTCAAGAGGTTAGTCAATAGTGGGTACGAGCCCAAACAATACTCTAGGGTTAGTCAGAAGTAACTACAAGCCCAAATAATACTTATATTGTACTTTACAACATTGACTTGCTAAGTAGAACTCGATATATTGATTGAGATCTATACATAATTTGCTTAGTTAGACGAATCGGTATAAAAATACATTGTATATTTCTTCTTTTCCCTTATCTCTTTATGTTACAATTTATTATTATTTTCAATAAGTTGAAAAGGAATGTTATCTTAAGAATACATGTCAAAAATGTTTTAAGTAAGTGAATCATTGCATTTATTTACCAACAAATGATATTTATGAAAGTTTCTAAAAATAAATTAAAACACAATTTAATCCCTCTTCTTATATTTTCTCTTATTTTCCACACAAATTAATAGCAACAAAACTTGCACATACTCTAACACACTTAAAAACAAAACAAGAATTAAAAAAAGATGCAACCAATAAAAAAGAGCCAACAACAACGTACTAGTATGAACTTTAAGATAAACAAACACATCAAACACAATATAACAAGCATTTTACTCTAGAATTTTTGTTTCACAACCAACTATTGTACATTAAAACCATGCCAAAATTCAACATGAGTAATATTGTGTTCCCTTTTGCACATCGTGATTGTTGAATAAAAAATATACAGAAAGGTATGAGAACATAAGCAAAAGCCATTCATACTCCAAACATAAAACAACAAAGACAAGTAAAAGCAAAGTGAATAAGTTGAGAATGTTAAGTACATGAAAAAACATAAAATAAGAAATAGGGTTTATAAAGAAAATTATGGAATGTGATGTTTGTAATTTGATAAAGCAAAAAAAAAATAATTTCAATTCGAAATCAAATTTCAAAAAGAAAATCTGCTCAAGTGATTAAAAAAATAAAAAGAACAAATTAAGAAAAAGAAAAAAAAATATGAAGTTAACCTTGTGTTTTTATAATTTTTAAGACACTAAAATTATTTAAATTAATTTTATTTTAATTTGAGTTATTTTTCAATTTTTTTAAATAAGATAATTTAAATATAATAAATTTTAATTTTCTCATTTGAATAAAGTATTTTAATTACCACCATATAAAAAAGTTATTTAAATATCAAATAGTTGTTAATGATTTTTGAAAATATCTTTTTAGTCAATCTTCATTGGTATTATTTTTTTTATTAAAATTCATCAACATTTTTTCAATTGAGAATGTCTTCTGTTAATGTTGACCACAATTATCTAAGTTAATATCAATTAAGATTGTATTTATGATGTTGATGATAGGGGTTTTATTTTGACATTTTGGTCAATGTCAGTTAAAAAATTCTTTCAATTGACATATAATGATAGAAAACATCTTTGGTTAATGTTGGTTAAAACTTTTCCCATTTAGTAGCCGACAAAAAAAAATCTAACAAACTATTGATAAAGAATATAATCTACATTGATGATAAAAAAAATTAATCCAAACATTTATAAGAAAAATAAAAAAATTACTACAAATATCAATGAAAAAAATATAATTCACATCTGAAAAAAAATAGTCTCTCAAACATTAACTTAAAATCATAATTAATATTAAATATGAAATGACAATTATTTACAAAAAAAAAAAAACTTAAATTAAAAAAATAACTCTTATCAACATCAATAAAAAAAAATATTCTATTTGAGATCAAATGAAAATAGTCGATAATGTTTCAACCTTAGTTAACTCTTGATACCCAACCAAAATTGAGTTAAAAAAATTACAAAAAAAATACAAATTTAAGAATAATAAGAATTTCAAATTTTATTTTTCAAGTGAAATTAAATCCCTTAATTTAAGGAATCCAGTTACATTAATAAAATTTTAAAATTTCAATTTACTCAAACAACATATTTTACATAAAAAAAATAATTACCCTCTTAAAATTTCTTATTTACACACATTATAAAATATTTTAATCCATTAAAAATTACTTGAAACTCAAACTGTCAGTTTTAATAGATTAAAACATTAAAATATTCAGTTAAATCATTTCAACTTATTGCATTTAAATAGTATAAAACAAGTTTTTAACCAATTAAAATATATTTTAAGTGATTTTAATAGATTAAGAATGAACTTTTAATTAATTCAAACAGAGAAAGAATCCCCTGTTCCTACGAAAATCAAATAAAAAACACATATAATGTTAAATCCGAAGACTATCAACTCTAAAAAAATCAACTCAAAATTTGACGAATCTATCAAATTAAGTAGCACCTTTGCTTACGTCAATAATAGATTACCAATTTTGTTGCTTCTAGACGTCGTCATTCTCAATTGTGTAAAGCAGCAATATTCTGCAAGTAGTTGATAACTACATCCACTGTCTAAGAATCTTTAAATGTTTGAAAACATCATATTATATTATTAACAATAGTTATAGTAAATGCACTTTGAAGGGTGCGTTTCACAATATAATGTTCCTCTTTTGGAAGACGCAGTTTCAATTTCAAAAGGGATTAGTCCTATTATCAACGCTTTGTTGAACCTTTCTTCTTAGAACATCTAAAACACATGACACAGAGAGAACCATCACATTCAAGGATAGTTAGATTGCATGCCACAAGGTAATAAAGGTGCAAGAGAGAATAAATATACAGCTGAAAGATTGTCAGTTCAGACATGATATAAAAGAAAATCAAAGGTTTGAGGATTTATATCCAACGAAGGACAAATAGTAGAAAGGAGGTTATGTTTTTTTAAGGGATGGATTGAAGTGCTTTCAAAAGCACGAGTATATAATGCAACTTTTGGGATGATTTTCTTACAACCTTGAATAACCTCTATTGTCTTCGTATTGCTCCATGAATTCATCATTGAACTTCTTGAAACTATCCATAATAGCAGGCATGTCTTCCTCAGCTGGTAAAATAGTTGTCCTCAAATGGAAAACCCTGTCAGCAAAAGTTTGACACAATCATTAGAAAGTAGTTAAAGAAAACAAGTGGAATGTTTATTTTCTACATCATATATGTTGTAGTTCTGGAAGGTTTACTCCAAAAATATATTATCAAGTACTGAGGTGAAGCCTTGGGATACTGGTAGATATGTCCATAAACAAAAAAAATATATATATATATCTATAACTACTGCATAGCTGATAGAGAAATAATTCTTATATGGCCTAGTTAAAGCACATTCTCTTTCCATGACAACCATGGGACTAGGCATGTGATCACTCTAAAGGAAAAGGGATACAATTTCCAAGTAAAGGGATAAGTATTTACCCTTCTTTCTGTCCAAATCCTGAACCAGGAACTGTGGATATGCCAGTAGATTCCAAAAGCTTAAGGCAGTAGTAAACGTCTGCAACCTTTCCAGCCTGTTTAGCAGCCTCTATAGCTCTTGGTGGCAAGCGTATTTGAGGGAAAGAGTACATGGCACCTGAACAAAACTCGAGGAATTACTAAAGTTTTACACGGCATGAGACAAACCGAGATTGAAACTGAAGCATAAGAATTCAAGCTGCTTTGGAATACTATTGTTTATACCTTCAGTAAAATTACAAACTACATTTCTGCAACTGTTGAATCCATCAGTCATTATCCTTGCTCTTCTTCTCAGTGATTCAAGTATTCCGTTGCTGCATATTACAGATAAAAGTCAACTCTACATAATAACCCACTTTTCTTATGATTTCAGATATTTTGAAGGTATGGAAGAAAGGATGAATTTCTCATGCTCGAATATACCTAATATTGAAAAATCAAAGTTAACTGGACAAATTTTTGACCTATATCATACTAGTCTTTTAGCATGATTACCTCTCCCTAACAAACTGGTCATAAGAAATATCTCCAGGTTTGAGTGGATTGATCATAACACCCATCTGTAGAACAAGGCAAAAAATGAGAAGAATGATGAAGAAATGCTCAAGGAAAGAGAGACTACTCACTAAAGTAACAGTTTGAATAAGTATATTAAGACTAAATTAAAATATCAAAGAGAAAAATTGAGTTTCAACTCACAAATATTTGTGCTGGAACATTTGGACTAAGTGCTATTGATGCAACCTTGTAGATCTCATCAACTGTCTGCAAAAGAAAATCAGGATAAAAGAAAAGCATCATCAGGGTAGCTTTAGAAAAAATTGAAAAGCTCACAATTTATTTGAACACCTTACATGTAGAGTCAGAAGGTCCTACATCCAGACAGGCATTGAGTGCAAAAAGTATTTTGTAACAGAAGTTATTTATTTCACCATATTGCATGTGGCACTCATGTACCTAACCCATTGGTTAATGTGTAATACTGTTATTTTTAGAGCATTTTAGTCAACAACATATATTCATATGTTGTTAGTATTCTTTGTTCATGTAAATTTTCAGAGCATTACAGTATTGAGTGGCTTGACATGCTAAACAGGATTGTAGCAATCAATGTTGATGGATATAAAATCATTTATGCGCTTTCATCTAAGAGCTTGGGACAGTTCTTCATGACATAGTATGACCAATTGACCATAATGGTCCAGAGTTTGATCACTCAAAGTTAAAGCTCACCACAAGGTTGGGTGACCCTGAGCATTGTTCATGCTTCAAGTGGAGCCTAAAGGGCAACTCTAAGCATTATTCATGCTTCCAGCAAAGTCTAAAGGACTTGGGCGTGAGGGCGTCTCATACATAAAGCAATTTTCATGTGTTTTCAGCTCACAATTTTAGGCTTTTGGAATAGTTTATTCATGACAATGTTGTACTGATTTTTTTACATACCGCAATCGTTGCAAGAAATGCCAGTTTGGAACTCAAAGAGATTCAGCAACACAAGATATGAAAAGGCAAACCTCTGGAGGAATGTTGGTCATTTCAAAATATCCACCCCGCTGTCCACATTCACCATAATAACCTTTTGATACAGAGTGAAAAGAAATAAGCTGGACTTCCTTGCTTATAGGCGGTCCGAAGTCCATCAAAACCTTCCCATATAGAAAATTATATATTAGTTCGTCTTAACATCTGAAGCAAAAAATTAGTTTAGCTACAGCTGCAGCACAAAAAGCTTACCTTTTTAGAACTAATGAAGGGTCGTTCATCCTGATATATATTCTGCTGGTAAACCTCATCTCCAAGCAAGGCTAAATTTTCTTGATAGCAGAATTTCAAAATCTCTCTTAGATTAGCTTCACTAAGGCACTGACCGGTAGGATTTCCAGGATTTATGATGACCATGGCTTTAACCTAACCAAATTTCAATTTATAATTTTGATGCTTCATTCAAATAAAGCATTCTATAAACACGTGAGAAAAGATTTAGATAAATGAAAATAACATAAAAGAAGGATATTAGTTTTGCAATTCAAATTTTAGAATAATAAAAATAATTCACCTTTAGATTATTTATTCAATGGTAGAACTTACTTTTCAAGAAAAAAGCAAAGATATTTTAAAATTTCATATGGGAAGATTGCTTGTCAATCAGCCATGTACCGTTTTGTTTCTTTTTCCCTTGTATGTTGCACGAAGCAACAGAAAAGTCATTTCTAAAAGACAAATTAGAAGAGATAGGAAGAAAAGTATAACAATGGTTTCATTATGATAAGATTCATGCCCTTCGCATTGATTCATCATCTTTCAAGCATTTAAGCATTTAGTTTTTTTAGTTTAATCTAGAAACAAGTGGAAACTTAACATTGCAAGGGCAAAACACATACAGTTATTCCTTTAAAGCGAGCTTGCTCAATTGATTGACGAAGTTCATTAACATCAAGACCCCAGTTTGCTGTCTCTTCAAGGTAGTATGGAACAAGGGTACCACCAAGCAGAGCAATTGTTGCTGAGTAGAGCGGGTATTGTGGGACTGGAACCAAAATCTGGCAATAAGAAGTGTTGGGTAATTCTTTCAATAGCACTGTGAATATAGAAAACTGAAGTGCTAATGATAAAAAAATAAAACTACATTACCCCATCGTCTTGACCTCTGATGATAGTATTTAATATCTGCATCACCCCCTTGCTGGCTCCATCAGTGAGATATATGAGCTCTGGATCACTACAAATGGAGCAAGAAGCAATTAGCCTGTGTGCCTAACAAGTGCCCCTTTAAAAAGGATTTTACAAGATAAATTATAAAACAGAATGACTATATGGAGCATAAATACCTCGGATACCCATCACGCCTTTGTATGAACTCTGCCACTTCCTTCCTTACTCCTGGAACGCCTCGGGAGTCACTATAAGCACCTGCATCACCATCAGTTGCAATTCATTATTGGAGATTCTCTTGTCAAAGAAAAGTAATGACTCCTGTACCAGTTGTAAGTAAAAGAATTTGTAAAACTCCCAATGGTTTTATAATAGTAATAGTAAGATGTCAATTTTAGATGGTGATGACAAGAAATATTTGCAAACTAAGAATTCTTCTGCTAGGACCAAAAACTTTCATGTTCACAATGCAAAGCAATTAATGTCGTTTAGACTTTGAAGCAAAAGAAATCTAGAGCTAAAAGCCCGTGACAGCCAATAGACAAGCTTTTATTTTGCTCGTCACGTACGATAATTTGTGGGATTAATAACAGTTACAATACAACAAGTGAAATTAGTTTTTAGCCCAGTGGGTTGGGAGATAACATGACAAGACAAAGAAAGAGCATTTTTTGCTTGTGCTGTTGTTTTATCATAATAAATTATTTGATTCCATGTATATTTCCATGTAATAGATTGAAAGTGGATGGCCGCTAATGATGTATAAAAACTTGCTGACAGTTAGATATCAAATCAATCAATGAATCTTCATCAAAAGTTTCAAGCTTTCGGGATAGTTTATTCATGACAAGGTATCAGAATCTCTATGACTGTTGTCAAGAGTTTGATCCTTACCACCATTTCTAAAAAATTGTGAATTTCAGCACATGGTAGAGGAGGCATGAGCATTTGTCCATGGCTCCATGCTTCAAGCCCAAAAAGTGCACTTGGGTGTGAGGGAGTATGTTATATATAATACCACCATTCATGATCCTTCACCTAACATTTAAACTTTTCGGAAAGTTGACTGGTGTACTTATTTAATGGAAATATGTTCCAGAAAATCATTTTCCATGTTCTCTAGGAATTTTGAATGACTGGTTTTACACACTAAACATACAAGAGTAAAAGGATTCCCAGTAAATAAGGCTGCCAGGCACAACCGCTGTGAGGCTTTGGGAGGACCAGATGTATACAACCCCATACTTGCTTAGATTATAACTTATAAGACTTAGCATTTCTAGTTAGTTTCAGTGACAGATATCTAGAGACAAGGATAGGATAGGGTCCCAGACCAATACCTTAAAAGCATATCAAAATATGTAAAATTCCATCATTTTATAAAAAGATGGTCGACATATGAATTACCTAGACCACCCGAGGTCAATGAGAGATAGTGTTTAGCTCTTGCAATTGCATCAGCAGGGAATAGCAACCCAACATTAGGATCATCAAGTAGGAACGGAGCTTGGCACAAAGCAACAACCTGCAACAGAAAAATTGTTGCAGGTTAGCATAATCAACAAATAAAATAGTGTAGCATGATTTAATTAGATAAGGAGTGTGTTTAGTTGATAAAATTATAAAGATTACAAGGAGATTCAGTAAAAGTAGAAAAATGGTAGTTATGCTAAACCTGGCGAGGGAAAGTCAGTGGTCTCTGTCCCAAAGCATGTGGGTTGCCAACATTAGTAAATATAATCTGCCAACAATTGAAAATGAGTTAGTGTAAATATGACAAGGGATTTAACTTAACTGAAGTGAGAAAATGTTTAACGTAAAAAAGTGAGAGTGCATTTACTGTTTATTTATTTAAAATTAGTTAAGATTACATGTTAGTTTAATTCAAATTAACAGTACATGTACTCTTCCTTTTTCAGTTTACTAGAGGAGCTAAATCCAAGACTAAGTGCAGGAACACAAATGTACATATTTCGACGAGAATATAAATATAATCCATATGAGCAATCTGGCCTGAAGTCAATATAGGCTGACAGTATCCATAATAAGATTATGTTGCAAAGACAATAGTTGATGCTCACACTTTTATGCAAATCCACTTGCAGGATATGCAAATGCAAGTTGATGATAATACAAATATAAGTAGGTTCAATTTCAAGCAGCAAAATAGCTTGGGAGTAACTGATTTGCTTTAGATACTTTACATGTAAAGAAATTAGAACAAATACTTTGCCAACAAGCCATTAAGAAGAAGAACCTGGTATTATGAAGTGCTTACACTTAACTTCCAAACGGAAAACATTGTACCAACAAGTATCATTCTACCATTACCACGTGACCATGCGATAAAGGTCTAGGACACAACAACAACTTGATCAATCGTGGTGCATAATTATGAACGCCTCTAAAACCATATCGAAATTTTCATACAATTTGCAACAGCAGGCTTCAAGTTACTTTAAACTTGAATACATTCTCTAAATACTCGGTTCTTTAAAATACCAAGAAAAAGACAAATTCAATAAAAGGATTTTATGATCAGGTCCAATTTAATCCTCCAACCTAAGGTTACAAGTCAAACAAATATAATATTGTGTATATAACCTGAAAAAGAAATCATAACCTACCTTTTTGCCCTCTTTCTGAAGCTCGGAAGCTCGAAGGTATAGTTCACCTCTGACAGCATATTGACTCTTCTTCACGTTTTCATTTATTACGGCGTGGTCTAAAGGCTTTGGCGGCATGGTGAAGCAGAAAACTTGCAGATGTCACTGAATAAAAAAGGCAAAACAACAGACAAATCAGACCAAGTGCCAGCCAGACAGTTCAATGAGGGAAAAGGAAAAAAAAAAAAAACTAGAATTGTCACTCTGTCATGCATCATGAAACAAAGCACCAAAAATTACCCTATTCTCCTACATGTGAAGTGTTTTAATCAAGGAACTCCTTTTTTAATACAATTTTAATCAAGTAACTTAGATTTCTTCATCAACAGAATTCAAGCTAACTAGTGAAGTAAAGACTAACCCGCTACACTACACATTTAGCCCCATAATTAGACTTATCTGTCTCAATCATAAATTCATAACTTCATCAAATATCCCATGACTCAAAAGAAGATAGCATATATTCCATATGGCTTGATAAGTGCAGCAACAACCAATTTGCAAGATAACAAAGTTCACAAAATTATCAAAACACACACACACAAAGCGTGTCCACTCAGGAACCTGGGTTCACCCCTAGTCCAGATTTTGAAATGACACGATGAAAAAGAACCCAGACAGATTCCTGAAAGAAACCCTTCAAGTTTGCGACCAAAAGGTCAAAAACAATTTTTCCAGACAGAAAAAAACAAGAATATGACACAACCACAGTCGACACGAAACGCAAAAGATTCGATTTTTAGTTTTTTATTGCCAGTGGGTCTCTCGTGCTGCATAAAAGATCGAGTAGAGTTGAGGGATGGTGTTACCTGCGGAATTGGGGTTGAAGGGTGTGTGGTGGATCACTGGCAATCGAGTCCAGCGACAACCTTCGGTGGATTAAAGAAGTGGTGGGTGAGGGAAACAGCGAGTAGTTTTAGTTGGAAAAGTTATAGTTGAGACAAAAGAGTGAGTTTTATTTGTCTGTAGTGAAGTGCATTTGTGTGAATGGCAGCACCAGAGCCACTGAAAAAGTGGAAACGGATTATGAGATTGAGATCACTACATTAAACCCAAAGGGATAATGGTAGTGCTTGAATTGTGGCCAAGCTTTGCACTACGAGGGTCTCTACGCAGATAACAGGGTTCTGGCCTTTGGCATCTGCTTGTGTTGGATTGGAAAATGTGTGTTATGTGTCATTGTCTCTTGGGGAGTGGTTCTTGTTGGTTTCGTTTGATTGTTTTGGATACGTGGCATATTCCCAATTCTACTTCTCTTCTTTCTATTCTTTGCTTTTTGCACAATGATGAACAATTTGTATTTACACAATCTATGTAACTATTTTCTTCATTGCAAAATTAGAATGTTCTGTTCTTTTCCTGTCAATAAAGTGCTGTACAATTTGTTGAATGTTTCTACTTCATAAACATGTCTTTCTTTTCTTTTGCCATAAAAATATCAATGGGATGACATAAATTATTCATGTGGTTGAGTTATGTGTATTTAAGTGAGGTGATATTTTTTTACTGTTGAAAATCAAAATTATAAATTTTAATCATATGCATAAATAGTTATATAATCATTTTTTGATTTCAGTTCAAATTTAATTTTAACTGTATTTATATATAAATATGACAAGTTTTCACACAAAAAAAACAATCAATATTTCAAATGGAATATTGTTGCTTGAGAATAAACAACCTGTTACAGGGGATGATCAAGTTTATAGTGTCACTGATCAATGGATTTTTAATTATAGTAATAAGAATATGTTGTCCATTTGATAATTTAATAGAAATAGGTGCAATATCTTTATAAGATTTGAACAAACTGAAGGAATAAGCAACATGGGCAATTGCACCTAAATTCAAGATTCAAGTATTTTGATCCTATTTGCATCTGTTTCATGTGAGTTAAGATTAATAATTATTGTAACTATTTATACATTAATTATATTATATATTTAATTAAAACATTAGTTAACATTTTTAGTTGTTTCTTAATTATGATATTGTTATGATTGTACTTTTAAATTGAAGAACTTTGCCATCATATTAAAGTTCTATGATATTAGTAAGTAAAAAATAAATAAAAGGTTGAAAAAAGGTATGAAAATACAAAATAAATAGATTGATTCCTTCTAATAGAAAAATTAAAATTGATAACGAACACATGAATTTTTTTACTTTTATATGTATATATGGACCCTAATCTTATTAACATAACATGAAAAAAAATTTGTATACAACTAATTACTAATAATGTATGAAATAAAAAAACTTTTTATCATTCAAAATAATAACTACTAATATAGGTTAATAAGTAATATTTGCTTAACAAAGAGTAAATATTAATATATAAGTTTTTAAAATATTCATATAATCTCTTAATTTTTTTTAATTTTGATTATTTATATATATATATATATGACTTTTTATATAAAATAAATAAATATTTGTATTTATATAAATCCAAACATACAAAATTGATTTTTCTTAATAATACTCCTCATGTTTTTATTATTTTTCTTAATAATACTCCTCAAGTTTTTATTATTTTTCTCTGTCTTGCATTATGTTGTAATTTTATTGTATGATGAAATATGTTTTGTTATGTTGATGATGAAATATGTTTTGTTAGTGTATTTTAATGATAACTTAAAGTTATTTTTTATCTATGTGAAAAGATGCTTTGATACTAAAATTAAGGCATTCAAATTATGATTATGTTTTTAATATATTAAGATTTTTTTTTCAAGTTTTTTGGTTTTCTTTGCTATAATAGTATCTTAAATTAAATACAAGTATATAAAGTCGTTTTTTTTTTAATTATTCTAAGTTATAAGCACATAAAAAATGTATTCAAAATTTAATTCCTATGATTTTTTTTATGAAATTACTTTCTCTATCGATTTTCATTTATGTTAAAATTTACACAACCTTTTTGTTTGACTCATTCATCTACTATTACACACATGATTTTGACATGAATTTGTAACCACGTTCATATACTTGTTACCTTATCCAAAATGAATTTATTTTCAATTAATCACATTCAAGCACTTTATTATCCTTTGTTTCTATCCTATTTAATCCTCCAATTGGAAAATGTTCAATGACAAAAATTTGATGGTTTTCACATCAAATATGCATTTATTGTTACCTCCCATTAAATAACTATTCAATATTCTTTATCATTTATTTTATTTGTGATAAACTTTATCCATCTTACCATTTATGAGTGATTTATTGTTCAAGATAAGTCTAAAAGTCACATTAATGTTATTAATTAGATATTGGATTTAGGTTATGCAAAAATTAAATTATAGTACTAAAAAATAATCATACTTATATCATTGAGATTTTTATAATTGGATGATGTTAGACATATAAGATTAAAATATCATGTTAATAAATGTTAATAATGAATCTATAAAATGATATAAAACTCGTCTTATTAAATGTCACACTTAAATTGATTGTATCAATATTATTTGAATATTATTTTTTCTTGTGGTTGAAATATTCAAAATAGATTTACTCCTTGTATGTGTTTCAATCAAATATTTTAAACAACTTCTAAAAAGTTTATAAATTATAGACATCTCTTTTTAGTTTTAAACAAACTAACCAACAATATTATATAAGACTATATACTTTTTCACATGTCTCGTAGGTATAATTTTTCAATTTTTTATTATTCATTATTCACTTAAATAAGTGTCAATATTATTTGAATATCATTTTTTCTTATGGTTGAAATATTTAAAATATGTTTACTCCTTGTCTGTGTTTTAATCAAATATCTTAAACAACTTCTGAAAGGTTTATAAATTATAGACATCTCTTTTTAGTTTTAAACAAACTAATCAACAATATTATATAAGACTATATATTTTTTCACAAGCCTCGTAGGTATAATTTTTCAATTTTTTATTATTCATTATTCACTTAAAAAACAATGCATTTCTTTTACTTTATTCTCTTTGTGTACATTGATGATATTGTATGGTATGATAAATTTAAAATAAAAAACCTTGACAATTTAAATTTTTTGGGAGCTTTGAAGATGTCAATAAACATATGTCAAATAAAATATACATTAAAGATTATCACTAATACAGGAATACTTGTATCTTCCAACACCATTAGTATTAGACTTCACCAACATTAAACATTGTGTAATTTAAAGTAAATGATTCCTTATTTACTAGAGAAACATTTATTTTGATATTATTTTTATTATTCAAAATCTCAGCCAATATGTTTCACATCCTACAACTACTACTGAAATTATTTTTTACAACTGTACCTACATGTGCTTCTAATATGGAATTCTCAGTTTCTTAAACGACGAAAAGTTGTTGAGCAAGGAATGTCCAAGAAAATGAAAAAAAAACAAAAACAAAAATCATGAAAAATGAAAAATATGCGTTAAACTTTCCGTTCTCTGCAGCGAAGAAAGGCGAGAAAGGCGAGAAAAGTTTCAAGCCATAGTTAAATTAAATAATAAATTTAATTATAATTAAATAAAATACATTAAAAATATTTATTTTAAAATAATAAATAAGAAAAAATATATAATAGTTTAAGAATGTAAAAATAATTAATAAAATATAATATATTTAATTTTTAATATAAATTTAATTTAATTTAATTTATTAAAAATCTTATTTTATCAAATATATCTATCCTATCATTTACAAAATTTTATAAATTTTTCTTCATTTATTATCATTTATTTTTTAATCCAAACACTCATATTTTCTACACACTTTTACATTAAATTCACCATTTTTCACTTCTTTAATATTTTCAGTAGAAGACTCGTATATTTAATTAGTTATATGTATAATCCAAATCAACTTTATTTTTTTATGACAATTGCTTCCTGCACCACTTCAACTTCTTGCACCCTATCAATTTTCTAAAGTAACAATTGTGCCCTTCTCAATTTTGGGAGGTGTATGAGGTGTTCTGAAATCAATATTCCAAAATACAATTTTAAGCTTACAAAATAGATTTTAAAATATATTTTTAAAATATGTTCAAGAAAATAGATTTCAAAATATATTTCCAAAAATTATTTTCTAAACATATGTTTCAAAAGTCTCAGTCTAAAAACATGATCTGAAATGCGCTTTCCGTAATTCAGTCTCCAAACATGAAAAAATTCCATATATTTTCCGAAATCTATTTTTCAAAAACGGAAAAAATCTTGGTCGAAATCACAACAGCAGTTCCAATCAAACACCTCCTAGGATGCCTTCTTAAACCACCATGGACCAGTACAAATCAACCTTCCAACACTGAAAAACACCTCTAACAAAAAGAAAACTTCCTAACTCAAATCTTTCTTCACAATAATCAAAACGTAACAACCAAATGGAACAGAAATGACAAAATGGCTCAAGCACCAACACCGATGATGAATTACACTACCTCTGAGGAGTTACCAATGACTAGCCATAACCTTATTCTCTTTTATATTAACTTAAAGGAGTACTTTTCTCATTTCCTTTCAGTGATGAGATGCAGTAATTAATTGGTGGGGTGCATAAAACAATTGTCTTTTTCTATGATAATCACTTAACCCTTTAAATGGGTTTCAATCCTGTATATTTTATGAAATTCCAAGCACATTAATATTAACTATCACATTAACCATGAAAATTACTTTGGCTTAATTAAATATCTTTGTATTTCTTCAATGGATTAACTTGCATATATTCACTAAAGTTTTACCTTCTTATTTCATATTTTGCTGCTCAAAGTGGAATGTCCAAGACGCATTCTTCAATTTGAGAAGAATGCGCTACTTTCCAACTTTTTTGTTTTACTTTTTATTTATAGGAAGTTTTACTTTTTATTTTATTTTGTTCTTAAAGGAATAATATCCGGCTGATAAAATTGCCTCATTTATCAATTTAGTTCTTTTACTTAGTAAGAATGGTATGGAAACTTCTACTAATATAAGTATGTTTAATGAGCTTTTCTATAAATATTTTTATTAAAAATATAAAATAAGTTCTTTATAAATTAAAATTAATTTATGCATAAGTTAAAAAATGAAGGTTTAAAAAAATTATATGGATTTTTTATAAATAATTAAATTGTAAATGTTATAAATATTTAACATTTTTAGAAAAACAGACCTGAAATGAAGGATTGCTGGATAATTGTTTTCAAGCGATGATACTTTGAAAACCTTTAATTTCATATAAATAATTATTTAATGACTTTATTATAGCCGCAACGTGTTTTCAGTTGCAGATTCGTGAGTTTGTGTTGGAAGGTGAAGAAATAGAAATCCTCATAGAGTTGGAGGATCTGGTGGTTGTTGCTCATTGTTCCAAATTTTGATGACAAAATTATCGGAGGGATACTCAAGCAAGCTCATAAACACCTAAATAAGTTTAAAATGTCCCACCATTTTTATTTATTTATTTTATTTATTACATTTCTTACTTTGTTTTCTTATCCTACTACTTTCTTTTTTATCTTTATCAATCACTGAACAAGTCTTATATATTTAAGTAATTTTCAGTTAATTAATTTCTAAAAAACCATTTTAATCTATTTATTCCTGTATTTAAAATAAATTTTATATTATAAATTTATTAGTTTTTGTTAACCCAACTTCTGGATAATAATTAAAAACATTGAATAAAATAAAATCAAATAGAATTAATTTAAGATAATAAACACACACAAAATTAGAAAACTAATATATATATATATATATATATATATATTAATTGAAATAATAGAAAACTTATATTTTTGTATAAAACTATGTTTTGTTTTGTTTGGCAAAATTGTAAAAATTATTAAATAATATGTTATAATTAATTTTATCTAAAATTAGTAAAAAACACGTGCGCAGTGTTCGTATATTTACTTTTTTTCTATTTGTTATTATATTTTGGGTATTATAAATATAACCTAGAATCGATGTAAATGAAAATACATCCTTATATAGTTTAATGTTATAAAAAATGCTTGCTTTAGTTATTTTGATTATCTAATAAAGTCGCAAACAAATCTGTAGCTCATCTAAGTAGTGGGAGTTGTACTCTTCCTCTTTAATAACATATATATAGAGACATAAATTTATTTTTATCGTTCCAAATTTTTAGCCCTTCGAGATTTTCTAAATTAACAATTTTATTAATATATATATATATATATATATATATATATATATAAGTAATTTTATAAGTTTGTTTATAAAATTTACACAAAAGTATCATGAAATTAGTCAATAATAACTGCACCTTGTAATTCAACCTTTGAATATAGTTCATAACCCTAAACACATTGTATTTTATACGAGGAAATGTTACCTAATAAAATACAAATACAAAATTTGAAATAAGGTTTGAAAGGATTATCATAAAAAAATGCTTTTAGAACTTCTATGAGAGAAAAAAAAAAGTCACATGAGGGTGCAACAAATCCAATGAACTGTTGACCTACGTGTTCCAAAACAATGTATAAACCCAGACAAGAAAAATTGAACTGAAAGCATTATTTTAAGTTTATGCATATTTACTTCTTGGACTAAGGTACTGAATAATAACCAACTGCATTAGAGTCTTGATCGTTTTTAAATGGATTATATCTGTCTCTATTCATGATATTATTAACAAAATGACTTGTTTTAATACTTTCAATGTGATGTGTCAAGTTGGTCAATGCAAAAAATTAGTTTAAATAATAAATTTTGTTGTTTTCAAAATGCAACCCTTATAAACTAACATAAAAAAAAAATAATAAAAACTTAACAGAACTAAACTCTAACTATGTTTTCCTATGTCTAGTATGAAGTTTCCTACTAGGTGATTTCATTTACATCTGTAATAAAATTTGCAATTAGTTTTGTAACTTAACAATGGAACAATAGTGTTATATTTCAAAAAAAAATTAACAAACCATAGATGAATTTTAACAGATGATTGTTTTTACATATTAGACTACACTTATTTCTAATTGTGCATAATTTAAATTATAGTCTTATTTATATTTATTTCTTTCAATGTAAAGATTATAGTAATTTAACTTATAGTATTTTATATTTATTAAACTCAATTAATGAGAGACATTCTCACTCAATTTATTTTATCATCTAAACAATAAATATCTAAAAAGTAAAAGCAATTTTGATGAATATTTTATTTTTTTCTTTCTTACCCTTGTCTTGTAGATAAAGGGAGTAACTAGGTGACAACAATCTATTTGTTGAAACTCTTACATCACTAGTTTGATTGGGTCAAATTATAGCATAAATGTGAAACAAAAACCTAGATTGAGTGTCTCACTAGTATAGTGCAACCTCTCCTCTGTACCTTTTTATGTTGTTTTGTTTTTATTGTTTCATTTACTTATTTTTTTACATTCTATCCTTTAAGTGATTTAAGTCAAAAAAACATGACGGAAGAAACAAACGTTAATAATTGTGCAAGTAAAAACAAAAACATTTTTATAATATTGTATCATAGACCAGTAGAAACACATGCAGTTTTGTACCTGTATGGTTAATTTTTTTATGTGTTAAACATATAGTTAATAAAATAAAATAAAAGTAATTATCAAAATATTATAAGTAAAGGTAAAGTTGCAAAGAAAATGTATATACTAAATTCAGTTACAAAAAATGAGTGAGTGCAAAAGATACTTAAAAATAGATCTCACTAATTATATAGTATTGATTTATGTTTTATCCTTTTGTGGGATACAATGTAGTACCGAACTTGCAAATCTTTTCCAACTGTCCCCCTTAAACAGAAAGCGATCTTCGAGTGAAGAACTGGACGGTGACCGCCGACAATGGCGGCCACGCCACCCCCTCCGTCTTTGTCGCTTCCATCGAACAAACCTCTCACACTCAAACGTTCTCACTCTCTGTTTCACCCCTCTAAGAACAACAACAACAACAAATCCCTTTTCTCTTTCAATTCGAATCTGAGGTGCGAGATCAAAGGCTTCGAGGGCCATCGCCGCTGGACAATCGAGCGTATCTCCGACATGAGCAAAGACTCCACCGCTCTCTCCAACTCCAACCCTTCTTCTCCATTGGTTTCTGTCTCCGCTGTCACCTCTGCTTCCCAATTCCCCACCAAAAATGCCAAAAAGGTTGTCCTTTTCTTCTCCGCCGAGACCAAGGCCCTCGCCGAGAAAATCGCCGCCGAGTCCGACGCCATCGAGCTTCGCACCATCTCTTGGGGGTTCGTCCCTTTTCGCTCACGTTGCATTTCTCGCCATGCATGATGCATCCTTTGCACCTCTCTGTGTTTTCTTTGGTTTCGATTTTGACCAATGTAGTGATTTGTGTTTGTTTTTCCGTCTACTTTGAGTATCCCATTTTGGTGAATTGCTCTATTGTGCTGGAATTGAAGTCATGATGATGCAATTTAGGAACTTGGAAGTACCCATCACGGTTATATTGTCCCGTCTCTGTATTCCATCAACTTCGAGTGCCCCATTTAGCTAAATTGCTTTGTTGGGCTAGAATTGATGTTTCCGTGGTTGCAATTTCCTAACTTGTAAATAGCTGTTACGGTTAGAATAGTTCTGAATCCCATTACATCCTCATTCTTCCTTGTATGATAGGTTTATATTTGCATGCATTAAATGTCTTTTCATTTAGTACTTCATTGGGAGTAAGAGCTTTTGTAGGAGAATATAGCATTATTACACTATGCTGCCCCATTGTAAATCTTGATGCATGAGATTAAAGCTTAAAGCCCGTTTAGTTCTGGGTTGTATTTTATTTTATTTTTTCTAGTTGGTTTGCGTTTTGAGTGAATTGTATGGTTGCTTTCACTGAAGTACTTTGTGCAACTGAAAACTCAGCAAGTTTCCTGATGGCTTCCCCAACATTTTCATTCCCAATGCCCAAGGAATTCGCGGGAAGCATGTGGCTTTTCTGGCCTCATTCAGTTCTCCAGCAGTGATTTTTGAGCAGATTCCTGTTATTTATGCATTGCCAAAACTATTCATTGCTTCATTTACCCTTGTCCTTCCGTTTTTCCCAACGGGCACCTCAGAGCGTATGGAGGATGAAGGAGATATTGCCACAGCTTTTACTTTGGCCAGACTTTTGTCAAATATACCCATTTCTAGGGGAGGACCTACCAGTCTGGTGACGTTTGACATTCATGCCTTGCAGGTCTAATATTTGTGGAATTGCTTTTAACGAATGTTTTTTTGGGTGGTCCGTCTCATGTTTTTCCTTGTCTTTCTTTGCCAGTTGTGAAATTCCTTGCTATAATTGTTTGATTGTTTGTTGCAATTCAGGAGAGATTCTACTTTGGTGATAACATTTTACCATGCTTTGAGAGTGGGATACCATTGCTGAAAAGAAGGCTCCAGGATCTTCCTGATTCTGATAATGTGAGGATTTCACCTATATTTATTTCTTCTCTTTCAGGCTCTGTGTTCCTGTATAGTTTTTCTATTTACTATCTCACGAGCTTGTAAATTTTGATAATGGAAATTATGTTATGACTTAGGCACATGAGTAAAGCTCTACCTAAAAGACTAATCTTCTAACTTTAAGGTTATAAAAGCAGATTATATATTAGTTATAAAATTGAATGAGAACCAATGCTTTTGTACTATCTCATATTCAGTAACAACTTTGGTTTTCTTCTTTCACAGATATCAATTGCTTTTCCTGATGATGGTGCATGGAAACGGTTTCACAAGCAACTGCAGCATTTTCCAACGGTATTGAATATAGTTAATCTAACAATTTTTCTCAAGTTCAGTAAAAGTTATAAATATCACACTGGTACCAGTCTAGCTTGAAACATAGACTAACTTGCTTTGGCGGTTCCATCTGTTAGCACTTACACAATGGATATGCAGATAGTCTGTGCAAAAGTTCGGGAAGGAGATCAAAGGATAGTTCGTATTAAGGAGGGAGACCCTAGGGGTCGGCATATTGTGATTGTTGATGATTTGGTTCAATCAGGTGGAACTTTGATAGAGTGTCAGGTATAAACATCTGTGCTTGTGGATTCTTACATGGCACAAAAGGTGGAATCTTATATAGTTCTATTTATTGTAGCAAAGATGCTTTCGTTTATATCTTGTTAACTCATTAATCTGTCATCTTTCAGAAAGTCTTGGCAGCTAATGGAGCAGCAAAGATTAGTGCTTACGTGACCCATGGCATTTTTCCAAATAATTCATGGGCACGCTTTGAGCATGATAACGGGGGTGGTAACTGCTTTACTCTGTGCATTAACTTGAAACCATTCTTGTTGTAATTGAACACTCACAGATCTAGTATTGCTTTCAGTAAACAGTAATTAACTTTCAATTGAGTACTATAAAATTAAAAGGAATGAAGAAGATATACTTCCATCTGTTAACAACGCTAGTATTTCATCAAACAATCTTCTATTAAATTAGTGGCTTATTATTTACACTTTTATTTTCTCAACTTCATCCATTTCTAACTTTCATGCGCAGGGCATCCAGATAGTGCATTTACTTACTTCTGGATCACAGATTCATGCCCCTTAACAGTGAAAGAGGTGATGAATAGGCCACCATTTGAGGTTCTCAGCCTTGCAAGGTCCATATCTGCCAGTCTTCAAATCTGAAGGGAACATATATAATGTCATTTTCATTCCATGCTCAAAATAAAATGGTGAAAAAAACAGATCCTAATAATAACAATAGTCAAAGTTGAGTTCTTGGACTTGAGGATGTAGCAAGAGATAATAAGACTCCAGGGAGAAAAAAAAAAGGGACTTCATGAATGTCTCCCCTCAACTTGATCATCTACTCTTACCAAGGTTATTGCTGCGATATCTACCTTGGCTGCTTTCATTTAGAAACTGCTGCTTAATGGTAATCCAAAGTTTGCTGTTGTGTTATAAAAATATGTACTCTATCTTGTGGATTTTGGTAGCTTCAGTCGCGTGTATGATCCTTGATGTATGAAACTTTAAAACTCTATCTTTTCAAATGGAATAAATTATGATTTCAATGTCCATCTTTAAAATCTTGCCTGAACATTTGAGATCTAAATTCTCAATTTCCGGAAGAATGCTTCATTTTAGTTTATGATTGTTCGAGGTCCTAACATTACAGTTTATGGATTCAACAAAAGCAGAGATTTATCCACTGTTGATTTGGAGAAAGGGTGTGGATCAGTTGTTTGGTTAATGGAAAATTTTACCATTTGTACAAGTTTGTCCACCTTATGACTGACTGGTTGACCAATATAAATAATGAACTGATCGAGAGACGGAAGAAACTAAGAGTGCTGTTTACTTTTAATTTATATAATGAGTGTATCTTATTTGGTAACTTTTTATTAAAATTAATAAGACTAAATTAAATTAACAAATATTGAGCCGATCATCAGCTTGCAATCGCCAACTAATATGAATACCACATATAAACAATACATAGGTTGAGAATGTCTAGAATGTTCTGACAATAAAAACGTCCTAGTTTGGTAAATCTAGGATAAAGCATATATGTCAATGGAGATAATTTTTTTCCATTACAATTTCTAAAAAAAAAAAGGATAAAATTTGCATAAATTAATTTTAACCTAAGAAAAAACTTTTTTTTCCTATTTTTTCGTAGAATTCTTATGGAAAGTTTGTCCAAACAAATCCCAAATTATTATTTTAGTAGTCTTTTTGCTATTTACAAAATAAAAGTAAATATACTTAATATCTTAAAAATATTAAAAAAATAAATGTTTTATTAATTTAGTAATTAATAGCAAAATGGACAAAGTTTGGGTGGCATCTAGTGTAACCAAGAAAGAAACAAACAAGATTCAACTTAACAAAATCCTCGCTCTCTCCTCATAAGGTCCACCTAAATTTCTCCACGATTTAAATTCGCACTTGTACTTTCGCCATCCAGCATATACGACAAACATTAAATAACAAGTTTATCATTTGATGCTTAAACTAAGCCAATAATTACATATACAAGTATAATTTACAATTCTTAAACATTTATTCTTTATTAGCTGATTTTTTTTCATGCAAATTGTTTACAATGCTTACCAAATCAAACATACAAACTTTACAATATTGCGACATATTTCTCTGTACATCTATTCCCTTTGCAGTAACTTGGTTGTGAATTAGTCCCAAATTAGTTAACCTATCTCGAACCATTTTTATTAACAGCAGGATAAGATGTTGAATACACCAACGAGAGCAAGGATGAGAAACACTATTCATATGAGGTAAAAACCAAAACCAAAGTAAGTTTGAATCACCCCTTTACAAGCTGCTGGATGATGTTTCTTTACATGCCCTCTTATCCTCTTTAATCTAAAATAAAATTTCTTTTAAAAGGTTATGTTGGATGGATGAGTTAATTTTTGTTCTGTGAGAAGATACTAAACAAACATCTTCAGCTTTGCCATTTTTCATTTTCGACTGATTTGTTTACAATACTCTCACTAAATTTAATGTATTCAAAACCAAACTTAAAATGGAAAAGAAAAAACACAGTAGCTAGTCATATATTGAAGTAAAATATATCTGGGAACACTATAATGTATTTAAACTCAGTTATGAGTCTCAGATTTAAACATTTTGAAATTATGTTCCTCTTGGAAATTCTTGTCAGAACTTTTACCAATAACTGGAGTTCAAAATATAAAACTCAAGTATTTGACTCACGATTAAATTAATTTTGAAATAAAATTAGGCTTTATTTTAAGGTAATAATGCATTGTAATTAATATTTTTTCTTTACTAACCTCTCAGCAGCCGAACTCTTTTTCGAACTTACTGACAAACAAGAAAACTTACAGGGACAATGTGCAGACACTTCCACCAATTTTACACTACCACCAATTTTGAGTGTGTGATCCTTTGTGCATATTTCACACTCCACTTGTGTTTGTGGGATATTGAAGTTTCCAGGGACAAAACAATATGCACAATTGCGCCCTTTATATTTAAACAATTTGCAGAACTGCAGTCCTTTGTATTTTAACTGATATCTTAATCGCTTGTAACACTGTCACTGAGTTATAACAACCGATTTTAACTGATATTTTTAATAGCCTCTCATAGTGTAATTGAGTCATGACTTAACTGGTTAAATTTTAAACTAGATTCTGTAGGTAATGTTCACTAAACAAAAATAAAGTATGGTTTCTTTGACTCAAGAAATTCTAAGAAATGTTGGATAAAGTCACATATCTATAATATGAATAAGGAGCTCAATACCAATAATAAATAACTAGAATCATAAGACTGTTGTAATGTTGAGAAAAACTCGTAGAACCATTGTCTAGAAACTTATTTAAATTCATATATAAACTTGTTTAAGTTGCAAACTAATCGTTGTTTCGTAACCAAGGAAATATCTATGTATATTTCTTTTTCTTTACTGAATAAGATGTTTCAATTATTATTTGATATATTATATTATGGTATTTGAAAACCTTATAGTAAGTCTTCTTATGATGGTAAACTTTTCTTTCTAACATTGGTAATGTTTTTAGGTATTAAGTCTGGCCAAATAGATATAGTCCAATATACAATTGTCATTTTCTGAAAATCAATGAGATTCAGTTACCTTCTTGTCTTTAATTCTAACAGATGAAAACAAGGAAACATAGAAATATATTGAACGCAGCAAAGACAATTCAGATTGACAGAAAGGTAGGAAATTTGTCAAACAAATTCAAACCAATGACAACTTACACCATACATTCCAAGGCTAAATAGAATCAAATAGTCTGAATCCCACCTGTACAAAAGGCTGGAGGATGTTTCTTTATACATTGACTTATCTTAATTAAGCTGCTGCTGCAGACAAATCCAAATCTTTTTATTATAATTACAAGTCTGTGTTGTCATTTTTTATTTGAGCAACAAAATGGATAAGAGGAATTATGTTGCAGAATAACTGATAAAAGTTTTAGTTCACATTAAAAATTCATATATGACCACTAAAAAATACATAAAAGATCTTGTTCTTCTCTAAGTAGAACATAGAATAACTTCTTTTAAGTCCTATTTGTTCTAACCATGATTAGCAAAAGCTTGAAGAGTCAACATAATTTGTATAGTAACGTATATAAGGTCATTGAGAATGTTATGACTGTTAAAAGAGCATTTGACACAAGTTATGAAGTCCCACACTTGTCAGAAGATTGATAGACAACTGAAGCTGGAGGTATAAGTTTTGAAAATTCTACAGTTTAAAGCATACCTTTCTCGGCCTTTTGGCTAAGATCAAGTGTAGTATCTGTTCTTATCAGTTTAATATCTGATACGTGGACTATTAGTCCACACGATATTAAATTAATTTTTTGAGGGAGGGGGCCATTAAAGTAGCTTGCTACCTGGTTTCTCAAGCATCGTCCTTGTTTTGCACTCTTGCAAGGACTTGGTGCATCCCACCCAAAACAGGTTAATCATTTTTGTCTTATATGGTTTATTTTATGTAGAATGGTCTTATGTGAAAATTTTTCCTTCTTTCAATTTCTTTCAATAAACTATGTAGTCCCCCGAGCTTGAGAGTGCTTAGCTGTTATGAGCTTGAGAGTGCTTAGCTGTTATGAGCTTGAGAGTGCTTAGCAGAAGCTGTTATAAGCTTTATACTTATCAATAGAATAATGCAAAACTTGTTTGCTCCCCCCCTTAAATTTATTTGGAGTTCCTATAATGTAGAAATTTTTCTTAAAAACCATGTAGGATTTATTTGGAGTTCCTATAATGTAGAAATTTTTCTTAAAAACCATGTAGGACAATTCCTCTAAGATTGTGAAGATTGCACAAAATTGGAATCTGTTATCCATAAGAGCAAGTTGAAAGGAGATTGCTTAACAGAAGTTGTTATAAGATTGACAAAAGGAAATTGCTTAACAGAAGCTGTTATAACCTTTATACTTATTTATACAATAATGCAAAACTTGTTTGCTCCTCCCTTAAATTTATTTGGAGTTCCTATTATGTAGAATGGTCTAATGCAGAAATTTTTCTTAGAAACCATGTAGGACAATTCCTATAAGCTTGTGAAGATTGCACAAAATTGGAATCTGTTATCCATCAGAGCAAGTTGAAAGGAGATTGCTTAACAGAAGCTGTTATAAGATTGACAAAAGGAAATTGCTTAACGGAAGCTGTTATAACCTTTATACTTATTTATACAATAATGCAAAACTTGTTTGCTCCTCCCTTAAATTTATTTGGAGTTCCTATTATGTAGAATGGTCTAATGCAGAAATTTTTCTTAGAAACCATGTAGGACAATTCCTATAAGCTTGTGAAGATTGCACAAAATTGAAATCTGTTATCCATCAGAGCAAGTTGAAAGGAGATTGCTTAACAGAAGCTGTTATAAGATTGACAAAAGGAAATTGCTTAACGGAAGCTGTTATAACCTTTATACTTATTTATACAATAATGCAACTTGTTTGCTCCTCCCTTAAATTTATTTGGAGTTCCTATTATGTAGAATGGTCTAATGCAGAAATTTTTCTTAGAAACCATGTAGGACAATTCCTATAAGCTTGTGAAGATTGCACAAAATTGAAATCTGGTATCCATCACAGCAAGATGAAAGGAGATTGCTTAACCGAAGCTGTTATAAGCTTTATACTTATGTATACAATGCAAAACATGTTTGCTCCCAGGAGGGATCAGGGATGAGCTTGATAAAGTTACCCTTAGATTTATTTGGAGTTCCTAATCAGGTTCCCATTCAGGAAAACTCAACGGCTTAACATATTCCATTGTTAGAAAATAATTAGCATGAAAGATAATTATATAAGAAATACTTGGTTAAACCTTAATGAGGTATCACCAGTCCTATAGGAGAAGGATCAACATGGTTGGTAATATCGAGTAAAAGATATTTGGAATGACTAATTAGTTCATCAGACATCACATGAACTCAATTGCTGTTCTAAAATTTATAGTCTGTTGATTTTAGGAGCATCTGACTTAAGTAATATAAAGTCCCACACTTGTCAGAATACTGACAAGCAGATGAAGCTTGAGATATAAAATCTGAACTCTGCAATGAATCAAGGCATACCTTTCTCGGCCTTTTGGCTAAGATCAAGTTTAGTATCTGTTCTTATCAGTTTAATATCTGATATGTGGACTATTAGTCCACATGATATTAAATTAATTGTTTGAGGGAGAGGGCCATCGGAGTAGCTTGCTACTTGGTTCCTCAAGCATTGTCCCTGTTTTGCACTAATGCAAGGACTTGGTGCATCCCACCCAACATCCAAAACATTTCAATGATTTTATCTGCTATATATTATCCTTTTTCAATGATTTTATCTGCTTTATGTTATCCTTTTGTGTCTAGGGTAAAATGTTGAAACCTTTTGTGTATAGTGTAAAAAGTTGAAACTGATTGTCAGGATTTCATAAAAACTAATTTTATTTAGTAGAATTACCGTACCAGTTTCTCATAATATTTCCTGCAATGTGGGGCAAATGCCATTTTGGTTACTAGTCTTTCAAAGTGGCTGCCCCTCATATACTACTATATGCCCTCATCTGTCACAAGCTCTACTGAAGCTGGAGGTATAAATTTAGAATTTTGAATATTTCCACATTGTTAAGCATATCTTTCCGGGCCTTTTGGCTAAGAAGTGTAGTATTTGTTCTTATCAGTTTAATATCTGCCTTTTGGCTAAGTGTATTATCTGTTCTTATCAGTTTAATATCTGATATGTGGACTATTTGTTCACGTGATATTAAATTAGTTTTTTAAGTGTGAGAGCCATCAAGGTAGCTTGCTAGTGGGTTACTAAAACATATTGCCTTTGTGTTGCACTATTGCAAAGGCGCATCCCACTCAAACCAAGTTCAATTATTTGGCCATAATCCAAAATTTAGGATCTGCTACGGCTCTTCTAAAAAATTTTACAAAACCGTAGTGATGTACATTTCAATCATACATGTTAATATTAAGAAACCAGGTAAATTGTAGTTTTCATGGGACAAAATGTTTGACAGATTCTTGAAGTCCTTCAACCTCATAGCCAACAACTTCAGAGTTTGATCTTATCAGTTGCTCATTTTCCACAATGTTTAACTTCCTTAAAAGCTGGAGGATTGTTTACAACTTCTAGATGGAAATTACCGTCTCTAAAAAGTCCAAGACTACATAACATGATTCATGTAGAATACTTTTGTAAGGAGTAATGTGATGGTGTAGTAGTTTTCATGACTCTAGAAAATTGTCAGTCTGCCAAACCTAGAAAGATGTTCCCACCCCTTTCCACACTTGAAATTACTGCATGTGGTAATGTTTTGGCAGAGGAAGTATTGCTTCAAGGTTTTCACTCTCTCAAGAAATTAAAAGTTGATTCATGTAAAAAGTGTCAGAAGGTTTTCAGTGCCTAACTTGTCTTCAGGATTTGTGGATTGAAAAATTCGTCACAGAGGAAGATTTGCGCGATAGTTTAGAAGCCTTGACTGACTGTTTTGGAAATCTTCTCTTGCTTCAAGAATTGAGTGTTTCTAACTGTGCCAATTTGAGATATCTTCCAACAAGCCAGTGGACTGGCCAAAAATAACTCACAATCCTGACATTAGATTTCTGTGAATACTAAGATTGGTGTGCAGGTATACTCTAATATATTCTTCATAATCATGTCAACTTACAAGAACGTGCATATTTTTTAAATTTGAAAGGACAAATTGTGTAGGTCACCAAATTTACTTTTGAGTGGTAAGTTGATGGCTTCTCCTCTGCTTCATTCCCTTTTATATATATCAGATCTCTTCCTTTATCTAAAGAGTGTTTAAATTGCTTTGAGTAGTCAAACTTCCCGACTCACTTTGTATCTAGGAATTAAGAATTTCAAATATTTTATCTCTAGATTTGATTTCTTTCATTTGTTGTTTAAAAGTAATCATTTCAATTGATGACATCAAAAAGGAAGAGGAATACCATTACATGCAAATTTCAGATTTTCATACTGCATAATGTGTTTTATTCAAAGTTGATAAATGTATTGTTTCATTTAACTAGAACTCCAGTCACTGAGAGCCAAGATTTCAAGCTTCCCACAGGCGTGTAACACTAATCCTAATCCTTTCATTTAAGTTCACAATGAAGTTTAATACAATAAGATTTTCAAACATGTAGTTGTAATGTTCAGATACTTGTATTATTTGCTCCTTTTCCTATTGGACCTCATAGAGTCGTTTCATCGATGTATTAAAAAATGGATTTGTATCATTTAATACTATATGTAATTACTAATACTTCTCATTCTTGTTGGTTGAAAACTTAAAGGAGCTGGGAGATGCAGTAAAGCTGAACTTGTAATGTAGTTACTGGGCTTGCAAGAGTATAAACAGGTATACTGAGTACTGGTTACATGGATAAATTTTATTTCACTTGATTAGATAAAAATATACTCATCAATTCAATTTATTAAAAATTTGATCTAATCCAATTTTATTGGGGTTGTGCTGATGTTTTAGTAGGTGACATCCCGTGCAACTAAAGATATTCTGCTTTAGATATCGATAAATAAAGAATAATCAAAGAATAATCGACATCTAAATGAAACATTACACACAGTAAAAGAACATGTGAGATTTCAAGAATCTGTTTCCTTAATTGATAGTATTGATTACACCAGAATATACCACCATCCATTTTATTCTCTCTGCAGCAAAAACTGTAAAATGTGATGTATAAAATTACAAATCAATTCGTGACAAAACATCATCTAAAGAGCCGTGAGTACGAGGAACGAAATATCTAACTCTTGCAAGCATCGTCCTTGTTGGTGAATCCCACTCAAGACAAGTTCAATTTTCAATTATTTGATGTCAACAACAGAATTTGATAAAGCCCATAATATTTGATGGAGGAAGATTATATGGAGTCTCTTTACCAGTTGCTCATAAGATTTATAAATAAAATTAATTTAGAATTTGCTCTAAATTTAACTTGTGTTTGGGAGACATTAAAAAGCTTACATGATTCATGAAACACTAATAAATAAATTAAACAAAAATACAGACTGCAATTATGGAAAATCTGTTTTGCCTTGAGAGGCAAACGGTGCTTTCATTTTGTTACTACAAGTGGCTGCAATCATGGAAAGTGTCTCCTCATAAACTAGAGCTATCTGAGAATGAATGTTGGAAATTGTTTAAACACAGGGTCTTTGGACCACTATGAGAGCATCTGACATACAAGTTCTGAAGTCCCACACTTGTCAGAACATTGACAAGCAACTGAAGCTGGAAGTATAAATTTTGAATACTTCAACTTTGTTAAGCATACCTTTCTCGGCCTTTTGGCTAAGATCAAGTGTAGTATCTGTTCTTATCAGTTTAATATCTGATATGTGGACTATTAGTCCACACGATATTAAATTAATTTTTTGAGGGAGAGGGCCATCAAGGTAGCTTGCTACCTGGTCTCTCAAGCATCGTCCTTGTTTTGCACTCTTGCAAGGACCTGGTGCATCCCATCCAAAATATGTAAAATATTTCAGTCTGTTTATTTATACTTTATTATGTAGAATGTTCTGATGTGAAATCCCATCCAAAATATGTAAAATATTTTAGTCTGTTTATTTATACTTTATTATGAAGAATGTTCTGATGTGAAATCCCATCCAAAATATGTAAAATATTTCAGTCTGTTTATTTATACTTTATTATGTAGAATGTTCTGATGTGAAATCCCATCCAAAATATGTGAAATATATGTTTGTGTCTGTGAAGTACATCGAAACCTGCTACCGCAAGAAGAAAGGAGGGTTCATCCCTCTACTATTGCAAAGGCCGGTTCATCCCTCTAAGACTAAGAATTGTGACATTGAACATATGACCTCAAGAAAATATGAAGAGTCTGGATTACAAGAACATGACAGATTTTTGAAGTGCTTCAACCTCATAGACCTTGGTAGGATGCTTCAACCTCATAGACCTGGGTAGGATGTAGGATATAAATATGTTTCATTTTCCCACAAAGGACGTCTAGTCCTATTTAACTGGAGAATTGTGAAAGCTGTTTAGAACTTCCACAGTTGGAAAACTACCATCTCGAAAAGTCTAAAATATATTCATGAAAAATAGCTGTGTAAGGAGTAATATGATGGTGTAGCAGTTCTAGAATATTGTCAGTGTTGAAGCTACCAAACCTAGAAAGGTTATTAAGGGAGAATGGGGAAAACATGTTCCCACGCCTTTCCAAGCTTGAAATTACTGCATGTGGTAATGTTTTGGCAGATGAAGTATTGCTTCAAGGGTTGCACTCTCTCAAGAAATTAAAAGTTGATTCATGTAAAATGTCAGTAGGTTTTCAGTGTCTAACTTGTCTTCAGGATTTGTGGATTGAAAAATACGTCAAAGAGGAAAGTTTGCATGATACTTTACAACATATGACTGTCCTGCACTCGTTATCATTGTGGGATACTGATGAACTAGAATCCTTGAATGACTGTTTTGGAGATTTCCCTTGCTTCAAGAAATGAGTGTTGGTAACTGCCAATTTGAGATATCTTCCAACAAGTCTAAGCCTTAACAGTCTGAAAAGATTGAGGATTTGGAATCTTATAACATTAGAGAAGCAATGTGACTGGCCAAAATAGTTCACATTCCTGATATGAAATTTCTGTGAATACTAAGATTGGTGTACAGATATACTCTAATATATTATTCAAAATCATGTCAGCTTACAAGAGTGTATAGTTTTGAAATTTGAAAGGACAAATTGTTTTGGTCACCAAATGTTTGGTGGTACGTTGATGGGTTCTGCTCTGCTTCATTCCCTGTTATATATCACATTTCTTCTTTTATCTAAGCAGAGTTTAAATTGCCCGAGTAGTCGAACTTACTGACTCACTTTGCATCTAGGAATTAAGAATTCCAAATATTTTATCTCTAGATTTGAATTTCTTTCATTTGTTGTTCAAAAGTAATCACTTCAATTGATGACATTAAAAAGGGAGAGGAATATCGTTACATGCAAATTTCAGATTTTTATAAAGTCTGCATTACTGCATAATGTGTTTTATTCAAAAACTGATAAATGTATTGTTTCATTTAACCACAGCCAAGATTTTAAGCTTCCCACAGGTGTGTAACACTGATCCTTTCATTTAAGTTCACCATGAAGTTTAATACAATAATGTTTTCAAACATGTAGTTGCAATGTTCAGATACTTTATTAAAAAGTGGATTTGTATCATTTACTACTCTATATATTTGCTAAAACTTCTTATTCTTGTTTGTTGAAAACTTAAAGGAGCTGGGAGATGCAGTAAAACTGAGAACTAGTAATGTAGTAACTGGGCTTGAAAAAAAAAATAGGTATATATTTAGTACGGGTTACATGGATAAATTTTATTTCAGTGGATTAGATAAAAAAAAAATACCCACCAATTCAATTTATTAAAAATTTGATCTAATCCAATTTTATTTAATAAAAGTTTGTTAAAATCTATTCATTAACAATTTTTTTATGAATGAATATTTAATCTATTAACAAACTTTTGATGGATAGATACCCGATTCCCTAAAAATGTTAAAAATAAATTATTGAATTTTTATGTTTTAAAAATTAAGAAATATTTTTTAATTTATTATATTCATACGAGAATTTATTAATTTTTGAAGAATAATGGATGAATCATTGTTTGTCTATAAAATTAAATGAATAAATTTGATTCGATTATATTTTATGTTTTTGTAATGGAGGAATTTAATTGTGAATTAATCGAATGAATAATGGAGAAATGAATTGGTATATAACCCATAATATTGCGATGTAAATTTTGTTGCAACACAATGAATATAACTTTTCTCAATCACACGCTAAGATAAAAAGGCTCATCTCCCCAAAGTAATTGGGAGACACTTACACCCTTCTGAAATGAGATTTTTCGCTAATTGGACTACTTCTTAACTATAATTCAAACTGTTTATGACATTCTTCTTCTAATGTCTTCTGTGACAACTAATGATATTCTGCTTTAGACATGGATAAATAAAGATTAATCGAGATCTTATGAAACATTACACACAGTAAAAACCATGAGGGATTTCAAGAATCGTGTTTACTTAATGGATAGTATTGACAACATCAGAATATACAACCATCCCTTTAATTCTCTCTGCAGCAAAAACTGTAAAATGTGGTGTATAAAATGACAAATCAATTTGTGACAAAGCATCATCTATAAAGAGCCGCGAGTGTGAGGAACGAAATATCTAACTCAATATTGATATTTATGTACTTCTCAAGAATGGTATTCCAAAATCCACTGAAAATTTTGTAATTTGATGTAAGTGATTTGGGGTTAAGGACACTATTCGCGAAAGCATTTCAAATTTACAATCTAGCATTGTAGAAGACAGGAAGGTAACAGAAGAAAAAAGTTGTAAAGTGTAAACTGTGGCTGATGCCTTTAGGTAGCAGCTAAAACTACAAATCTTGAGCTAGTCTCATCAGTTCTTCCCTATCAATGAAACGCTCAAGCAGATCTTTCTCTCGCAAAACCAAATAGTTTTCAGCCCTACCTAACCATTCATACTTTTGTTTTGCTGCATAATCATAGACAGCATCCCTTAGAGGCGTTGGAATCACCCAGAGTGAGCTTAAAGCAGAGTAAGGTGGTGGTAAGTATGACAGTACTCGCAATGCAGCTGCAGATAACAACTCAATGAGATTGACACACAAAACAAAATCACATAGAAAGAGCAGTGTGGTGAAGATATAATTGAAAAATGCTCATTTGTGAAGAATTAATCTAAATATTTATTCCAGAATTTGTTCTAAACATGATCCAGATTCCAGATGCTGTTGGCAAGGTCACTTTTAATTCAGATTGAGAGTGACATTCATCATACCACAGAATATGGACTTCACCAGAAAATTTATAGGTTAATGACTTTTAAAATGTTCACAGTCAGAGAGTTCAATGGTGATCAAGTACATAAAAACACTTCAAAATGAGGATTATCATAAGTAATATGGATTTTATATTTGGACAGGAGTGTGAACTACAGTTTCAATCCGAGACAGTTATTAGCACCATAGTGTGAAAGAAAAATGAGATTATCAGCAACTGCCCAAGCTTAAACTTCATTGAATATGACATTAAAATAAAATAACTATCTGAGTGATCTCACATTCTCCAGACTACACAAATGGTGAAAAGCCTTGTGAGCACTAGGCCACTCTTTCTAAACACTATGGAACATTTCGGACTCCATCAATTCAACAAAGAAAGAAATTTATCAATGATAAACTGATTAGTAATATTTAGTATCCATGTGCAAAGATCTAAAGACCCAAGATACAAAGCAGATCTCATACCGGTCCTTCTAAAGTTACTACAGATCTGGACTAATGCTAAAACTTTATATATGCACACATGTGTGCCAAAACAAAACTACTATGAAGCAAAATAGTCTGAAGAATGTGAAAAACAACAGCAGAATGGATTTAACCAAATGAGTGAGAGCATTCTAACCAGTGGATCCCTGAGAAAATTCATTCAGGCCTTCAACAAACAACATTCGACGTGCGACATCCTCTCGGTCAAGACCGCAAGCTCTCAAATAGGGCTCAGCAGCATCAGACTGAACACAACAGAATTTGATCCGTTTGTCCTTATCTGCTCTGATTACCCATTTCACTCCTGTCAACACAGAATTATCAAAGCTATGAAAATCGTTGACAAGCCTACCATATTTTAAAAACATCAATCAAAGATCCAAATCCCCTTTTCCATAAAATGCCAATTACTAATTTTGTAATCCCTGGTTTCTCCATGTCTATGTTATCTTATCCAACACTATAGAGATAGTTTTCTTCCCACAACTAAACATAAGCTCAATAAATTATTCTAGGAAATTAGGTTTACACCTAACTCAACTCCACAAATTTGACTTCTAAATTGAGCATTGCACTGCATTTATATATTTTATTTTAGTCATATTACTAGTTGATGTGAGGCTAAACCACTACCCTTGAAGTTGCAACTAAGGCAACTCTCAAAAGGCCACAACTAAGACGGGGTAGGAGTGACTGCAATTAAAGAGACTTTCCAACAATTATTCCGTAGTCCTTTTAGGACAATGTCCCCATAAAATGAAAATAGCTTAGTTGAAAACTCACCGATCAGCTGAAATAACCCACCAAGTTGAAATTGATTATCAGATCCTAATATACAATGCAAAATGTTCAAAGGATGAACAAACAAAGTCAGCAATTGCTCCGACATCATCTTATCATCTTCAATCCCTATTACAAGGGATATTCAAATTGTCATCTACCATGGATTATGTATGGATACCAATTAATGTCAACTCCATTCTTCAATTCAACGTCTGAGCTAAGAATACTCCTGGCAATTTGTCTCTATTTGAAGGCAAGGAATCTGAGTAAATTAAACTAAATCATTACACACAAAATACAGGAATCACCATCTAGAATTCAATAAAGAAGCAAAGAGCTGAAAACTCCAGACTAATAGAAACCATAAAACATACAAAACAAAATCCACCTCACACTGAAAGACAAAAAAATAAAAATAAACTCACAGGAACGCGATGAAATCCCAAAAAGAATTGGAATATTTCTGGCCTGTGCTCAAGGTTTTAAAGAACAGTAAGTGACAAATTTTGGACGTGATTTATACTGCAATGTCAAGATTTCCCAAGCCTCCGAAACTGTAATTGCGGTCACATCAAATGCATTTCTCTACATAAAATTTCCCTCAACTTCGATGATCGCAAAGAAATGAAGACCCTATAAGCATTTTAAAAACTTGACTAACCTAGCAGAATGCTCAGTTCCCAAATTTTCGGATTCTGGGAGCATCCCCAATAAGAAAGATGGAATCTTTATTTTAACCAGGGCAGCTAAGAAGCAAAAGCACACACCCCACAAGCTGGATCACACGAAACACGACACCCCATGAATAGAGTAATGACGGTGAAGAATGAATACCTCGGTGCAAGAAGAGGGAAACGGCGTCGTACACCAGGACTCTGGGCTGAAGGAGAGTGGGGATGTCGCCCTTCCACCTCGAAGAAAGAGAGCTGAAACAGCGCAATCCATTATACCACCCTCTCTCTATTGGCGTCTTCATTAAGCTTGCCAGTTCTCTCTTCATTCTAACATTCATCATCCTCTTGCACTCTCCCTCTGCATATACCAAAGTTTCAACCTTCCATGTGTTTAAATCTACAACTTTTATTTCAAAAGTCTTTTATACCTAATATTTAACTTATTCAAATTAATATAAATAAATTTTTACTATTATTATTATATTAAGTCTTTTTATAATATGTTTGTTTTTCTTACTTAATCATCAAGTCTGTTAGCCTATATACTAAAAAAAACATGTTCACATAAAAGATAAATTTCTTCATTGTTTAACGATTTTATTAAAAAGTATATTTTTAAATAAGCAATTTATTATGTGTATATTGTATATACATAATTATAATTATAATTATAATTATAATATATATTATAATAATCTAAGAAATTTATAATTATTAATGTAGTAATAATGCATTAAAGTAAATCAAATAATAGGATATTTTTTAAAGAAAGTTCAGACCATTACTGTAAGATTTGAATCAAACAGTGTGGTTTGATGAGAGGAGCGGAACAAGTTTGACATTTAGATTGAAAATGTAACACCTCCATAAATTATGAAAAACGTTTAGATTGAAAATGTAACACCTCCATAAATTATGAAAATTCTTACCCTAATCTTAAATAAAATGTGCAATAACTTAAATAAAATGAAGATTCAAAATAGCATGAAGAAGGTATAGAGATGCAGGAAGAAGCTGTCAAAATGTTATCAGTCTTGCTAATTCCATTGGGTCAATTCAAAAAGGAATAACTTAATTAGGAATAACTTAATTGGCTTTATTGGATATCTTTTAGTTTTTAACTATGTTATTTTTAATATATATATATTTTTTAAACTTGCTTTATGAAGTTGTGATGTTATTAAAAACTATAGTTTGGATATTGTTATTTTTCAACAATGATATTTGAAAAGTTGAACTACAAAATCAAATTGTATTGAACTTTACTTATATAAAAAAAATTAATTTTGTTAGGTTTATCAAATTATATTACACATATAATATATTTTTTTTTAATATAGCGCACGTGAACAACAACATTTGACTTTAATTCATGAACTTTGACCTCAGTTTTTCCTTTTTTTTGTCTTGGCATCAGCTCACCAGGTTATAAACTAAAATGGCTTAGTTGGTGACAATTTTTCATTTTTGCATATAATGAGAATAATAAAGAAGTTTCTTCCTCACAATGTATAAGTACAAAGTCTTTAACTAATATACATAAAAAAAATTATTTGTAAATAAATGAATCTATTTCTATAATTAATAAATTTGTACATAATATGTTAATGTAATTAAGAGAACCTAAATATAAATTGGTAAAACTAAATTTAATTTTATTATAATTTTAATGAATTTAACTGGATTAATATTTGAATAATTTAAACTAAATTCTCTAAATTAATTTAAACTATATAAAAATAATTTTAAAAAATCATATGATTATTTAATAAAATTTTTAAAAATTAATCAATTTCTTGTATACAAATCAATTCACTTTATTTCTAATACTTTTTAACTGTATTTTATATCCATATTAGGGAGTCCGAAGTGCAATAGTTCAGAACTTTCATGCAATAGAAGAGAAACCTTGGATTTCTGCATTTGTCTCTTCCTTTGATTTTTGGGAATGATTATTTATAGTTCTTCTTTCTCTACTTGAAGATAAGTTTAATTTGTTTAATGGTTAAACAGTCGTTTAATGATAGATAAATGGATATTAATAAAATAGTAATATCATAATTCATAAAATAGATAAATAATTTTATAACACTAAAATATATAATGAAATATTATTTTATAAATTCTTACTATTTGTGTTTTTATCAGTAACAGTGCAATTGCTATCAATATTATCTAAAATAGACAAAAAAAAATATTTATTATGAAAATTGGTCTATAAAGAAATTGTGCAAGACCGTGATTATTACTGTATTAAAGTTGAAATCTTGTCCCATTGGCACCAGATGCATATGGCACAATCTAAACTAATACCCTAAGTGAAATCTTATGCATCTGACATGATCTCTATGTACATGTATTTTTCTTTTTGAAATAATTATTTATAAATTAAAAATTTCATTTTATACACATTAAAAATATATTTAAATAATACAATACGGTAATATCATTCAATGTACTAATATATAGATTCTGGTTACTATTAAACATATATTTAAATAATACAGTAAAAATATAATATATATTGATTATAATTACTATTAAACACATTAAATGTATATTTGAATATGATTTGATTTGAAAAAATATAAAAAAAAATGTAATTTTTATTTTTTATTTTTTTTATGTTTAGTTTGGATTTAGAAAAGGAATTATCTTGTCTCTTATTCTTTCACCATGAGTCTATATAAGGATATCTATTATACTGATTTTGGCAGATTTGAAATGAATAGAAATTTTTGAAAAAAATCTTGAGTGTGTCATATCTAAAAATATGTTCCTCCTTTGTTTATCTCAGAGTGATGTTTTATGGCTTATCTCTTGGTGGCGCATTGAGGTCATTAAAGAGAGGTGAAGATTTCTCTCTTAGGATTTCTTATATTGTGAGTTACTTCACACAACACAAGGTGTTATTATAATTTCTAGTATTATCTTTATTTCTTGCATTTTCTTTAATTATTTTAGTTTTCGAGCTTTCTGCAAACTTTTGAAGATCACGAAGAATTCCCTTCTTTGAAGCTTGAGTGAAATGATCTTACAACTCAAGCTTTGCTTTTGTACACTTAAAGCTTTTGGGTATTACTCAAGAAGCGGTTTAGACATTTCCTACATTTTCTCAAACACGTGGAGGATAACTTGGGATTTTTTGAGATTTTTAAAGATTAGCTCAACAAGAATTCGGGACGAATTTTCTTGAAAAAGGGGAGGATGATGTGATCTGAAAAATATATATGAAAAAAATTATTATTTTTTTAATTTTTGTATGTTTAGTTTGAACTTATGAAAGGAATGACCCTGTCTCTTCCTCTTCACCATGAGTCTATATAAAGACATCTACTGTACTCATTTTGACAGATATAAAATGAATGAAAATTGTTAGAAAATTTTAGGTGTGTCATATCTCAAAGAATTACCATCTTACTTATCTCATGGATTTAGATATAGCATTATCTTCATTCCTTGCATTTCCTTTAATTATTTTCATTTCCCAATTTTTTCACAAACTTTTAAATAATACAATAAAAGTAAAACCATTCAACATACTAGTATATATTGATCATTATTACCATTAAACACATTAAATGTATGTTTAAATAATACAATAAAAACGGTAATAAGAATCAATTATTTTAAAATGATACCTAAGGTTTATTTTATTTATTTAATTAAAAATAAATTCAAAATAAAAGTTTGAGTTATAAATAATTATATCCAATTAATTGTAATTATTATTTCAACTTTTTCTAAAAATAACAAAAAAATATAAACTCAACAAAATTGTCAGAGACATCCCATTTCACTTAAGATATTAATCGAAAAAGTTGGACCCTAAACCCAACTGTTACTATTTATGTCATATTGTCACAACTTACCTAGTTGGTGATAAATTTGTTTTACCCATTTTAGACAATAGTAATAAGAAGTACATTATTATAAAGAAAAAACCTACTATTTATAGCATGTATAGTCGTTTAAATCAAACCTATCATAATAATACTTAAACTATAACAGTATTAATTAAAATATGAAGTTTGCATTGGAGAATAAAAAGTGATGTAAGAAAATTTAGAAAAATAAGAATAACTATATTGATGTTTGATGAGAAAAAATTGATAACAGTTGGTGATCATACACGAGAGAAATTCCAAATGAAAGCAACATTTCCATGAAAACAATGAAAGAATAAGAAATTTAGTGAAGCATGAAGGCAACGTCACAGGGGAAGTTTAATTGGTGGACCTACAGATCTTCCTCACCTCCCCTTCATTCCCTGTGAGCACATTCAAAGAAGTGAGCTTCACCATCACCTCAGCAAACCTCTTCGGGAACACCGCATGGTCTGCTGCCATCTGCTGAACAATGGGCTTAGTTCTCTCATCTTCAATCAGATGCGAATCGGTAATCAGCAACGTTCTCCTCCTGTCCACCATATCCTTGAAGAAGAGGTTATCAAGAACAGTTGGAGTGGCATCAAAGTTCACTGGGGGGTTCCTATACTGGGCTGTGCCATAGCCGGGACATGCCTTGTTGATTTCATCAAGCATCTCTGCACTGAGGGTGGGATCAGGCTTCCCAGTTGCATTGAAGTTCGTGGCCCTCTCCATGAAGAAGTCACAGTGAGTGATGCCAACTGAATGTGCGCCCAACAACACCACCATTTCTTCTACGTTGAACCCTTTTCTGCCGAAGAGTTCCATCATTTGGTCCATGGTCCAGGTTGGCAGAGGAAGATTGTCGGCTTCTACAATGCTTGCGAGGGAAAGAAGAGAGTCTCTACGACCACCGAGGGGCCTCTGAGCAGGTAAACCTGCCAGTGTCATGGCTTCGTTCGTTGTGAACGCCATTAAGTCAGCACATGACACCGTTTGAGGACACTTCTCCTCCACCTTTGCCTTTATGTCATCCATCATGTCAGCCCCTTTCAGGAGCAAACCATTGAAACTTGAACTCTTCTCCACATTGTCTCCCGACGGTGTAAAATCTAACAAAATCGATGCATCGCATCCCTGTTTGTTCATAGCATTTCATTCGTGAATACACATATTATATCTCGACTAGACATGTTATAAAAGAAGTGCTCATAGATTTTAGTTTTTCTCTAAAATATTTGCACCAAATTGATGGTGTAACACGTGCATGTTATATGGTATTGGTACTATGTAGTTTGGAAATGCTTACATTGACGAAGCAGTCATGGAATTGAAGGCGAATGATGTTACCGATTGCGCCTGGATTCTCTCTGACGATCTGGGCGAATGCTTTGGAGACGATTTTTTCTACATCGGGGCAAGTTTTGTCATAGAATCCTTGAGCGAGTTTGCCGGGAGCGTGGACAGCATTTTGAGGGGATGAGTAGGGTGTTCGATCATTGAATTGTTTTCTGTCCTTGGCCGAATCACCAGTTATTGCCGTGTTCGATTCTTCTGGGCGGCCCAGAAACGGAAACAGAGAAGGGAATTTAGACAGGGGTCCTGGCCAAGCCTCGGAAGGAGCAAGGACCAAGAGCAGAAGAGAAAGCCTGGTAAGGAAGGTCCGTGGCATTTTCTGGTGCTTGGGAATACTCAATGTAGGTTCAATGGCACCCAAAGGAACCAAATATTGTTTTCTTTTATAGTTCGAGAAAGTGTGTTTGGTGTCTGAGGTTGTTTTTGAGGACAGGTGTTTCCTCGTTGATGTCTTGTTTTGTGTTAATTATAGTGGTTGATTGAAACAGAGGATAAAACAGGTAGCAAGTTAATTGTAGATTTTTGTCTGTCTATATATGATTGGAAGGTTGACCTTGTTCCTTGATTACCATTGGAAGGCCAATTAATTAGGCCAAAGTCAATGAACTTTCACAACCTCTCTTTTCTCCCTTACTTGTTTTGGTCAAAGGAAGATATTGGCGCGAGAAGGTAGCTCTGTTCACAGAATAAAAAATCTGCCACTTGCGAGAGAAAAAAAAATGTGATGATTAATTGGGTTTCGTTGATGAACGGTAAAGCACCGTGCTGGTGTAACTTCTTTTCAAATTTACTGTGGATAACTTGTTTCTTGTTTACAAAAAATAATAAATCGTGTTATGACGTTACTATCTAATGTGAAGAAGTGGAAAAAATAGAATAAAAATTATGTACTATCTTGACTCAATTTCAATAGGTACAAAATTACTTAATGACACCATTTTAGGAGATACAAAATTAATTAATTATTTAATCAGTACATGCATCAGAATTAATACATTTAACTAATTATTTATTTATTTTACCATTACATTAGTGAGAATATCAAATTTATCCACCAAATTAATTAATTATTTCATGTGTACATACATGAGAATTAATACACCAAATTAAAAAATTAATACAATGTGCGTTAGATTTTTTTTTTCACTTAGTTTTTTTTCATTAAAAGTTTACCTTGTTAGCACGATTTTAATTAAAATTAACCTATTCTCCTCATATAGGATTTCATCTTGTTTCACTTAGACACGATCTACCCCTTTTGTTAAAAAGATAAATTGCCTATTATAGTGATTACAAAATAAAACTGCTAGAGTGATTGGGCCAAACACCTAAGACTTGTGAGCTTTTCTTCCTGCACCTAGAGAAATTCTCCATGCACCTCCGTGTTTTGGGTGAAAGAATGAAGCTATTCTTGTAGATTCCAAGGAAACCTGCACCCATCTTCTTCATTTCAACCTATAAAAGTTAGAAATTCCTGAAAATTTTGCAAGTCTTGCTCATTCTTTACTATATGTAAAATAAAGTAAATTAATGAAGAAATATAATTTTAAGTACATAATGAAATAAATAGAAATCTAAGATAGATATTGGTCTTGCTATAATTAAGTTAACTTTACTTATGAAAGTCTAATAGTTAAAAATATCAATTAATAGCTCCTTTCAAAAGTCTTATACATACATATATATAATATTTGACTTACTTAAATAAATTAAAAAATATATTTGTCTCTTATTATTATATTCTTATTTTTTATAATATATTAAAAACATATATTTATTATTCTTACTTAATTATATTAACCTTTGTACTTAAAAAAAAAACATGTTTTACGTACACTAAAAAAATCAACTTTTAGATGCATTTATTTATCGTGTAATTTTTGTTTTGTTAAGATTAGATTTTTAGATATGCATTTTATTATGTTTAATCATTATTGTGGATCTCGAGCTAGATGGGTATATTGGACCAAATTCAAAGACCCAATGTAATCTAATTTACAGAGTTGTGTAGTTATTATTAAAACTTTAGTTTAGATATTAGTTATTTTACCATGACGATGTTTTAAATTTTGAACTGTGGAATCACATTATCCACAACTTTATTTGTATAAGATTGTTCTAGCTAAAAAAATATGGTTAGGGTTTTTTTCTAGTAAAAACATTTACTTGTCTCCGTTCTTTTCATTATATCTATTTTCAAACTAATATTTGCTGATGTATTGTTCTTAATAATACATTTCTTTTAACTTAGGACCTATATTAAAGGAGTTTAATATTGAATCAATATTACTAAATACCTTATTAAATGTACTTCAATGTTCTAACGTATACTGTTAAATTGTAGATGCTATCTAATATTACTAAATACCTTATTAAATGTACTTCAATGTTCTAACGTATACTGTTAAATTGTAGACGCTATCTGATCTTTATGACAATATACTCCGTTGAATATCTGATCGCCTTAATGACAAAACTATTTTAAATTTTATTAGATTTTTCAAATTATATTAGCATATATGATACATTTTTATTCTTTTTAATATAGATTGGTTAATAAGTAACCCATCATCTAACCTCCATATCTTGTCTAGGTTAATGACTGTGTTAATTTTTACAAGAAAAATGATATTGTTTTTAAAGGTATTCTTTTTTATAATGTGACATGGTAAAAAAAAATAATATCTTAACGAGTTATAGGATTCTCTTAATTATGAAACTCGTTTGAAATGTATGTGATAGCTTCCAAGTGATTCTTTCTGTTTTAATGTATGGTTTGCTAATAAGTATTTTTGAACTTGTCAAAGTGAAAGTATTTCTAAAAAATTATAAAACTCTTTTGAACTAGGTAATTTTCTTATTTTGGTACGTGATTTGCTAAGAAAAACTCTTTTGAATTCACGTTACAAATATAGAAAGTAAGAATCTCATGTTCACGTTACTCTGTTGTGATATGTGGTTTGCTGATAAATATTTTTAAACTCGTCTAATAAATATGAAAAATAAATATGAAAAATAAGAACATCGTATATTCATGTTTCCTCTCATTCTAAAAAACTAAAGTTATAATATTATGGAAAGTAAAGACATTCAAGGTGGTTTTCTCTGTCTCATTTTGATATCTGGTATGATAATAATAAGTATTTTTGAAATACAGGTAGAAAACTAAAAATAATATCAACTTAACACACCTAAGTAAATAAAAAATTATTTTTTGTTATATAACAATGTCAGAGTAATAACATGTAAAGGTATGAAACTATCATGTTGTTTTTACAATAGAGAGTTTGCAAAAACTTAGTGGATCCAATCTATTTTCACCATTAAGAGCACATGGCGGGTATATATATCCAATGAAAACAACAACCTTTCACTTGAACTCACGCCCAAGATGAATTTTGTTCGCCTATTTCAAGAGACCTACTACGCTTAGAGGCTATTTCTTGAATAATGTGATTGTCACTAAGTTTTTCTTTTATATATATATATATATATATAACG
>Ga0209489_101133_pt1 | contig 54194 bp, 27 predicted proteins | sample SiratrowhiteBW_FD_187527 | JGI IMG/M metagenome (GOLD analysis project Ga0209489, IMG submission 187527) | Root nodule microbial communities of legume samples collected from California, USA - Siratro white BW (SPAdes) (version 2) | ecosystem: Host-associated > Plants > Roots > Nodule | place...
TATATATATATATATTAGTTATATATCAATATCATTATAACTTACTTATATGAAATGTAAGAAAGATAATAAAAAGGACTTTTTTTTTTATCAGAAAAAGGCTACTTTTTTTTATTAGAAAAAGGCTACTTTTCTTTATATAATAAAAGTGATTTTTTTCCTAAAAAGATTGTTTTCTTCTTCACTATAGACATACGTGCATATATATATATATATTTTAATATAATTGTACCTGTTTAAAATAAAGAGATATAATCTTATTTAACCATCAATTTTAATTTAAAATTGAAAATTTACTTTTATTTTCCTTAGTTAAAAATTGATAGAGATCAGGAAACAGTATAAAAGGATATTAAATAATTACCTTTTAATTAAATAGTTTAAAATAAGCAACAGGTATGTTTTCCATTAGTTGACAGCACACAAAATATTACCTTATACTAATGATTGAAAGTAATCAACTGTAGTTGTTATTTATTAAGTATCCTTAGCAAAGAAGATAATTTTGTTAGCCTATATAGTGCCAAATTCCACCTATTTGTTTCACATCCCTTCAATTTCACAATCTCTATATTAACTTTGCATTTCTCTAGTTTTTCAAATTTATTTTCGTATAGTAAAATTTTCTATACTATTTGTATTTCTACTTTTTTTAATACTTACGCTGCACAAAACAGTAGGAGAAAAACGCTAACTTTAATTATACATTTTATTACTTAACTATTTAAAAAAATTAATAGCATTATAATATTTTTTTCAAAACAACTTTTTTAATTTATTTGAGTTTTTTGAAACTTTTTATGACACGTCATTCTTCTCCTAAGAATTTTAACCAGTAAAATGTCTGACATTGTACAAAGTTTGATACTAGAATATTAGAAAAAAAAATGGCAACATTCATATGAATGATAATTAATAATAATGGTAATGATGATAAGTATAATAATAATTAAACATTAGACCTAAATATTGTTTTATTAACACTTCGACTTAATGAGTTAAATTATTTATAAAATATTCGAGTTTAATTTCTAAAATTTTATCAAGCTACATAAATAGATCTAAATTTTCAATTAAACTTGAGTATTTAAATAAATTAAGTTGAGTTTAAAATTTGGCTTTAAAACCTTATGAGTAACTCGTAACTCATATATATTATATATAAAGTTGAGAATTGAAAAGTACTATTATTTATATCTTATCAAGACGTTAGTATTTTAGCTTCAAAATTAAGCTCTATTAGTTAATATGAGTTGTATTTGCTGAAAACAATAATTTTTTTATGCATGAGTACCTTTTTTTGAGAAAAAAAAAACTTTATGTATATTTGTATTAGTAAAGTAGTATTAAAATGAATTTTAGATTCTATAATAATAAAGTATTAAAATATTTTTTTCATAAAATATATTAATTAAAGTATAAATAAGATAAATAAGAAAGTTTTAGAAAATTTAATATTTTCTCAGCCAAACGCTCAAATTTTAATTAAGTTCAATGAAATAAATGAATCACACTCAGACCATTAATATCTGACAATTAAACTGAAGTTTTAAGAGTTTAAACGGGCGAGTTTACATCACCAATTTTCACTTTTTCAGTAACAGCAAAAAAATTTATGTTTTTTTATCTTAAAATTAAAGTTTTTTTTTTTTTTTTTGTCTTATTTTCTCACAATCCTTACGAAAACCAGCAACCAATCAGTCTTCTCTCCCACGAGTTATTAATGTGAGCAAATCATAAGTCTACTTTGTCTCTGACTTTCTGGTACCAGTTGACATACTGCTAAGTTATGCTTTGTGAGAAACATAGGTCCAAGATAATAATACCAGAGATAAAAAAATGAAAATAATGTAATGTATAGAAAATAAAGAAAGAGAAAAAAAAAAACATATATATTTTCCTTGGCAGAGAAGCAACACCTCTTCAGTTATCCTTAATTTTATCTGAATTTAATTAAATTATTATAACTTTTTCATCAATAAGAGTTCAGCATATATAATAAAATTTACAACGGAATCAAACTGCCTTGTTAGAACGTCTTAAATAGCCCTGGTGAATTTTCAATTTGTAAAATTAGTTAATAAAACTTAGTTACACTGCTAAAAACATGTAAAGTTCGATTGAAGTTATAAACACAAACTATTTTCATTTTAAAGATTTTTTTTCTCTAAATTAAAAATAGCAATAAATGTATCACTTGTTAGAACAATTTTATTGACATTTCATTGAAAATTAAGAACATCATTTTAATATCATTTAAACAAAAACTATATTTGTTTTGGAAAAAGAAAATCCATTCCATGAAATCACAAATTATTATTTTTACATAGATTAAAAATAATAATAAATATGTTACTTTTTAAAATAATTTTACCTAATAACTTCTCTGGTTTGATGTGGCAACATTTCATTAAACATTTACTGCTTTTTCATTGGCCACGTGCCCATGCTGACGTGGGAAATAAAATTTTCCCAGTTCACCGGCTGGTCATATTCTTTAACGTCACAGTCCTCACGAAAAACGCCAAATAAGAAACGGGTTCCAATCAGCGACTCACATAGCAGCTGTGACAAAATAATCTACCCATCCAAGTCCATTTATCATCCCCCCCTTTTCTTTTTTTCTTTTCAGGCGAATAAAAAAGATATCGTAATTTTATGTTTTCCAACTACCGAAGCAAAATCCGTTGTTTCTCTTTTCTTCGTCGTTGCTATTTTCATTTGCTTCTCCCTCACTTGCGTGCTATTTCCCCGCTAAATATCCACCTCGATTTTCCCGGAAAATAGAAGAAAACGCGGAACGTAGGTTTGAACTCTCTCCTAAATTTCTCTTCCATGCTTTCTGCGACTCATTCATATACTTCTTTTGTTACCGTTGCTGCTGTGATTTCCGTTTCGGCACATTGCGTGTTTCTTTTACTCCAATGCATTATTTACTCGAGTTCTAGGGTTTTGTCCTGTTTTTTCACTCATCTTCTCCTATCTTAAACGCTACGACTAAATGTAGCATGTCATGAAAAATCATCGGTGAATTGCGCGTTTGCAATTTCCGAATGGACCGTTATTTATTTCTTTGTTTGGATTGAGAATCGGTGGTTGCTGCTGAATGCCTCTGTCCGCTAAAATGCATTTTGTCGATGAAAAGTCAAAAGAAAGGTTGCTCATAGAACAGTTTTATGCGTTAACCTTAGAAGAATTTTTTAACCTTGCGTTGCTGAAGTATGTAATTCATCTCCGCTGCATTGCTCGTGTCGCAAACTGCACTGCGCTTATATGTTGCTGTGAAACTTATGAGAGGAGGAGTGGGAATGTATTAAAATAAAAATATGGTTGCTGTCTTCAAACTACAGTATTCATCCTTTTTCACAAGTGAGACTTACTGACAACTTAGAGAAGTGAGTGTGCGTGTTTTTTAACCTATATACTGGACGTTGTAGTATATATACTTTGAAATCTCTATGCTGTCTGCTTTGTTTCTAATGACCATGTCATCTTGCGTCTTTGTTTTAGCATGGCAGCAATATGCAATTGGATGATATACAGATAATTGATGTAACCATCTTGGTTTTGGCGATAATTAAGAGTGTTAAGACTGAATTTTGTAACAATTTTTTTTTTTAAATGGAAAGATTTTGCTATTTTGTCTTTCTTCGACAATGTGGAACATTCTTGCAGGATGTTTATGTGTGCGATCTTTTATTTAGGTCCCCTTCCATCAACAAAAACCTTTAATATGAGGTTGTTGTGTAGCTAAAGGTAATTGATATAATGGTGGCCAGCTAATAGTTAGCAGATTGCACTCTCCTATAGTTAGTACATAGTTACACGCATTAAAGTTTTTGTGACAGTGGTTTTTACACTTCATAAAAAAATGGCATGCCAGCCGAGTTTTGTACATAGTTATTCATTTAGTTTGAGTTTGGGGCTTATTGATACCTTAATGTCTAGAAATTGAATGATGCTTCAGATTATGGTTTCTCCAGTACAAATGCACTTGCTAGAGCTCTGATTTTTTGATATTTTATATTTCTAAAATTATCATTATTAAATCTTCTGTCATAGTCTTATAGTGGATGTGCTTCTTACTAGTTGAATTACCTGTACTTGCTTTGAAAGAGAATTAGGAGTTTATTTTTTAATATATGTGTATAAATATTATTTCTTAAGTGATTTGATTGCTAATGCAGGATAATTGTCCTATCTCAATTTGGATTTCTTGTATGTATCAAAAGCAAATGTCATTGTTAACAGTTGGCAAACTATGTTAGTTCTACATGTTGCAAGTTGAATTTCAAGAATTGCTTTTGTACTAGAAAGGTTGTTTTCTTGCGTATACTGTATCTTACATTGTACTGGTTGCCATACAGAAAGGACAGAAGGAGGGAAAGTTATACAAAATTGGAGAGTTGTGGAGTGGAGACCTTCACATTGTCTTGTGTGGAATATGTTAAACATATAATTGACTTAGTCAAGGGAAGACTATTTGTTACAACGAATTCTAAGTTTTGGGGACATGGGTTTGATTGATATTCTATGTTCTTCCATATTTCTTTTTACACTGGTTGAGGCCACTAGCAGGACAGGGACATTGTGGCCTCTAAAATTAGGAACGGAATCTACTGGAACCATCAGCTGGACAGTATTCAGTTCAAGTATATTTATGTTTGTAGCTCTTGTTCTCTCCACATATCTGATATTTGAGCATTTAGCTGCCTATAATCAGCCTGAGGTATTTTCTTTATGTTCCTTTACTTTTGGATCTTACTTATCTTTCCTCCTGCACCAATAAACTTCGTGTTTACGAAATGCCCAGTTTCCCCTTTCTTACTGCTTCTTATAGTTGCACCTTTCAACTGACTTGACCATTTTCTCCTCGTCATTACAATTTCCTTACATTTCATATTATTTTCTATATATATATGTATATGTATATTCTTTCCTTGATTCAGGAGCAGAAGTTTTTGATTGGTCTCATCTTAATGGTTCCTGTTTATGCCTTAGAATCGGTAAGGGAGACTAAGTTAACGCTAAATACTGTGTGTTGTTCTGTTTATATAGCATCTATTACTTGGGTTTATTAATTCATACAAGAGAAGACCGCTGTTGGTTGCATTCTTTTTTGGTATGGAATCTAAATAATATTCCATATGCAACTCTTTAAATTTATCTAAACTTTTGTTGATACCACATTGAATGTATTGGAACTTACCTACTGGTGCATGTTGTTTGGTTAGATTTTCTGCTTCACTGCTGCTTACATAAAGTACTAATTATACATTTTTTAATAATTAAAGAATTTATGTGAGTGTCAAACACAGTCACACTAAAATACTGTTTTTGGCTGCTTCATATTTTATACTCATCTTTGCAATTTTTTTCCTTTTCTATTTTGAGAATGTTTAATCTAAATAGTGATTTGTATGATATCTAAAACAATAATTGACACTGAAAATAGAACTTCCTTCTTTTGGACAGATCATAGTCATGTTAACTGATAATATAATTTTAGAAAAGTTTTGGGTTTATTTTCCAGGAATGTATTAATCTGCCTGCTATGTGTGTATATCCAGTCATGGAATTTTTCTTTTTAGTTTCCTTTTAACATGATTTTAGTTGTCAGTTAGAAAGTTCTGATGTTTTTATGATGCAGTTTTTGTCACTATTGGATTCCAGTGCAGCATTTAACTGTGAAGTTATTCGGGACTGCTATGAGGCTTTTGCGTTATATTGCTTTGAAAGATATTTGATAGCTTGCTTAGGTATGCCAAACAGATTGTATAGCTGCTTGATTTTCATCAGCTGCACCTGTTGTTATGTATATATATTTTCCAGTAATGCATAAGTGTAAGGATTGAGATATTATGAAGATTTTCCTCCTTTTTTCTCTAATCTCTAAATCTTTGCGAGGCTTGAATGCTATACTCTATGATTAATAGATGTCATACGCCTTCACAACTTCTGAATTATGTTGGATTTGTAATACAAAAATTGTGTATGGTTGCTTGTAGGTGGTGAGGACAAAACAATTCATTTTATGGAAAGTACGAGCTTAACAGACTCCAACACTCCTCTTATAAAAGAAACATATGCATATGGAGTTGTAGAGCATCCATTTCCCTTAAATTGCTTCTTAAGAGACTGGTATCTTGGCCCTCACTTCTATCAATCTGTGAAAGTTGGCATCGTACAATATGTATGTTAGATTTTGATAAATTGTGCGGTTGTTCTACCACTCTTCTCTTTCTGTGAAATAAGAATCAATTTCTTTCTTCTTCTTGACTAAATCTTATATTCCAGATGATACTGAAAATGATCTGTTCATTGCTCGCAATGATTCTGCAGTCTTTTGGGGTTTATGGAGAGGGAAAATTTGAATGGAAATATGGGTAAGATTATACTGGCTTGTGTTATACCTATGATATAAATATCATAAATATATAATCTCAATTCTCAACTACAATACAAGTATTATTTTTTTATCATAGATAAAATTTCTTGCTTTATTATTTGTACCTTCCTTTTTCCTAGTTTTTGTTTTTGTGAATGGGGCATATTTTTATGACCCATGTTGAAGCCCAATTCTCCTATCTGCTTGCAGGTATCCCTATTTAGCATGCATTCTTAATTTTAGTCAGACATGGGCCCTGTATTGCCTTGTACAGTTCTATTCTGTAACGAAAGATAAATTGGAGCCAATAAAACCATTGGCAAAATTTTTAACTTTTAAGTCAATCGTCTTCTTGACGTGGTGGCAAGGTGTGGCTGTTGCATTTCTTTTTTCCATGGGAGCATTTAAAGGGTCTTTGGCTCAAGAGCTGAAAACACGTATACAAGACTATATCATCTGTATAGAGGTATGGTATTCTTGCATATCGCATTACTAAATCATCTCAATTTTACCACCAAAAAAATGTCTCAATTATAAGGAGTGCTGAAATGTACAATTATCGTACATATACTTTAGAACACGTAAACTATTATCACCATGTATTTATAAAAACCAAAAATTTAACTGGATCCTGTGATAAGGTTGGATACATGAAATTGGGGGTATTTTTCTGCCAATAAGGAAGTGTGGTGGACTATTGAATATCCGTATGCATGTAATGGTACAAAACTGTGATACCTGTGATATCAATGTCCTTGAATCTATGTACGATTAAGTTGTCAATTGTGTTCTGTTCACCTCATCTGATATCCTTACTTGTGCACACACCAGGCTTCGACTGTTGTGAGCTCTGGGGAGGTACTTACATAGAAGAAGACCTACTCCAATAGGACTTCAGTAGTCTGAAATACTCATTCTGGTATCTATATATGAAATTACATTTGTCCCTCCTATCATTTTTCGAATTTCACCTGATACTATACCCCTTCTTTTTAGAGACTCGCAGAAAAATTCTTTTGTTTTAACATTACACCCTTATACATTACGCTAATCTCCCTTAATTGTATGAAAAAAAATATTACGTGTACTCTTATGAGAATGATTATTTTAAACCTTATGAAAAACAAGCGTATTATGTGCAATCTGGAAAAACCTTAGAGTTAGCATTGTAATTTACTGTATAAAATATTAGGTTATGCTGTGTTTTTTAAACGACCGATGACCGCCCTCTTTTTTTCCCAGAACTGAGACAGACTCGCTTTTATTTTAAGCTTAAATCAGGTGTTATATGCTTAGCAAGTTGGGTGAGTTTTAGTCTTTGTTCAATATGTTGTTTGATGCCGCTGAATAACCTAAACTTTCCAGGAGTATCATCAACCTGGAAAATTTTTCAATCAATTCTGTAGTTCTTGGCTGGGATTTGTGTCATGTTTGATTCCCCATTTGTTAACAGATGGGTGTTGCTGCTGTTGTGCACCTTTACGTCTTTCCTGCAGTACCTTAAAAAAGAGGAGAGGTGTGTCCGTAATGTATCAGTGATGGCAGACTATGCATCACTAGGAACCCCTCCTGATCCTGCTGAGGTTCAAGATTCTGAACGCTCAACTAGAATGCATCTGGGTAGACATGATGACATGAAGAGGCGTATAAAATTTACCCATAATGTTCGTGATGTGGTTTTAGGAAGTGGTGAAATTGTGAGATATGAAACACTAGAACGTTTGAATTTCCCCAACATGTATCTCTGTCAGACTCATCTGCGTTGCTTCTTCTGTTTTATTTCAGATTGTCGATGACATGAAATTTACAGTTTCACATGTAGTAGAACCTGTAGAAAGGGGTATTGCAAAGTTAAGCAAAGCCTTCCATCAGATATCCGAAAATGTGAAACGCCATGAAGAGGAGCGGAGGAGAAGCCCAAAGGTCAAGGATGACAGTTGCCTTGTTCCCTTGCGTTCTTGGAGACCAGAATTTTCTGATGTTCACGAGAGACTAGTGGAAGGAAGTGTCAGTGATAGTGGTTTGCCCAGCAGAAAGAGGCAACATCTCCCATCGAAAGCGTCCACATCCTGGAAGAGAAGATAGTAGTTTTAACCATTGACATACAGTTGAACAAAGTATAGTTTTTGCACCTACAAGATAGAAAATTTCTGATAGATTTTGACGTCAAATTATTACCAAAAGGACATAATCTGGTGAGCTTTTCAAGTGTTGTATAAATATCTTGCGCCAGTTTTGCGTGTTTTTGCTTTAGCTAATTAATGAACGTGGGACTATCACGTGGAAGTGCTAGGATGACGACAAAAAAATCCACTTGTGGTTGGGTTGGGTAATTCGGAATGGATACAAGATAGGTCATAGATATCATAATATTTATATATAGATATTGTTTCCCGTTAATATTAAATATCTATTTATCTATATATAAAATTTATTTCAATATCATTTTCTAAAATTTTATGCTTTAATATTTAATTTCAATTTTAATAATGATTTTTATTTGAATATTTTTTTAAAATTAATTGATCAAGTAAAATTATTTACAAGGAAAAGATATTAGCAATTGATTACCAACTTAGGGTTTATATATATATATATATATATATATATATATATATATATATGTACGTATGTATATATGATTTAACTTTATAGAATTAAAGTTGTTTTTATATATTAATTTTATTTAAATTTAAATATTATATTTTTAGAACAATTTACTTTTTAGAATAACTAGTTTCGGTTTTACTTTCATTTTACTACGTAATTTATTTTGAATTATGTTTTAAGATAAAAAAAGTTTATTTGAATAATAATTTTATTTAAATTTAAAAAATAAAAATAAAAATATTCATAAATATCATAGTTTGAAGGTACATTTTTAGTAGATTTTCTATATAGATAGATAACATATAGTTAGCATCCACGTGGATGGCAACCTGATTACATCTCTCCTTGGGAGATGGCAAAAGAAACGAGAATAGTACTAAGAGGCCACGGACCATCTCAAGCAGATGATGAGGGGATGTAATATGGACATGCATAGTCGGCTATTTCTTCTTAAAACATCCCATGCTTATGCTTTCTTTCTGCACCTCCATAAATGTGTATTTTATCCTTTTAATTTAAGAATTTTTCAAATTTTATAATTTGGAAATTTATTAAATTGTATAATTTAAAAAAATAATTTTATCTTTTATATTATAAATCTAAAACTTATTAACTTTTAAATTAGATTATTAAAAATTATTTAAAAATAATAATTTTAAATTACACAGTCTTAAGAGCTAAAAATATTTTTAAATTATAAAGTTTCAAGATTTAAAATATTTTTTTTAAATTATACAATATAAAAGTGTCATGTCATCCTCTTCTCTCCGATTTATTTTAAATATGCACCCCATGATGAGATTGGCGGCACAAGGAGAATGAATGTTGAGAGCGTTGACGAGTGAAGGGAAAGAGGAAGGGAAACCAACTGTCGTACACTTTTACTTTACTGAACTGCTTCTTCATGCACTTCCAAGTATTTCTTCAGTTACTTTCAAATATTTTGAGTCCAAAATATTTTTAGAATATTATCACCGAAATATTTTTAAATTTTAAATCCTTCCACTCATCTCTATTAATTTCACTCTCTTGCAACGTTATCTCTAAGTAGTTCTAGCATTTCATTTTCTGCTTTTTTATCTAGTTTTATTTCTTCATTCATCAATATCAACACATTTAACAATCATTTAACATATACATGATGTATTGAAAAATTTATAAAATATTTAAAAAAATTTTATTCGATTTATAAAGAGTGAGTTATTTTTCTTATAAAATAAGCTATGGAACAGAATGTTTGACAACTGTTCAAAAGACAGTTCGAGAAGATTTTATTTCACAACTCATTCTGTATAAAAAATCAATTGAAAAATAAAATAATGTGAAATTATCCTCTAAATCCAGAACTGTCTACATTCTCCACAAAAATAAAATCATAATTTTATAAAAAGTACACTCGGAATATTTTCAAATTTTGGAGGGGACTGCGGAGTTCCAGGAAGAAGCAGTCCTCTCACTGCCCTCAAATGGATTATTGGTTGCTGCCCAGACCTTCCCATATCATATCGCTTCTACACACAAAGTTTGACTTCTCTCTCCTCCTCACTTTGGGTTTCTGAGTCCTCTAATTTCAAAATATTTTTGCTTTTTGGTATAAAGATTTCTACATTGCATGTCCAAAAAATATCGAATACAACAATTCAAAAACTTTCTTTAAACAAAATAAATCTTAATTATGTAATCTGAAAATTAACAATAATAATTTCTGGACTGTGAAGAAAAATATATATTTTTAACCTTTAAATTAGTCAATGTAAAAGAAAAAAAAAGTAAGAATTTTTAGAAGTGCAGGAAAGTAGAGAAAGAAATACTTACATCGTTTAAGATAAATTGGTTCCCAAGCCACCATAACTTCTTTTACATCATATTGTACTTTTATTTTTCATCCAGAATTAGTTCTTTAATTATTCTATATAATTATATTATATATATATATATATATATATATATATATATATATAATTGTTTTTACCTCATTTTTGTTTACATATATTCTGAAATCGATCTTTTTCAATTTTTAATTTAAGATCTTAAATTGAAGCTTCTTACATTCTTTTATCTATTCAAACTAATTTTTTATACTTTAATAATTTTAAGTGACTGTAATAAATACTGGTTCTGTAAAACACTTCTTATAATATATATATTTTTTTTAAATATCTTAGATGGTATTCAGAGTTAAGTTCTTTAATGTGTATTTGCATTTTTATATTTTGCCTACCATGTTTTCTGAAAATTCAATTTTTTTTTTATTCCTCTCACAAACTTCCAATACTTCTATCTTTCTCAAATTAAATAATAACAATTTTTTATCTGATAGCAATAAAATTATGAAAGGTTTGCAACTAATAAAGTTCTTGGATAGTCATAATATACCACAACGGTTTTCAACACCTGAAAATATCTTAAGTAACATTATTAATTTTGACTTTCTCTTTTACAAGCAAGTGGACCAACTTCTGGTCACATGGCTTTTAATCTCAATGTGCATGTTCATTCTTACTAAAATGGTAGGCTTGTCTTTCTCATCACATATATGTAAAAAAACTTTACACCTCTTATGCCTCCCAATCAAGAGCTATAAAATCAAGAAGTTGACCAAAATGCAATTGCACCATCAACACCTATATTCTTGATACAAAGAAGATTGTGGATACATTAGCTGTTATAAGAATTTTTATTTCAACCGATGAACACATTGAGGTTCTTTTAGATGGGTTATCAGACGAGTATGATGCCTTCATCACTGTTGTCTTAGCTCATGTAGATCTATACACAGTGGAGGAAATCGAAGCTTTGCTATTGTCTCAAAAAGAGCATCTCAAAAAGTTCAAGATTAACTAATGTTTAAGTGTAAATCTATCTTTTGCTTCTTTGTCTTCAACAAAAATTCAAGAAACCACTTTTCTGGTTCTTTCAATAAAAATAATAATCGATCTTGTTACAAAAACCAAACTCTAAACAGAAACCCCAAATCTTTTGGTTTCAAGAACTCTAATAGCTCTTCTTGGCAAGCACTTTCAATTTCAATCAGATTAAAAATTCAATATCAGATTTGTAACAAGTTTGGTCACACAGTGTTAAATTGCTGACATAGGTATGAATCTAGTAGTCAAACTTCTATTTCTACTATCATCTCAATGCCTATCTCTAGAAAATTCAGACACTACTTCTTTACTGGGACACTCTTTCCATTGTCACTGATCCCTTATTGTATCCAGACAGTGATGCTTCTCACCACATCATGAATGATCCACACAATTTCACCTCCAAGACAGTCTACATAGATAATGACACTATAAACTTGGGTATTGTTCAGGTATGCCTATCTTACATGTTGCTACATCATCTTTGTATTCTCTTCACATTAGCACATGCTTATCATTACCAAACCTCTTACATGTTCCTAATATTTCCAAAAATCTAATTAGTGTTTCAAAATTTGTTAAAGATAATCACGTTTATCTTGAATTTCATGTTAACTATTTTTATGTTAAAAAGAAAGACACAAATAAGATCATCCTTAAAGGGGTTTCTTAACGACAGCTTTTATGTTTTTCCTACATCACATCACTCTTATGATCTCAATGTTAACTTTGTTACTGTTGCCTTTGTAAACAATACTTTACCTCTATGACATTCACGTTTTGGTCATGTTTCATTTCATACTATCAAAAATCTTACTCAATTGTAATATACCTTTTCCTAAATCCTCTCTTAAACTGTTTTGTGATATTTGTGTTAAATCTATATTGCATCAATTACCTTTTCACTAATTATAATAGTTTATTCTCATCCTTTGAAACTTGTTTACACATATATATGGGGACCAACCTGTCTTTGTAGTACAAATGGTGAAAGATATTATTTAGCTTTTTTATATGCTTATTCAAGATATAGTTGGATTTATCTTATACATGCTAAATCTCATATTGTTTTTATTTTTGCTATGTTTAAAACTTTTTCTCAGGCTCAAACAAATTACAAATTAAAATCTATTCAAACTGACAATGCCAAAGAATTTTAAGTCTTGATAATTTTCTTAAAGAAATATGGGATTAGACATAGGCTGACATGTCCATATATACATGAACAAAATGGCTCAATTGAAAAAAAAAACACAAGCCTATAGTTGACACTAGTTAAAGTCTTCTTGCTCATGCTTCTCTTTTGCAAAATTTGTTGGGAGAAGCTTTTGTTGTTGCTATGCATATTATCAACACTCTTATTTCTCCTTTTCAAAAATATCTTATTCAAAACCAAAATATAATTTTTCAGAACTTTTGTTGTGCATGTTACCCTCTTATACGTTCGTACAATAAGTACAAGCTTAATTTTTATTCTGAAATATATCTATTTTTGAGATATAGTGATCAAAATAACATCAGTCTTTCTACTTTTGGTAAGCGGAACATGTTGAGACATGTTGTCTTTAGTGAACAACTTTTTCCTTTCACTAACCTACTGTACGTGCTCAACCTACTGAAACTCTGATTTTATAAATTCTGCTGCTACATCCAATCCTGTAAATTTTGTTGTGTGTGTTGCTTTATGCTTATTCAAATGAGAATACTCCTCAAATTATTCAAAATACTCATTCCACGGTTACTAAGGCCAAATAAGGTATTTCTAAACCAAATATTTATTCTATATTTGCATTTGAAATTGAGCTACAAATTTTAAAGAAGCCTTGTTTTAATCCTGCTAGGTATGATTTCATGATATCAAAGTACAATGCTCTTGTCCTTAACAACACATGGACTCTCACTGATCCTCCTCTTGGTGCTACTATTGTTGGATGTAAATGGGTTTTCCGCAACAAATATAATGTTGATGGGATTTTCCAACATCACAAAGTAAAACTTATAGCAAAAGGCTTTCATCAACAACCTGATTTAAATTCGATGAAACCTTCAGTTTAGTAATCAAACCTACAACAGTCATGGTTATACTTAGTCATGCAATAACATCAAGATGGTTTATACATCAAATAAACATCAATAATGCTTTATTGCACAGTAACTAAGAAGAAATTGTCTTCATGCGACAGTCCCCCCGATTTTGCATCCTTTAATTGAGCTCAAGTTTGTAAACTAAACAAAATTATTTATAGCCTTATGCAGACACGAAGATCACGGTTTCAAAAACTCAGTTATACTCTTAACAATGTTGGTTTTCAGCAACCAAAAGTGACCCCTCTCTTTTCAAAAAATTTCAAATGATATTACTATATTTACACTTATAAATATAGATGACATTATCATAATTGGATCTTCATCTACTATTATAACTTTTTTGATTTCTTTTCTAAATAATATTTTACTTTAAAGAATCTTGATTCATTACATTATTTTCTTAGCATAGAGGTTGCATGGATGTCTAATAATGGAATTCATTTATCGCAATCCAAATATATCAAAGAGCTTATTCAACATGCTAATATATGCACAAGCTAAACCACAACCTACTTCAATGATGTCTTCCCTTCACCTTACTCAAGATGGTTCAACAACCTTTGAGGATCACATTCTCTATAGAACAATAATAGGAACTCTTCAATTTAATATGTTACCATTACAAGACTAGAAATTGCACACTCAATTAATAAAGTTTGTCAGTATATGCATTAACCTCAAGAACATCACTAGAAGACTGTCAAACGACTTATTCGCTACTTGGTTGGTTTTGTTACTCACGACTTACAACTCACTCTTTCATCAAGTCATTCTATAAAAGATTTTAGTGATACTGACTGGGAATCAGATTTGGATGATGAAAAATCTACAATAGGTTATTGTGTTTATCTCAGCAACAATATTATTTTCTAAAATTCCCACAAGTAAAAGGTTGTTTCTCACATCAGTACTGAAACAAAATATCAAAGTTTGTTGCTGTGTTGTCTAAAATTATATGGATTTCGTCTTTTTTACACAGATTTCCAACTACTTACTCACACAATTTAGGTATTGTCTTGTTAGTTGCAAATCCTATCATAAATTCTTGCTCAAAATATTTTGAACTTAATTTACACTTTGTTAGTGATGGTGTTCAATAATATCAAACTAATCTTCTTCACTTGAAATATTTTAATTTGATGACATTCTTCCTGAACCTCTATCTATTACCTTTTTTTTTATTAAATTTAAACATAAACTTAAGATGAAATGTAATTTCACAGTAAGTTTAACCAGAAATGTTAATAAATAAATAGATATAAGAGTTTATATATTTTTATTATATATTTCTCTTATATATTATATATTGTATTAGAAATGCTGTCTTTGTAAAACGCTTTTCATAATATATATTTTTTTCTATTTACCAAATATTTTACAAATATCTATTATTTGGTTCGAACAAAAAGGGAGAAAGGAGAGCTAAAGGAACCTAATTAAAATTACGATTCTAACTTTATTATCTAGTTTCTATCTCATACGATCACATACATTAATGATAAATGTGTCTTTATAATTTTTTTTTTCTCTTCAATCTTCTTTCGAACCAAACTACTAGAATGAAAACTAATATTTTCTTACTCTTTTATTTTTGTTATTGTTCTTTCTTTCAATTGAAAAACCATAAATTTTCTACTGTTTTCTCAGTTTTATTTCTTTTCACCTTACTTTCTTTTTCCTCATTTATCTCTCTTATTTTTTTTAACCTAGTTCATTTTCTCCTATTCTTCTCTTTAACTAATATATTGATTAGAGTTGCTTTTTTATTCGATTAAAGTATAATATTTTTGGTATACGGTTAACATATAATTTAAAATAATATTTTAATAATTAAACTAATTTTAAGGCTTTAAAAAAAAACTTCAAAAATATTTATTTTTATACTTAATTTATGTGATTTTATCAATAGAACTGAATATTTCTTTATGTTTCCGTAGGAATAGAAGCAACTTTTGTGTGTTTTTACTTTGAGAAAACTTAGCTTTTCAACAGCACTTTCCATTAAAAAGATGCAATTCCGTTTCATTCCTAAATAAAACAAACATTTATCGTCAAAAGTTAGATCTGTAGCAGCTGAAAAGAAATCTATGACTAATTTTTTTTTTAATTATCTTAGAAATCATGTTAAAATATTTATGATTGAATTGGCTGTGTATTGTAATTTTTCTAATAGATATGTCTGTTACAGTGATAGTAACTTGATACTAATGATTTATGAAACTTTTATTTTAGCTTTTGATTTTATAAAACTCAGTTTAATTCATAGTTTTTTAGTTTACTTTTTTGTGGGAAAGATAATTTTGGTTGTCTTTTTCTATCAAAAGAAGGCTCGTCACGTCACAGTTATATCAGTCCCAGCAAAACTTCTACTGATTTGAACTCTCCATCTCGCTTACACTGTGCTTGATATTTCAAGTCTTCCGCTGATTTAATGCCTTTTTTTTATAACCATGCAAATTTCATCATTCAAAAGCTCCTATAAATACGTTTTTTTTTTAATTTTGGTGCAATTTTTGGTCAATTTTTTTTAATTTTTATTATGGATAAATCTTGATAATTTGACACAATTTTATTAAAAAGAAATCATATTATTATAACATGATTTTAATTAATTCAAAATAAAATCGTGTCATTATAAAACGATTTTAATTATTAATTAAAATTATACGATATAATACGATTTCAGTTCTTGTACTGATATGATATGATTTCAGTTAGATTTTTAAAATCGTAATAACACGATTTTATTAATTGTTCGTAATAAAATCAGGTCAATTTAGTACAATTTATCTGTAATAGTAATAAATTTTTTTTTTATCCATTTTGAGAATTTAAAAAAAAAAATTATACACAATGAAAAGAAAGCCTAACAATACAATACAGTAATACTCGAGATACATTGCCAATGTATTTACATACACAAATGAATATTTTTGTACAACGACAAATGCAAAGGTTTCAATAACTTTTTTGTTGTGCTACTTACATGTTTCATGATTTATATACAGTTGGAGTTAATTACAATTGAAATATTTGCAACATGGGAGACACTTGTATCACAATCACTTTTAAACTATATGATACTGAGGAAAATTCTGGAAAATAGGTGAATTCCTCTGCCTCTAGAATCTTTCAAAGTTCTGTTCAAACTTCCATCTTTTCTTGCAGAAGAGGTATCTTCTCGTCCAAGGAATCTGAGCTATCGTCACAGCTCGTCTCTTCTTCATTTCTTTTGACTTGTCCATACATTACTGTATAATACCCCATTCCAAGTATACTTGTTCCCATCACACTGCACATTTAAGAAAAAAGAATTATATAGGAGACATACAGACAAATTCAGTGTACCAAAATTTTCATACTTTATAAAAATATCCATCTGGGGTCAACAAATGAAGGATAATTTAATCCAAGTACCTTCCATAATGAAGACTGTATATATAAAAATATTCATCTGGGGTGAAGAGAATTCAAGTACCTTCCATAATGAAGGCTGTTAGAGAAGAAGCTAAGTCCAAAAGTAGTGGCGAAGGCAATACCAAAGGGCTTGAAAAGTGACACATAAAGTGGACCCTTCGAGCGAGTTAACCATACTTGAATATTTGGACGAATCACACCCCCAACTACTGCCTGTTACATATTTCTCATCAGCACATTTGTTATTTATTTATGTATATATATTAAAATGATATTCAACTATATGTGTTGATGATACTCACAGTTAGAACGATGAGAATAAGATCCTTGTTACGTTTTATCTTCCAAGTATTAATGTCCCTTTCTACAATACACGACACTATTGCACTGAGGATCGTTCCAATTAAGCCAGAATAAGAAACCACCTTCATTGGTTCTGGATATTGCTCTAGAGTTTCTTTCTAGCAGGGTGAAAAGTAAAGAATAAACTTGAATCAGCACAAGTATTCATTCATAGGTAAAACATGATTTTAAGAATAGAACATTAAAAGGGTATAAGAAAGAAAAGAAGTATACCTGGATGAAGTTGGAAATTGAAAGTGAGAAGGAAGCTGCAGCAAGCAAAGCTCCACCAAGAAGCCAAAACTCTGGTGTTGAGGAGAAGACAAGGAGTTTCTTAGTTTGTCTAAGGTGGTGAGAAGAAGGTCTTACAAGTGGTCCCTTGTAGAATTCAGCTACCAATGCTCCCATTATTGATACCAACACACCCATCACTTGGACTTGGATACCAGGACTTCTCAGATTCAACTCTCTCTCCCTGAAATAAACAGTATAATCTAAATACATTTACACCAAACTCTTCAAAAATAATTCACAAATTTAATTTCAATTTGTTTAGATTTACAATAATATCTTAAATTTAAGCACAATCTTAAAGATCAGATAACATTTTTTACATACACTCAGATTTTAATTTTTTAATATCAAACAGTGTTAATTATGTGTGCTAAAATATATGTGTTGTGTGTTAGTTATTATAATTTTAGTGCTCTTTAATTTTAAATTTACCATTTTGGTCTTTTTATTATTTGTCTATACTTTTAGTTTTCAGATTTTCAAAGCCTTACAATTTTAGTTCAATTCTCAACTTTGACATTTTTTTTTAATTTTAATTAATTAAATCAATCCTTGGTAGCATCTTAAATGAATATGATAAATTTAAGTGTTCAATTAAACTGAAATAAAAAAAAAACATTCTTGGAATTAAGAATTGTAACTAAAAAAAACTGAATTATGTTTTTAAAAAAATTGTGAACTAAAATTTAAAAAACAATAAAATGATGAAAAACAGGGATCAGAAATGAAAGAGAGAGAAAATTAAAATATGTTTATTTTCACCTTCCCCAGTAAAATATTTGGATACGTCACAATAGATGGCAGAAATGAAGAGATAATAGAAACAGAAAAATCACTGAGTTTTAACGATGAGAAACCTGAGAATGAGAGAGAGCAGAAAATTGAACGTTGGGATCAAGTGGCTCATGGCACACACAAGTATTGGCGAACTATAGCTTAGACCCAAGAAGAAAAAGGCCTGACTCATGGTTACCCTGCAAAATCCATTAATGTAATGAAAGGTTACAAATATGAATACTGCTATTGAGCTAAATAACAATCTTCAGCACTTGAGAATTAACAAGCAGCAAGCAAATAAAATATTTTCTATTTGAAGACCACAAAATTTGTTGCAACTGTTCAAAGGCCATAAGTAGGGTAACAAGAGAGAGAGTATGTATGTGTATATACCCTATTAAACCGAGGAACAAGAATCGCATGAACAAAGAGAAAGTAAAAGTTAGCCGATCCTTTCTGTGCAGAAGAGAGAATACTGAAGATCAGAACCAAAACAAAACCTCCATGCAAGAAACTTCACGAGGTAGCTAGCTACCAACACAAGGAGAAGGAAAAGAGGAAGAGAAGGACCTAAACCTGTCCTCTTGTTGTGACAAAAAGGAACAAGGGAACAGTATTATAGTGGCCAAAGCATTGGTATAAACTATGAACACAAACGGGCTCATTCCATTAGTTATTGCAGTCTTTGCAAAAATGGTGAGTCCTATGGTCCAACCTTCCATAATCACCATGATTATGAACGGCAGCACCTCAGACATCTTAGTCTTAGCCTCCATGAATTTTCCTTCTTGTGTTCTTAGTCAGAGAGTGATGATATGTTAACGGTGTATAAATAGAAATTAGAACTTTCTTCCTTATATATTATAGCTAGAGAGGGAGGAACTTTGAGACCTTGTCTCTGTCTGTGTGCGGTCCAAGTAGGAGCTTGAACAAGCACCAAAGAACCCACTTACCCTCTTTGTATATAGCTGGCATTGAGAAGCTTGTTTCTGCTCCTATTATAAGAAGCAAAGGTGGAGGAGGAAAAGAGATGGGACCTTGCAAGTTGCAACCCTTGAGAAAAAGGGGAAGCTACTTTGGAGGTGAAGTTGCAACTCGAGTGTCCCAAATTCTTAAACAAGGGACCAAAGATGACGTGTCTGAGTAAGTTTTTAATCATTTGAGTTATTTTCTGCTTGGTAGATCTTGTGCACTTGTTCTCTGTTAATTTGTCCTCTTTTCTTTTCGGTCTTAGTTTGGCATCATTAATGAAAACCAAGGGCAAAACAACAGTTGTTTATGTACTATTTTTTATCACTCTTTGGCTTATTGTACTTGATCTTATGGAGTTAATTAACCATGGTATAACATATAAATAATTGGGACCAATCAGGGGAAACTTTATAGTATGGTTGGGAATGCATTAGTGGCAGGCATCTATTGTGGCCCTACCATTAGAGGATTTTTAATGCTGACACACTCATTTGCGTGTGATATAGAAAGATTCAATTAGAATCTCAATAAAATATTATTCTGTGGAATATTTTGTGTGAATCTTTGCAGTGTTGTCAAGTTTGTGGGACCCTCTACCTAGTATGAGTGATGTGAAATGTTTACCCCAATAAACCTTTTTTTTTTTTTTTTCTAATTTTCAAACTACACCACCCATATATTTATTCACCTAATTGCACTCTTTTTACAAGGTGAGAATTATAGTCACTATAACAGAATTTGAACCTGTATTTTTTTTTTTCACTCCAGTAAGAAATTATTCGAAATTCGACTTTTCCAGAAACGATATCTAGATAAAAATAAATAAATGAATAATATATAAGTAAAAAAGTTCTATTAATGTATATTACTTCAAAATTTTAGATTAAATGTGATATTTTGATTTTTTTTATAATGTATTTATACTAAATCTTGCCATGATAAAAGTTTTGAGATAATAAAAACATAACTGTAAATTAAGATAAAACTAAGACAAGACGTAGGGAAAGTTTTCTAAGCTGGTGTAATTTTCGAACTATATTTTCAAAATGATAACCTTTTTTTTATTCTAATCATGGACAAATCGCACATAATAAAATTATAAGAAGGTAACGTGAGTTTAATATTAATGATAAAATCGTAAGTATTTTACACGAGTTTAGTATTATTGGACAACTGAAATCGTGTAGGTATGAAATAAGAAGCATAACTTTAATATATTAAATAAAAACACGTATACTAAGAATACGATTTCAGTGTGTTAAATTTATTATTAAAATCATGCTAATTTTCATTATACAAAAATTGTGTCATATCCACACAATTTTAATATTATCATAATAACATGATCATTAATCCTGAAATCGTAAAATCATGTTATTTTGTCACGATTTTAATTTTAAATAATTAAAATTATACAATTCACACATAATTTTTCTTTACACGATTTACTAAATAAAAAAAATTTCATTTACACTAGTTTTGCAAATTTTGCCGATGCAAGCGCGATGGACCTATGCGCATAATAAAAGTATTAAGGCATTATAATTTATAGTTAAAGACAGAATTCCATACACTGCATTTCTTTTTTAGATACTGAGTGTTTAAGTCACCTTATTCTCCATTTTTTTTTTATTATAAAAATGAGCTTAACTAGTCTGATACCACCATTTTGGCCAAATGATGTGAGCTGGGTCCCTGAAAGATGGTGGTGGTTGGTGGGTGGGCCCTCGGTGGAGGCCCACCGGCATCTGTGGTGGTTGCTCGCAAATTGCTGTGACATAAGCAGGAGTTGGCGTACATATTTATTTCTAGAACATGGACAAGTGAAAATTAATTCTGAAGATGAAAAAAAAGGATAAAACTTTAATTGATCTTGTTCCATCCAAGGGTGTAGATGCTTCTCTCATCCTTTCCAATTATAACTAGAGCTTTACCTTGTTCATCAGTATAATAAAATATTTTAGCAAATGTCACTATAAATTATTATGATAAAATATCTTGTTTTAATTGCGCAACAATATAAAAAATATTTACTTCAGTTATTTTATAATAATAATTTAAGATTTTTTTCATTTAAATTAAGAAGAATATTTTTATTTTTTATTTTTTAATATAATATTAAATAAGTTATCTATTATATTATTAATTTTTTAAAATATACATTTAAATATCATTTTATTTCTCTATTTTGTTATGACTATTTTTTTCATATTAATTATTTCAAGGGTATAATTAAATAAAAATTATTCAATCTTAAGTTTTAAAAAAATAACAAATAAATAAATAATTTTTATTAAAAAATTGACCATTAAAAAGAAACCAGTGAAGTATATAGGTAAGTAAGTTTTAAAAAGAAACCACTAAAAATCTCGTTGAATGAATTTTGAACTAGTTTGACTAATTGAACAATACTAATTGAAATAGAAAATAAATGTATTTCAATAAATGAAACAAGGAAATTAATGTGACTGTTAGACAAGTTTTCTTATATACTCATGTTAAATTTATGCATTGATCACTCCGCGATTCATCCCTAGTCCAAAAAAATTGTATCACCATGGAAGATATAAGATCAGTAATAAATTAATCAGTATCTATTATATAAGGCATATTCTAGTCGCATCCAAAGTTTAAAAAACCTAATAATTTAAATATAAAAAAGTAAATATTTAACATAAATATCAGATGACAACTTAATTTAAAACTAAATGCGTCCACTATGAAGTAAATTAATATGATTTATGACACTGGTCACCCACCACCAATATAAATAGATGTAGCAAAAGAAAAGATGTGTTGTACCTCATGTCTTGAACTTGATAATGATCATATATACTAGTAAGCATGGTGAAAGGCTAATATGAGTACCCGTCTTTTTAACAAAATTTTGCTTATAAAAGGATAATAAAAGTAAATCTACACTTTATCTTTGGAATATTAAATCTATTGTATTAACTGTTTTCTTTTAGCTTTTGATTTTATAAGAATATCATGCACTTAAAGCTATAATTTTTAGTTTGTCAAATTTGTGGAAAAGATGATTTTGGCTGTCTTTTTCAACCAAAAGAAGACTCGTTCTCATTTGAAGAGTTCATCACGCTTATACTGTGCATGTTTTGTCAAGTCTTTTTGGCTGTTTTGTTGAATTTCTTTTACATAACCACGATGGGAAATTTGAATGACTCGACAAGAAATATGTGGGTCACATATATCAATACAGTACCGATGGATATACATGTTATATATATATATATATATAGATAGATAGATTGATAGGAATTTTTTTGTACAACTTTGTAAAGGTCTCAAACTCCACCACCTTTTTTGTTTTTTGCATGCTACTTACATGTTTCATGTTATATATAGCTGGAAACTTCTAACACAATCGGTTTGAAGCGATATGTGGTATTGAGGAAGTTCTGGTAAATAGATGAATTCCTCTAACATATCTTTCTAACTTTTATTCACACGAAAGAGAGAAAAAGTATGATAATAATAACTGTATTTACACTTCCATCTGTTCTTGCAGAAGAGGTATCTTCTTGTCCAAAGAATCAGAGCTATCGTCACAGCTTGTCTCCTCTTCATTTGCTTTGATTTGTCCATATATCACTGTATAATATCCCATTCCAAGTATTGTTGCTCCTATCACACTGCAAAGTTTTTTTATTTCAAATAAAAACAAATTACGTATAAAGGAGAGATACAGACAAATCACATGAACCAAAAGTCTCGTGCATAATTAATTGCTTCAGAAGAAAAAGACGGTATATATAAAAATATTCATCTGGGGTGAAGAGAATTCAAGTACCTTCCATAATGAAGGCTGTTAGAGAAGAAGCTAAGTCCAAAAGTAGTGGCGAAGGCAATACCAAAGGGCTTGAAAAGTGACACATAAAGTGGACCCTTGGTCCGAGTTAACCATACTTGAATATTTGGACGAATCACACCCCCAACTACTGCCTGTTACATATTTCTCATCAGCACATTTGTTATTTATTTATGTATATATATCAAAATGATAGTCAACTATATGTGTTGATACTCACAGTTAGAACAATGAGAATAAGATCCTTGTTACGTTTTATCTTCCAAGTATTTATGTCCCTTTCTACAATACACGACACTATTGCACTGAGGATCGTTCCAATTAAGCCAGAATAAGAAACCACCTTCATTGGTTCTGGATATTGCTCTAGAGTTTCTTTCTAGCAGGGGGAAAGTAAATTAAGAACAACCTTGAATTACCACGAAGATTCATTCGAAAGAATAGAAAAAAAAAATATGAAAAGGGGTTTTAAAATTAAAAGAGAAGGTATATACTTGGATAAAGTTGGAAAGTGAAAGTGAGAAAAAAGCTGTAGCAAGCAAAGCGCCACCAAGAAGCCAAAACTCTGGTGTTGAGGAGAAGACAAGAAGTTGTTTGGTTTGTTTAAGGTTGTGAGAAGAGGGTATTATAAGTGGTCCCTTCAAGAACTCAGCTACCACTGCTCCCATTATTGATACCAAGATACCAATTACTTGGACTTGGATACCAGGGCTTCTCAAATTCAACTCTGTCTTCCTGAAATAAACTGAAACTATGAATCAAATTGGTTTATTATAAGTTTAGTTATACAGTTCACATCATATTTTTCATCTCTTCAACATATATGTGTATTTTTTTTAGTATCCATCATTCAAGTATGATCAAAAGCTATATTTTTATTAGATTTTAAAATTTTTTCATTATATTTATTATCAACTAAATTGAATTCATGATAAACATGACTTTTGGAATACTATAAAATTTAATAAATTTTTCGTACATAGTTTTTTTTTATTTGATTAGTATACATGGCTTTGGTTGAATATCCTTTCAGTAAAAACATATGAAAAAAATACTAAACTTATTTCATAAGTTGAATCATTTAAGTATAAATTAATTTTAATTTATGTTGTATAAATATTCATAGAAAAAATTGTTAAATATACTCATGGTAATGATAATTGGATATATAAACTGTTTTCTGTGTTTATAGTTCTCATTTTTCTTATGATCGAAAAAAACGAAAATTATTGTGCATGATTATTAACGAGTAAGTTAGAATAGAAGTTAACATCCAATTTTCATTTTACATTCGTGAAAATGATCTAAAGCTGTTTTGATACCGATTATCGTTGTACTTTTTAAAAAATATATATATGTAGATTTTTTTTTATACAATTTTGCAAGTTACTAATAAAGTTATATCGCATAAATCTTTTGATAACCCTCATACATGGCAAATGTGCATTATGATCGAAATGAAGAGGTGTATAAACAAACAAGTCACTGAAAGTTTTTGAGGAACCTGAGAACAAGAGAGAGAAGAAAGTTAAACGTTGGAATCAACTGGCCCATGGCACACACAAGAATTGGCGAACTATAACTTAGACCCAGGAATAAAAAGCTCTGAGCCATGGTTATCCTGCAAAATCCATCAATGTAAAATCATCAATACAATACTACTGTAACCAACTTCGGCACTTGATAAGTAACAAATAATAATTAACTATGAGGCCTACTCTTCGAAGGACATAAAAATTTAATTCAACTATTGATCAAGAACCCTCAAGAGAGAGAAATGCATGTATACCCTATAAAACCAAGGAACAAGAATCGCTTGAACAAAGAGAAAGTAAAAGTTGGCCGCTCCTTTCTGTGCAAAAAAGAGAACATAGAACATCAGAACCAAAACAAATCCTCCATGCAAACAACTTTGTGCATGTTGCTAGCAACTTGAGTCTTAAGGAAAAAGAAAAGGAGGAAAAAGAAAAAAGACCTGTCCTCTTTGTGTGATAAAAAGGAACAAGGGAACAGTATTATAGTGGCCAAAGCATTGGTATACACTATGAACACAAATGGGCTCATTCCATTAGTTATTGCAGTTTTTGCAAAAATGGTGAGTCCTATGGTCCAACCTTCCATAATCACCATGATTATGAATGGCACCACCTCAGACATCTTAGTCTTACCCTCCATTGAATTTTCTTCTTGTGTTATCACTTAGTGATATATTTCAATGGTGGTATATAGATAGCTCTTTCTTTGTTATGAATAACTAAAGAGTGCTATATATATGTACACCCCAAGTAGAAGCTTGCACAAGCACCAAGAACCTCTCTTACCCTCTTATATTGTTGCTGTTGAAAAGCTTGCTTTCTGCTCCTAATATATATAAGAAGCAAAGAGAGAGGAATAGAAGACATGGGGCCATGCAAGTATAACCCTTCACAAAATGGGGAAGCTACTTTGGAGGAGAAGTTGCAACTCGTGTGTCCCAAATTCTTAAGCAAAGGACCAAAGCTGACGTCTCAGGTAGTTTTAAATCATTGAATATATTTTATTTATTTCGGGAATATCTTGTGCTCATATTTCTGTTCATTTGTCCTCTCTTCTTTTTGGTCTTAAAAAACACTTGTATATGTACTAATGTTGATCGCTATTGGCTTGTTGCACTTATCTTATGTAGCTTTTAACCATGGTATAATACATGAATGATTCTGGACCAATAAGAGAAAGCTTTATAGTATGGTCGGGAATGTATTAGTGGTACACATCTTTTGTGGCCCTACCATTGAGAATATTTGATATGGCATGCATACAAGCCTGCACATTTTTATGTAATTATGAAAGATTAAATTAGTGTCTGAGGAAAATGTTATTGATTGGAATATTTTATGAATCTTTCAACACTTTTGTCAAAACTGAGATGAATCAAACTCTACAAGGTTGTCGTCAATACTCATGCGGTTGTTGGTGGGCCTTGTGGTCAAGCCTGACAGAGTCAATAGTGTTGGGGCAAAGCAGCAAACTGAGCCCATAACATTGTTACTGTTGCTCCTTCAGAATGTGAAAGGTTGCTGTGAGGAGAGGGCTGAATTTCTTCCCTGTTATTCTTTGATTTTAAATTCCTTTCTTATACTGGAGTCCCTCACAAAAACCTTTTATACAATAATATCCACAATGTGCTAGCACAAACTTTTTTTTTTAATTTTATTTTATGAAAGTGGTCAATGATAAAATAGGGTTGACAGAGGCAACATAGTGAAAATTTGAATAAATTAATAAGGATGTCTATTTGCATTGCTACTAACAAGAGTGGATAAGTGCTTATATCATTTCATTCTGTAAGGTGGACCAAAAAATAAAAAGAAAAAAGTTTGACATCTTTTTTAAATGACATTGTCATAAAATTAATATGGGTGCTTATTGATCAATTTAGATTTAGAAGAAAATAAAATCAAAGTCAATTAATTTTCATGAGTATATCAATTGTATTTAATATTATACAAATGTGATTTTTTTTAAAATATGATTTTATAAAAAAAGTTCGCATATATTTCTATTATTAAAAAATGTCATTAGAATATTTAATTGTAATAGACTTCTACAAACAAAATAATAGCAAAATTTATAAAAAAAAAAACGTAATTATAAGAAAAAATTCCCATAATAAGTAATAATAGGAAAAAACATATTCACAGTTTAATATTAGGTTGAAAATATTTGTAAATTCTAAATTCAAAGCTGAAATTAATTAACATTGAATTGGAACAAATTATATTTGATTAAACTAATTTAATTTAAATTATCAATTTGATTGAATGGATCCAAATCTGTTAACATCCTACTATATCATTCATATAATCACATTTTATGTTTGGTTAAATTAGTAGAGAAAACTTACGAGCTTAAGATAAACAGACCATTTATATAATTTTACTTAATTGGAATTAATATACTGGTGTATCAAATTGAAATTTAAAGGGATAAACAGACCATTTATATAATTTTACTTAATTGGAATTAATATACTGGTGTATCAAATTGAAATTTAAAGGGAAAAATGACTTTTCTTTGCTTCGTCATTCCAAGTTAGAACTCATCATCTTATACGACTTTTAAAAGTTTTAAATAAAAAAAAAAAATTGAGAAGCTTCTTTCGCTTGAAGTGGAAAACCTAAAAATAAAAATTGCCATTGGGCAGAATGATGTATAAGGTCGGTGTATTTATAAAATATAACACAATGGTTTAGTTTGTTATTCAATCAATTAATTATACTGAAGCAATATTGTAATAATATATACTTAGACTCAATATTTCTCCATTTAGATATACTATCAAAGAACTGATTTAAGGACACTTTAAAAAAGGAACAAGAAACAGGTATAATGTTAAAAAAAGATAAATAAAATAATTTTTATTATTCTTACAATTAAATGTGGATTAATTATTGACTAATTCAGTTCAACCAAAACGTTTAACTTTATAAGCACTCCTAACTTTCTGATCATTCACCAAAAAGCAAAAAGAAAATGACATATTATACCAACCTTCCCCAGATTCGATAATTGTAACAATCATTATCTATACACCTAAGCAAGCACTCTTTCTTCAATATATATTGACCAATGTCAACACAAACTGATATTTCAGAAAGAGTTTACTCTTTTAACACAACGAACTCCATTCATACAAAGTCAAAATGATAGGAACTACATTGAGAGCATGATGGAAATGGATCATCATTTTGCACTCTAAATGAAAGTCAATGTGTTTGAATATCAACAAAGTCAATAAGTGATCTTAGAAACCATATGACTATGGCCCCGCCTTGTTTTAAAGTTGGAAAATCAATTTCGCAAGTATTTATCACTTCCACGAGATGTCATAGCATTTTGTTGACTACCGTAGGATTTTCATTTCTAAATGGGCTTCTTATTTTCTTGAAATGCAACTTGACGATCATACTAGATGAACTTTTCTTTTCCAACAATGATATGTAGACATCAACAAATATAAATACCCATTCAACGTATCATTTTCATTTTTCTGTCACATCTTATCACCTCCCATATTATCAACCCCTCCCCTCTTCACAGTCTTTCTCTCTCATGGTGTAGAGTGTGGACAAACTTTTGGTATCCACAGAACAATTTTTTTTATTTACAAGAGTAAGGATATTACAACATTACTTGTCTTCAAGATTTGATGAACAAAACATGTTACAACTCACATGGTTGATGTCATCTTTAATTTCCATATATAGGTAAAACACTAGTCCTCATCCCCAAAAGAAAGGAGAGAAATAATATACTTCAGAGCCAGCGCAGATTCCTTTATTCTTCAGAGTAAAACAATTGAAACTGCCTATTTGATGGCAGAATTGGAGCATCCTTTTATAGTGAACTAATGCTCTTGTATGTCTTCATGGCTCTTTTACTCCAAAATGAACTCATCTCCCACTTTCTGGTAAGGTATCATTCTCGCTCCATCATCTTTAATGTCTTCGGCTTTCCCCCATAATACAGAATAAAACCCGACAACAATCACGATAGCACCAATCAGACTGCATTGAATGGTAACAATGAATTCATGTTGGATAAAATGAACTCAACAGTACAATCAAACACAAGCTACATAACCCACCTTCCAAGATAGAATGCGTCTCCGAGGAAGAGAGCACCTAAAACCACTGATATGACTATTCCTAAGGGCTTGAACATGGAAACAAAAACTGGTCCTGTCTGGTGCAAACACCAAGTAATAATACCAACTTGAAATGCAGAGCCCATGACTCCCTGTCAATGTTTACAGATGAAGTTCAGACTTTTAGGTAAAGATAATGCAGTAATTATTACTGGTAATTTAATTTATTTTGATTACCGAGTATAAAACTGCAAGCAACCTTAACTTAGGTTCCAAGCTCCAAGCGGTGATGTCTCTTTCCACAACTAAACAAGTCACACCAGATTGAATGGCCACAAAGAAACAATAAAAGAATACAACAATCAACTCTGCTGGATATTTCTTAAGAATAGAAGCCTGCAATATAGCAAATTACAATTAACCAATTATAGAGTATTTGCAATATGCTAGTAGAAATCACAGATTATGAGAGCTCTGTCAATAATACTACGGTGGTAACTTTACCTGTAAAATAATATATGCTGAAGCCATTACACAATCAGCAGCAAGAAATAATCCTGCGAGTATCCAATCAGAATCTTCCGTGAAAAGTGGCTTCGGAGATGGGTTTGTAGATGACACTCCCAGAAAAAGTGCAGGGCCCTTGTACAAAGTCACAATAAATGCACCAGCAATTGATACTATTGTTCCCAAGGACTTGGCTAGGCTGCTGAATTTTCTCCAATCTAATTGTTCCATTCTGGAACCAGAAATTGGGAAAAGTTTTAAATAAATCTATAGCGGTGAACCACCAATACAAAGAACAACGATGTCATCATTTGCTCTTTAATGAAATAAAGTGCATATTTAGCTAGTCTTTAATTTTAAAATAACTACAAGAGACTCTCCAATTCATCAACCCAACTAAACTCATCATTTTTGATTCAGATATACGTTTATATAAATACAGAATCATGAAATTATCGTGTTGGCACCTGTCCAAACTCCAAAATGAAATATTTTTCATTTTCGAGACAAAACATAATCGTCAATCTATAGCTCCAAGAATACCCAAGAGTTAGACAAAAACTAGAAGGCTCCACAGCCCAATTTTCCTCTTTATTCATCATTACTACTACTATGTTGGCCACAACCAGAGCGCTTGGAATTCAAAGATTATGATAAGAACCCCGGGAGAACCATGCCACAATGTATACTAGAATTCCAACTTTGAATCAAACTCCAGACGCTCTAACCAATCTAGAACTACTAAAACATCCTTACATAAATGTTTTGATGATAACAAATATTTAATGTGACTCATATATGTGTATATGTTCTTTATTATGAACCTTCTAATGTGTGTTTTATGTAAGCTATAACTTATCATGCATTTTAGAGGTTACCAACACTTGTTAGACGACCTTTGACATAAATGTATAGACCTTTGATATAATTGTATAAAGTGCTAAACATACTCTCCATAATTAGTCATAATCATAAATTCTTTCTAGAATTAAAACGAAAGTATACTTGGTAAGTTTATATCTTCAAGTTGCAAAAGCTGGCTAAACAAAATATTTCACAACATTCATATTGGAGCTATGGAAAAATAAATCATGAAGCGATTTATTTGATTCAGTCACATTATGCTTTTATTGCGTATATTCAAATTGTTTCTATGATATGCTTTGCAGTATCTGTGGAAATGCAATCTTCCAATTGCGTCTCTATACAAACGGTAATCAAGACAAGCAACAATGATTTCAAGCAATTGATAAAGATTATGATATCAACAATCACTTGAAGCAATGGTCAAATTCATGAAAACTATATAAGACTCAAGTCCCAAGAGAAGAACATACACAAATACTTATAAGAAATACTAACTTACGTATTATGTCTAATTGTTCTAAGTTTTGTGGGAGAGCTAAACATATTTGTATTCTTTACTCAGTGAAGTCACCTAGTGAGTCTAAACTCTTTTTCCTTTAGGAGTTTCTTTGTTACTATCTTTGGATGTTTTGATTTTAGGAGGAAATTGAAACTGGCTAATTAGGTGTGGTTTGCGTACTAGTTTGTAATCTATCATTGATTAGTGAAACTTCTCAAGAAGTTATCTTAACGGAGAACTACACACAACCTATGAGTCTGAGTGAACCAGTATATAATTGTTGTGTTGTTTTATTTGGTTGTTACACAATCGTTTGTGAGAAAGAGTCTAAGGTTCCATTCAATTCTTCTATTAGAGTCAGTTGTTCCTCGAGTTCCGTACCTTACAATTTGATCCTAACAGATTCCCAACACTTCCATCTAATATCCATTCTTTTTAATCAAACCTAATATCCACAGAGTTAATATTCTGATCCAAACTATATATAGTTATATGCAGTTCCCCTACTCTCAACAGTCATATGAAAAATATAATCTTCACATTGTATTGATATTAATATCGCAAGCAACATGTTTAGGAACCCATTGGCAAGTAAAAAACTTGGAAACCACATCTAGCTTGTGGAACAAAACATGACGTTCACAATGCCCCATAACGAAATAATTCATGCTAGAGTTAAGTACAGGAAGCAAGAGCACATAGCGAAGGAAGGGCAAGGACATAAGCAAGAAGAAGGAAATGGGAAGAACCTAAAGAGAACAGCAAGTATGAAAGTAAAACCAGGAACGAGGTTGAGAATGGATGTGCTGAGTGTGGCTGAGCCGTAGTATATCCCAGCGTACCCAAAAGCCTGCGCCAAATAACTAAAACAAACTAAAACAAAACGCATTTCAGGCACTAGAGTCAACAGTTTTTTTACTCCCTATATTTTTTGGATAAATTCGGTTTTGATCTCTATACTTTTAAATTAATTATCCAACTATGTGAATTTAGTCTCTTTTTTCACTTTGTATAGTAAAAAACTGTCCGTAAATTAATCAATTTAAAATAAAACCTGAAAAAACATTTTTTTTTTATGCAAAACACATATTTGTCAGCACAATATACATGAAGGTGAATTTTTGAACTTGCCCGAGAAGTCCAAGTAGGAAGAATCCACAAAGGGTAGAAAAGGTGATTGGAGGACGTTCAAATCTGCCAAGTATTATATAAGGCAATCATAAAATCATTAATGGCGAGGTCCACTTCTGAAAAATAGCAACTGATAATAATTTAGAGAGAGATAGGTAGTAACCTAACCTGTGTATAAGGAAGGAAGTGGGAAGAAGAAGGAGGGCAGCGATTGCATTGGAATAGAAGATGAAGATGAAATTGGTCATTCCTTGTGCCATGGCTTGTTTGCTCAATATGATTAACCCAACCTGAGCAAATTCAGCCATAATCATTCCAACAAACGGAAGACTCAACTTCCCCATTTTCACATAAATTCCACTTATTATCAGCACCAGTGTTCAAGGATAACGCGAAGACTGAAGAGTCAACTTCCACTCTCTGTTTCTTCCTCCTACTTATGAAGCACTTTGGATCCTGTCCGGTGTTTCTATCAAGGTTTTCTCTGCACCACAAACCAGAACCGTGGATTAGATCGTGGTGATGCTGCAGGATAATCAAGGGTGGAATCAGTTGCAGCAGAGGTTACCTGGGGACAGAAATGTAATTTAGATGCATTGTTTTCCAATAATTTAGTCTGTCTTTGAATTATTGTAAATGAAATATGTAGTAGGATATTAATTTCCTATTAACTTAAAAAAAATATTAAATGAAACAAATAAAAATTCAGTATTTTGAAAATATAAAACACATCGTAAAGATTATACTCAAAGTCACAACTGATTTTAAACTGAGTAGTATAAAATTTTCCTATCAGTATACACTGACAATATAAAATTTAAAACTCTTTATTATAAAGATAAAACAATATATATATATATATATATCTTAAAAATGTGTATTTCTATCAATCATTAAATAACATAGTAATTAAAAATGGAAATAAAAGTTATAAAAATATTTAAAATAACTTAACACACCAGAACTCACAAGATTATTTGAGTTTATCTCTTATGAGATACCACTACCTTTGTTCTCATCATTTGTAAGAAAAAAAAATAAGACTAATATCAGAAAGACCTAAAGCTGTATTAAATTTTATTAATATTTTAATATTATTTTTTAAATATATTTTTGTAAAATAAAAATACATATTATAATATATAACTAAAGGTTAGATGATAATCAAAGTTATAATATTTTATAAAATATATTATTAAATGTCATAAAAATGGTTTATGTACAAAAACTAAAAGTAGAAAAATTTAGAGCCCCAGGTTGGTGAATTTGGTGGGGTTCATGAACGATTGAAGAGACAGGCTTTTGGTGGTGGAGTTCATGAGCAATGGCACCCTTTACGATGTTCTTCATTCCTTTCCAAGGACTCCCAATTGGGGTAGGAGGATTCGCTTGGCTCTGCAAACTGCAAAAGCCATTGACACTCTTCAGCTTTGGGATTTTGCTGTTGGAGATTATAAGCGAAAGGAAGGCCATTGATGTGACTTATTCAGCGTCTTCTATAGTGGATTGGGCTATTCCTCTGATTAAGAAAGGGAAATTGTTGGCTGTTTATGACCCTAGAATTGCACCTCCTAAGGATCCGGTTGCAGGGAGAGGAGACCTTCCATGAAGGAGGTTGTTACTTGGCTTTGTGGGCTGTGTAAGCTGGGGCCTCTTCATTCCTGGAATGGCTTGCGGCAATCCGGTTTATATTTTAAAAAAAATAAACCGGATGGGGCTGCTATTTTGTTGACATTTGTAAAATAAAATACAACATGATGAAATGACACCTCATCCGGTGATGACCACCGGATAAAACTTTATTGACAAATTCTTCCTGCATCCTGATACACTCTTTCTGCACCCCAATATAAAATTTTAATTCTACAACTGTCACTATCCGGTTCATATAAACAAAAAAATGAAAACTGGATGGTATTTCATTCGGTTTATATTTCAAAAAAAATACAATCGGATGAGTATGTCATCCGGTTGTCATTTTAAAATAAAATGAAAATCGGATGACACCCCATCCGATTGTCATTTCAAAATAAAATGACAACCGGATGGCAACCCCATCCGGTTGTCATTTAAAAAAAAATGTCATTTTATTTAGAAATGACAACCGGAAGGCATACTCATCCGGTTGTCATTTTGATTTAGAAATGAGAACCGGATGGGGGTGCCATCCGGTTCTCATTTCTAAATCAAAATGACAATCGGATGGAACCCATCCGGTTCTAATACATCAAATCGAAAAATTCTTCTGTTCGTCGTCGACAACGTCCCAAACCCCAAATCAACTACTCTAATCAGCAATATCACTTACTAATTGCTAATAAACACCAAAAATTACTTACTTATTACTTGTTTGAAGGATTAATCAAAGATTTAGAATAATGGAAACAAACGGATGAAGTTAAAATGAAACCCGGATGAGGTGCCATCCGGTTCTCATTTTATTCTGAAATGACAACAGGATGACATACTCATTCGGTTGTCAATTTTTTTAAAAATGACACCCGGATGGGATGCCATCCGGTTCTCTCTTTTTTTGGCACTGTGAACCGGATAGGTGTGCTTTCTATATTGGGGTATTTATGGAATTAAAAATCTGTATTGGGGTGCAGGAAGCGTGTATTAGGGTGTAGGAAGAATTTGTCAACTTTATCTTATAGGGGGTGGCTTGATAGCAGTCCTATAATGAGTAGGTGGCCTGATAGGTCCAACAACCTTATTAGGTTAAGATAAATTTTTTCTTCACTCCAATACTCTCTCGTCCTGCACTTCCATAGTTTAGTGGAAAATACAAACACGTCCTTAAATGATAAATGATAAAAGACTAAAATATCTTCTACCCCCATTAACCTCCTTAACCACTCTTATCCGATTCATTCTCCCTTTATTTGCATATGATTCATTCGCATCGCAGATCTGGGAGGAGAAGCTACGTATTTGCTTCAATTTGAATTAAAGCTTTAAATAAGTGAAAAGTAAAAAAAATTATGTTTATTAGCAATTTGTGAGTGGTATTGATGATTAGGGTAGTTAATTTGATGATTGGGTTGTCATCGACGGTGAATCTGCATAGGAGAAAATGAACTTCATATGAACTGGATGCCCCGCATCCGGTTCGGATAGGGGGCCATCCGATTCACATTTGCAAATAAAAATGTGAATCGGATGGCCCCCATCAGGTTTATAATTTTTTTTTCCAAAATGTAGACCGGATGGGGTGCCATTCGATTCACATTTTTCAAAAAAATTGTAAATCAGATGGAGGGCATTCGGTTCAGTAATTTAAAAAAAAAAATAGAAGGTCATTTTGATCATTTTTACAGGGACAATTTTGATATTTTTAAAACTTATGGAGGTGCAGGACGAGAGTATTGGGGTGCAGAAAGAATATGTCCTAGGTCAAACCCTCGTATATTTTAAGAAGTAAAATTTAAGTCTAACTCAACCTTACAAAACTGGTTTATAAAATAAAGTTTACATCCACTTACAAACTATTAAAAAACTTAATTTTTAGTCTATTTAGTCTATGTGACGTTTACACACTATGAAGTGATATTGAAATCAAGTAAAAAGTTTAGTAATATAAAATAAATATATGAAGAGAAATATATGAGAATTAGTAAGAAGATTTATAATTATTATCGTTATTTAGTGATTTCACTATACACATTTTACTTAATAAAGATAATAATAAAAATATTTTCATATGTAGAATGTAAATCTAATTTTAAATTATAATTCATTTATTTGATAGTGAATTAATTTTAGGATATAACTCAAATATGATTTTGTGTTATTTATAAATCAATTGAGCTTAATCTCGGTAATTTGTTATTATTTTATACAAACTTATTTAATTTGAAAGTTGTTTAGAATTTTTTTTGTCGACACTTGAATATTTACACGATCACACACTCTTCTTTCTTATAAAGTTAAAATACTTTGGGTTATATCATGTCATTTGGTGCAATTATATCATGTCAAACACTTGTTATTTAAGAACAATACATATATGTTTCACATATAGATATATTTCAAGACTTTGGGTTAGAGAAAAGCAAACTGGAATAAAAGAAAATCGGAAGAAGAACAAGGTAAAGAACTAAGCAACCCAATAGTTTCATTCAAAGTTTATAGTATACTGCAAAGAAATGCAGGAGCAAATCTTCTCGCAGGCCAAGTTCAGTTCAACTACGGTATAGTTTCTTCTACCTCTGCTTTATTAAAGAAAGTAACAGGAAAAATAGTAAAATTACAGAAAGATAAAGCAATTCTTGTATACAAATGAGGAAGTGGCATTGTGTTTGTGGCTGAGTGTTTAACAAAGCCCACGTCAAAAACATTTCAAGTTGAACTAAGTTATATGCTATAAAATGAAGCTAAATTCCATGTTTCAAGACACGGAGCCGTCTAATAAGTACATAGCGAACTATTCTTTCGCCTTTTACTAAAGAATACCGTACCAGAAGAGCTTGCCACCAATTAATTGTAAAATTATTTCATTATTCCTTTGCAGATTTGTTAGTTTTATCATTATTTTGTACATTAATGTTTATATTGTGGAGGAGGACCTTTTAACCCATCAAGTGAAATATTTCACTTTCATTATTATTTTGTAATTTAACATGGGAGGAATAAGACAATTTCTGGTCCCTCATCTGGCCTTTTCAGCTGAGTTAAACTAGAAAAAGATTTATAATCCTGACACGAGAAAGATCAGTGTTGCAAACTACTTAGTGGAAGGGAGAAGAAAAGTTGTGCTATATCTATTATTTCTCTCTTGAATTCTCTCACCTTGAAATTTCCCTTTTCTCTATTTTTCTCTCATATCACCTTCATCAATTTACCGTGTGACATCACCTCTCCTTACAGGTCCTGTACTCACCAATAGGAATAGATACTCATATATACCTCATCACAAGAATAGTTGTCACTGTGGAATCCTAACTTACTATTGCTATTAAATTGTTTATACTTTCTCTGCAATTGTTCATTGAACAAATTGACAACATTGATAGTAGAACTTTGTTTTTGTTAAAGTTGCTTAATTAATATCCATCAAGATTCTATTCTATTTTATGCTCTATAATCAATATTTGTTACAAAATAAAACAACAATAATTTTACTTCCTCCATGGGAGTGCATGAGGAAATTATTGTGGGGTAGGAAGATCCAAATAAACATGTGAGGCAACGCAAATGGGCTTTAGCCCACGCCCACAACAATTGAAAGAGAGAGAACTGAAAAGTAGCTAGCTCCCAAATACAATCACTTTTCCCACGTCCATGTTTTCTTCTTGAGAGTGTTGAAAAGATCTAAAAGGTCCATGCCTTTTAGAATATATTTTATAAATTAAGTAATCCAAAAATATATGAATTTTAAATTTTACGTAATTTAGAATATATTTTTAAATTCCGTAATTCAAAAATTTATTTAAAATTGTAAAATAATATATTTTAGATTATACAATTTAAAAATAATATATTTTAAATTTATATTTTTTCTTCCACGTCTTCTTGTGTGCTCTTTAAATTTTATTTATTTTTTAAAAAGGAAAAAGAAGAAAAAAATACTCATTATTATAAATTATTATTATTATCATACTCAAAATGTATTTTAGATTAATTTAGAAGATATTTTTTATTTTTGCAATGCAAAAATATATTCAAAATTGTATAATAATGTATTTTTTTTAAGAATGCAAAATTTTTCCAGACTATACATTTTTTTTTCTTCTACATCTTCTATTGTGCTCTATAAATTTTATTTTTTTTAAAGAAAAAAGAAGAAAAAAATACTCATTATTATAATAAAAAAGGGGCAAAACGTTGCCTTTACATATTTAATTTGTATTTTTAAGTATAATATTGATTGAAAATTAAGTAAAATAACGGGCTAAGCCCATTATTAATTAATAATATATAGAAGAGTCTCTACAACTGTCCAGGGCCAGTTTTTATTCTATTCTATTAAAGAATAAAGAAGACAGTTCTCTATATACTCTTTTGGCTTTGGGAAAAGTTTGTACACACTCTTCTTTCTTATTCTTTGCAAAGACCGACCACTATTCAAGAAAGGACTGAACCAATGATGAATTAAAGTTCTTCTTTTATTCCAGGTTCTCATTCTTCTTATCTCAATATAATTTGATGTATTCATATGTTGTAATCAAACTAAACTGAAAACCTAATTAGATTATTTCTTTCAATTCTGTTATCCAATCTCACCCTTGTTTCGTAGTCTCCTCAACACCATATGTAGGTTTTCATTTATCCTCGTTCAACCATAAAAGTCACTTGTTATGTTAACTACAAAATTATATCCTTTAATATTAATACAAAATATCACATGGAAACAATTAAGCAAAACAAGATAACAACCACATCACATAACTAATAGAAAAAATCAAATGTCTAGCACTCAATTGAAAAATATGAAATTTTTTAATACTCAGTAAACCAATAAAATTTTATAGAAACTCAATTGAAAATAACTAAATTTGTCAAGGACTTAGAACTTAATTATACCTTAAAAAATTATATTTTTGTTCTAACTAAATTCAACTCAAACCTATGATGAATCAAATTCTTAAGAAGTGGGCTTTAAACCTAACTCAACCTTACAAAAGGTTTGCACCTACTTATAAGGTTTGCACCCACTTATAAACTATTGAAAGGTTTTACCTCTGTCTACGTGGGATTTCCAACACATTTCCCTCACATAGAGACTCCTCAACTCAACTCGTGAACTCAACTCGTGGAGACTCCTCAACTCAACTCGTGTGTGAGACTATATATTTAAGGATGGTCTGATAGCAGGTGGCCCAATAAGCCCATAAAATCAGTGGCCTGATAAGCCCATAAAATCTTGCTAGGATAAGCTTTAATATTATTTTAAGAAGTGAACTTTAAGCTTAATTCAACCTTGTAAAACCAACTAACGTGAGGACCTTATCTCCATCGACGTGGGATCTCCAACATATCCCCCTCATGCCGAGACTCCCCAACTCGTGTGTGGGGCTATATATTTAAGAGTGATCCAATAACGGCCCTATAGCGGGTGACTCGATAACAACCCGATAACGGATAACCCGATAGTAGATGGTCCGATAGGCCCAACAATCTTACTAGATTAGACCTTGAACCATCTTACGAAGTAGAATTTAAGTCTAACTCAAGCTTACAAAACTGACTTATAAAGTAAAAGTTTATATTCACTTAGAAAACTATTAAAAAACCTTATCTCTAATTAATGTGAGATTTTCAACACAAATTAATTCTAATTTCACCTCATTTTAACACTTATAGGTTTACACAATATGAAGAGATATTGATTTAAACAGATATTGAATAAGTAAGAAGTTTAGTAATATATGAGAAATATATGAAATATTTATCACATAGAGAAATATATGAGAATTAATAAGAAGATTTATAATTATTATCATTATTTAGTAGCTCCGCTATACACATTTTACTTAATAATGATAATATTATAATTCTTTTCATCTGTAAAATGTAAATCTAATGTTAAATTAAAATTCATTTATTTGATAGTGAATTAATTTTAGGATATAACTCAAATATGTTTTTGTGTTATTTATAAATCAATTGAGCTTAATCTCGGTAATTTGTTATTATTTTATACATACTTATTTAATTTGAAAGTTATTTAGAGAAATTTTTTGTCGACATTTGAATATTTACACAATCACACACTCTTCTTTCTTATAAAATTAAAATACTTTGGGTTATATAATGTCATTTGGTGCAATTATATCATGTCAAACACTTGTTATTTAAAAACTACACAGGTATTTTTCACATACAGATATATTTCAAGACTTTGGGTTAGAGAAAAGCAAACTGGAATAAAAGAAAAATCAGAAGAAGAACAAGGTAAAGAACTAAGCAACCCAATAGTTTCATTCAAAGTTTACAGTATACTGCAAAGAAATGCAGGAGCAAATCTTCTCGCAGGCCAAGTTCAGTTCAACTACGGTATAGTTTCTTCTACCTCTGCTTTATTAAAGAAAGTAACAGGAAAAATAGTAAAATTACAGAAATATAAAGCAATTCTTGTATACAAATGAGGAGGTGGAAGCGTTGTGTTTGTGGCTGAGGTTTCCTAACAAAGCCCACATCAAAAACATTTCAAGTTGAACTATGTTCTATGCTATAAAATGGAGCTAAATATTATGTTTGAAGGCATGGAGTCGTGTGATAAGTACATAGCGAACTATTCTTTCGCCTTTTACTAAAGAATACCGTGAGCTTGTCACATGGAGCGGCATACACCAATTTTTGGAGAGGGTCTTCATCTAACGACCTTGTCACCAATCAAGTGTTAAAATCTTCAATTTCATTATTCCTTTGTAGATTTGTTAGTTTCATTATTGTTTTGTACATTAATACTTATCTTGAGGAGGAGGACCTTTTAACCCATCAAGTGAAATATTTCACTTTCATTGTCCCTCATCTGAACTTTTCAGCTGGAGTTAAACTAGAAAAGGATTTATAATCCTGACATGAGAAAGATCAGTGTTGCAACACAACTTAGTAGAAGGGGGAAGAAAAGTTATGGTATATCTATTATTTCTCTCACCTTGAAATTTCCCTATTTCTCTCTCATATCACCTTCATCAATTTACAGTGTGACTTCACCTCCTTTCATGTCCTGTACCCACAAATAAGAGTAGATACTAATATATACCTCATTACAAGAATAGTTGTCACTAGCTATGGAATCCTAACTTACTATTGCTAACATTGATAGTAGAACTTTGTTTATGTTAAAGTTGCTTAATTAATATCCATCTAAGAAGTCTCTATAATCGATATTCGTTACAAAATAAAACAATAATAATTTTACTTCCTCCATGGGAGTGCATGAGGAAATTATTGTGGGGGTAGGAAGATCCAAATAAATATGTTAGGCTTTAGCCCACGCCCACAACAATTAAAAAAAGAAAGAGAACTGAAAAGTAGCTAGCTCCCAAATACAATTACTTTTTCCACCTCCATGTTTTCTTCCTGAGAGTGTTGAAAAGATCTAAAAGGTCCAATGCCTTTTAGAATATATTTTATGAATTAAGTAAATCCAAAAATATATGAATTTCTAAATTTTACGTAATTTAGAATATATTTTTAAATTCTGTAATTCAAAAATATATTTAAAATTGTAAAATAATATATTTTAGATTATACAATTTAAAAATAATATATTTTAAATTTATATTTTTTTCTTCCACGTCTTCTTTTGTGCTCTTTAAATTTTATTTTTTTTAAAAAAAGAAAAAAGAAGAACAAAAATACTCATTATTATAAATTATTATTATCATACTCTAAAAATGTATTCTAGATTAATTTAGAATATATTTTTAAATTTTGCAATGCAAAAATATATTCAAGATTGTATAATAATGTATTTTTTTAGAATGCAAAATGTATTCCAGACTATACATTTTTTTTCTTCTACATCTTCTATTGTGCTCTATAAATTTTATTTTTTTAAAAAGGAAAAAGAAGAAAAAAAATACTCATTATTATAATAAATAAGGGGCAAAACGTTGCCTTTACATATTTAATTTGTATTTTTAAGTATAATATCAATTGAAAATTAAGTAAAATAACATAATACTGCAAACAAAATTAATATGGAAATGTGAATAACCCATTAACATGTAAGAAGAGATGTAATAGTACCTGTATTTTGTGGTATTTTTCTAACTATATTTAATATTTGTTATGTATGAGCCATACTTTTTTATGTAATGTATGTATGATACTTAACTAATTCAAAAATAGCAAATGCACTGACAATTAAAACGGATCATACTGATATTCAAGAAATGAACGTCTGATGCAAAAAACTGTGACAGGTGCAGTGCAGCATATCAAGGGGTCAATGCTTTGAACATAAAACAGACCCATGTTATCTTACCAAATTTTTCAAATGAAGTGACTCAAAATTTTTTTATTTGTTTAGTCTGTTGTCGAAATTTACATCATAAGACATTTATCTTGAAGATCTAGAAATGCTCATAAATTCATAATTTGCCTAAAAACTAGTCAAAGTCTTTGATTCCATCATTATCAATGGGAGGATCTATTCTTCCACTCCCTTGTTCTGCAAAAGAGGGGCAACGGGTGAGTATGATTCCGAAAGAACTTCACTCTCTTCCTTCGTCCTCTCTTGGCTTTTCCCCCAAAGAACAGCATAAAAACCAAACACCACTATGACTGCTCCAAGAACACTGTACACAAAAAACAAAGCCAAGACATTTCATAATTTTCTTCCTTAGACTGCGATCACTCACACGCAAACAAAAAGCTTCCCTCAAATTTTCTCTTATGACTAAGACATGAAAACAAAGTTATACCTTCCAAGATAGAGAGAGTCACCAAGAAACGAAATGCCCATTATGGCCGCAAAGACTATTCCAATTGGCTTAAACATTGCAACATAGAGAGGGCCCTTCTTTCCCATCACCCATATATGAACAACACTTCGAAAGGATACGCTAAAAATTGCCTATACATTCAGAAACACATCAAGTTAACTAAGAATCAGAACAACAACACTTATATAAGAACACTTATATATACAGGAAACAGTATCAGTGTCTCTATTCTTACTTGACAGACAATAGCTATCAACTGCACATCAAATCCCAGTCTCAAAGCTTTTGGATCCTCTACTGAAATCAGTGAAGCTGGAACAGATAGCAGAGCGACTAATATACCGCGTACGAGTACCACCACAAGCTCTGCAGGGTAATTTCTGATTATCCATGTCTACAAATTGAAAACAAACTAAGTAAAACCATTTTTTTTGAGCATTTGTTATACTTATTTGCATATAAGCCAAAAGGGTGTTCGATATTTTCATTAATTACCTGAACTATAAACAACAATGAGAGAACAAGACTATGACCCGCAAGCAACACTGCTCCAACTACCCAATCAAATTGCTTAGATGAAACAAGGTTTTTGGGAGACAATTTATCAGACGGATCATTATGTATGATTGCCTGGCCTTTGTACAGAGTAATTATCAAGGCTCCAGTGATTGATACAAATGTTCCAATGGATTTGGCCCGTGTGCTATTAGTCTTCCAATCCAATTTTTCCATCCTGTACCAACAATTACCTAAAGTTATTAATTTCAAAATTTGATTGCACTCATCACTATTCATTGCTGAGATCTCAAGTTTCTTAGGTCATCACGCTCTTGAGTAAAATTTGTGATGAGAAATCTGCTTAAGTTTCAGTGCCTTCAAGAGAAAACAAATGTTACAAAATGAGAGCAAAGATAGCAACCTGAAGAGGATGGCAAGTATGAAGGTAAAAGCAGGGATTAAGTCAGACATTGCAGTTGCTAAAGTAGGAGAGCTGAAACCTATTCCAAAAAACCTGAGCATCTGAACACTGCAACTGCAAGACACACAACACAAGTTCGAAGAAAAAAAGGTTAAAAGAAGTCCAAATGAGACTAGAAAACAAATAGCCATAAACCTACTCCCTCATCAAGACATTCATTCAGTTAAACTAAAATTGAGATTGTTCACACTATAGCTGAAATGAACAATTACCTTAACACGCCATTAACAAAAATTTGGCCCGCTATGCAATAAGTGAGTGCAGGAAGAGCTCTTTTCCTGCCAAGTCATTAAAAAGGGAGAGAGTACAATGTATTTACTTGTCTAGAATTCATTAATATAAGGGTAAAGGGAAAAGAAAATAACAATTTGATGGAGTTACCTGTGAAAGAATAGGGTTAAGGGAAGAAGTAAGAAAGATGCAAAGGCATTGGAGTACATGACAAACACAAAATCATTCATGCCCTTGGTCATGGCCGCTTTGCTTATAGTGTAGACAATCACATCCAAGAACTCTATGGTTAACAGGACAGCAACCACGCACAGTTCCCTCATGGTGGTTTTCTGAAGGAATTTCTGGTGAATACAAATTGCTAAGCATTTTGGAGTGTGAGTTTATTATAAAGATGAGAAGTGTTTGTGATTAAATCTGTTGAAGTGGAAATGAGTGAAAATGACTGAAACTAGTGGGGCACAGAGAACCCATAATGTCTTGAAAACTAATAAAAGGGTTCATTAGGTGGATCATGCATGAGATAACGTGTAAGAGCAACAGCCACACTTGTACAAAAGGATAATGTTGCGTTGTGTTGGAGGCATCTTTTCGTTTCCACTGCAGAACTGCGGTTAAATTTATTACAACAGGTCAATGAATCCCTATGCTATGACAAAGGAAAGTGCGTATGGTGAGGAATGTCCATAAAAACCTGCGTCTTTTTGTCTAAATGAGGATGTTGATTTCTCTATCGTAATAAATACAATAATGTCGATACAAAAAAGGAAGGTCGATTAAGAGTACAGAGTAACTTTTAGAAGTTGTTTTTTTTTCTAATTTTAAAACAATATAATTACTGTTTTAAAACGCAATTTTAAAAAATTAAACAAAGTCTATTTTAAAGTGAGCTGGTGTTCTCAGGACACCGCTTCAACCTCATTTTAAAATAATTAAAAAAGTATAATTATATTTTTAAATACGAAAAAAATTGAGAAATTTTGAAATTGATTTTAAATTAAAATAATTGCAAGTACTTTTACATTGAATAAAAAATATGTATCGAATTTTACTATATATTTGCTTCAAGAATAAAAGCATACGAAAAATAAAGTATTTTAATTCAAACTCAGTGTTCATACTTGGTGTGGAAACATGAAACTACATTTCCATTTGTTTGGGCATGTTACCTCTGAATGTTTTTTTATTCGTGCTCAGAACGGTTTAGTGTCTCTCTTGCTCACACTTGAAGGCGCTATTTTGTAAAATAAATATACCAAAGGATGACTGATTTTGTGTACGCTACCTTGTCATTTTAATTATTTTGTTAATTTATAATTTTATTTTATCTCCTTGTCGTTATAATTGAGGTCTTCATCCTGTTATTATTCTAATTGACATTTGTTAGCTTAATTTAGTATAATCCCTATTATTTATTTTATGTTTATGTTTGTCTTGATTGGTATATGTTATCTTGTAGGTGTAGGTGTGTAACTTTTACAGCTGTAGTAGTTTTCCTTTTGTTTATAGTTATTTGTTTTTCAAGTGGTACACTACATATAAGTTTTTATGTTGATCATTTCGAGTTTTTTTTTTTTTTTTTCTTTTTTTTTTTTAATTTTTTTTGTTTTCTTTATTAAGTTTGTTATGATATAACAGCTTTCAACGAAAGAGTTTTGCATGCTATTCGTCTTCTTTGTTCTCATTGTTTATATTTTAAGCCTAATGAAGAATCTCATCAAATATTTAATGAACATAATTATTTATATATATATATATCTCAGGGAGATATCAAGTCCTTATAATTTTGTTGTCTATTTTTTTTAATTTTACTAACTATCTTTTATGGATATATTAACTACTTTTAGTCCACCACATCAAATAGAATTAATGTGATTTATAGTCATTGAAAACTCAAGATGTATTATGCATAATAATATAGTTATTTTTTAGCTCATTCATTCTATTTTCATTTAATGGATAAGACATATAAAATATAAAAATATTTGAAATCAAGATTTGGAGATATTTGTTAAATGTCTTTCCCGTTCAAAGTTTCTTCTAACAAATAAAGGTGTCTAACAAATAAAGGTGACGTTATGATGATTAATTTCTTTATTAAATTGTGATTTTTGAGATTTAATGTTAGGTGCGCTAGCACCACAAAGTGTTTTCTAAATAAATATTATTATATGAATTATCTCTAAATAAATATTATTATATGAATTATCTTTTAATTGATGTAATATATTTTTATCTATTTACAAAATTGATACTATATTTTTGTTTATCGTAGTTTTATTTTAACTCAGGTCGTATCTTATCTTTAAATCCAATTTTTTCATTAGTGTTAGAAATGATATGATATGCTATAGTTAGGGTTAGTTCGCCAAACCTTATTCTTATGTATATAATTACTCAACTTCTTTCCAACTTAATGCTAAAGTCAAACCTACAAGTATATTCAAATTCTAATTCTTTAGTAGAATGAGCCTAAATTTTTCTAGTAAGAGTCAATTCCTTAAACATTTAATAAGCAAACTTGCTTTCATAATAATGGTTTAATACAACTAATGAGTCAAAGTTCCATTCCTAGATACAAGTTTCTTTAGGTATTTTGATTTGATTCTAAATTATAAAAGTTATTTTTCAATAATAAATCAAATATCAAAGTTATGGATGATCAAACTCCAATAAGCATTAAGCATATAAACAAGGTACTAACATTGAATAAGACATATAAATATAAACTTGCACCTTCAAATTATGTTTTCGACGACCTTACAACACCACTACTGAACTATGTCTTCCTTTCATCATGACCACCAAATCACAGTCAAAATAAGGTCAAAGTAAGGTTATTTATGTCATTTAAGAATATTGGCGTGTCTTTCCTCACAAATCTCTTCACCCTTGCGAGGAACCCTACACATCCTCTCCCGCATTTCTTCACCTTCTTTTCTTTGCAAATGACTAGAACTAAACACATTCTCATTCTGCAAATCAGTCATCGTGAACAGGGAATCACTTGAAATAAACACAATGTAAGAGATTTCATCCATGTTCACGTAAGAGAAAAGAAAAATCACAACATCATAAAAAACCAAGGCTACCTAGGATGCGATAATTTTAATTACCGAAATAAAATTAATTTTCATTCAAAAAATTCTTATTTGTTTTTCCAATTTAGTGATCATCAAATTGGAAAAAAATCACTGGTCAAGGATAATCATTAATTCAAACAATACCAATTTAGCTAAGAAAATTTCACAATAAAGAAAATGAAGAGTGTATACCAACTGCTCCCAAAGTCAGAAAAACACATACAAATAATTATATCTCTATTTTTAAATAGGATAGTAAAATAAGTGACTATGGTAGTCGTATAGACTCTTCTAATTCTTATTATTTAGTAACGAGTCCAATCCACCTATTATCAGCTAACCTAATCAAATCTATATTCACACAATATAAATAATATTATTTTATGTAACCCAATAAATAATAACAAAATGGTTACATAATATTTTGGGGAGGAAAAGAATCCTTTGACAACCACATTTTTATTACACCCAATTGTCAATTGTGACATGACATCACTTAAATACGTGAAAAAGGTGCAATTATGGTATTTTGGTCTTAAGTGCTCATGGAAATAAAACATTTGAATTGAAAAAAATTTGCTTGGACCAGGTTTTATGAAAGGCGAAGTGTGGGAGCAACTTAGTGCAAGGACTGAACGACAAAGGGAAGTTTGAGAGAAACGAAAATTGGGGAAGTCCCGAGCAAAATCATTAAACAAGAAAGGGGCCAAAAATGGAAATCGTTTCTCTGAGAGAAGAAAGATTTCATGGTTTAGGTCAAATGAAAGTCTAAGTGTGGGAGCGACTTAACACGAGGAGTGAGTGACAAAGTGTTAACCTATTTCATTAAGTGTACCGAGTCAAAAGTAATATAGATTTTTAAAGTATGAATGTCGATCCCACATAGAACAATTTTGCTTAAAAATCTCAGTTTTCACTACTCACTAAGCAAATAAAATTTTAACTATGATTTGATAATGATTTGGTTTAAATAAAATATGAACATAAAAGAGCAATTGCAAAATAAATTAACAAGTATCAAAAGTGGTTTAAAAGATCTAGAAAAATTCTGGGATTGAGCTTCATCTATCTTCCTCATTCATATTTTGGGTTTGATAAGAACATACAATATCCGTAACTACTCACTATTGATGCACATATAAAATCATTCACATCGATTCCTCTGACATGAAATTCATAAGAAAATTTCCTAAACACTGATTCCTCAGCTATTTAATAAATTACCCAGCATTAAGAACATATATTATACGCGATCAATTCATTGAAACATATTCCTAGTATTCCAATAAATTAAGTATTTTCATCTAGGTCAGAAACTTAAAAATACTTCTCAGTTAAATTCAAGAATCAAAATCAAGACTTTATTGATCAGATAAAATCTAGCAATAAGCCCAAGATGAAAATACCAATTGAGTAAAAACTTAATATTATATATAAATATAACCAAAATACAAAATGAGTTCAAAAGATTACATTCAATCCCAAAGATGAAGAATTAGAAAGGAAGGAAGATTACCAGAGAATAAGAGAATTGATACTTTGCTTTCGTCCTTACCTTCTGTCTCCGTCCTCTAGGTGTATACCTTAAAAATTACTTAAACCCACAAGTAGTCAAGCTTTCTCATGTATAAAAATTACTCAAAATTGACACTCACAAAGAGAAGTTCAGAGTTGGGAGAAACGAAAATAAGGGAAGTCCCAAGCGAAATCGATAAAAGAGAAGGGAGAAGTGGAAATCGTTTCTCCGAAAGAAGAAAGATTTCATGGTTTAGGTGGATAACATGCGGCGATTTGGGGAAAGAAGAAGTAAGGGAGAACATCGACTTTGTACGATGGTTTAGACTGAAATGTGATCTTTTGATTAGGGTTTAATTTGAGTTTTGTTTGTGATTTTAGGGTTTGCGATCGTTATTAGTTGCATTGTTATGTTTTTATGAATGTGTAAGAATTTGACTGGGATTAAGAGGAACTTGTTGTGAGTTGTGATTTGAGAACTTGTCTCTAAAGTTGACATTGTAATTCAGTAAAGAAATGACAGGTCTTCAAAGTGAATCACATGAAGGGGAACCTGAAAAGTCATAGGTTAAACTAATATGAAGTATTATTTATTTTGAATAGTAATGGACATTGACAATGTTGCTATAACCATAATATTTTCACCCCACACCTTTACCCTTTTCACCCACCACAACAGTAAACCTTAAACACTTACCAATTTCACCCACCATAGACAAAGAGAAATGACAAACCAAAAAATTAACCAACGAAGGAATATCATACCGCGAATGAGAAGCCACGCCACATGCAGAGACAAAGCGCAAAGATAGACTCGAGGAACGAACACCTTAGTGCGAATAAGAAGTTGTACCACACACAAAGACAAACCGAGATATAGAGAGAAACCGGACCTACAAAGAGAGACCAAGTCCCAGATAGCCAAAGGAGAGGCAAGGAGAAAGGGACACATCTGAATGTTAATCGGAAACCGAATGTGAATTGAACCTACACTTTCCCAACCCTAACCAAATTCCAATTTTAAATTTTCCAAAGATTTTCACATTGGACCACACTCAATAAAAAAACAATTTGTCTTTCATGTTACCGTCACTTGTGGTTGTCATTTAGGTGTAATGACAGCTGACGGTGTCAACATATCAAAAACTCTTTGAAAAATAAGTTAATTTGGACAAATTACAAATTTATGTCTATAGGATAATTAATCCAATAATTACATCATCTATCTAGTTGTACAAAAACAAACAATGTCCTAAGCTCTACATATGGTTTGATTTTGAGTAATTTTCACACCTCCATTTCTTATTTCAGTAAAAGAGGGGCCTCATTATTGTGTGGTTCGGAACTGCATACTGTAGAGTCTTCATCCACCTTCTCTTGAGTTTTCCCCCAAAGAACAGCATAGAAACCAATAACTACTATGCCTGCTCCGATCACACTGCAGATGAATCAAGTTAGACCCTTGTAATATTCATGCACCCGCAAAACACACATTTGAAAAATGTTAACAAGACACTATACTGAATTGTTGGTTAAAATTAGTAAAGTTAACAAAATTGACACGTCTTACAACTTAGTTAACGAATAAAAGAAAAGTGCATTAAAAAAATGTTCCTATTCCTACTTATATTTTGTAACTTCATACAAGTATAAAATAAAATGAGAGATGAGATACAAAATGCTGCAGAAATATGTAGCAATAAAATAACGTTCACTTTGAGAAAACCTTGATTTATATATACCTTCCAACATAGAGAGAATCCCCAAGAAAAGTAGTTCCCAAGATGACTGCAAAGATTATTTGAAGTGGATTAAACATTGCCACATAGACAGGTCCCCTCTTCCCAATTGCCCACATATAGAGAACACCTCCAAAGGATAAGACGAAAATTGCCTTCATTCAGAAGATTAAATCAATTCCAGAAGTCACAACAAGAAGAATTATATATGTTGAGTTCAAATAGGAAACAAGATAGTTGTCATTTCTTACTGAGCATCCAATAGCTATCAACTCCATATTAAATCCTAGTCTGAAAGCTTTAAGATCCTTTTCTGAAATCAAAGCAGCAGGAACGGAAAGTATAGAGGTCAAGCTAAGGACAATGAGTACTACCATTGGCTCCGATGGGTATTCTCTCAGTATACGTTTCTACAAATATGAAAGAAGTAAAAGTAAAATCAATATGCTGAATTGCTGTGCTATGATTGCGGTTGCAAATATTGCAAAAGGTGTTTCAGATTTGAATTGATTACCAAAAGTATCAAGTTTATTGAGAGAAGAAAGGCACTAGCTGCAAGGAACACTGCCCCAAGCACCCACTCATATTGCATAGATACCACACGTTTTCCATGGAGCAAATTAAACGGTTGATAGTTGTTTAAGACAGCCTGGCCTTTGAAAAGAGACATTATGAGGGCCCCAGCGATTGATACCAACGTGCCAATACTCTTTGCCCAACTGCTGTAAGCTTTCCAATCCAATTTTTCCATCCGATAAGCTCAACCACCCAAATAAGTTTAAGGATTAAGTGAAAATTATGTACCTATTCCAGACAAGTATTTCTGAAATATCTATGCTTTACGTTTAGGATCCTCCAAAATAGACCCTAAACCTGCATATGTAATAAAATAAGAAAGTGAAGCGAGAAGAACCTGAAGATGATGACCAATATGAAGGTAAAGGCTGGAAGTAAATCATATATTGCTGAGGCCAAAGTAGGAGAACTGTAAGCTATGCCAACAAAACTTGAGCAACTGATTACTGCAACTGCAAGAAGCAAAAAAAGGGACAACTATAAACTGGTTGATGGTTAATTAATGAACTGAAAGCGTTAGTAATTGTAATTGCAAGTGAAGTAAATATGTACCAGAACAAGCCAACAACACATAACTGGGCTAGGACGCTATAGGAGAGAGGAGGAAGTGTTGTTCTCCTGCACAATTGAAGCATTAGAAAAAGAAGAGAAAGAACACACAAGTTAAGAAGTATTTCGAATTGTTAATTACTTAGAAAAGATGAAGATGAAGAGAAAGAGAGCTGCAAAGGCACTGGAGTACATGACGAATACAAAGTTATTCATGCCCTTCTTCATAGCTGCTTTGCAGAGAGTATTGACGATCACATCCATTAACTGTGACGTCAATATCGCTGCAACCACGCGCACTTCCTCCATTGTGCTGTGTATGAATATTAGCTATGTGATGTTTTCAGAGAAGTATCTTCCACTGAACACAATATTATTTATTTCGCTACGCACAAGAATTAGGCACTTCCAAAGTAAGGAACAACTTTTCATTTAACTTTATGGACAGGACCACCCGACAGCTCTGGTTAAAGAATTATGTTTGAAGTATTCATTTTACAGTTTTTTTTTTTTTTAACAGCGAATTTTACAGTAACATTTGAGGGCTAACAATAAAGTATTTATAGTACGCCTTGTTGTTAAGCACACTTTTAAAAATATATTTGAACGAATTTCTTTATTATATATATATAAAAGAGAAAAATAAAATTATTTTCTTTGTAAAATTATATTATGGTATATATTTTTTCTTAGTTTTCATTTTTTCTTTTTCTCCCATAAACACTTATTGTGGACTTGGTTCTAAAAGAAGAAATAAAGAGTCTCATCGCATTTGCGGAAAACAAACTTACAAGTTGCCTCAAATACTAAAGCATGATAGTTGTTTTGAGGAAACATCCAAAGTATTTTTGTCTTTATTACATTATTTTATGTTTTAAGCTTTTCACTTGTAGTCTCCTTCGTCCAATTTCATTAAAAAAAAATATTATTTAAAATGATGGTTGTTGACACCAAGATGTGACACATTGACTATGACATGTTATCAAAATAATAGAGTATGTAAAAGTGGAAAAATAACGTACAAAAACTAAAAACATGTTTTATAAGGAAGAAAATGAAAAAGAAATAATAATAACATACCAACACGAAAACTAATAAAGTTCTAAATATAAAGTATAAGTATGAGCAAAAATTAATATAATTAAATTTTAAAACTTAATAAGTTAAATATTACATATTTTTTCAACCTTTCTTTGCTTTTTTTTCTTTCTTCAATACTCTAAGGTAAGGTGACGCATGTATTATATAAACACTTCATACTCACCGCATACACTTACTATGTCTTCTCTCTAACTCAATAATCAATTTTTTTTTTCTCGCGGAAGACTATCTTTCATCTACTTTTCTTTTATACTCTCCTTTTTTTAAACAGTAAAAGTAGGCTAAAAATATGCCATGAGAGGACCACCGCCTCATATATGGTATCAAGATAATGCAAGAATATTGGAACGTGATACGATTAAATCCTTTATCCAACCCAATAATTCAAAATTAAGAAAATAACATTAATTGTATAAGTGATGAAAAGCACATGAAATCAAATATAGGATGAGTAACTACACAAATTTTTATCTCCAAAATATTTTCTTAAATAAATAATTTACTTATATCATTTTGTATAAAACTCATAAAAATAAAGAAATAAAATTTCGAAATAAAATATACATTTACATTAAAATAACTTTTGCAAATTCTTAAAACTTTAAAATAATTATTTAAAATGAAAAAAAAATAAATGAATAACTATTTCTCCTTTAATATCACATCCAAGAACATCTTATTAAATAAAAATAAAAGAAGTATATGCTTAATCACCTATAAATTATTTTTTTCCTCTCAAACTCATTCAATTTTATATAAAAAAAAAAACACAAATTAAAGAGTAGAAAATATATCTCATGCACGTAAAAACATATATAAAAAGGTTTGAACAACCATGAATACCCACATTTTGTCACACTCACTAACACATTTTTAATAAGAAACTCACTTAATTAATTAAAATATACAAATACTTTAATATTTAAATTATCTGGTTTCATTACATAAAGTAATAAGTAGTATATTGAATTACTATAAGAAAACTTTCACTATCCACTCTCAAACAAAATTTAATCAATCAAGAGGTAATGAGGTAGGATAAGATGTCTTAAATATCCCTAATTCCACTCATAAACAAGGTGTTCCTACTGTAAAACTCCTAAGGTTATCACTTCTATTACCAATAGAAAGGATAAATGAATGAAATACAATCACAATACATAAATGTGTGACTCGTTATATATTTCAACTGGTCAAAGTATAACTTGGATTTTCATATTATTAAATTACTGCTTAGACTTATCAAATGATCAAATATAACTTAAATTATTACACTTTAGAGTTCTCAAAGAAAAAAAAAATACTTAGATGCATATCAAGACAAATATCAAGACAAATCATCACTTTAGCACATATATTAGTATGTACATTTTTAAACATTTACACACTTATATTGGTGATTGTAGGGAAAAATAGTAATGGTTTGTGTCGCAACCGGATCACGACGGGGCGATCAAAAATTTAATTTTAAAAAATATTTAAATTGAGATTGGTGTCGCCACCATAGCTTATTAAGAAAAACCATGGAAAAACCAAAAATAATAAAATAGTCTACAAACCAAAGTAAGGGTTCGGGAGTCAGTTACGTACGAGGAAGATATTAGCACCCACAACGCCCGTCCTAAGATGGTACCATTAATCAAATAAATAAAAATAAGTGTGGTTTTAAAAATATCATTTTTTCCAAATAATAACAATAAAAATGAGACTAAAGACAAAACAAACAAATATAAAAAAAACAAACAAGAAAACATGCTTATAAAAATTATAACAATAAATAATAATTAGGCAGATAAAAATATCAAAC
>Ga0209489_101134_pt1 | contig 54185 bp, 28 predicted proteins | sample SiratrowhiteBW_FD_187527 | JGI IMG/M metagenome (GOLD analysis project Ga0209489, IMG submission 187527) | Root nodule microbial communities of legume samples collected from California, USA - Siratro white BW (SPAdes) (version 2) | ecosystem: Host-associated > Plants > Roots > Nodule | place...
TTTTTTTTTTTTTTTTTTTTTTTTTTACTAACTCTTGATCCTTACTCTTAGGAAAAAGATTGAAGGTAAAATGAGAGAGGCTGCAACATCAAGAAGACAACAAAGACGAGTCTATAAACTTTTGCAAGATCAAAACAATTTCGGTAAATCAAGTTCAAAAGAGGTATTAATTTTTCAATGGAATGTCATTAAATCACCTAAATATCATCATTTTTGAAATAATACTTATCTTACTTTCTTTGTGAAGAACATGCAAAACATTTCTCAAAATGGTCATAGAGATGATGGCAAAGCACATCTTATGAGAGGAAAACAAAATGGTCACACAAAGCCTTCATTGGATACTATGTCTGAGACTTCCCAAATGATGAATATTGTGAATGGTAATGGATTCAGTGTGCCAATGCAAGTCCCAGGTTCTAACAATGATTATACATGGGTAAAAAGAAGAAAACAAGATGCATCATCAACTCTATCAGATGGTTCAAGAAGCAAAATTAGTGCCCTAGATCCAAACTTTGCCAAAGGAACATATGATTTAACTAACCAAAGGGTTTCAATGGATTTTGATCCTGCTGAATTGGTGAATGGTCAGGTAAATATTAAGTAAATATAAGTAAATGTTTTAGAGACAAAGTCATCATTATTGCCAAATTGTGTCACTAGTTGTTAATTAACACAAACTAGCATAAGTTTAAACTAACACATGGCATATATAGAATCTCTACATGACACATGAGTTTTATAATTTTTTTTTTCTTGTAAGTTAAAAAAGTAAGTTAGATGTTAACTTTGACATTTTTTGTTGTAGATAATGAACTTTAATTGTGTATTTTATTTGTATTAAATTAATTTATATTTTATGTATAAATTTTACAGGGTCGGAGAGAACATGATGCACAACGTGCAATTCGTAAATCAAGATTTGGAAGAGGTAAATAAATCTATTTATAATTAAAAAAAGTTGCATGCATATATAAAAAAAGACAAATGGTATATGTAAAATAATTTGCATAATAAATTGGAAAACAAATTAAGTAAAATAAATAAAATTTTAAAATGTAATAAATTATAGAGGGGGGAGAGAGAAACACAAATATTATTTTGTATAAAATTTGGCCTAAATTGTCTAAATAATGTGCAAGAGAGAAATAAAAGAGAAAATAGCAATGTTGCACAAATTGTTATATGAGTTACCTATATATAGCACAATTAAAAGTAAACCAATCAAAGTATATTTTATATTTGGGGTGATTAAAAACTTATATATATTATCTAAAATGATATTACAAGTGAAGTACTAATGAATACTAATAGATGAATTTGTTGTTTACAGATAAATGAGCAAGGATTGTGAAAGTGATGTAATCTTCAACATTACAAGGATGACTAACAAAACGTTTCATCATTACAAGGGTGACTAACAAAAATTTATGCTATTGATGAACTTTAGTAGGGACATTTGAACCATTTTAGTTTTTTACTTAACCTCTCTTGATATCTTGGTGACATTTCCCTCCTTTTGATCACAATGGTTAATTGTTCACATCCTTCAATTATTAACATTCAAAAACAGGTTTACAATATATTACATGCAACAAGGCAAAAAAATAGAAGATGATATACAATACAATAATGCTTTATTTTTATCATTTGAAATTTCACTTTCCCCACACATGCAAATTTTCTCTAAGTGTAAGATTTGTCTTAAGAAAAGAAAAACTATATAAAAAATACTCTAATATAACTTGTGCTCTTTGGAAAATCCATTTGGACAACATATAATCAAGAACAATAGAAAGTTAATGCCTCAATAACTTTGTTTACATGTATGTTATTTTGGGCATGGAGTATAAACTAACATGCCTATTTCAACCTTTTTTTCTTAACTGTGATGAGTTGTATGATTATAATTAATTTTAGAAATTACACAAAGTAAACAAAATATGATTTATAATTAAAAAACATCTTATTATAAAGCCATCTACATTCTTAATATTTAGATATTATCGATGAAATATATTTTAATATTACGTATATTGAAAGAAAAAAATCGAGAAATAAATTTCTTCTCAATTCAAGTTTTATGTCTTAATGGTGATGAAAGAAAATAATAGTAGTTATATTCTATGAATATTAAAAAAAAATACAAATAAGAATGCATATAAAGAAATATTAAATAAAATAAGATTTTTTTAGTCAAAATGAATAAAAAAAATTAAGACCTTTTTCAATATGATTAATTTATCTTTTACAAATAAGTATTGAATTAATTATTTTACATAATTTTCTCTTTATTATAAAATTCATTTTCTTGGAACGAGTTTTCAATCAAACTTAATTTTATAATAAAACTTTTCAAAATTATAAATTATTATTTTTTATTATATAAAATTCACAAAGTAATCGATTGACATTATACAAATACAAGAAGAAATACCAATAAACTTCTTAAAATATGAAGTGACTCAAATTTAGTCATGATCTCTTAAATAGATTAAAAATCAATTAACTTCCTTTTCATATAAATATTCATTAGAAGGACTAATAATTTACTTTAAAGGTTAATATACTAATCTTCAATTGAAAACTTTATTTGCCCTCAAACAAAATATCAAAAAAAAAATTCAGCGATCACAAAAGAGAAGCATAATGGTTGGTTTAAGAACTAAATTAAAACATATTTTTCTTTCTTAATAACAGGGTTGTCGATCAATTGTAAATGACATTCTCACCTTAAAAAATAATAGGACATACATGCATATCCTTACATGAGTGTTGAATTTAAACATACAATTGAACCTTTACATATTTGTTTACTTAAACTTAGAATATTTGTCCCCTAGTGATTGTTTCTCTCAAATACCCTTGTTAAGTCAACAATTTATCTTTGTGTTTCACTTTCAACCAAACCATATACACAATGAGCATGGATCACTAAGATTTTTTGAAGGGTCGTAATGTGGCTAGGTTATCAAAAAAATTGGTTTTTTCTAGATTCACAAATTGATCACCAAAGAGGGAGAGCATATTATGCATGTTTTGAAATTATTTTCTCCACTCAGCTAACTATTGAAGACCCACTTTTTCTATTCCCTTCATTGTAAGTGATATCATTTTTCTTTTTTCATTTTCTTCATGTATTTGGAAATATTTTTTTTCAACCTTCTATTCTTGTTTTAACATCACTTATCTTCTTATTTTTCTTTGCACAATCCAAAGTTATATTTTCTTAGTTATTTTGATACACATGGCTTTCTCTCCCCTTTTTTGTCGAAGGATGGTTAGATTTCAAAAATAGGTTGAGGTACATGAATTCAACAGTTAAGACTACCAACAAAAAGGGTGAAATAATTGTCCTGCATACTTGGCATTTTTGGCTCTAGGTTGCTTTGATTGACTTTGGACATGATCATCTTATCAAAGAATTTTTTTCATTCTTTGTATAATATTTTCAACAGACATGTACAAAGACAACAAATAAACAACCTATATGTACCAATCAACATATTTGAACACCAATTTCCATCCTTTATTTCCTTTATCCTTTTCAAGTTGTACATTTTCAAAGACATATTGGGAATTGGTTGAACTTTTATAACAATTGCAACAATAATCCTCAAGATTTTAAAGTTGTGTATGACATAAGTTTATCCTTCTTCTAGCTAACCATCCCACAAAGCTACATCTTCCTTTTTAACCAATATAGGTATCATGTTATTAGGTATCCAAGTGTGAGTCTAGTCCCGCATTAAGTACAAATGAGTAAGTTGAACAACATATAAGAAAGAAGAACCACAAATTCAATGACTTAAAGTTTTGGGTTGAAGGTGGTGTCATTATCTTATATGGTCTCACTTTTCTCTCATTCTTGTTTCATCTATCTGGTGTTTTCCTCTCTCGAATTTCCTAACCCATGTCACTCTACAAAAGATACATAATGATAAGTACATTAAAATTAATTATTCAAAACCTCTTACCATCAATATCTTTAATGATGTCGGAAACAATAAGATTCACAATAAACACCAATAATCAATGTGGGAAAAACCTTTCAATAGAGATAAAAAAAACCCATGATCACCAACAATGGTCCAAAATATCCACATCTGACCGTCCAAAACAACGTACTATGAGTAGTACAACTTCAGTAAAATTTCAGAACATTATTTCTAACTTAAACAGACGTCCCTTTCTCACTCATATGACATAACCTCTTATGCTACAAGTCAGTTGCATCAAAAAACTCAGTTGTATGAACAACATCTTTGACAATCTTAGCTTAAGTTATGTAAAGTGTAGAGTGTTTAGTACCTCTACGCACAACCATGAAACCCTTAGTGAGCTTCCAATTATCACTTAAAAATGAGATATTATAGTTTTCATCACATAACTTATCCACAGAAAATAAGTTTAACTGGCATCAGGAACATGCTTCATATGCTTCAAATTTAATCTAGAATCAATATATATAAACATTTTTCAAAACTTAAAATGCAAATATTTTTCAAAACTTAAAATGCAAACATTTTTCAAAACTTATTATCCATATAAAATTAAAGAAAATCAAGCCAACTAAAAATAGTTAAAACAAAACTAATACATATATAAGCAATTTAAAAGGTAGACAACGAAACCTATTGAAAAAATCAACTTATATTAATAACATAAACACTATAAAATGTCATAATCACAAAATGTAATCATTTAGTTATGGCTTCACTTATAACCTTAAAATAGAAGCAGAACATATACATAAAAGTTGTTTATCATGCAGGGAACACGAAGTAAAACATATAGTTACCATATAAACATTTCTAACAACAAAAGGATACACTTATGAGAATAAATAAACACAAAAAAATGTGTAAGTGGCACAACATTGAAACATTTCTTCTTTAAGAATAAAACACATTAACCAAACAAAAAAATAAACCCTAATGTCTCACTTTTTTTCAGTGTATATGACAATATTACTAACATGAGCAAAAAAGCACTACAAGAAAAATGTTATTTAGAGACTAATTTTTAGCTACCAAATGAAATGGTTACTAATTGTGACCAAAATAGTCACCAAATTAGATTTTGGTTGCTAAATAACTACAAAATAGAAGTAATGATTGAATTTAGTGACCAATTAAGTCAAATAATTGGTATCTAACATTAGCTACCAAGGTTTTAGTGACCTATACCATTAGATTCTAAATTAGTCTCTAACTTGATTAGATACCAATTTAGAATCTAATGACATAGGTCACTAAAACTTTGGTAGCTAATGTTAGATACCAATTATTTAACTTAATTGGTCACTAAATTCAATCATTATTTTTATTCTATAGTTATTTAGCAACCATAATTTAATTTGGTGATTATTTTGGTCACAATTAACAAATATTTCATTTGGTAGCTAAATATTGGTCTCTAAATAGTTTTTTTCTTGTAGTAAAGGCTGTAAGTATCATAACATTAAAACAACTTTTATACCCCTATAAAATAAAAATATAATAAACTTATATCAAAATAAATAAACCTATAAAAGTATGAAACAAGCACAACATTCAAGCATTTTTTCTTGAACAACAAAACACACTAACCAAACACAAAAATAAACCATAAAGTCTCACATTTTCTTCAACTTATATAACAATATTTCTATTAAGAGAAGTAGGGGAACCTGTAAGTATCATAACATGAAAACAGATTTTATACCCCATATAAAATGAAAAACAAAATGAATTTATATTAAAATAAAGAAAACCAGAAAAAACATGTTAGAAGCATTACTTCAAGAATGAAAATTTTTCAACAACCAAACCAAACAAAAAAAAATAATAAACCCTAAAATCTCACATTTTGTTCAAATGAGAATATTGCTAAAAATAGAAGCACAAACAACTCAACTGAGGTATCTGTAAAATAATTTCTTCAAACACTTTGGGATACATAAAACGCATTAACCTCTGATGTGATGAGCTAAACGATAAACGAAAACCTCACTTTAGTGAAATAGGCTCTTGTGAATTATGTTTCAGAGTTGTACTATCAGTCTCTTCCATTCACAGTATTTGTGTAAAAAAAAAGATAAGAAGAATGAGAAAAAGCTTGCAAAATAGGGAGGAAGAAGAAAAAAAAACAAAAAAAAAATTAGACGTGTCAAAAGAGGAAGAATGAACAATTTAAGCAATTTAAACTTTTTCTTCGAATAAACAGTGACATAAGAACTACCAAATAACAAAAAAATCAATAAAAGGAGATTTGTAACCATCATAGCAATAAACATTTCAATGCCCAAAATAACAAAAAGATCATGAAAAGAAATACACATCAGCGAAATAATAATAAGTATTTTGAAAATTTCCTTATCTCATTTTTTTTTCTTATAGTTATACGTGATATCTTTTTCACATTTTTATTTTATAAAATTCATACTAAACATTATTATAAATTTTGATATCTAAGCTAAATTAATACTTTAAAATTCATTTATCATATAAAATATATTACTTAAAAAAATTAGTTATTTTGATGTCTTTAAAATTCATTAGTCATATGTTATCACATAAAATATATTATGAAAAAAATACATATTACTTAGAAAAATTAGTTATTTTGATGTGATGTAGTTACAATGACAATGATAATTTATAATTTATGTAACCCTTCTTCATGCTATAAGATTACATTTTATATCACATACTAAATGACAATGATAATTTATAAATTATGTAACCCTTGTTCATGCTATAAGATTACATTTTATATTATATACTTATTTTTTAATCTAATATTGTTGTACGTCTATAATTAATCATCTTTCAAAATTTTATATGATGCCTCAATAAATTTTTATTTTGCCGCAAATAGCGAATGAAAACAAACTTCTATCTCTATATAAATTTAACGTAAAAGTTATTCCGCGCATAAAGAGTAAAACCAGTTTACCATTAAAATAAATATTTTTCTACAAATTCTCTTAATTAAATTTTCTTATGTCTAATTCCTTTTTCATTTCGTTTCAATTTTTGTAAAATTTGTCTACCCATTTATTTTTTTCCAAGAGTGAGTTAATTGAGAAATAAATAAATAAATAAAACATTAAAAAGAAAGAAAAAATACATAAGTAAGTTGAAAGCTAAAAAATAAAAATAATAATCATATCATATTATTGACAGTAAAGTTAAATAACATTATATTTTAAAAAAGTAAAAAATTTAGAATTATTACAAAGAAAACAGTTTTTTTGATAAAGACTTAATTAAAAATATTTATTTATTTATAGAGAATTAAAGCAGAAGGAAAGAGAGAAAGAGGGCGAAGCGAAGAAGGTAAGAGAAAGAAACGCAGCGTCTTACCATAATAACAGCACCAACAATGCTCTCTCTTATCTTCCTTCACAATCTACCACTCTAACCTTCCCTTTCTCTTCGGTGAGCAATTTTTCATCTCATTGCTTTTTCAATTCTCATTCCTTTTCTCCTCTTTCTGCATTTCCCCTCATTAATTCATTCATATTTTCGTTTCCTTTTCAATCTCTTCGACTCAACTTCTCATTTTTTTTTTTCTTTTTCATTGTGTTCGCTGTCATGCGTCGGTTTTAATACATTTTGCGCGCCTGATTGTGTGTTTTCGTTGCGAATTTCATGAAACCGGGGGAATTAGGGTATGGTGTATTTGTTGAATGTTGGTTACTTTGATTTGATGCTGGTGTAGAGCAATTGAGAAAAAAAAAAATGTTGTGTTTGGTGGAAACTGGAAAAGGGTTTGGTTAAGGTGTGATTTTGAGAATAGGGGTTTTTTAGTTTGGCTTGAGGTTGACTTGGGGGGTTTTGATTTTGGCGCCTTGAGCTGAGAGGCTCCAGCAGGTTGCATTGCATGTGTAAAAGAAGAGAGGTTGGTGCCAATTGGTTGCATTGCATGTGTAGCTGAAGAGAGGTGCCATTAGGTTGCGTGTGACGTGAGAAAGATTGTCATTGACCTGACGATTCGTTAGATGTGTGGATATTTGGAGTCTTTTTTAAGAGGTGCCAGTAGAGTGTGCCTTGTGTGAGCCGAAAAGGCTTGCTAAAGGTGCCACGGAAGAAAGGTAGCAATAGGGTGCTTGTCTAACAGAAGTATGGCGTCAAAATTCGGACAATTTTGTTGATTTTAGTTTGTCCCATTTAGCATCAAAGTTAGCATTTTAGATGGCTGTAGATTTTGAGATTGTTTTTCCAGCTACCGGTAGGGTGTGCCGTGAATGAATCAAAAGGGCTTGCCTAAGGGGCCATAGGCATTGGCTGGGCAGTATCTCAATTAGCATGAGGCACCAATCCATTCTGCCACCTCACCGAGTTAAATGTGCCTTATGGCGCATATGTTATGTTGTTTTCCTTTGTCAACAGTTCTATGGTAAGTGAAATTTCTTACACCAACTAAATGCCAGAAAAATTATATCCTTTCCTTAGTTGGACACCAAATGCTGGCAATGAAGCAGCTGTTTTCCATGAAATCAATGGAGGCTTATTGATATTTTTTTAATCTACTTGCCTGCATTGCTTGCTGTTTAGAGTCCCAAATACTCGATGGTGACAACTAGTAATTTATTTAGACTATCTCTTCTATTTAACTCTTTAGATGATTGAGCATGCTGTGTTATTTATGGCTATCAATTGCTCTACCCATTTCAAAATAATTGTTATTTTTTGGGTTTTCAAAAGCACTAATTGCTTTTTTCAACTTATCCTTGTATTGTTTTTGGTATTTTAATTTTGGAATGAGAAAATATTTATGAAATGGGAGGGTAATGTAGTGAAAAGGAACTTATTTTTTCTTAAAATTCTAAATATTTGCAACTTTCTTAATCCTTTGCAAAACCTTAAAACAAGAATTATTTGGAAACGGATCTAATAGGCAGGTGCTAAAGGCAAGTGCCTTACTTGCACTAGAAAAGGCATGTATAAGGCATTAGTGATACACTTCACTGAAAGGCAGGGTGCATAACTAGTAAGCAGGGCTAACCCATTTTGATGGCTCACTTCAATGCTTCTAGCAATGTGCTTTTTGATGGATTGGTTTATATTTCTAGTTTCTGTCCATTTTACATCTATAAAAGAAAAGAAATTATCAGGGTTGGGAGTTTTAGGGTATTCTAAATTTGGGCTTGGGTCGGGTTTTTAGTTTTTTTTTTTTTTTTTAAATTAGGATTGGGTTGTGGATTAGATGACCTGAGATCCATATATTTTCATCAAATTTCTGCGCTCATCACTCCTTTCCTGTTTTTGTCTTCTTAGATTCTGCCATGACTGTTACTTTTGCGATGGCCACTAGATGAAAAGTGGATATCATAGCACTTCCATGTGAGAAATCCGCAATGGCTGCTTTTTAACATCACTCACTATCCATAGCATATGGGGACTAAAACAAATGAGAGCCTTAATGAGTAAAAACAATGGGACTAAAATTTTGAATGAGATTTTAGTCCCTACTTCCTATAGTATCATCATTTCGAGTTTTGATTTATGAGGAAGGGATACGGATCAATCCTTCATGGAAAATAGGGATCAATACCTTAATGAGTTAAAGCTATCGGGAAATTGAGCCCAAATGGGTGGAAAATATAGTAGCTGATGTCTTAATGGTTAGGACCAAAACTAAAACTAGATGAATCGATGTCCTAAAGAGTCAATAGTGTGATATAGTGGTGGCACCATGATATAGGCTTCAAAATTCGATTTTTATGCCTAAAATAGCATTTTTAGACTTTGTTTTTTCTATTTCTAGTGCATTTTTTGCTTAAAAAACATCGCAAGATTTTTTAAAACTTATCTTCCTTGACTATTCCACAATAAGTTGCCCTTGTTTTAATTTCTGTTCTTTCACACTTTACAAGACATTTTTCCTCTATGTTCCATTCCCAGTTTATATTATGCTAATTTTTATCCGATTTATGTTTTTTTTTTTTTTTTTTTTTTTCCTTTTTTTTTTTTTTTTTTTTTTTTTTTCATTAATCTCACCAGCAGTTTTCAACTTAATTACTATGTTCTTGTTGTTTCTACATTGATAGTGATTGTGTGTGTAAATTGCAGCTTATTATTTATTTATCTTGAATTTCTTTAATTTTTTTTGAGTTACGTTTAAATCTAAATTCTAGGAGTATTTAGCCTAACTCAAAAACCAAAATTAGAGAAATTCCAGATAAATAAATAATAAGCTGCACCTAGATTTGATGTTGACTAGCTCTCTCAGCCTGTCTACCAAAAGATTGTTAATTTATTGCAACAGGGGAGGGGTGTTTGACATGTGTCGGACTAATGTCATGTATGAAGAGTGTCTAACACCTTGTTTGAAGGAGCTATGGGCTTCATAGCTTGCTATAGTATTTTTATTCTTAGCTACTACACGTCACTTTGTGAGATGATACCTACTCCAAAAAAGTAATTTCAGGGACTAAAAATTCCAGGAAACAGTATTGGCTGAAATATTATTTAATATTTTTAAATTTCAACGATAAATGAAACAGTATTCGGTGTTGACTTTAATGGCATTGTGGAAACTCTTTAATTAGATATTGTGGTTCTGAATCTCTGATTTCTTGAATTCCATGCTGCATGTAAGTTCTTGAATACACATCTCATACATTGGTACTCAATATAAGTGCATGTCAAAATTTTGATTACCATTGATCAAGGCTTCGAATGCATAGGAGGCCATCTCTTTCTTCATTTCTTTGTGGGTGTGAGAAGTAACCTCCCTTTCTTTCCCATGTCCTCCATCATCCTGGTGAAGTTTTACTAACGCACTGTAATGCTATGCTTGTTATGCCAATTGGATTTTCACAACTATTACAAAAACTCTTGGCATTTTATGAACATTTCAAGTATGATAGCAGTATTTTTCTTTCATTTGATATTTGATGCAGTCTTCAATCTAATTTTCATTTGTGCATCTGTGATTATATACTTTTATGTGTTAATTTCTCATGTTTCTTTCTAAATTTGTCTCTAGATTATAAAAAATGGACAGATCAAGTGGCCGTAGTGGTGGTGGAAGTGCAGACATGTTTCTGCCAAATTATAAGTTGGGGAAAACACTTGGCATTGGATCCTTTGGCAAGGTGAAAATTGCAGAGCATATACTGACTGGTCATAAAGTTGCTATAAAGATCCTTAACCGCCACAAGATAAGAAACATGGAAATGGAAGAAAAAGGTCTGAGTCATTTGCATGCATATAATATTTACTGTTTATCTAACTGTGGGACCTGATTTTAATTGTTTTCAGTCTTCCTATACTTTTCGGTCAACTTTATGTGTATATGTACATGTATAGCTCTGCATTGCTATAGCATTAGTTTTAAAATTCTACATGTTTCATACTACTATGTTGTGGTTGGATAATGTTGAAATTTTCCTTAATTGTTGTGATCCATAGTCTGCCTTAACTCCAGACAATTTGAGTTGGTTGAAATCTTTGAAGATTGAGTGAAATGTTGTTGTGTATTGCAGGACGTTGACTCTTAATGGGGGGAGGGGGTTAGGAGTTAAGTATGCTATCTATATTTTTCTTACCTTTAATTTGTTGAAGGATTGATAGCTGAATCACTTTACTTATGGTTTTCACATTTTGCATGTTTGCTACTGGTAACTAGCAAATGGTTGACTATGCTTACAAGTTGTTGTGTTTTTTCCTTCTCCAATATGCTTACAAGTTGTAACGTTTTCTTATTCTCCAATTTGTTGCAGTGAGAAGGGAAATCAAAATTTTAAGATTGTTTATGCATCATCACATTATTCGACTTTATGAGGTCATAGAAACCCCAACAGACATATATGTCGTTATGGAATATGTGAAATCTGGAGAGCTCTTTGATTACATAGTTGAGAAGGGTAGGTTGCAAGAGGATGAAGCCCGCCATTTTTTTCAGCAGGTGTAATTTGTAATATTTTCTGTGCTTCAGAAATTTATGGTTGTCACTGATTATTTAATCTAGTTTGTCTTGTGGAACTATGGAAGCAGATAATTTCTGGTGTGGAGTACTGTCACAGGAATATGGTGGTTCATAGAGACCTGAAGCCTGAGAATTTACTTTTAGACTCCAGATTTAATATCAAGATTGCTGATTTTGGCTTGAGCAATATCATGCGTGATGGTCACTTTCTTAAGACAAGTTGCGGAAGCCCTAACTATGCAGCTCCAGAGGTTTGTAAATAATTGGATTGTAATTGAATAGGATATTAATATTATTACTAAACCACAATTTGAGAATTTACATTTACCTCCTTTTGTGATTAATCCATCAAAGGTTAAACTGTTTTTCATAGGTTATCTCTGGGAAATTGTATGCTGGACCTGAAGTAGATGTCTGGAGCTGTGGTGTAATTTTATATGCACTTCTCTGTGGCACTCTTCCTTTTGATGATGAAAACATTCCCAATCTCTTCAAAAAAATAAAGGTAATATTGTTCTCAATTTTCCTTTTTCTGTATATGGGTTTCAAAAAACTGATAGTCAAATTTCCTGCCACTGTCAAGTTATTTTCTGGCATTGTTGTTGATGGAGATTATGACAAATCTAGAGTGGCTTAATACCTTTTAGGTTAATACTTATTATATCTTTAGTTGTCTTAGTTTAAAGGAAGGTTAATATTGTGCCTCTTATGTTGCAAAAATAAGTTGGTTATCAGTAGCACTGCTATTTATGAAAGACTACAAATCAGTAAATTATCTTTATAATTCTTAATATAGGCATTATTAACCTGCAACAGTAAATAATTCTAGGTGACCCACTAAAACAAGATTTATATTAGTTCATTTAGTTTGTCCAATCTTGTATGTTAAAATGTGATGATGGTTTTGGACTTATCCATTGCGTATTCCTACACTGAACGATGTTATCTATCTGTAAACAGATTTAGTTTTGCTTCTGATGCATACCTTACTAATTACCATTTCTTGTAGGGTGGGATATACACTCTTCCTAGTCATCTATCACCTGGTGCTAGAGAATTGATACCAAGGATGCTTGTGGTGGATCCCATGAAGAGGATGACCATACCTGAGATACGTCAACACCCATGGTTCCAAGTTCGTCTGCCACGTTATTTAGCAGTGCCACCACCAGATACACTGCAACAAGCCAAAAAGGTTTGGATTTTACTGGTTTTTGGGATTCGTTTCTATTAAGTTATGGTCCGTGCTAAAGAAAACTTAGATCTAAAGAAAAACAGAAAATTTTTATCTGAAAAATACCAATTCCCTTATCCCTTTTATAATTTCTCAAAATTAGAGATACAATTTATATAAGACAATTATGAAGCTTGTAAAGCAACCTTCACTGATGTGGGACTAAACTCAATATGTAACAGAAATAACCACTTTGCTAATGTGACAAATGTTACTCAGTTTTACAAAAACAGAGGTTTTATTCTATTACTCTGTTACATAAATAGTTTTTTCGTATATTTAACTCTACATGATTGTCACTTGCCAAAATATTGGTGGAAAAAGCTATGTCACTTGCCAAATATGTGTCTGGAACTATGCTGTTATTAGTTGTGAAAGTTACTTTAATCCAGTGGTATTGGAGGTGAAATAAAATGAGGCATTTGCTGAATCGTGTAAGCTGAGGCCATAGTTGTTTCATTATATTTTTCAATTTCATTTTCCGTTTTACAAATGACCTTTTGTTTAGTCTGGTTGCACCTTTATTTGTTAATTTTATGTTGTCAAAATATACTACCTTTATATCAAAGTGCTTAGATACAAGCGTTGAGTGGATTTACAAGCCTTAGGACTCCCAAGAACTGAAACCAGTGTATGAGTGTTATATTTTGTAAAGAACTGAGCCAAAGCTCTTTTAAGGTCACAACAATGCCTCAGGTCCTGCTAGAAAGCTATTCTCCTTTAAGGTCACAACCAATGACTCAGGTCCTTCAAGAAATCTATCTCTATCTCTGTAAAAAAGCAACTGACGATTACCCTTGCTTGCCTCACATCTTTCCTATATTCCTACTACTCTCCTAATCAAATTGCCAATTCAGCACAATTCCCTTTTCTTATGCCGTTCCATTGCCTTTTGGAATGCAGTATTTGGATTACGTGTTTCTTTGGACCGTGTCCAAATGCAATAATTGTCCCAACCCAACTCTTAGGTCATCTAATTTAGTCCATAACTTAATATCATATTCTGATATACCTTTATGGCTTTTGTTTCTTTTTGCATTTCTGTTGCATACTATGTGTTTCAGTGGGTTTTATGTGTATTTATTTTTTCTGTAGTTTCACATCAAACACGTAAGTATTGCAGATTGTTTGTTACTTGATTTGTTATTATCAATCAAAGAAAGGAAAATCAACGAATATTATGGTTTTGTAGATCGATGAGGAGATTCTTCAAGAAGTGGTTAATATGGGATTTGACAGAAACCAATTGGTTGAATCTCTTGGGAACAGAATACAAAATAAGGTTTGTGATCTTCATTTTCACCTTAAGTGTACCTGCAAGATTGTCTCTTATCTCTGTCTATGAATTTCAGGGTACTGTAACATACTATTTGTTATTGGACAACCGGTTTCGTGTGTCTAGTGGTTATCTTGGAGCTGAATTTCAAGAGACAATGGTGGGTTTGTGATATAACCATTGTAGGTTTTCTATACATTGGTGTCTTTTTAAAACAGGATAGGCTTATTAGCTTTTCTTTTGTAATGTGATTGCATAGGATTCTGGTTTCAACCGGGTCCACTCCAGTGAAGTTGCTTCTCCAGTTGTTGGACACCACAGCACAGGGTATATGGATTATCAGGGAGTAGGAATGCGGCAACAGTTCCCTGCTGAGAGAAAATGGGCCCTTGGGCTTCAGGTGCCATATTTTACTTATTAGCTGTTTCATACTTAACCTAATTCAGTAACAAGATTATTTTTCCATGCTTAGTGTATTTAATTTGTACAACTATCACCAAGATGGCTCCTAGTTTAATGAAATAATTATGTCAATTGTCCTGAACTGGTTCCATCTATCTTGTGAGTGAGGCATCAAGTCAAATTTGTTGATTGAAGGTGTTATGTGTGCAACTTGTTTGCAAAATTGTCATATTTAACGAGTTCTAGCTACACACTCTTTCTAGTACATTCTCTATTTTTAGTTTAAATTTATTGGAAATTACAAAATCGTAAGTTAGTCATATTATATAAAATTTGAGACTCAAATTTTTGTCCCTTTCTGTAAATTTCAATCAATAGTAGTGTGCTACTAAATTGCTAGCGTTCTCCATTATTAATAGTTGCTATAAGAATATTGAACTTCTGATGTACTTGTTTGATGGTTACTTGTGATTGAGATCTTTGTTGGTTATGTTTGTTAACTTGTGACAGTCTCGAGCGCAACCACGTGAAATAATGACTGAGGTCCTTAAAGCTCTGCAAGAATTAAATGTTTGTTGGAAGAAAATTGGACACTATAACATGAAGTGCAGATGGGTTGCTAGCATTCCCGGTCATCGTGAAGGAGTGATTAACAATTTTGTGCATAGTAATAATTGCTTTGGAAATGATTCCGGCATTATTGAAGATGAGGCTGTTTCTAAGCCAAATGTGGTAAAGTTTGAAGTGCAGGTAATTTATCTTGACAACCATAATATCTATTGTGCTTGGATTAAATGGGATGTTTATTTACAAGGCTGGAGGTATGTTTTTCATTGTTTTTAAGAGCCTTAGCTCCGGATCTTACGACTATTTATTTCCCTTCCTCCAATTCCTTCGTTTTTAATATTATAAGATTAGACTTGTTCTTTAGGTGTACAATATAATAATCCTTTCATTAATCCATAATTTGGCAAATGAGATTTTCTTGTATACTTATTTTTCTGTCATTATTGGATAGTACTATTTTCATTTTTTTTTACTTGAACATTCTCAAACTCTGTTAATTTCTTTGACAGCTTTACAAAGCTCGTGAGGAGAAGTATCTACTTGATCTTCAAAGGGTCCAGGGCCCACAGTTTCTTTTCTTGGATCTCTGTGCTGCTTTCCTTTCACAGCTTCGTGTTCTCTAGCGTAAAGCTCACTAGTCACTAAGGAGACCTTGAGGTGTCTTGTGTTGCATGTGAATAAGCTTACATTGTACATACCACTGCCATTTCAGTATGGGTATATCTATCTATCGGTACATTTTAGCATAGCCCCAGTTTTTATGGGTTATCACGAATGAGGCAACTTACATATGGCATTTGCTCCCTAAATCATGGTGTCTGACTAGGTCTGTCTTTTCACCAGTGAATTAAATTTTCTCTATCCCATGAAATCCCTGAGAGATTTCAATGAAAGCATTTGCCTCCAACTGAGACATCTGTTTATGGTATTGAACTTGGTGTTGTAATTGACTGCTTATGTCTGTTGCTCGGAAGCCGAGGGGTTGTTTGCCTAGGCTGCATCGAACATGAGCTTGCAGATAAGCATTTTCTCCCCGCTTCCCTACTCCTTTTATGGATCCATGTTATTTCACAAATCGTAGTTTATGTATTTTAGAATCTCTGTAAACCATATTTTTCGGGCAGTCTCAGTTATGATTAATCAGGCTGCTTGATCCTTGTGTTATGTATTTTGCTATGTTGATTAGATTATCCTTTTTGGCATCCCTTATGTTGAGTTGCATTTCCATGTTGAGACATGTTAGAAATGAATTAGGATGAATGTTACCAAGTAATTTGGCCTCTTAAGACAATGATTAGTTTTAATAAAATTGTATTATAAATCTATATTCTGATTTCCAGTGCATAGTTGTTTGTGATTTTCTATATTTTTTATTTATTGGTTCATTAACTAATGTGTGCTTAAAACATTTGTCAATAGTCATGAACTAAATGCAGTGTAGACCCAAACGAAGCCAATGGATACAAATTTTGAACATCGGACAAGTGTGAAATTAATATTTGTTTACGTTATTGAGTTTTATTAAGGTTAAATTTGCTTAGTACTTGACCATACAAATGTTTTTTAAGTCCAATGCCAATGATTTCAAATACTCCCAAATATGGTTAACTTCGCCAAATGGCATTTGTGGTGTTTGGAACCTTTTGAAATGATAAAATGCTTTCATTGTCCCCATTTCTCGTGCATTTTTACAGTTTTAACTACGTCATGTTAGTGTTTTGATAAAGAATTTTAATATTTTATGGAATTTAAAATGAATGAGAATTTAATTACTTTAATTATTTTTCTTTCATTTTAATTTGTATTAATTGATGTAATTTTCTGGTGTTTTAAATTTGTTATTTAGATAAAGTAATTTAATTTCGATTCACATAAATTTTATTCCAAATTATTTGATATTCTTCAATTTTTCTTGGAAACCAACATATTCCTATAATTTTTTAAAATAGAAGTTTTTATATTCAAACAAGTCATTTTGATGTATGATATTTTAAATTCACTTTCCGCTCTAGATTTCTCAGCTATAGTTGTATACTTGCACTTTTGTATTTTTTTTTTTAAATGGTTAAAATGCTTAAAGTAATTGTTTCAATTTTAGCCCTCTTGTATAAAATCCGTAATAACACTCGTAAAAAGACTATGTTCGTGCATAAGATTTTACGATGTTATCCAATGATAATGTATTACATCAATGTTGATTTTTGAATGATTATATATGTGACTATAAAACTCTTTTCGACCATGATACATACCCATAAAACTATATTTTAAATATTTGATTTAGTTCGATAAATATTAACATATTTTAAGTTAAGTATAATAAGGAAAAAACAATTTTTATTTTATTAGTTTTGTTTCAACTTTGTAAATAATTGAGGTAATTTAATATATATTTGATCTTTTGTAATTTGTCACATGTTTGTTAAAAGAAAAATACATATTAACATATACTTAATTTAAAAAAAATTATTATACGTTTTATTTGTTAAAATATGTATAGAATTACGTTATTCCAGTTATCATTGTATTTAATAAGATTATACATTTAATTTAAAGGATAATTTTTCATTGATAAATGCTGCTTATATTATTAATTGGCCAATCAATACATTTACTTGTACAGAGAAAGAGTGTTTCGTTAATAATCTTTACATTAATTAAGGCTATAGATTGTATAATTTTTTAGATAACAGGTAAAATATTTATTAATAGATGAATAATCTTCATCAAAAGAACTTAACTAATTAACTTTACCGAATCTTCTATTCTAACCAAATTCTTTTTAATCTACAAGTTTATTTAAATTGAAACCTTACTTAAACAACCCAAATTAACAATCACACGCACTAACAACTTCATATATAATCTTATTACAGTAAAAAAAATGTCCAAATATATTAATATTCATTACCTATTAAGCTTAACTTGTAAAATATTTCATTAAATTCATTTGTTAAACGAAAAGAAAAAAGAAACAATCCAAGTTAAGCTCAAATATAAAAATGAAGTAATTTCAAATGTTATGAAATTGATATTAGGAGTTCACGTATAATCTCCAGGAATGTATTTATTGAATAAAATTTGTATTTAGAAAAAAAATAATAACTTACATTTTTCTAATTCTTTTTTTATCAACAAGATTTTATTATAAATAAACTAAACTTAACTTCTATATTTTTAAACAAGTGAAATTAAACTTTATTCGGCTCATTCAAATATCTTCAACAATTTTTAGATAATGATTTACTTAATTAGTTGTTAATCAATTACATTTAAAGTAAAACTATTAAAAAAAATTAACTTTTAAAAATGAAAAAGAAGAAGAAGAAGAAGAAAGAGTGATTTTAAACTGATATATGTTATATAATCCTATTGTCTTTCTATTAGCAGAACTGAGAAACAAATATACATATAAAGAAAGTATTACATACATATAAAACATATATCTGACATAAACTAAATTACTAAAATAAATTGCATATCTTAACTTCCATTAAAAAACTAGTCTCAAATTCATTGTCAATACTAGCTTCTGTTACAGTTTGAAATTCAATGTTACTCACTGATACTAAGAATTATGAATAAAATAAGAAAATATAAAGCATTTCAATTAGCAGAAGATATTATTACTTCATGCTTACTACAAAGTCTAATGTTACATAAAATGAATGATATTGCTAATTGAATGAACCGTTTTCTAGCAAGTTAACAAAGCAAATTGGAGGAAGATCTAGTGAATTCCAAAGCAACAGTTCCCCATCAACACTAGAAGAATCCATATCAGTTGTTGTTTCTTGGTGCTGTTCTTCCTGTTTCTCATCCATTGCTCCCATGTACTCTTTCTCCTCCTCATTCTTCTCAAGTCTGTTTTTGCTACAAGCCATTTTGAGGCTGCTTAATTGATCACTTATTCCTCTTCCCTTCATGTTTCCTGATTCAAACTTCAACTTCAAGCATTCAGGTATTCCATTGAAGGCATAGAGAGAGGCTGAGAACTTCCTCTCATATGTCATTCTCTTCATCACAGCTCTAAGCATTGAAGGCTCATCACCACCATAGTTCTCTGCCTCCACAGGCTCCTCCATCTCTTCAGCCATCTCAAAAGGAGAATAGTAACTAGGTGGAGCAATGTTGTCTAGAAACCTGAAATCATGGACATCCAAATTAGTGCTTTGGACACCCAAATCAGTGCCTTCTTCTTCACTGTCCTCCACTCCTGAAGTGCTGTCATTGCTTGAAGTTTGTGGTGTCACAATGTTGGTTTTGTATTGCACATCCACTTTTGTGCCCCCATCAGTCAAACATGACTCAAAACTACTAGTAATGTAGTCTATTTGTGCACTGTTGTTGATGAAGTCATTGTTGCTTGTGCTATAATCTTCAGGGTCATTGAGAAAGTCAGTGAATTGGTCAATTGAGAATTGTGCTGATCCATCTCCATATGCATCAGCTTCTTGCTGCATATGTTGGTGGTTGATGAGAAGTGAGGTGGAAGTAGAGGAGAAGGAGGAAGAGGAGCAAGTGTTGTTGTTCCTTTCTTTAAGCCTTTGAAGGAGGAGATTGGTGATCTTTGAGGAAAGAGCTGGACTTGTGGAGGATTGAGAACATGGCCAGAAGTTTGTCCTTGTGTTTGCACCTCTAAGCAAGCATGCAGCCTCATCATAGGCTCTTGCAGCTTCCTCAGCAGTGTCAAAAGTCCCTAACCACACTCTTATCTTCTGAATGGTGTCTTTGATCTCAGCCACCCATCTTCCTGATGGCCTTTGCCTCACACCAACAAACCTCTTCCTGGCTCTTTGGACTCCTCCAAGTGCTGCAGCCTGTTTCATCATCTCATCCCAAGCCATGCTTCCCTCACACATGTTTCTCTCTTCCACCACTTCAGCAACCTTTCTCTTCCTTGCCATCTACCCCTTTTGAGCTTTTCTGTTTCTTGAATTGGTTTGGCTTAAAGGGTGATTCTTTGAGAGCAATAACTACTATGCTTGCTTGGTTTTGTACTTTGGTTAAGCTTATATCAAAGGGTATCAAAGGGTGAGTGTCAGAAGGAACTGAAGTTTGGTTGCTATGCTTTTCCTTAGCTGGTTTGTGCTTTTATATGTGTCAAGTGAGTTTCCCTTTGAACTAGTTGAGTTTTAGATCTGACCAAGTCACACTTGTTAGTTACACATATTTGTTTCTTTATCATTTCGGCTTCTATATCCAAACATTTGGCGGTTTCTGAGGCATTGTAATTGGTGAAGATTGTTTGACTTGGACAAAGGGCAAATAGATTTGTATTGTATGATACAACTTCAGCATATTCCATGCCACAGTGTAAGCCTTAATTGCTCATTTACCACTTCATAAAATCTTTCCCTGTGATCCAAAACTACAAACTAAAATAGTGTGATCTATGATCTTTTTAATTACAATTTTCTTGTCCTTCTCACATTCTACCCTTCATTGCCACTTTGTCCAAGGCAAGAAGTGAAATGTGAGACAGAGGGCTTCACACTCAGCTGCCAAAAAGGACACCATGTAAAACAACATGAGTAGCCGAAACCTATGTGCTTATACAGCAGAAACTAGACTATTTTACAAGCTGCAGTTGATATTTGGATTTTACGTTACATATTATATAGTTTGGTTTATATTTCCATTATCAACTTTGATACCTTATGAACATTTTCTATAGATCCAGTCATATATGTTTTGTGTAGGGAATAGAATGAGAGTAAAAAACAAAAGTACATTGTAGATATGCGGAGTACAGGCAACACTACTAACCTTTGTTTAGGAAATCAAGGTTATCAATACTTAACTTTCTTTTTAGGTAAATTTATAAGTATGGTTAATGCTATCTAATTAGATTTAGAGTTTCACATAAGTAATATAAGTTTTACTGATTTGAAGTTTCAGCTATATTTGGAAAACCAATACTAATAATTATTAGGAATCCAAATATGAGTCTAGTTTCATATTGAATAATAATGAGAAAGTTGAGTAATCTACAGTAAAGAAGGCTTACAGATTTGAGTTGAAAGTGATGTTAATTTCTTATGTGGGTCTAGCTCATATCTTATTGTGTTTGCGATTTTTTTCATTATTTTCTTCTTGATGGTTTATCGCCGTAACCGATTAGACGAATACAAATTAACTTAAATGAATATAGTTTAATCTCGGCATTTGTAAACTATATTACATAAGTTTATAATGCAATATTGATCCAAAACTTTGATTCCTTCCAAGTTTTTGCATTGGAATGTGAAAAGTGTTTCATTCCAAGTTATTCCCTAACAAAGCACTACACCATGATGGGTTGGTTCTTGGATACTTGTTAACTATCAAACAAACATTTACTCAAGTTAATAACAGTGGGTAGGAGAAGTCTCTTTCATCCAAAACAAGGTCTCTGCCATTGTTCTTAATCAATCATAAACACACAAAATAGTTAAACTGATGTTTTGTGTTCGTCATTGCTGATGAGTGTCAATAAATGCGATTCCCCCAATGCCCCACCATAAAAAAAAAGTGATTTTCTTGAAAAACTTTTTGTAATGTCATCATCAAGCATTGATTGATCAATTATTTTGTGATGATCAAGTACTTTAATGTGCAAAGCTTTTATGGGATTTTCGTCATGCAGCCACTACAGATAGTGACATTTCTGGACCAACTTAGGAATCATCTTCCTCTGAAACATTTTCGATTCATGCTCATAACATACATCAGATGCAGTTAAAGTGAAAAAAAACCAAGTTCTAATCATGCATTTCTTTAATAATTATTATTTAAAACTCATTTTTACCCTTTAACAATTGAATTAATTAGAATTTCGCTTATTAAAATAGTAAGAATCAAATTTGAAAAACATAGTCAATAATCAATCCTCGAAATGAATTTATGATGGTTATTGCTTTTATAAAAATTGACAATAATATCATATATATTATCACATGTAATTGAATATCAAATTTTTAAAAAAAATTATACCATCCACATGTTTTACTTAAATTGGTAAATTGATTATTACGATAATTATTTTAAAATCACGTTTAAAGAAACCTCGAATTGATAAAAAAAAAAAAAAAACTTTTGAAATTAACTTGTACCAAAAATTTTCAGATTTTCATTAAACTCGATGATTTTTTTCATCTCCATTTGGTTTCATTTCATTTGCTTTGACTTTCTAGGAATCTTGCATTGTCTTGATAAGAACAAACACGAAACGTTGAAGAAAAATGTTTATAGTTTTATAATAATAATTATAATAATGATGATGCTAATTATTCAATTAATTAAAATGAATGATGGTGACTTGTGAGAAAACGAATCGCACTGTGTTGTTACTTGAAATGAGAAGCAAACAAATTAAAAAAAATACTAAAATGACGTGAAGAAGAGACAAATTTGGCCTTTTCCCTGTTTACTAGTTCTTATTTTATCATCACATTGATATTAACTAATAATATCATTGCTTAAAAAAAAATTCTAATATCATTTCTTCCTTCATACATTTTAATTGTTAATACGATTCTTAATTAGCCATCACATACATCATTCTAGAATATCTAAATGAAGAGAAAATTTCCTAAGAACAAGTTTTAGAGTTTTCGTAATATCTTTAAATGAAAAAAAAAAAAGTAGCATTCGGCATAATTTGAAGAATTTGTCTAGCAAATTCAAGATAGTGATTTGACTAATTCACACAATACAATAATAAATTTTAACTAATAAAAATTGTATTAAGATTATAACTAAATCTTTTATTTATTATTAAAAGTTACAATAAGAGAGCTTAGGTGTTAATGATGATTTCAGATTTTTTAACAAAAAAATGGTTATGTCATTGGTGGTTGAATTAAGTGAAAGACTTTATGTGATTCTTATTTTAAAGTTTAAATTTCATTTTAGTAAGAAACTATATCTTCTCCTTTTTCATGGACAATAAAAAAAATTCTAAAAGAGATACCAATTTTTTAATTTTTTTTGCACTATTCATAAATTGTCTTTAATATTAAGAAATAGTAGCAACCAATGTGCAAGTCAGAGGAAAAAACAAAGAAATGAAAAAGAAAAACAATGCATATAACTAATTTAGGAGTTGCTATGACCAACAACCAAAGAATGAGACAAAGTCTTCACAAAACAACAAATTGTGCCTTTATGTCTTTTATTTGAGTTTTCTATGATCAATCCTTTGATATTAACTAACATCACTTTCTTTCTCTCCCTCTACATAATCATCCTATTTTTTAATCCATAAAATTTTGAATTTGATCACACATCTCTATCACAAAAAAGGTAAATGTCATATAGTGAGAAAATAATTGAAGGAATAATTTTTCAAATACTATTAGTAAACTATTGCTAACAATTTTTTCAAGAGGGCACCTAGTTTCTTCTCTTTTTATTTTTAATTCTTGAAAATGAAGAACAAAACCAGCTGAATCCGAATATATGCCTCATCTTGGATACATGAATGACTAATTACGAGGTGTTTAATTGTTATTACTTTTTAATTTGAAAAACAAGATCGTATTCAATATTCTTCTTTTTTAAAACTTAAAATCATGTATAACATATCCAAAATAAGCATTCAAAGTATTTACAAAACATATAAATTCATTTTTCCTAATATTTATATACTTTTTCCAGCATATTACATTCAAAATAAATTAGAAATGTTTTTCAAAATATTTAAAAATATAAAAATTTGGACAACTCTATTAGAAGTTTTTTTATGTATTAAAATACAATTATACAAAATTAATAAATAACACATAAAAGACATGATGCTAATTAAAATCAATGAAGACATATAAATAAATAATCATTCAAAACATTCCATCAATAACATTTAAGGGAATATAAGTGTTTGTCTAATATCTTCTCAATATACTTTATACTTTATGTAAATTCATTTTGATAATTTTAAGTAAGAATATTTAAGTTATTATTTTTAGTGTGATCAGTTACTTCATTCTTTACTTATATTAGAATTACTATTCTTGATTTAACAATCAAATTGGTAATCAATCAAAGTTTGATAATAAAGAGTTTTCTCTATTAAGATTTATTAACCTTGCTTGTTAGGTTACAAGTAACAATTCTATATAAAACTTATTTGATAAATTTAGTAGTGAAATGTTCTTTCCAAATCTTTAAGTACCAATACTGACTGACATATGTTTGATCATAAGGGTATGTCTGGCTATTGGATAACATTTCACTCTAATCATAACTAACAGATTAGATTGGAAAGAGTAACTTTTGAAAACCATCACTAGATTTAAGGAGAGAGAATTATCTTGACCTCTTTCTCACTCAAATGCTAGAGTGATTGTTTAAGCAAATGCAACTTTTCACTTGAATGTCCAATTAGACACTTGAAGAACCAATTAGACAATGGAGGTCATCTTTTGAACTACGTAGGATTGCTTTAGAGGAGTGAACAAACTTCACAAATAAGTCTTTGATTCCAATTAAATCAAAATAAGTATGTTTCCAATCTAAAACAATTTTGCTTCTATGTACTACTCAAATTATACTTGTTCCAATTTAATTAGATTCAAATAGTCCAATCTTTTAAATAACATAACATTTAAATACCAATTTTAGGCATTCATATATAAAAAGTGACATTAGCACAATTCAAAATAATACATCTTATAGAAATCAAGAGTTAACTTAAATTCAATATAATCATTAATTAGGTACATGTGTATAAAATCAATTACATCACTACTAGATAATCTTTGTCAAAAATACTTGTCAAAATCATAACACTCACTTTTAAATCAAATTCAATTTAATACAAAACCGGTTCACTCACATCCATTTAATCTAAATAAATTATTTATTCTCCAAAATCATTAATTCTTTTTAGTTATAAGAAAATTAGGTTAGTTTTCTTATCTGAATTCCGAACAATTAAGTCAACATAATTGGTACCTAACATTAGCCACTTATACTATATTAGTTTATTAGTTTCTAACTTAAATAGACTTAAATAGATACCAATCTAGAATCTAATAGTATAAGTGACTAAAACCTTGATAGCTATTAGATATCAATTATCATCATTTAATTGGTCACTAAATTCAATCATTATTTTAAATTTTGTAATTATTTAACAACCAAAACCTAATTTAATAATTATTTTGATTACAATTAATAATCATTTTATTTAGTAATTAAAAATTATTTTCTAAATAGTTTTTTTCTTATAATAATACTATTTGACCCAAATTTTGCATGTACTAGATTATATATATAACAATAAAAAAAAGAAGAAAAAATAATTTACTCACCCAAATATGTATAGTAAAAATCTAGTAAAGTTATATTGTAATATACTTTGCTACCTTCTAATTTGTGTGCTTTGATGGAAGAAAAGGATAAGAAAGAACCTCGTAACCACAAGAGAAAAATGAAATATTTTACAACTTAAAAGGGATGAATATTTTTAAATAAATAAAGAGTAAATTCGCTTTATTTTATGTATAATCTTTATAAGTTTTAAATAATAAAATATTCATTTTCTATTCAGCTTAAATTTCCTCTTTTGAACTCATGAAACGGGTATTTTACATTATCGATTTTCTATACGTGTTATGTTAAACATATTTGAACAAACTTTTATATAAAGACATATGACATATAGAGAAAAAATATGGAAGAGAAAATGAAATTAACTTATATATAAAGTAAAATTAGCTTATATACAAACTATAACTACACATTTAAAGTAATTTTTAAGTTATTTATGAGGAGCAGTTAATTTTTCTTACATTTTTCTATTCTAAAAATCCTAACTATAAAGTTTGTTTAATATAATAACAAAATAAACATATTGTACCTGAAAAAAAGCTATATGAATAGTCAAAACTTTGTAATAATGAAATAATAAAGAATAAATTGTGATTTGGTATTCTTTAAATTCTTAGTTTGCGCTTTTGATCTTCCTATTTTTTGTGTGTGGTTTTAGGTGCAAATTTTTAAAATTTGAAATTTTAATTTAAGATTCAATTATATATAAGTTATAGTTTGTATATAAGCTAATTTTACTTAACATAAAAAAAACGTTTACAAAATTGAATTTGACTAAAATTGCAAAAATCTTCTAAAATCTGATAACTAAAATCACAAAAAATAAAAAACCAGAATTACATATTCAAAATAAAAGTGACCAAACCTATTTAAGGCAGTGATAAATTATTTAAAATAATTCATCCTTACATATGAAATTAAACCCTAGATTTAACTAAATGGTTACAGTATTCAAACATTGACCAACCCCTCTCTTCCCCCTTCTTCCACTTGGCAGGCTTTTAACGAATCAATTGTCTCCATTTTACTATAACTTCGTCAAAATTGACCAAGTTTCAAAATTTTCTTGCTGAATATGAAGTTTGAATATGACTCATGTTCATTGTTTCATCAATTAAATTCCATACACATGAGAAAAATATTTACATTACTTCACCTTAACTTAATTTAAAGATTTATTTATGACAGTTTTGTTTTTAAAAGATATTATATATATATATATATATATATATATATAATATTTTTTGAACCAATTTTAATCAATAATTTTTGGAAAGATAAAATAATTTACTCAAAGTTTATATATCATTTTTATTGTCACTAATATAATAAAAATAAATATATAATTTAATATAACTATAACTATAAAAAAAATCTTAATATTTAAATGATTATTTTTTATTCTTTTAATTTCTTAAACTCATGAATAATTAAATCAAAATTAAGATTTTTGAAAAACCTAATTACTAAAAGAAAAAATTTATGATAAATAAGTCAGCTAATTAACTTATTATAAAACAATATAATAGTTAAGATTTTATTTTATGTTACTAAAAGAACTTTCATACAAAATTAAAACTTAAAAGAGAAAATAAAATTTAACTACTTAAATTTTTATATTCCAAAATATTTTCCATAAGCAAAAAAAAAAAAATCTTTTTATATGAGAAACCATCAAAGTTCATGTATAAGAAATACTATATGAATCTAACATTTAACTGTTAAGTGGGTCAAGACATAATTATCTTATTTTTGTATAAAGTATTATGTTATGAGTATAATATTTTGTTGTCAAGTGAGCCAATAAAGACTTAATTTTTTTTTTCAAAAATGGAATGAAACCGAATATGTGAAAAATAAATAGAAGGTTTATGTTTTACTTTCTTTTTTCTTCTAGAATAAAATGGAACGGGTGAAAAATGCCAAGAAACTTTATGTTTTACTATAAAAAAAAAATAATGAGGTGAGGAAAGAGAATATAAAATATTTTTAATTTTGTTCTTTATACATTTCCTAATTATTGTATTTAATCTTATATGTTAATATTAATCTGTTGAACAAAATGTTTATTATATTAATATTTACGAAGAAATAATAATAATAATAATAATAATAAATTTCATGATGATGTGCACAAAGATACAAGCTTCACCTTTTTGGCTATTTATTAACGTTTAATTTTGCTTGTCAATCCTACCATTAATTTTTCCAATTAAACCAACCCACATTCAGAATTATTAGTTTGACCTATGTTATTGACATAGTCATAGAGAATATAGCATCATATAATTAATTGGTGTGTAATTTTTGTAATTTAATTAGTGGTAGTCATGGAATTTTAACACACACATATATATAAATATAACTGAGTATTTACGGAAAGAAATTTGTCGTTTTATAATAGTCTTATTTTACTTGAATTAGTTAGTAATAATAAAGAAAATAAATTTTGGATTGAATTCAACTTGTTGATACGAATAGTGCATTCATTTCACAAATAAAATTTGTTTAACCTATAAATAAAAAAACTCACATGAAAAATTTACCCAAAAATTCAAACCTACATTTGCTTTTATCGAAATATCAACTCTACTTACATTGCATAAAAGTTAAGGTAAAAAATAAATTACATACCATAACTAAATTACATTTTATATTTTTTAATTTTAAATCATGCGTTTTCTTTAATCTATTTTGATATGAAATAAATATTTAGCATTTTTTTCTGTGATAGAGATTCTTGATATAATTGATCATAAACCATTATTATAACTTTACACAATGCAATCATAATTTATATGAAAATCCAAATTCAATAATAAAGGTGTTAATTATTTGTTAATAAGGTTTATTTTTCACTCTAAAATTTGTAACTCAAGTGCTATACATAAATTATATTTAATCCGAATTAATGTGAGACATTTAAACCTATTGAAACATATATGAAATCATCAAAAACATGAAAAATATAAAATGACAAGACATATCAACCTAAGTGACAAAACAACATACATATATTGACAAAATTTCCCTTTATGCAATTAATTTAGTTTCTATGATCATGTCTTCATAACCAACATCAATCACCAAAATATGAGTCCATGACATATGAAGACTAAGAAAATACTCTATTCAGATGATATCAGAACTCAAGTTGCAAACAATTTTTATATTCTGAATTGCAGAATCATTGGCAGCATAATAGAATATGCTTCACCTTGCTTAGCAATGAATCACCAATTAACAATTCTTTATTCAGTTTTCCAAGGATTTGAAAAAAAATAAAATTGTGAGATCTAATATGGTGATTGTTTCCAGAGGATGTTCTTTGTGCTGTGATCATCTTCTGCCACGTGGAACCAGAATTCACTGCAACAAAATATTTATGTATTAATACCTTGATCAAGGTTCTTAACAGTTGGGTGGTTCAATATGCTATGAATAATCATTTTATTTAGTAAGTATAGTAAGGTCTTCTTGTAATTTTTAAAAGGTAGTAAAAAGTATATTAATTATCTATTCAAGAGAAATTATTAGTTAAATTTTATTAATTTTAAGTTTTTAATTATTAGTTACTTATATATTTTTATGTGTTTTTGAATAGTGTTTGAAGTATATAACTAAATAAAACTAATTAAATAATTTATAAATATGAAACTAAAAATAACCTAATATTAACTATTTATGGGTTAATCCTACCACCATAATTTGCAATTTTATCTTTACAAGATTTATTTTCTAAAAATATGATAGGCATGTATCATCATATGTTTGCTTTTGTCTACACAATGGATTTATATGATAGATTCAGAGAGAATGTTGATGAGATTGGATGCAGAGATGTTAATGATAAATTTAAATTTATTTATCTTTTTTTCTGAAATTTAGAATATATACATAAAACCCAAATATGTTCACTATTTAATATAGATTTAATTTATATGATTAAATAAGTATGAAAGTTTATATTTAGGGATGGAACAAAAATAAAAATACAAAGAATAAGATAGGATAAAAAATTCTTATAAACTTGTCAGTAGAGACAAGTTTATTTCATAAGATTATAAAAGTGTAGAAGTTCACTTTTAAGAAGAAAAGATGAAAAAAAATATATAAAACAAATTATAAGTGAAACATTAAGAGACAAGAATAATCACAATTTAGAAATTGAAAAGAAGAAAAGTGAAAAATGGAGAGAAAGAACTCATGGTTCAATGAAAAAGTAATGCCACTTTAAGATGCTTCAAAATATAAGTATTGAAATGAATCACTATTTGATCCTATAAATAAAGATAAGATTAAAGTGAAAGAGAACTTTCTTTTTTTAAAGAGACAAAAGAAGATGTTTTAAAATTTCAACTTTCATTCAAGATTATCAAAGGTTTCAAATGAAAAGATATTTATAGTTACTTTTCTAAGCTAGATGAAATGTAAATGCACCTAGAATTACATTCAAATGTGAAATCTAAAACCTAGATCTAATGGCTGAAAATTAATCATATCCTAAGAGAGAAATTTTGAAATTAAAAACTAAAAAATACAATGATAAAAATCAAGGATGCTAGCTCAAAATCTTCTTTACTTGAGTCACACTTACACTTTTCATGCTTCATCCATATTTATCTTACTTTAATTTAAATCTCTTCAAGATCTCAAGATCTAAAGTCACTGTTTTTTGTGCCTAAAATTCATTTTAAGATAAAAAAATGTTATTTATCGTAGGAATATATAAATTTCTGAAGATAAGTTGAAATTATATACGTCATTTACAGAAATCAGATGACACTAGGGACTAAATAAAATTATCCAAGAATGAAAAGCAACGAATTTTGTTATTAGAGACTAAAATCAAAGCTCATAGTTTTACAAAAACTAAACATATTTAAGTTTTCTTTCACTATGAATGCATGAGGCCTTGCAAATGCTTATACTGATATTACAACACAAGATCCTGCAATCGTTACAAACACAAATTATGAACTCCAACAATTTACAAAGAACACTATAGACATCCATGGTAAAACAACAAGGTAGCTATGAACTAGTCAGAAGTGGAGATCTGGCACTATCAGATCTCTCAGAATACTTCTTTGGCATCAGAGCCGGATCATTGTATGCATTGGCCAACTCATCATAAAATTCAGACATATTATGCTGGTTCTGGTCTGCTCTGTCCTTCTTGATCAAACACTGCATGTGAGAAGATATCCATTCATAAGAATGCAGAATCAGAAATGGAAGGCATTAACTCAATAGAAAAACAGAATAAGCAGCACAATGCCACTTTGAAGCAGAAAGAAATGCCAAAAGAATATGAGCAGGTTTTTCATAGTACAGTGCAAAAGCTGCAAAGAATTGTCAGGGTTAACATAGTTTAAATGAAGCCAACCAAACAAGAAAATGAATCACAATTGGAATTTGGAAGTAACATGAGAACTGAGGTGAATTCAAACAACCAAACATGGCCATTTCCTAGATAGTAAGGGAATCAACAAACTCAAATTTTATCATCAGTACTTTCTTCACTTACCACCAAAAGATCTCATACATAAAATTTAAAACAATTTCCATATCAGGATCATTGCTGTGTATGTTTTGTTCTAGCAAAATAACATAATTTTAGAACTGCCACATTCTGTCGGAATTATTAGGTTAGGGGTAGAGAAAAAGAAAAAGAAAGTGAAAGGCAGTTAACAATATACTCAACGTTGATCCATAGGTTGTTGTCATACAACATGATAGCTGAATACTCCAATTTATATAAATAATTAAGAGTCAGTAATCATCACAATCATGGGAAGCAAATGTTTATTAGTGAGATCAAAAGCCTCTGAAATTAGCCTCTACTAATGTCTCTTTAGGTACAATACCATATAATATATCATAATCACAACAATTTATGGTCAGTTGGAATGCATATAGGTTACAGTATCATGATTGAGAATCAGATAAATTATCATTAATTATCAACCTTTAACATACCTCTGCAGGATAATCCTTGAATATAGGCAAGAACCGTTTCTGGCAATACTCGTTGAAGAGAAGTGTGAGAATTGGAAGAGGAAGAGTCAATACGGATGCAAGGGGAAGTTTCTTCAAACCAAAAATACCAATGCCTATTATATGCATCAGTATCAAAGAAAAAATTGTGGAGTTGTGCACTGTAGGCCAAAACTCTCCTCCAGTCTCAAACTTTGGCACATAAACTTTCAACAGCTGTAACCAAAAGATATTTAAGACATCACCAGAGTTACTAATAAAAAAATATACACATTTGTTCATGACACCATGAAGTCCTGCTTCCAAGTATGAACTCAAAATGGTCATCAACTGACCCTTTTACACCTCTAAAGTCATATCCATTAAAGAGTACTACAAATAAGATTAAGTTGTTTTAATTTTATGGATGAAACTATAAGCACCAAATTCAGAACTGAGAACACTATCTATGGGGAAGTCCCACTTGCCTCAACTCTTGGAGTGCAGTTTATTCATCTGTTGGGAAACTTCGCTTAAAGTTAATTTGCTTTAAGATGAAATCTGACACTGTCCATAAAATTATTTTCCAGACAATACTATCATTTAATAGAATCTATACTAAACCAATATTGATCGTGAAAGATGAATTAACCATTTATTTAATTATGCAATCAGTCATGTACGATGTTCTATTTAAACTTCATCAACCCTTTTCAAAAGTAGAAAAAACAATTTAGTTACTACAGCAGGTGAGCATTTATGACAAACATATTAACAGATCAATCATTATTATACCCTTTGTTTTCTTTTTTTCATTTTTAAGTGAGGTATTCCTAGCTCGCACTTCTCACAAACAGGTAATTTGACTTCCACTCATCTTAGAAATACATCATATAAATGCATATTATAACATCAAAAAAGGAACAGAAATGGAAGTGCTCTGAAGGGTAAAGAAGCAATTTGCAGACCTGGTTGCGGAAAATGATGTATCCCATACAAAAGTAGATCAAGAGAAACGGCAGTATCAAAGGAGCAAGGATGAAGTATGTTACACCAAGAAGACCAAAGAGACGAATCCTGGGAATTTCACTATGGTAAGGTATTGAAGGGGGATCAAAATCATCATTACTGTTTCTTCCAAAAGTTCTGCTCATAAAATTGGAAAGAAGTGTAGTCAATTGAAAGAGCTCTGATGCTATAGTGGTCCATCCAGAAGTTACAACATACGCTATGAAGAAGGATGCCTGCACCAAATATATAAACTATTAAAACATGAACTTGATGTCCTCAAATTTATGGAATAATATCTAATAAATATCACAAAATATGTGATTTTCCGTAAAAGTATTTTTGAAATAAAAATTTATATATTAGAGAGTGAGCGTGAGCATTGATTATAATTGATCATTGAAATCAATAGAACGTTTTCTCTCTTTCACAAGTTTCTCTTAACAACAAGGAAGCTCGTCTAGCTGCTTTATCAGCTTTATGAATACTATGTTAATGAACTCCACAAGTACTTAATCAGGTAGGAAAGAGAAATCATCTCAATAATAGAAGATCAACCCCGAAAGGTCAGAGCATGTGAAGTGTTCCCAAAGCATATCAATAATTAAAGAACACTTTGACATCTCAATATTAAAGTATTCCCTAAAGATGCTCTTCCTCTAGCCATCAAATTCTATTAGCATCTGCAGTCTTGTGTTTCCAATTCCTTTACTGTTGTTACTCTTTCACTGTAACTTTTTTTCTAGGTTGTGCATCACTCTGTTACTCTACATGCTCACTGTGTTGTCTCTCAATGGAGGGGTGCCTTTATCAAGTCCTGCTTCTGAATCTCATGGTTTGTGGAGTCATTTACGTTATAAGTTGTATTATTTTGATAAGTGTTTACTTCTATCAAGCTAAGGTTTGAATATCATACTGTGTGAAGTGTCACTGGGTTGGGGCTTTTACTGTACTTTAACATGACCTAGATTATTACTATAGACAGGGTTAAAGGGTCAAACGGTCAGTTTTATGTATCTCAGTTATTCAGTCTTCTTAGTGAAATACGTTCTTTATTTCCATTTCCATCTAATCCCTAAAACTTCAGCATCACTGGATTCCTCCATTTTTGTGAAAACCTGATTTACAAAAGTATCAAAATTCCCGGACAACCAGATTAAGCAGCCAGAGACAACAAACTACAGGGTTCATAAACCACATATTTGCATTTCTTAGAAAAAATGGCAGGTCTCAACCATCTAACTTGAAAATTATGATAAAAATTATTTATCTGCAATACTTTACCATGGGGTCTGTAACCTATAAGATGCCTACATAAATTACATGAAACATCATTCCTAAAGCAACGCTTTTGGGTATAGGCAAATATAAAAGCATAAAATAAAATTAAATTAAGAAACCAAACTACTGATAACTCAATCTCCCTTCATATAATATTGGATAACTTTGTGAAATTCATGCAATTGTCTCATGAGGATACAATAACTATTCACACCTGAGATGGTACAGCTTCCGCTAATATTCTAGGAATCTCTTTTGGCTCAAGAAAGATATTCACTCGGTAGAGAGCTGACCCTGATAGTACATTTGCAAAGAAAATGTTCCAGACTGTAAACCATAATACTTTAGTGCATGCACTCTTTTGTATTTGACTCCATGAAATGTATCCTTGCATGGAAGAAAGCATAATCATAATAGGGGGAACAAATGACAGAAACAGCTGAAGAATCAAACTGGGAAGGTATCCTGTTATAACTTGGCTCACAACTGACCTGAAAAAAATATTGGGAAACTTCAGTTGAAAAACATTGAAATTGTCAATGCTAAAAAAAACAATACTCTTTCACACAAAAAAGAGAGTCAACTGTTCAAGAAAAGAAAATAAAATCATACATTACTAGAAAACTATATGATGCAGGTTTGTGCAAAATATCAGTTATTGAGGATTTCTAAACAAGATTATAGGATAAAGAGTGAAAGAAAAGATATATGAGCCAATTATCAAGGTAAGCATCTAGCAAGGTAGTATGAGAACAGGAAGAACTAGGTTTGAAGTCATCAACCAATGTCATAAAGTTGATAACTTATCAATAATCATTTTAATGAAAAACTTAGTCTATTGTGTACATTACTTTTATGCTGAAAATAGTAAAAACAGAACCTCTACAATAATCCATAAAAGCAGAAGCACAAATTGTGGCATTCTCATTGCACTAACACCTCCTAATAAGGAAGGTCATGGGCCAGGGGGTTTAGAATGCAAAAATACAAAAAATAATTCAAGAAAAAAGGCCCGAGAAAATAAAAGAAACATTGACAACTAAAATCTAACTAGCCCTTCTTCATAACAAACAACTGATATAATCAACCAGAGATGAAAGACGAATATATGTTAGTATATTTAAAATAAGAATAAAAACTATGAGATAATATAACAGACCCAGATGATGAAAACATAAGTCTGTTTAAAATTACAAAGGAATTCTGTAACCATATTCTAAATAACGAAGAGTGAAATCCAAATTTCAAATGCTGGAAACACTTGCTTTATATTACTAGATCATCAAATGACATATAACCAGACATTTCGTGATATAGAAAAGGAACTGCATGCAAGTGCACTATATTATATTACATTAAGACTCCAATGCATGTGCTTATAGAGAAAAATATATCAAGGTAAGATTCCCACTTACAGTCTTAGTATGCCTTTTAAAAAGGGGAACCACGTCTCCAATTGATCAAGATGGGTAAGACCTTGTACTATTGCAACTGGGATCAAAAACAGAACTGTAACAGAAGTACATGCAACAAAAACTACCACCTTGCTGATCCATCTTCTGAGAAATGACACGGTAAAGAAAGCCCAATAAACATCATGAGGCTCAGGAGCTTTCTCAGTAACCCATTCAGTGGGATTGACACTTTCTTGAATGCGTAAAGCTATTGCAGCACCAAATCGTGTCTTAAATGAGACAAAGGCAGCTTGAACTTCCTTTTAAGTTGAAAGTGATTACAGAATAGGGGTGTGTATTAGACATCACTAAAAGAACCATAACAACCTAAGTATTAACAAATAATATCTATTGTAGGAACTAGTGTTGTACTGCTGTTGTTAACATACTCGTTACTACATCAGTTAATCTGATAATATATTTGTTGTTTATGTTTGGTGTTGGGTAATAAATAGGTATACTATATTCTTTTATCTAACAAGACAAAAATGTTTTCTAGTTCAGCACATAGTTAATGGTTGACAATTCTTGGAACAATTTCATTTGGGTTTCTTTCCCTTGCATATTTTCTTTCTCCAATCTCATTTGGCTTCCTGTCACCTTGTATTGTCATTATTAACCAGATTGTCATTAATGAACAAAACCAAGTCTTAATATCACAATTTAGGCTAAATATGCTGTGAGAGCCAATTTGGTTTAATGCAAATGATAATCCAAGAATTTTAGTTTGTGATTAGACAGCTTACAACCCAAACCAGACATAAAACAACTTTAGACTTAAGAGGAAACATAATTATTTTCTCAAAATTCCAGTAACGTAGGTTATTAATGCCTGAAGAAGATAGTTACCTTTGCTTCTAGTGAGGACTGTTCCACTCTCACATTATCTTCTATATCACCCAATCTCCTTTCATAGTGATCTACAATATCAACTTTACGGCCACAAATTCCCCAACAGCCATCACGCCTTTGCCTCTTAGGAGCATCATTTTTTTGTTTCAGATTGGTAAGCTTTTTGTACAGTTTATCTGCATCATTCTTCGAAGAACAAACTTTAATAGTCAAAAAAGTGAAAGTACTATTAGAAGAAAGAACTGACTTTAGTTATAAGAAAAAAATTTGTTGAAAGTCCAGCTTCAACAACACTCATGAAGAAACATAATGCGTAAGTCAAACACAAATGCACCATCATTCCCCACCCTCCCTCATAAAAGAGAGGCTATTTACTGGAAATAAAAAGACAATGCGGTAAAAAACAACACAAGAAAAAGGAACATGTTGTCTAACATGATAACTAGATACAATAATTTACGGAATATTGTGCTATTATTTACTCAAACATGATGCTTTGGAATTTTCTCTCCTTGCAGGTATGTTGGAGCATAAGACCAATGTTTATAGGATAGGCTATTTTTACAGGACTCTGGGATTCAGATTATGGATGCTCTTTCTCAGGGAATTTCTTTGTCCAGGATTGGTTTGCTCTCACAAGCAGATGTTTTTTTTCACTGATCCCCCTCCATTGTAATTCTTCTCTCAATGATTTCTTCTTCAACAGGGTAAAATATTAATGTTTCACACTAGTCATGCAAGTTTGGAAGATCTATTCTTCCTTTCAAAGTGACGCATTACATGACAATGATTTACAATAAAAGGTAAACAAAAATCGACAGAAAAAGATTGAATCAGTTGGAGCTCTAGAAAAACACTTACGATAAGACTTTGAAGTTTGCTGTTTCGGCGGATCACAGAATGTGAGAGATATGTGGAAGGGTGATACTCCTGGAAAAAATGCTCAACAGTATCATGACATGTGCTTCCAGGTGGAACTGGAATACCGCGGACTAATAAGGTAAACTGCTGAGGCTGAGGCTTGGATGAATAGAAATAAGCAATTCTTTTGGATGAAATGTACAAATACTCCTGCATATGGAATTAAAATTAAACATGAACTTATATCCCTAACTTTATAAAACAAGAGGAAAAATAAAAAGGTAACTTGAACTATAAAACTTACACGAAAAAGAAGATAGCAAACAATTCCAGTGAAAATATATGCAGCAGAAAAGTGGACCCATAACCTGGATAAAGGCCAAATGAATACGTAAATGTTTTTTTACTTAAATGCATATTTTGGTGAAGAAATGGATTATTTAAGAACCCCAACGTAACAAAGTAGATGTATGACAATGAAAATTCAGGCTTCTTAATCTAGTCAAAGCTTCCTGTCCCATTCATGGGAGACAATGGAAAGATCTGAAGAAGATTTGAACTCAAGAGAATGATGTTATCTACTAAAAATATAAACCACAAATAGTGAACAAGATGTCAACTCGAGAGAATATCCAACAAACCAAAGTCATCAAATAAGACAATTTTATAGAATATATAGAAATCACCACCTCTAGGCAGGCCATTTAACATACAGAATGTTACTATATTGCCTTACTTTGAGAATTTAAATGAACATAGCAACCAAAAATTATGCATGAGATTACACAAATCCTAACAGTTTTGAAATGCCTGGTTAAGATTTCAGTCCCAGCTACTAGCTATAGGGGTTAAAGGAACAAATTGGAAAAAAGGGACAAAAAAGTGAAATAAATTGTATTTGGGTTAGAATGTTTTGTTGCCCATAAACATCGTGCTGATCTATAAGATTTCTTGCATAAATTTTGACATTTTACAAGCTTTAAAGATAGGGTTAATGAACAATCTCTTCCATGAAGTTGGTAGGTAATAATACATAATGACTGAGTTGAATCTATATAGTAGTTACAATGTTCATAACAGTTTGAGGAAAAAAATGAAATGAAACTAACTTAAGAATTACGAACCAATATTTATACATGTATTTCTCTGCATCATGAATGACTAATTCCTAACAGTTAAGACCATCTTGATCCAATATATTCACCTGTTCGAACTGTTATTAACATTAGAAATACTGAACGAGTCAAGAGACTTGTGTTGAAAATCTGAATCGTCACTAAGTTGACTCCCCGCATAATTAATTGGAAGAAGAACAAACATGCCAATGATTCCGCCAACAGCAAATACTTTCAAACTGTACAATACCATAAAAAGAGGGAAAAGTATTAGCTGAAACAAATAAAAAGTTCTTCAAATAAACAGAACAAGGTCACAGAAAATAGAAAGATTTGCACATATTTTACAGCAATGCAGATAGAAATTGTAATGAACAAACTATTGGCTCCACAATAGGATAAAAAATAGCTGTCACTTAAAGTAACTGGTTGCATATGAATATGTGTATCGCGTCGAAAACATTATAATTTAATTTTAGTTAGACATTCAAGTATACAAGCAGCAAAACATGGTGCCAATCAGGTGAAAAAAATTAAGATAATTGAATTGAATATACAGCAGTGTAAACCGATACTAGTATAATATAGAAAATCCTCTTCTGATGAAAAAAATTCATCTATGCTCATTTACATATATGTAAAAATATATATAAATTTAAGCCTAACATAGATCATTGACACATGTAATCCAGAACTTTCCATCAAAATGATTAAAACCTCAAAAGCCTAAGTTATCTAGTAGAATTTAGTTTGATAAGAAAAATGTCATGATACATCTTCAAACATAGAGACAATGAAACATTTTGTCACCTAAAGATAAAAATGCGCATAAAGACAAAAGCATCTAGGCCAGAAGATGATAAAAATTCTTCCTCGGAAGGCTCCCATGCCTGCTTCACCCAACCAGCAGTAGGTAACAATCTTTCCAAGTTAAAATGACCACCCTCTTTAACTTTTCCTTCAGCAACTAGGCGTGGTGCATAGACAGTGATATTACCAGGCTGCTTTCTCAATATGGAATATAGGGTGAAAAATAACAAACAGAGGCCAAGATTAATTCCCACGGAAGTTAAAAGGGCAGAAAGAATCATTGTTGAAACTTGGTTCAAAACCAGCAGATTGACTTTTACACCCAACAACACCACTTAGAAGAAATCAAACAAATTGAATCCGTTCATGGTTGAACCTGCAAGAATAATATACCATAAATAGTTGGAACAGAATCAACATACAGTTCTTCTGTAATTAGTGTGCATATGATGTGAAACATGCAAACTATTGACAATTTGGAAATCCAACACAGCAACTAATCAACAATCATGTAGAAAGGCCACTACTTCAGCCCCACATATGGTAAAACTAACAAGAATGGTATCCTACAAAATAGGAGAGTTTATAAGCATGAAATAATTGAAAATTCCTCAATTTTATAAAAATTCAACTCCCAAGTACACTACTTGGTTGGATTAACACTAGGTGATGGATTTTTGCATAAAGTTTGTGAAGAACTGTGGCCTATATTGCATTTCCTCTAAACAGCAAACTTCAAAGGTATATTTTACACTTCACGGGTTCAAGTGCTCCTCAAATCTTAATGATGGAGAATTTTAAATCCAGGTTCTTTTCTTGTCTCATTTATCTGATGAATTTCATTGTCAATGGGTAGAAGGGTTTGGCCCATTATTTTTGGTAATTGTAAATTTCTCCTTTTTCCATTCATCCTTGAAAGGAAAGAGATTCAAAAACCCCTCCTCATTCTAAGACCTAAAGGGTTTGAGTAGTTTGCATCAGGTCGTAGGTTTAAAACCTTGTTGTCACCTTTGTAAGTGGAATAGAGTCTAATTAAATGTATTCCACTTCGTCCAACACCTCTACTTTTCTTCCCAAGTAGTTCAGATTCCAGTAAATGCAATTGCAGTAGTTTCAATTTCAAAAGGTAAAATATGCTTCATTTCTAATGCTACTATTATGTTCTATATACCTACAAACTCAAGCACAATCCACCATCATTCTTGAGTGTAAAATGTAAAAACAAGAACAACCCAGAAACGGTATTGCATTCAGAATTCCAAAGGGCATGTAAATTTGCTAATTTTATGTCTATATTATCAAAAAAATATCATATGCATAGACCCAAGTAAGAGAAAAAAATAGCTAAAGAAAGAGAGAAAGGGAACCTGGTAATGAAGCAAAAAGAGAGAAACGTGTGCAGTGAGGTGGTGGTAAAGACATAAGAGGAAAGTGATGGGAAGACACTGAACTCAACAATGTGTTTCGTGTCACTCTTTAATCGAAAGCCAACTTACACGTGCAGCCAACTCGTCTCTTTCTTTATGGTTGGTTTTTCTTTCCTTCTTTTTCATCATGCTATGGCTTTCAACTCAAGGAAGTAATTAATGCTTCCATGTGAAAATTTATTTGTTTATTTGTTATGATTCTTGCTAGGTTAGTAATTAAATTTTATTTTTTTTTAATACCACAATAATTGTACTCTGATTAAATTTTGAGTTTCTTTAATAATTTATATTTTATGAAATGTATTAGATATTCTCTAGATGCAAATATAATTGGAATTCACACTTTCAACCCTCAATTTCGTTTGTTAAACATAAAAAGATTAAAATTAAAATAATTTTAAGTTTTGAAAAAAAATTGATATAAAAAATAAGAATAACTTTAAAAGTTTTCTTCTTATAAAATCCAAAGTTTTCACACGTATTTTTCTTTATGAGGTTTTTGAAACTATAATAGTTGATAACTATAATAGTTGATAACAATAATAATAATTAAAAAATGTTAAGCATACACTTTTCATAAGGTTCACCTACATCGCACAGAAAGTCGGCAAAACTTTTTTAAGTTATGTTCCGAAAAAATGAAAAAATAAAATATAAAGTAAAAAAAATTGAAGGTTTAAAAGAAATAATTAAACCGGTTTAAAAAATGACTTAATCTGAAAGTAAAAAAATTAAATTAATTAATAATATAATAAATTAGTTAAATATCCTTTACTAAAATTTAATAATTAGAATTACAAATTATTAATTATAAAGTATTTTATAAAATTGAGAATAATATTTAAAAGTATTTAAAATTAATTTAATTTAAATTATGTACAATTTTTTTCTACATGAAATAAGTGTTTAAATAGTTGACTTAAAAATAGATGTTGAATAAAATATGAACTCTTTTTAGCTATAATTAGAATAGATTAACTAAAATAAATAGGACAATAAAGATTTACATTAATCCATCTAAAGACACATATTAGGTTCCTTTAATCCCCTATTCTAATTTAAGAGGTTTTATTATATAAACAAGTATACTAATCAATCTTGGTTATCAGCAACTACATTAATCATTCCTAATTTAGTTTAACATTTTAATCTCTTCCTAAAATTGAGAATTCTTAAAAGAAAGAAACACACTCAGAGAGAACAAAAATCAAGCATATAGAGTAAAGTTTACAAAGTGTAAAACTACAAGACTATAGCTCACACCCAAAACGAACACTAAGATTGCACAATGAACACTAAGAAACAGTCTCATAGAAAACACAAATTGAACTCATAGCATAAATTTCACAAAGTAATGAATTACAAGGTTACATACAAACACAAAACACTAAGATCTTAATAAGTTTAATCTCTTTATATAACTTCTAATAACCATAAAGTTTTATATATGTTAATCCTTGGTTCTGCTTGATCTTCTAATGAAGTTTGAATAAAGAGATATTTGATTTGATCCTTTCATGCACTCTTACCTTTGTTCAGCTTAAGGAAATTATTCAAACATAGTGTACATGACAATTAATTGTGATTAAAATAAAATTGCATAAATATGATTGTTTCCTTATTTAACTATCTTTTAGACCATTAATCATAAAATCATCTTGAATTATAGAGTTTGTAATAGTTGAAAAATCATTTCAAACTTTTAATATTTGATGATAATCAAAAGTTGAAGTTCAAATCAGACCCAATAACAAGCAAAATCAAACAATCCAAATGACCTTTTACAAATTCTAATTGGATTAATTACTGGGTTAAAGGTCAAAAAACGAAAAAGCATTGAGTAGGCTAGTTCAAGACACTTGGACTAAGCAAACAAATTTTAAAATTGACTTTAAACATGTTCTTGTTCTTAATTTGATATAGGCATATGAAGAATTAGATTGCTTCTTCCTGCACCTCCGAGTGTTCTTGGAGCACCTCCAAATTTAAAAAAAATCCCAAGTCTGCCCTTCAGTAAATTACCATACTATTCTTGATTTTGAAAAATAATAAAATAGTAAAACAGTACATGGAGGTGGGAGACGAAAGGTGAGATGATGGGGTGCTGCAAGGTTGTGCGTGGTAGTGTGGGTGGGTGTTGTGCGACGTTGGCGATGACGCTGGTTGAGGAGTGAAACTACAGCAGCGCGACGGAGTAACAGTGACGAAACGTCGTTTGAGGTAGGTGGGATGGGTTGGGATATTTAGGAACATGTGTTCCGGAATAATATTTTTGTTTGCGGAATGAATTACGAAACTAAGTGTTCCATAATGTTAAATTTGGGGGTGCTAACATATTATGGAATGATCCATTCTGTAATAGAATTTTTGTGTTACGGAACCACCTGTTTCGGAATAGTGTAAATTTTTGAATTTCAGAACAGATTGTTCCGTAACATATTTTTGAAGATTTGAGTTTAATGATGCCCACTTTTGTTACAGTTGTCCAAAATGATTGATGAAGTTGATAATATGCAAGAATTACAATTAGTTAACTATGATGGTGGTGATTTGGCCAATCATTTCACCACTGATGAGGTAATTTTATTTGATTGTTCCATTTGGGTATGAAATTTGAAATTTGAAATTTAGTAGTTTTGATATAGGTATTTGCAACACGAGATGATTTACTAGAATGGGTTTATAGAGTTGCATTTGATCTTGGGTTTGTGATTGTTATACTTAGATCAGACAAAACAAACAAACAACCTTGAAGAAAAACATTCATTTTATTAGGTTGTGAACGGAGTGGTAAGTACAAGAAATACAAAACAGTAGTAGATGTTAGTGTTACTGGTTCATGGAAGTGTGATTGTCCTTTTAAATTAAGGGGCAAACCAAGTTTCCATGGAGATGGTTGGATGTTGAAGGTCATATGTGGTTTGCACAATCATGCATTATCACATACATTAGTTGATCATCCTTATGCAGGAAGATTAAAGAAGGATGAACATGAGTTAGTTCTGAAACTTGCATATGAATCTGTATACAAGTTGTGAAATGGGTGGTTTCGCAACACATTGGGAGGTGTCCAAATGTATTGCAGAATTGCCCATTTCGCAACTTGCATACAGATCCGTATAGACGTTGCAGAATGGGTGGTTCCGCAACAAAAATAGTTCGAAAATACCCCATCCTTAAATCGTAGATCCCACGAAATCTCTCCCAAATACATTACAAATCTTACAATAGATGATGTATATCCCAAATGGTTGTAAAATACAGTAGTAATCAACAATTTTGGAATGAATTGGGCACCCAAATCGCAGCTCGGAACTTGGGAGGTGGCACACGCAGTGGACGGAATGAGAGAGATTGAAGGAGAAGGGTTTTTAAGAATTAGGATGCAAGGGCAAAATGGTCTGCACAATACAAAATTAAGAGTATTTTTGTCCGTTTTTCAAATTTTGGAGGTGCTTCAAGAACTACTTGGAGGTGCAGGAAGAAGTACTTGAAGAATTAAATGAAGTAGTTTTGGGCTAAAAACAATCTAATGATGTCTTCTTCATGCACTTCTGTAATATCAACCTGCACCTTCAGACTTTCTGAAATTCCCAACTAACCTTGAGGACGAAGACAAAATTGCCATTGGTAAAAATAAAAGGAAATTTGGAGCGGTGTAGAAATGGTTAAAGATTTTGAAAAGTTGAAGGTTTGGACGTTTGTTTGTGTTTGTGGCGATCGAGGAGGGTTCTTGGATGTGGTGCAGTGTTCATGGTGGTATATTGTGGCAGTTTGTGGTGGTTATAGGTGCATTGGTGTCATCAAGGTAAGTGGTTTCGATTTTGTATTTTAGCTTTCGGATTGTACAATTAGTGATCTCCCGAATTGTAAAATTTAAAATTAAAATTGGTTTGGATGGATATTTTTAGATTGCACAATCCAAAATTATGTTGTTTTCTTTTGGATTGAACCGCACACCCTAATCCAAAAGATTAAAATGAACTGAAATATTTTTTATATTATATAATTAGAAAAATGAAAAATACTGGATTTTAAATCAAGTCACAAAATATATATTTTTGTGTATGAATTGTTTGTTAAATATAAATATAGAAATATAATTTTAGAGTAAAATATCAGAAAAAGTAGATAAGATTTCGAATATAGAAAAAAAAAAAAAAGAGATGAAGAAAGGGATGGAGAAGGAAAGGAGAGAGAGATAAAGAGAGGAAGAGTGGGATAGAGAAAAGGAGGAAGAGAGTGAGAAGGAGCGGGAAGGCGAGAGAGAAAAAAGAGAGGAAGGGAGGGAAAGATTTTGAGAAAGAAAGAAGGAGCGATTAGAAAAAAAAAAAAAGAGAAGGTTTATATATATACAGTTTCATTCTTAATAATCATTTATAGGTATTATTATCAACCCAATTGACTATGGTAAGTAAAAGATTTAGTATTTTTACATTTTAAAACATCCTTTCTAATAATTTATAAGAATATTTTTAACCATATTTTTGACAAACCAAATTAAAATGATCATTGTACAAAAGAAATATTATATTATTTTAATTAAATAGTTTAACGTGATAAGAAATTCACAATTTTGATAAAAAAACACATTATCTCTTAATATAAAAAGGCATATAAATATTTATAAAAATATTTTCATCAGTCAAATAAAATTTTGTGGCTTTTAAGAATTACAGTTATATTTCACATGATTGACATGATTGACCAAAAATTATATATTACCGAAAATACAATACCATCCAAAACTTAAAATATAAATAAGATAATCATAATTAATGTTAATTAATTATTCTAAATTAAAATTAACTTAAACTTTGTGAATATTTAAACTTATCGTAAATAATGTTTTTTAACGAAATTATTTTAAATCAACATTTAATACTTTAATTACGAAATAATTATTTAAGTATCAGTCAATCTTTTAGAGATATATCCAGTTTAAGAAAGACAAAAAGAACTCTAAGAAATTATAGAATTTCTCTATTTTGACTAAAACACAAAAAAACATTATAAAAGATAAAATTTTCTAAAAAATAGGACAAAGTAAAAAACACATTCTTGATCCATACAATAATAATAATAATATTTATATCCATAATTTCTATAAATGATATTACTCCACAATTTTCTTTTGGTGTTTAACAAACATTCCAACTCCCAATAATTTTTAATACTTGACAATGAAAAAACTACATTCATAATACATAACCATTAAACCTATATTCAAATATAATAAAAATTCTAGAAGACGAGAAAAAAACTAACAATATTAAGTGAGTGTTCAAAAATTATAATAATTTAATTTCTATAATTTCGTACATAAATAAATAGTGATTTTTTCCAAGAATCTCAAGTTTCAAAATTAATATAATAATCAAGAAGAAAAAGTATTTTTTATGCATGATGAATATAAAACCATATATTTTTTATAAATCAATTAAAACTATAATAGATATAGCTTTGTAGAATTTTTTAAGAATGAAAATATAAATCTTTCACACACTTTTTACTGAATAAATAATAAATAAATTAATAAAATTAATAAAAGAAAAAGTCAAGAATCTCTCCTAATGATCCTCCTTAAATCAATTTCTCTTCACTAAACTGAAAAATTAGTTTAACAGTTAAGTAATTGAACTCTCTGACAAACCCTCATCATTCCTCTTCCACTACTTTCCGCTACCTTGTCGTTTTGCTCATTTCCCCAAACAAAACGCACGCTCTCCCCTCTTTCCCAAACTTCGCCACCCTTCTCCGCCCAATTTCCCGCGGTTTATCGAACCTCCGACGCATCTCCGGCCACCGCAGGTACCTTCGCCACTTCCGATCTCACGCTCTCTCACACCGCTTTTCTCTTCTCGCTTCGCCGATCATCGTCGAATTATTTTACGTTTCTGCATTCGAACAGGGTTTCGGTGCCGGATTCTCGATCTCTCGGTTCCAATTTCGTTTCTCTAATTTCCTTTCCGCGTTCTCTTAGTTCTATAACTTTTGGTTTTGTTGATTGTGAATTGAACCAGCGAGTGAAGAAGGTCGTGGACGATGAGCAACGTGTTCGAGGGATACGAACGCCAATACTGCGAGCTCTCGGCGAATCTAGCGAAAAAGTGCACTGCTGCTGGTGCTCTTAATGGAGGTACTGGAAGATTCTAAATTGATTCTTCGTTTTTAAAAAAAAAATTACGAGTCGTCTTGTGTTGTTGATTTAATTTGTATTTGATTTTGTAATGTATAAATTTAGTTATTTGTTTGATTTTTCTGGTTATTCTGTATACTGGTATTTCTTTTCTTGTACGGTATAGTCCAAAAGTTTGAGTACTTCGTTTTTTATTGGTTAAGATATGATTGAACCTCCTTTATTGTATAATTCAGTTACTTTGCTTGAATTTGGATGATCAGATTTAGCTTGAATTAGGATCCTTTAAACTATTGTTGTGTGTAGAGTTAATTTGTCAAGTTATTTTGCTTATTTTGTTTATAGGTACTTTTCTTTTTTATTTTAGAATATAGTGTAAAAGTTCACGAGATCTTAGTTCTTTTTAAAAAAAATATGATTGAAACTCCTTTATTACTGAATTCTGTTACATTGCTTGAATTTGGATGATGGGACATATCATGATTTAGGATCGTTTCAGTTATTGGTTTGTATAGCTCCTTTCGACCCGTTGTGTAGCTCTTTCCTGGAGGTTGAAATTCTGTCCAGAAATTTCTCCTCGGAACGATTTCCAAGACGTCGCAGCTAGTATCGTTTTTCTTTGGTCATGATTAGGGACCTTCTTTTATTTGTATATTCTATATATGTCATTTTAGAAATATCTCATAAACAGAATGTGTAAATTTTGGAGAGACAATGTCGAAGATCTTGCTAGCGTTTCGGAATTGCAATCTGCAAATTCTGCATTTCTTGATATTGTAAGCTCTGTTTTGGAGCAGAAACTGCATTATGTTGATTTTGGACATTGGGTTATAAAGGTTAACAGTGCCTATGTAAAGTCCCCTATCATTTCTGTTTCTTTGTACTGTACTATTTCTGAACTTGTTCTTCTCCCTTTTATGTTTGTTGCTGCATCTTGTTTTTGCACTTTTTGTCATTTAAATGGGTGTGGGGAGTGCATTCTAAAGTATGCATTATAGAATAAAGTTAATTCTTGTACACATTTAGTATGCCAACAGTTTTTTACTTTATAAATTCTTATGGATCTTAACAGATTTATGGAAGATTGTCTTAATTCTTAAGTAATGAACTATTGGAATGTCAAACTATTGAAAGTTTTTATCAGGATGGAGGAAGTGTTCAGTCTTGATTATTTTGGAGCAATGCATATTGCTTGACAATTTTTACCATTTTCTGTTATTTGCAGAGCAAAAGAAACAAAAAGTTTCTGAAATAAAGTCTGGGATTGATGAAGCTGAAGCTTTGGTACTTCTTTTTCTTCTCCATTGTAAAGCTGTCTTTATTTTCTCCGTACTCTGGTTCTGATATGGTTTAACTAATGAATCTGCAGATTCGAAAAATGGACCTCGAGGCACGAAGTTTGCAGCCAAACGTCAAGGCTGTGCTTCTTGCCAAGTTGCGGGAGTACAAATCAGATCTAAACAATCTTAAAACTGAAGTTAAGAAAATTGTATCTGGTAACTTAAACCCTTCAGCGCGGGATGAATTGTTGGAATCAGGCATGGCAGATGCTATGACGGTATGATTCATTTATTTTAGCATCCTCTTTTGATACTTGAACATGGTTAATTTTGTTATGAAGCTATAACTAGGAAATAATTTAATTTTCTTTTTCCTGTGTATATACTTTTCTAGTCAAATCAATGGGTTAAGCAATAATCATTTTTGTTTCTCTAGCCAATTCAAATAAAAGTTGAGTTTAGATCACATTGGATCTGTTAATTATCAATTAATGGACTTCTTTGAAGCTATTTGAACAGGAGAGATAGCGATGCAATTAAGACCAAAGTTTGCGGACCAAAATAGTATTTGACCCTTATTGATCATTCTTCAGCATAATGTTTATATTATCATTCCATATATTGACCAGGTTGATTACTATGTACTTGATAATAACCCATCATTTTTTAGATATATCCATCTCATTAATGGTCAAACAACACGAATGAAGTTTAGGCAGTATATTTCATGATTTTAAGGGCTGTACTGATTGAAGTTGCACACTCTAGGATTACATCTGAAACTTTTTGTTACTTTTTCACCTTTAATGATAGATAAATTGTGAAGAGTAGGTTATAATTTTGTTGGCAGATAGTTATTGTATAGCAAATACAACCTTAATATTAGACATTTTTGAGGTTAAATACAAGGTTAATTATCAAGAAACGGCCATAGCAAGTTGTATCCAGTTGACTCTTTTTGAGTATCGGATGATCATAGAAATTTTTATCATATTGATTCTTTGGTCGTTGTTCCATTGGCATGACCAATCTAGTTCATTTTCACGTAACAGTGTAAACTTGTGTATTAACAATTGGCAATATTAGTTTGTTACCAATGCAATACTAGCATAACTAAATACTAATTGAAAATTTGTAATGTTAATAGATTTTTAATTTAGTTAACTTTTCTTGTACTGGATGCTTTGATATTGATAAAATTTTTGGTGAACTGATTGGTGGGACCTCCAAGATTAATATGTTAGATTATAAATTTGCTGGGCTACATCCAGGCCAATTGTGCCAAGTTGCATATCTATTTTCTTATTTCCAGATTTGAAGAATGAGTAAGGTTAGATTCAATCTTCATTTCTGAACCAACACTGCTCACATCAACTTGTAATGTAAAATACGTTAGGCATCTGCTGACCAGAGAACAAGATTGATGGTGTCAACTGAGAGGTTGAATAAGACCAGTGATAGAGTTAAGGATAGTAGGAGAACAATGTTGGAAACAGAAGAGCTTGGTGTCTCGATTCTTCAAGATTTGCATTCACAGCGCCAATCTCTATTGCATGCACATAACACGGTAATCTTTTTTTCATTCTTGTTCAGTAGATGACATGTTTGTAATTGTTTTACTATTAGTGACATGAAATTTTAAATTTCTATTAAAAGTAATTTCAAGTGAAATATAAAATGTTCTTTTCCTTGTGTCAAATGCGTAGTAACAGTAGTGTTAACACCACAAAAGTTCATATCCATTGATCTACTGATGGTTGTATTTCCTCACGCAGCTCCATGGAGTGGATGATAACATAGGGAAGAGCAAGAAAATTTTGAACAACATGTCAAGAAGGATGAACAAGAACAAATGGATTATTGGTGGCATTGTTTTGGTTCTGGTTGTTGCGATCATCGTTATCCTGTACTTCAAACTTTCTAAATAGCCAATGACTGACCTTTCCTTGTAATGGTCATAAAGGTCGCCAAGATACAAGGATTACTATTATTTCCCATTGTGCCCCCTTCTCTTCTGATTATGATTTGCGAGTGTTTTTTTGTCAAAGATGATGTGTTGTGCAGTGTTGCTATGCAACTTCATACTGTTAGCTTCTTTCAATGTATGTATCTGATGATGGGTTTGGCATGTATGGAGTATTGATTTGAATTTTTATGGTCAGTTGCATGATTTTGATCATGAAACCAAATTTTGTGTGGTTATGGTCTTCAAATATAAACTAATTTTGGTTCTAATCCGTATGCATCATTGCATGTAAATCACCTGCTTAAATCCTGTATAATAAAAACTTAAAAAAGCGTTAGACAAATTTGTGAAGGAGCCTTGCATCTTTGAAAATGATAATCTTATAACAAGTTAATCCTTCACCAATGGTCAGTGGCTATTACGGAAGTTTAATGAGAAATGATGAAAACCGTGTTAAATAATTATCATGCAAACTACTACATGTAAGGTAATGACGGGAAAATGGTTAGGAGTTGCGTATTAATTCCATAAGGGATATATTCTTCCTTAATTTGACTTATCAAAATGAATTTCAAACGAGATGAATTTCTTACTTTTGCATCAGATTTTCTTTTTAATTTAAGATTTAATTAAACTTGTTCCCATATATTATTTAATCAAAACAATAAATATCCTTAATTTTGCTTTAAAAATCTAATATATTTTTAAAGTAATTGACGAGAGAGTGAGCACGTATATTATTATCACACCCCAAAACTATAAAGCGATTTATCCTAACTCCAATCATCGTCATAATATGGTATGAGATGGTCACACTCACTCATCACACCACATCATTGCCCTCTCTTCTTCCGTTCTCTTCTCCGGAGATGCGCCCGTGCCTCTGCCCTCCGTCCCGGCCAACAGCTCCACGCCGCCGCCACCGTTGCCGGCCTCCTCTCCTCCCCCTCCAACTTCCTCCTTAACGCCCTCCTTCACCTCTATGCTGCTTGCTCTCTGCCTCTGCACGCACACAAACTGTTCGACCGAATTCCCCACACGCACAAGGACTCCGTGGACTACACCGCCCTCATCCGCTGCTCCCATCCCCTCGATTCCCTGCGTTTCTTCCTCCAAATGCGCCAACGCGCCCTCCCTCTCGATGCTGTCACGCTAATATGTGCCCTGGGCGCGTGTGCCAGGCTAGAGGACGTCAACCTCGTGCCTCAAATGCACGTGGGTGTGGTGAAGTTCGGGCTTTTGAGTCACACCAAGGTGTGCAATGCTGTGATGGATGGTTACGTTAAGTGTGGGCTTTTGGGTGAGGCTAGAAGGGTGTTTAAGGAGATTGAGGAACCCAGTGTTGTGTCTTGGACTGTGGTGTTGGAAGGTGTAGTGAAATGGGAGAGTGTGGAGAGTGGGAGAGTGGTGTTTGATTTAATGCCTGAGAGAAATGAGGTTGCTTGGACTGTTATGATAAAGGGGTATGTTGAAAATGGGTTTACAAAGGAGGCTTTTATGCTTCTCAGAGAGATGGTTTTTGGCAATCAACATGGGTTGGGTCTAGCAGAAGGATCTAGTCTCTCACAACGTGGTGAACCGAGGTTCAAATCTCCTTTGAGAGCGTTAACCACTTCTAGTGCCAGGCAATGGCTTGAAGAAGAGAAGGAGCGGGTTTTTGATAACCAAGAGGCATTTTGTCATGTGGAAAAAGCTAGCTGCCCACAATCTACTGCATCAAGATTTGAATTCTTGCGGGTCAAGATGTCTACTTTTAGTATTCGACAATATGTTGAACATGATGGCTTTCGAGGAAAGATACGTGTAGAAAACCAAAACGAAAAGGGGATGGTTTATTGTTGTGGATATGGGTTGAATTGGGTTACTTTGTGTTCTGTTTTGTCTGCATGTTCTCAGTCTGGGGATGTGAGTGTGGGAAGGTGGCTTCATTGTTATGCTGTTAAAGCTATGGGGTGTGATTTGGGTGTTATGGTGGGGACAAGTTTGATTGACATGTATGCCAAATGTGGGAGGGTAAGTGCTGCGTTGATGGTGTTTAGGCACATGCCACGGAGGAATGTGGTGGCATGGAATGCCATACTTGGTGGGTTGGCCATGCATGGCATGGGAAAGGTTGTAGCGGAGATGTTCGATTCCATGGTGGAAGAGGTGAAGCCTGATGCTGTGACCTTCATGGCTCTGTTAAGTGCTTGCAGCCATTCGGGTCTTGTTCAACAGGGTTGGCAGTGTTTTCATGATATGGAGTCGGTTTATCGGGTGCGACGGGAAATAGAGCATTATGCTTGCATGGTGGATCTTCTTGGTCGAGCTGGACGATTGGAAGAAGCTGATGATTTGGTGAGGAAGATGCCAATTCCTCCAAATGAAGTTGTTTTGGGGTCCCTTTTGGGTGCTTGTTATGCACATGGTAAGTTGAACCTGGGGGAGAAGATTATGAGGGAATTGGTTCAGATGGATCCCCTCAACACAGAATATCATATCCTGCTTTCAAACATGTTTGCATTGTGTGGCAAAGCAGACAAGGCAAATTCCCTTAGAAAGGTTCTTAAGAGTAGGGGTATCAAAAAGGTGCCAGGAACGAGTTCCATATATGTTGATGGCCAACTTCATCGGTTCATTGCTGGGGATAAATCTCACCCAAGAACTGCAGATATTTACATGAAGCTTGATGACATGATCTGCAAGCTGAGGTTGGCTGGTTATGTTCCCAACAGAAATTGTCAAGTGTTGTTTGGTTGTTCCAATGGGGATGATTGCATGGAAGCATTGGAGGAGGTAGAACAAGTGTTGTTCACTCACAGTGAGAAGCTTGCACTTTGTTTTGGCCTAATGACCACACCACTTGGTTCTCCCCTGTGTATTTTCAAGAACCTGAGGATATGCCAGGACTGTCATTCTGTTATTAAGATTGCTTCTGATGTATATAAACGTGAAATTGTTGTTCGAGATCGTTATCGTTTTCATAGTTTCAAGCAAGGCTCTTGTTCTTGCTCTGATTATTGGTGAATTACCCTTTTAACCTGAAGCCACTATTTGGACCAGGAAATTGAAGTCTTCTCGATCGATCAGGATTCAGGACTCAAATTACTAGTTTTACAAAATAGTTATCGTTTTTGTACAATGCTTTCTACAATAATATTTCGTTTCTCTTCACGTGGTTTTGTTTTCTCCATGAAAAGGTTCACGACTTGTGTTGCATTCACTTTGCTCACATTTGGATAGTTTTTCTGAACAAAAACAATATTGATATTAAATGTAACTAGGGAACGTCGTTTGACCTTTTCTTTTACAAGGATTGAAATTGTCATTGATTTCATCTCATCGAAACTTTTGATTAGATAATTTAATTTATTTTTGAATCTGATTAAGATTCAAAATAATTGGAATGAAGCCAAATTGACCCAACTCCGTGATGTAATTATTATTTTACTATTATATATTTTTAAACCTTAGAAAAAAATCGTTAAAGTTATATGGAGTGATATTTTATAAACAGATATTTTAAAATTAACAAATTATTTATAAATAAAATACCAAGTTGTATAAAATATTTTTGTTAAACAACTTTTAATTAATATAAAATAGTTCAATAAACTTATAACTTTTGCAAAATATTAAAACAAATCAGGTTGGATGGTAAGAAAAACAATCTGAAATCATCCTAATAAAAACATCAAATCTATTCTCAAATTCAAATCTTTTAACTTTAAACTAATTCTAAACCAATCTTAGGTGAGCTAAATTCATTAAAATTTCAATTGGGGATGTAGCTCAAATGGTAGAGCGCTCGCTTTGCATGCGAGAGGCACGGGGTTCGATCCCCCGCATCTCCAACCCAATTTTTTTTATATATTTTATATTCTGATAAAAATTATAGTTTTTTTTTTAAAATGAATATTGTAAGAGGGAATTATTATAAAAAAAATTATTTTATGACTTTGCAGAGGAGAAAATTGTTTAGGACAACAATTTTGTCTTCTTTTGGTGAACATTATCAGTCAAAGCAAGTAAATAACTATCAAAAGTGGTTACTTATATTTTGATTTTGACTCGAAAAGAAGAAGCAAAATCTTTACGTTTTTGTAGTTTGCACTTTTAATATTCATATTATTATAAACAAGACCATCGTGTAAAGAAAGAACTGTGTACAAAATTTGACAAGAAGGTATGACATATTTTTGTACAATATTTTTTAAGCATATTTCTTTATTTTTTTCAATTTCGCTTAATTAATATGCAACTTTCAGAATATATATATATATATATATATATATATATATATATATATATATATT
>Ga0209489_101135_pt1 | contig 54139 bp, 29 predicted proteins | sample SiratrowhiteBW_FD_187527 | JGI IMG/M metagenome (GOLD analysis project Ga0209489, IMG submission 187527) | Root nodule microbial communities of legume samples collected from California, USA - Siratro white BW (SPAdes) (version 2) | ecosystem: Host-associated > Plants > Roots > Nodule | place...
AATTAAAAAAAAAAAAAACCCTTAAAGTATTACGGGTTATTATAATATCAAATTTAAAAAATCTTATTTCTTGATAAAATCTATATTTGAATTAATCATATTTAAATTAACATTATATTTTTGAACTAATTATCAAAAGTTTTTTGTTCAACGCTCTATTGGTGGGTTTGTTTTAACTGGAGGAATTGTTGGATTCGTTTTACACGGAATCCTACAGCATAAATAGTATTCCTCAACATCCTTAGCTTGGAGGTTTTGGAAGCAAGGAAAATCAATTTTACCTTCTTTTCTAATACGTTAAAGAATGTAATTTAAGCAATGTTAAAATAGTCTCGGTGTATGAATAAAAAAAGGAGAAACTTAGAAAGTTACATCGTAGTCTTATCTATATTTTGCTATTTACTCTCTTGTGAGGAACTCTTATCTGGAATAATTTCTAAAGCTACTCACTAGTATACCATCTATTTTGATAAATTTGTTCTTTTAAGTGTTTATTTGTTATATTTATTTTCTTCTTTAGATGAAGCAAATAAAATATTCCAAACTAATTTTACTGTTATTAGAAGGTATTCAACCAAGTGTTTTCATTCTATTTAGTTATACTTTGGTCTTTGAAATATCAAAGTAGTCCATTATGATTATATATATAATTTTTAGATGAGATTTCAAGCCTTTTTGTATGTGAGTAATTTACGTATGTCGGTAATAATCGAGATAAATGAATATATATTAGGACCTGACCTCTCTTAGATAACGACTTCTGCTTATTTCCTAATATTAATGTTAAGTATTTTATAGGGGAATAGTTATTGGGGAGTTGAAGAAAGATTTAGGCTCTCTTTATGTTTATTATAGTTTATTATGGAGGTTTTCTTATCATTAAATTCAAGATTAATTAAGGTGCACAATTCTTTAAATAGGTCATTAAGAGGGAATTTAACCTATAAAGTTTTATCATTTTTAATGTGTATTTTATAAATAAATTTAAATGCTTTCTTTAATCATTCTGCACAAATTAATCTAGACTAAAATCTTGAGATGAAAAATAATCTAAGAAGTGCCCTAATAGCTTATAAGAGGTAACAGGAAAATGATAAAGAGCAACTAATGGCTGAAAAACTAATACTAACTTTTCTGATTAGAATATTTAGCGCCCACAGTAAATTAGATAGAACTTTTCCTATTTTCATAAGGAAAAAATCTAAAAGGAAAAATTGTACAAAATTTCATCTTGAGTAACCAACGACAAGGAGGAGGACAGGGGAAGTAATCAAGTTGAAAGAGGCAACCTAGCACCACTTGCAATGGGAAAATACCGAAGTCAGAAGAATGCTAGAAGAAGGCCAATATCAGAACAAGAATGATGAAAGATTTATAGTTTATTTTGTTTAGGAAAACAAATAAAAAAAAAGGTGTAACTGTGAATTTTTTATGATGTACATTGGTAACAATGAAGAGCAGATTGTGGGTGGCATGTGAAATGAAACGAGAAAAGCGAGCAAAATGAAAATGTTACGTTGAAGAAGGACATTTGGCTAAAAGCAATGACTATACAAACATTATTTGGAGTTTCATTACATATTACTTAGGAATAAAAAAGTCGTGGAATAAAACGTAAATCTCATTTGACTTATTACAGTCATTTCTTTTTATGTTTAATATATTTGAAAGATTAAGGTTACAATAAATAATTTCCAATTTTCTATGAAAAGACATTTTTATTTATACTATACAAAATAAATTACATCACTGATTGGATTTTGTAGATATGATTTAATATTTATTTTATTATCTTTTTATCAATAAATAATGAAATTAATAGAAAATATTGAATGTGATTCAATCCTTATATAAAACAAGTTAAATGGGATACTAATAGAATCTTTACCCTTACATTCAAAGACCTTACATGAAATCTATTCCCATGTGGATAACCAACTACTTTGATCAGATTCATATTTATGTCTACAATACCAAAATATGTCTGATACGTTACACTAAAGACAATGATACAACAGAAAAATATTTATAATCTAATGGTTTTAAGGAGCTGTTTATTTTTCTTTGGCTTATGTGTTTGTAATTTGTTTTTTTTTTATTATACTTTGATAAAATACTTCACAACTTTATTTTTCAGAAGATTAAAATATATATACCAATGTTTCCCTAAATTTTTCATACAGATCCGTTTAAATTCATTCAAGGTCTGCTAATACAATCAATACCTACCCAATATAACCAATCATATCTCATGGAATATTACTAAATAAAAACAAACAGATATAACCGATATATAATAAAGATATATAATAATCACAGTACCCCCCTCAAGTTGGAGGGTGAAGATCTCGAATGTCCAACTTGCAAAATAAAAACGAATACTCTTGTTTTCTCAATGCCTTGATAAAAATATCTGCAAGTTGCTCATTGGTGGGTACAAAACTGGGACTAATATCCTCGAGAATAATGACATCACGAATAAAATGACAATCTACTTCAATGTGCTTGGCTCTATCATGAAAAACTAGATTTTGAGATATGTGAAGATCAACTTGACTATCATAATGCAGTAACATTGGTGTAGTGTGTATCACGTTAAGACTAGATAAAATTCCCTTCAACCATTTTAATTCACAAGTAGTTATAGCCATTGCGCAATACTTAGCTTCAGCAGACGATCTAGACACAATATGTTGCTTTTTCGTCTTCCAGGAGATAGGAGAGTCACCAAGAAAAATTATCCAACCTGTAAGTGATCTCCGAGTCAGCGAGCAACCAACTCCCAATCGGCATCACACCATCCATGTAGGCATAGGTCACATTTACTACTCAACAAGATACCTTGTCATGGATTCTGTTTCAGATAACGAACAACTCGCAGTGCTGCGTGTCAATGATCCTCCTTTGGTTGTTGCATGAATTGAGACAAAACATGAACACAATAGGACAGTTCAGGCCTTGTGAAGCACAGATAAATCAATCATCCAATCAAGCGATGGTACGACTCTAGGTCAGCAAGTAGTGTACTAGTGGACAAAGCCAAACGATGATTTTGTTCCATAGGAACAAGAGCGGGTTTAGCAACAAACCAATTTCAGAAATTATATCAAGTGCATATTTCCTTTGCACAAGTAAAATCCATCTGAACTTCGTGCGATTTCAACACCAAGGAAATACTTCAAGACACCCAAATCTTTCATATGAAAACAAGCACTCAAATAGGCTTTAAATCTCTGGATAGTTGCACTATCATTTCCTGTAACACTTAGATCATCAACATACACAAACACACTGCGGTGAACGTTACCCTTGTTCATGGAGAATAAAGAATAATCTGAGTATGATTGATGAAACCTATATCCCTTCAATGCAGTCGAGACTTTAGCAAACCAACACCGAGGAGCCTGCTTAAGCCCATAGAGTGACTTTTTCAACTTACACACCTTGCCAGGAACCGAGACTTGGAAACTAGGCGGTAACTTCATATAAAGTTCCTCTTCAAGATCACCATGAAGAAAGGCGTTGTGAACATCCATTTGATGAACCTCTCAATTCTTTGTAGCAGTTACTACAAGAAATACTCGCACTGAAGTCATCTTAGCAATTGGAGCAAAAGTCTCAATATAGTCAATCCCTGCAACTTAGTGATTCCCAAAGATTACAAGTCTAGCTTTGAATCTTTACACTGTGCCATCAGAGTGATACTTGATTTTGTAAACCCATTTGCAACCTATCTCCTATGTGTCATTTTTTTCCAATGCATGTATCTCACGTTGCATTATATCTCTCCATCACTCATCTTTTACTGCATCAGAATATGTCACAGGTCTACATGTATTGCTGCCAAAAACATTCTATGTCGTAGAGGAAAATTATTACAATTCATATAGTGTGCAATGGGATAGGAATTACCTAAGGAATGTTGCGGTTTAGGTGTCAGTGGGAATGGACTCAATTTCTGTATTGTATGAGTGCATAGTCATACAACAAAACTGATGGTTTTTTTTTTGTCTGTGACCTCGACCCAACAATTCCTCATGAAATTCTTGATCATCTTGCTCATTTGGTTTCTTTACAGAAGTATTATTTATTGGCGGAATAACATCAACTTCATGTTGCACTAGTATTGCATCAGGCACAACATGATCGTCATGTCTTATTCCATATCTTTTTCTCAAATCATCAACCTCCTCCACATCAACATCAAAATCACCCAAACCAAAAATTGTAGGCAAGTCTTTTTTAAGAAGATAAGCAAAAGGAAAATCTGTTCCTGAAAACTTGACATCTCGTAAATCAAAAAATTTATTGGTTTTCATATCATACAAACGTCATCCCTTTTTCCCATATGGATGTCCCACAAAAATACTTCTCCTACTTTGGGAATCAAATTTATCGCCTAACCTCCCTTGTTTATGAGCTTAACATAATGATCCAAACACTAGTAGATGATCATAGGTAGGGTCACAACCAAAAAGCATTTTATAAGGAGTCTTTCCATTCAAAACTGAGGAAGGGGTTCTATTTATCAAGTAACCAGTCGTGAGAACACATTCTCCCCAAAAATCAATAGGTAAACATCCCTGAAATTTACGTTCAACATGCCCATTTTGTTGTGGTGTCTTCGTACAAGATGTTTGAAAAATTATTCCATTTTCAAGAAAAATAATTTTTCATGCAAGTAAATTCAGTTCCGTTGTCGGTCCTTATAATTTTCACTTGTTTATTAAACTGATGCTCCACCATGGAGAAAAATAGTTTCAAAGTACTTAACACCTCTTTCTTATCAATCAACAAATAAATCCACATAGCTCTAGAGTAATCATCAACAATAGTAAAAAAATAGGATGTTTCACATAAAGAGACATTTCTATATGGGCCCCATAAATCATAGTATATTAATTCAAAAGCATCGAATGCTCTAAAATCACTTATGGGAAATTTATTTTTCGTTTGTTTTGCTCTTTGACAAACATCAACATTTATTCAAATTTTCAGTACCTTTCTCAAGGTCTACACCTAAAACTATCTTGGTAACTTACATAGACGGATGCCCCAATCATTGATGCCAAAGATCCAAAGACATCTCTTTGTCAACTTTTAAAGCCGTAATACGCAGTCTCTCCTTGAAATAATAGAGTCCATCCCGACATTCACCCTCACCAATCAACTTTCTCGAAGTGCGGTCCTGTATTACACGCATGTTATGAGTGAACTGAATAGTACAATTAGAATGATCTATAAGCTACGACACAGAAATTAAATTGCAAGATAATCCAGACACATATAAAACATTCTCAAGGACAAAATTACTACCAAAGTAATGGATCCCTCCTTGGTAGCCAATTTAGAATCTAATGATATAAGTAACTAAAACTTGGTAGCTTATGTTAGATACCAATTAACTTGACTTAATTGATCACTAAATTCAATCATTACTTTTATTTTATAGTTATTTAGCAACTAAAATCTAAATTGGTGATTATTTTGGTCACAATTAGTAATTATTTTATTTGACAGCTAAAAATTAATATATAAATAAATTTTTTCCTTGTAATGGAATAGCTTTTGAAGAACTTTTGAGCATAACAAGGTGACACATGGATTGGAAGAGAAATTTGAAAAAGAGTAAAGAGCATAGGAGAACGCAACACTAAGGCGCGCCAAAATAAATCTAGAAGTGTCTTGTTTATCAAAGTACAATAATACCATAATGTTTGAGTTACTTTAAAACATTTTCGCTTCATCTTTTCAACTTAAGGCTAAGGAGATAAAGGACTTCTCTCTATTAGGGAATATTAATGTTAGGTATTCTATAAGAAAATAGTTATTGGGGAATAGAAGAAAGACTTACTTAAACACCTCGTCATAATTATTACGGTTTATTAGAAAGTTTCCTTATCATTGAATTCAATATTAAGATGCAGATAACTCTTTAAATAATAGGTTATTAAATTAAGCGTAAATTTAACTATGCTAATAAAGTTTTATCATTTTCAACGTATTCTATAAATGAATTCAAATGTTTTCTTTAATCATTCTACAAATGAGTCTAGACAGATAATTTACTTATGGCCTAGTTATCCATGATCTTATCCGTAATTAAACTGCCATTTTGGTAATTTACTTCCGGATAAAAATTTCGTCAGCAATGATTTCTACAACTGAATTTTATCGGATGATTTCCATTCATAATGGTTAGTTCTGCATAGAATATTTGGTTTTCCACCGATTTTGACAGTCAATAAAATCAATTTTTTTAATAGTGAATACAAGGAACTAAGGCAGACTTATGAGAATCATGAAATCCATACTACCACACGCTTTATATCTAAAACTCCTTTGGACTATTAGATGAAACAATAGTGCAATACCAACACGGTAGTAGTCAACGTCCTGCAAATGCATGCATGATTTCCGCCAAATGAAAAAGCAAATTAAAACCAATCATTCATAGCGTGCTGGTTTCAAAACGAGTAACGCGGTTTTATTATTTTTCCATCGTTATCGAAATGAAATTTGCAATAGTGAAGAAATTTGAGTTGACTTTAACTATAATGTTTAGAGTTTAAAATTTAGGGTTGAGAAACGAAGTAGCTCACTTTTCTGTCCAGCGTAAAATTTTGAATTATTTAGCGGTCCCCTCCTTTTAGAGTCAACTATATTCACCAATTCTTGTCATTGGAGCCACCAAAGAAATTAAGAAAAAAGGAAGCATCCACTCAAATTCAACTTTTGCAACACCTAAGGGTGCCCACTTAAATACATCAACCATAACTTGATAGTTAGTTTATTGAATTATTCTATAATCTGTAGGTACATTCAAAGCACACATGGCATCATCATTTGTTCCTCCTCCTCCTTCTTCTTCTTCGTTCTCCAACACCCTTCAACAAGTGCATCAAGTTTTCCTTAGCTTTAGGGGCGAGGACACACGTTACACTTTCACTAGCCATCTTTACGCTGCATTAAGAAGGCTTCAAGTTAAAACATACATTGACAACGATTTGGAACGAGGCGATGAGATATCACCCTCACTTCTTAAGGCAATCCAGAATGCAAAGGTCTCCGTCGTTGTTTTCTCCCAAAACTATGCTTCTTCAAGCTGGTGCTTGGAGGAGCTCGTTAAAATCACCCACTGTAAGAGGAACAGTGGCCAAATTATAGTGCCTGTTTTCTATCACGTTGAACCAGCCCATGTTCGCCATCAAACTGGTACCTATGCACATGCTTTTGCGTTGCACGAAAAACGTTTCGCTGCTGACATCAATAGGGTTCAATCGTGGCGGCTTGCTCTCACTGAAGTAGCCAATATCTCTGGGTGGGATTGCTTGACCACAAGGTAAAACATCACATCTTGCTTTTGGGTAGCTTTCAATTCTTATCAGATATTCGTATAACATGTTAAGAACAATATAGTTTGTTTCAGATATCCAATTCTTATCCAATTTATTGTGTGATTGTGTCTCATGTCTCATTCTGTGTTTTGATCTTTCTAATGTTTTTCAACAAATAATGATTTATGCTCGTGTAAAGTTTGATAGTCTATATAGTTATAAGAATATCAGTTTAATTTTGAAATGATTAAACAAGCATAATTTTAATGGTTTAAGAATGTTATATGATGATTATTTTAGTTGTGATGCGATGTTTGATTGTTTTAATTGCATTAGTGTGGAGTCTGAACTAGTAGAGATAATAGGCATGGATATATTGGAAAAGTTGGAGTCTATGGCAGGTGGGGGGCTAGAAAGACGCATTGGGATGTACAAGGAAATGGCACAGCAGAAACTAGAAAAGTCACTGAGAACGGGTGATCTGAGGGACATGGAAGAGCTGATCACGACATTGCAGCAACTGGGAGAAGTGAAAATGGAGAAGGCCATGCAGACAGATGATTCAAGCGTTTGGAAGGACCTTGTGGAGACCTATGAGCGTATATTGCAGCTTAAACAGGACAAGTGGTATCGAACCTTTAATATGAAAGACGTGGAGGATCTAATGGCTACAAGACAGCATGTTATGCTGATTCAGAGAGAGCAATCCAACCGTAGGATGAGGTTCCGCGGTATATAGATGCAGATTTAAGATTTTTATCATCAAGTAACATTAGATCTTCTTCACAATATTTTATATGCTAAAAACTAAGGAAACGGTTAAGTTTAATTATATATACTTGTTTCAGTTTTCCGCTTAATTTCTCATCACGGAAGTATTTTTTGTCTTATGGTTTGTTTTGGCTTTGAATTAAAATTCATCAAATCTAATAATAAAAGAGATATGCATACTCGGTTTGGTTGACTTGATAATTATATATGTAATCTAAAGTAAACGTAATTTCGATTGATTTAATTTTTGTGGTTTTAAAATACTTCTTATCACTACAAGAAAATTAAAAAATAACGTAGGCCAAAAGTGGAAGCAAACAATCAAATTAGGATGCAAAAGCGTGGGTGTTGTGTCGTTCAACAGCTGACTGCTGGATACTATTGCGTCGTCCAGCAAATCAACACAAATACCGTAGGCTAAGCCCACGCAAAAGAGACACAAATAAAAATATAATTTTATGCTGCGTCAGTTTAAACCACAAAAATAGATATAAAAATTACGTCTGGCTAGTTGAGGCTACACCGCGCAAAAGTTAATTTTTTTTTTTTTAAAAAATTGTTTGTTAGGTTGGATGACTAAATCCTCGCAAGAAGCCAGAAATCAGTTTAAAGAAGATAACCGGATCGAAACCTTATAAGACCAACATTCCATTTCAAAACTAGAAAAAAGATTAGTATTTGACAAAACAAATTATAAAATTCTCAGCAAACAATACTTAATTTTTCCTTGATGTCAATAACATGTTCAAGCAGCAACCACTAAATTTAGTATCAAAGTTTCAAATTTTCATGTGCTTCAACTGTATCTGTGTCTGGCAATAGCACCACTGCTCTTCCAGAAATGTGGGGGACAACTTCCATTCCTTTTGCTTCCACCATAAATTCTTTGAAAAGCACCAACACCGAGACCACCTCTCAAATAAATCTTTCTTGCCATTGAGCAGGCAAAACATCCTTCACTGTCCTCGCTGTAGCCATTGACGAATAATAAAGAAAAAATTAGTTTTTTTCAAAACTCAATCGGTCTCTGATACGGTGAAAGGGACCAATAAAGACACAAAAACAAGGGTTTAGCAACGTTCTGTGTCAATGGACTTACAGATGCCCAAGAAATAGTGAGCGAAAGAGGAAAGCGATTTAGGTGCACACCTCACAACGGCAAGTCTCTCTCGTGGTTGCGCCTCGTGGCAGCGCCTCTTTCATCTGCATCTCTCGCAGCGACGCTTCGTGTGACCATATCTTGTGCGAACCTCCCACAGCAATGCCTTCGCGGCTGAACCTCCCACAGCCACACTCTGCAGTAACCACTCTAGGGTTTTATTGATTCTTTTGGGCTGGGAATTTGCTTCTTCCTGCACCTCTAAGTCTTCTTGAGACACTTCTAAAATTTAAAAGATTCCAAAGTCTGTCCTTCAGTAAATTACCATAGTGTTTTTTAGTTTGAAAAATAATAAAACAGTACATGGTAGAGGTGGGAGACGAAAAGTGAGATGGTGGCACTTCAAGGTTGTGTGTGGGTAATGTGCGTGTCGTCGGTGGTGGCGTGACGAAGTAATTAGTTATTCAAAATGATTGATGAAGTTGATAATATGCAAGAATTACAATTAGTTAACAATGATGATGGTGATTTGGCCAATCATTTCACAACTCATGAGGTAATTTTATTTGATTGTGTCATTTGTGTATGTAATTTGAAATCTAAATTTAGTATTTTTAATATAGGTATTTGCAACACGAGATGATTTACTAGAATGGGTTGTAGAGTTGCATTTGATCTTGGGTTTGTGATTTTTATACTTAGATCAGACAACTTGGAAGAAAAACATTTATTTTATTAGGTTGTGAACGGAGTGGTAAGTACAAGAAATACAAAATAGTAATAGACGTTAGTGTTACTATTTCAAGGAAGTGTGATTGTCTTTTTAAATTAAGGGGCAAACCAAGTTCCCATGGAGATGGTTGGATGTTAAAGGTCATATGTGATTTGTACAATCATGCATTATCACATACATTAGTTGGCCATCCTTATGCAGGAAGATTAAAGAAGGATGAACATGAGTTAGTTGTGAACATGACGAAGAATCAAGTTAGGCCGGCAAACATCTTGCTAACCTTGAAGGAGAAAAATGTGCATAATGTGACCACAATCAAGCAGTTGTATAATGTTAGATATACTTATAAGAGATCAGTTAGAGGCCTAAGAACATAAATGCAACAACTTATGACGTTGCTTGAGCGTGACCAATACATTCATTGGAGTAGGTGGCATATGTCTTCGGAGGTTGTGAGTGATGTGTTTTGGACTCATCCTGATTCTGTGAAATTGTTGAATGCATTTCACATTGTCTTGTTGATGGATAACATTTATAAAACAAATAAGTACAGATTGCCATTGCTTGAGATAGTTGGTGTGATTTCTACTGGCTTGATATTATCGGTTGCATTTGTTGTATTATCCAATGAACGTGAATACAACTTTGTTTGGGCATTGCAAAAATTGAAAGGGTTGTTGCTAATGGTCGATCATCATGAAGTGATTGTATGTGATAGAGACCTGGCTTTAATGAATGCAATTAGCATTGTATTTCCTGAATTCCATAACTTGTTATGTCGATTTCACATCAATAAGAATGTCAAGGCAAGATGTAAAATGCTAGTTAATACGACAAAGGCACGGGATGTTATTATGGAGGCATGGGAAAATATCATTGATTCAACAAATGTTCGTTTATTTGAGGATTGTGTTAAACATTTTGAACCTGTATGTGAGCCATGGTCATTATTTGTTGAATATGTAAAGAAGACATGGTTGATTCTGCACAAGGAGAAATTTGTCAAGGTATGGATAGACAACTTTATGCACTTAGGCAATCTCACTTCAAACAGGTAAGATGTTTTGTTGTTTAATGTTAGTGTAATTATATTGTTATTGTCGTTATAACTTTTAATTGAGTTTTGTAGAGTTGAGCAAGCGCATTGGAACCTCAAATGGATATTGCAAAATAGTATGGGAGATCTGTGCACATGTTGGGATGTTGTGAACAAGGTCATTGTACTCCAACATAACGAAATCAATGCATCATTTGAGATGAGTTTGTGTGTTGTTAGTCACACTTTCAACGTGACATTGTATAAACATTTGATTGGATATGTGTCAAAATATGCATTGGTGCACATTGCAGAAGAATTTTTAAAGGTTCAAAGCACTGGTTTTGATAGTTCCCATTGTGGATGTGTTATCAGACGTATGCATGGTCTTCCAGGTGAAGCGAGTTGGCTAGATACCATTTGGGTGTTATACCTCTTACAGAAGTGCACATAATGTGGACAAGACTCAGTTTCTCTTATATCTTATGCAGTGAATCAAGGTCAGAATTATGTATTCAGTAGGATATTGATGTCATTGTTACTCGTTTCAAACAAGTTGATATAGCCGGAAAGGTGGCAATTAAGTCAAAGTTACATGAAATTGCATATCTTGATATGACATCTATGTGTCCTCTAGTTGATAAAGTGAAAACAAAAGGGTCACAGAAGGGAAAAGCAAAACGGTTTGCATTGAGCACTAAACGAGACCCGTCATATTTTTTAAGCATGTTAATAAGATTCATTCCATGCATGACAATAATTCTAATTCAAAGGCACAATTAATTACGAATCCAGTTAAGTCTCTAATTAAGACTAATAAGATCCAGATGCTTGATCAATTTCATCTTGCATGTCACCCATGCATAATTGGTGTGGCTGATGTCAAAGCTGATGGTCATTGCGGATATCGAGCTATTGTTGCATTATTGGGAATGGGTGAGGAGTCATGGTCACTTGTCAGAATGGATTTGTATAAAGAGTTATGTGAATGGCGTGATGTATACGCAATAATAGTAGGTGGAAGTGAACGATTAAAAGTACTAAAAAAATCGTTATTGGTTGCTGACATTGAGATGGTAAGCTATTATTGTACATATATTATTGTGGTTATGATTTGTTATATGCTAACATATTGTTTTTGTCTAATATAATATAATAAATGGATGACCATACCAGATATTAGATACCTAATAGCATCAAAATACAATGTTGTTTTGGTATGTCTATCATTGAAGCAAAACTTGACAATATTTCCATTTAGAAGCAAGCCTCCTATTAGTGTCAGTTCACATCGAATAATATGTATTGGGTATGTTTATGGCTCCCATTTTGTGCAGGTTTGTTACTTATATTATTAATATTTTATATGTATATGTTATTTTATTGTAACTTATTTTACAATGTCATGCAAGTCAAATTGAAGGATGGTTGTCCATTACCAACTGTTGACGTCTTGTGGTCCACATATGCATATCCTATGACAAGACTATGGTCACAATTGTATCTTAGTAGGATGCAAAAATTTTCTGTTCTTACAAGCCAAGATCCAACATATGTTAATCTTGGAGACGATTGATGTAATTGTATTTTCATATAACATTGTTTCATTTTGTTGAATGAGATGTATATCCATATAACAATTATAAAAAGGCAGGTCAACCTAGTCTTCCAAGTACATATCAAATATAAAATAACATGGTCCTTCCAAGTTAAATATAACATAACAAGGTCTTAAAAGTTCAACATAAAATAACATGGTCCTAAACGTTCAACATATCATAAATGATCCTAAAACATCAACATAACATAACTAAACCACTAAGAACTACGAGTTGGTCCCCTCCCACGAACATGACGTAGGGTATATACTATCCCTTGCTCGGTAACTCCTTCATCTAATGTTAATGCCTTCTGAGCATCATCATAACCAAGAGTGCCTACTTCAACATGGCGACAGTCAATCATCCGGTGCAAAATGTTGGCAATGTGCTTGATTATACCCTACAACAATAAAAGTAACAAAATTACAAGTTGCGTCTATACGGATCCATATACAAGTTGCGGAATGGGTGGTTCCATAACTCATTTGAACTCCTCCCAATGTATTGCGGAACCACCCATTCCGCAACTTGCATACAGATCCATAAGGAAGTTACGGAATGGGTGGTTCTGCAACACATTGGGAGGTGTTCAAATGTATTGGAAAACCACTCATTCCGCAACTTTTGTACGGATCCATATACAAGTTACGGAATGGGTGGTTCCGTAATACATTTGAACACCTCCCAATGTGTTGCGAAACCACCCATTCCACAACTTACTTACTTATGGATCCGTATGTAAGTTGCGGAATGGGTGGTTCCGCAACACAAAGAGTTTGAAAAAAACCCACCCCCAAATCTCAGATCCCATGAAATCTCCCCAAATACACTACAAATCTTACAATAGATGATGCGTACCTCAAATGGTTGTAAAATGTAGTGCTAATCGATGATTTCAGAATAAAATGGCCAACAAAATCGCAGCTCGGATCCTTAGAGGTGGCGCACGCAATGACAGAGGTTGAAGGAGATGGGTTTTGAAGAATTAGGATCTAAGGGCAAAATGGTATTCACAATATAAAAGTAAGGATATTTTTGTCCATTTTACAAATTTTGGAGGTATCCTAAGAACTACTTAAAGGTGCAGCAAGAAGCACTCCCTAAAGCCTAATTGTCAAATTCTAATAAACGAGACCCTCTGCCTTCTATTATTTCAATCTTTTTGTATTTAATTTCTTAAAAATATATATTATATTTTTAATCACCGTTGTTATTAAATCTTGTCAAATAACATTTTATGAAATTCCAATTAATTACATAAAGATAAATATAACATTTTATAAGATGTCTAACGAAGAAGTACCATTAATAACATGATATAAATTTGTTAAATGATAAATTACTCAAATTTTATTAACTTTGATTACATATTTTAAATTTAACGAGAAAATATCTTTTTATTTTCTACAATGTAATTCTTTTAAATATTTTTATATTTTTATCCCAAATAATATATTTTTATCTTTTAATATTTATAAATTTTAAAAAATTACAAATGATCATTGTCATAATGTTATCATAATTTAAAAACAACTATTTAAGTTATATCCATAAAAACTAAAAATATATTTTAAATAATTATTATATAGACTATAAACTGAGTATTGTAAAAAGAAACTCTAAATTATTAGAAATTGTGTTTATTTTCTTATTATCACATAATTAATATTCTTATATAATATTTTACAATTTTTTGTAAATACATAAAAAAATTAAAATTATAATCTTCAAATTAATAAGTTTTTCTTCTTACACTAAAGGTTGTCACAGAAAAGTGTGAATTATTTTTCTTCATAATTAGGTTAACTATATAATTAATATGACTAATTTTTAGAAATTATATATTAAACACACATAATTATTGTTCTTTATAACTATGTTGACTATATGGGTAATATAATTAATTTTCACAATTTAAGTACAATAAACCTTAAATCTCATATCTTATACACTAAATCTTTCAATATTACAATTTTAAGTATATTCAATTTAAATTTAAAGATGATCTTTAGAAAAATATACACTCATACTTATAACTTATAATTCGTCATACATAATCTATACACAAATCGTCTTTATTCAAATATTATCTCTGTTTTCTACATTACATTATTATATTACACAAAATTGATACTTAAATTATACCATCAACCTCAAAAGTATTACAAGTTGTGTCAATAATAATTTTTATCTTATTATTTTATATTTAATTACAATTTTAACTCCATATATTATTTACAAGTTTTATAAAATCATAATTACTAATTTATATTTTATACGTCAAATACCATAAAAACATGTTTATTTAATTTTTTATTAATAAAAATATTGCAAAATTTTCTAACTCATTATTTTATTTATTTCAAAGTACCTTTTTTAAAATTATTTTCTTTTGACATTTATTTTTATATCTTCTTTTATATCTTCTTTAATTTTTCACTTCTCATTTTTATAATGTATCATAGTAAAAGCTCTTATTTAATTATATAAAAACTAGTCATCATAGTGAACGTTTTAACACTAATCATCAAAGTTTTATTTTTTTAATTTTTAATCATCAAATTAATAATTATATATTATAATAATTTTTTCCTATTATTTTTATATTTCTTTCATCTTATTTTTCATTTTTTCCATAATATCTTTAATTTTTTTATTCACAAAATTATATCTATCTCAATTTTTATTTTTTCTAAATTTTTACATATCTTTAATTAAGAGTTCTCCTTTAAGATTTTATAAAAAAAAAATTCAATTCAATTTATACACTTACCATCAAATTTGTTTTCTTTTATATATTTCATCAAATTAATAATTATATAATCGTAATATTTTTTTTGCCTATTATATTTTTACTAAATTTCTTTCAACTTATTTTTCATTTTTTTAATATCTTTAAATTTTTATTCTTTACAAAATTATATCTATCTCACTTTTTATTTAATTTTAAATACTTTTACATATTTTTAATTAAATCTTAAGAATTCTTATTTAAGATTTTATACAAAATACTACAATTATTTTTCAATTCAATTGGAACACTTATCATCAAATTTGTATTTTCTATTTATTTAAAATAATTATTTTCTGATAATTTATTTTTTTATTATTAATTTTACTTTTTTAAAAGTAATTATCATTAATGATTAAATAATTTTCTTAATTTCTTATATATAGTTGTGGAGATTAATTACTAATATATTTATTAAGTTCACGCTTCTTCATTTATTTGATTAAAAAAATAATTTCTGGATATATCAACGTTTTTGTTTATTTTTTTTCATTAGTATAGTTTAATTAAAAAAAAAAGTTTTGTCTTTATTGTCGATTTTGAAACCGACATTATGTTATATTTATTTAAAAAAAGAAATTATCAGTTTGATGGACTTTTTATTTATTTTTATTTTTTTAAGTTTGTGTCGGTTTTTGTGTGGGTTTGGTCGACGCTATTCTTTTGTTTTTGTTTTTTTTTTTAATTTAGAATGGGTTTGGCCGTCGCATTTTTGAGTCGACTTTTAACTTATGAAATTTCTGGTAGCTATTTATATGTTTTCTTGTAATGTATTTAATGAATCAAATGCAAATGCATAGGAGCCAAGAAAAGGCATGAGTGAAGAGAATGATCGGAGTGTATTTTAGAAATGTTGTGCATGAGAGCATGTTTTGGTATAATATGCATGATATATTGATACTAAATACATTTGGGATAAGGGACCACGATTCTCAATAGATTGCAATTATGAACATTAGGGATTAGTCTCAGTAAACTTCGTAGTCTTCCAGAAAAGCGTGGAATGTAACTACTTGTTTCTTCTCTCATTTTTCACACAACTACGGAGAACATGATATGTGAAAAACTACGAAGAAAATGATATGTGAAAAATCTCTTAAAAGTAGGGACATGTTTATGAAGTATTCATTTCTAGGAGGCTTAATAGGTGGGGTAACAAATATGGTTCCATGAGATTTTGTGATGTGAAGAATGAAAGGAAGCTGGAAATGGAATTAGATGTCCTCTTCATTGATACTGTGAAGCTCTATGTGAATATGCCAAGATATAGAGGTTTTATTTACCAAATTGATGCAGATTTATCTACAATATACAAAATTGGATAATCTTTTTTAAAATTACGAGATCAAGTCGGCTTAGCTAGCACGACTTTGAATTGAGAACTCGTCCCTGGCGTGCTCGAGTTTCACTCACAACATTTTTTTAGTCCTATAGAAGTCGTGTGAGGAAGACCGACTTTTTTTTTTATGTATATTGAAGTCGTGCTAGGTAGCACAACTTCAGTGTATTCATTTTTTTTTAAGTCGTGCTAGGTAGCACAAATTTAACGTATTTGATAATTTTCTTTTTTATTATGTGGCTTTTTTTTAGGTGGTTAATTTTTTTTCAACAATAAACGTGCTAGACAACATGACTTTAGTGTAGGGATTTTTTTATTGTGTAATTTTTTTGAAAGGTAGTTAATTTGATTTTTCTTCAGTAGTAACAGTTTTTTTTATATTTTTTGTGACTATGTTTATTTTTTTCTATAATTATAGTAGTGCTTTAAGTTGGTGAAGTTTATTTTTTTTTATTTTTTAAATTATTTGTTTTGAACATGTTAATCTTTTATTTGTTTCTTAATTTCTTATAGTATAACTGGATTGGTTTAATTATGAAACATATTTAATATAATATAATTTTAAATTATTATATTAAAGTAGATGAGGGCATATGAAAAACAATTAATTAAATATTTTTCATAATTAAACTAATCCAATTATACCATAAGAAATTAAAAAATAAATAAAAGATCAACATGTTCAAAACAAATAATTTAAAAAAATAAAAAAATAAACTTCACCAACTTAAAGCATTATTATAATTAATAAACATAATTACAAAAAAAATCACTACCAAACGATGGAAGAAAAAATAAATTAACTACTTTTCAAAAAAGTACACAAAATAAAAAAAAAATCCCTACACTAAAGTTGTGTTATCTAGCACATTTACTGTTGAAAAAAGATTAACCACTTTAAAAAAAAGTCAGATAAATAAAAAAGAAAAAAAATCAAATATGTTAAAGTTCAGCTACCTAACACGACTTAAAGAAAAATAAAAATCAATACACTAAAGTTGTGCTACCTAGCACGACTTCAGTATAAAAAAAAAGGAAAAAGTTGGTCTTCCTTGCATGACTTCTATAGGACTGAAAAAAAATTATGTGAGTGAAACTTGGGCACACAGGAAAGACTTCTCAATTCAAAGTCGTGCTAGCTAAGACAACTTGACCCACTTTGCTAATTTTTAAAAAAATTACCCAATTTTGTATATTGCAGATAAATCTGCACCAATTTGGTAAGAAAACCAGATATAAAAGGTGTGAAGTGGTTCAGAAACAGAAACAGAAGACAACAATGCTTAAGAAACTGACGTGTGCAAGACATCAAAGCCCAAAGCAAATGCGAATGGGCTGTTAAAACAAGGCAACAGGCACAGGTTAGTGGTACAGCGAAAACAAACATTCATATCAGAAAGGGCGATGTATGGTGAGGGAAAAGTTTCAATACTCAAATAGTGCCAAAGTGGTCGGGGGACAATTTTGTTGTTAGGCTGACACATTTTAGGACCATAGAATCGACCATAGAATCTTTGTGTGAGGACTTGATTAAAGAGGGCATGGGCTTCATAAAGACACTCTACCTGCCAAATAACATTGTATTGCTTATGGGTTTAGACGGGATCCAGATCACTAACTTAATCTCTTCAAACAAAGCTACACTAGAGGAAATGTTTGACTCTATTGTTCCATGGACATATAATGGTTTTCTTTTCTCATTTTTCCATAATAATGTCTAAAATGGGAAATTATTTTTTTTTTCACCAAAACTGAAGACATCCTGATAGTTAGGCATGATTTTAGGTTGCGTGGATGGAAATTGTATCATATAGACACGATTTCAGTAGAAACTCCGAAATTGTTAGTAACAAGGACAATTTCATTAATTGAAATCGTTGCCCTGAAAGGCGATTTCTATGCAATGACATTTTTTTTAATTATTTGTCATTATTTATGTTATGTTTAACACAACGCAGTTGGAAAATTAGAAAAATTGAATATTAAAAATATTTTTATAATATTTTTTTATATTATAATAGAAATATTTTTATAAAATTTAATATAATATTTTTATAATATTAAAAATTAGAAAAATTAGAAAGAAGATAATTTTGTTTGAAAAGAATATTTTGATTATAAAGTGTGTAAATTTATAATACTAATATTATTTTTAATTATGATAAACAAATTAATAATTTGACATAAAAGAAAAATAATGACTAAGTGATTAAATATTTGATGTGGAGGTAACTAAACTGACTAAATAAAAGTAATGAATTACATAAAATAATTACTTTCTATAGGGACAATTTTCCCTATTGTGACCCTCATTATGACAATAACTACATTTTTTGGCCTATTTGGAATTGTCTCGTTCATTTCGTTATGTATTTGGGTTGTACTGGTCTTCCGGATTCGCTTTGTCTCAAGTCAGGGTCGGGTATAAAATCTAGAACCGTGTAAGGAGATAAATAATAATTTGAAGTTATAATAGTGTTAAGTTAAAATAGTATTAGGTATAATGTTTATACGAAGTTGTAATTGTATTTTGTAATTAAAATATATTAACTTAGAAAAACAAGTTTGTTAAATTTTTTAAATTTACTATAATATGAAGTTAAGATTTAGGATTCATTAATATATATTAATTTAGTTTAGGATGTGATGGAAATTGTTTAGTTTACGATTCATTAATATATATTAATGTAATATGAGGTTAAATTTAATATTTTCCTGAAGAAATTGTAGGACGTGATCGAAATATTTAAATTTAAATTATAATTATATTAAACATTGACAAGTATAAGTGAAAAATACATAAATTTTTACAAAACATACTTTTATTTATGTGATGATGTCCCACGGTCTTCTTCTATGTTTTGGGTCTTTTTTCCTCGGGGGGAGGTGGTAGTGGATCATCATTATCGTTGTCATGTTGAATATCCATCAGTTGCCATTTTAGGTGATAGTATGATGATGAAGAATGGAATGTAGATGGAGGGGTGAATGATGAAGTTCCAAACATATTTAGTGGAGGTGAAAAACTAAATATTTGATAAGCGAATACATTATATGTGGATGGAACCTAGTTCAAAAGTGATTGGAATGATGATAACACGTGTTTGATTCAATTCTTTTCTTACTAATTGTATATTTTTAGCATGCATCTTTGTTGAACATTTGTACTTTGATTCTTTTGTATTTCTTCTTGTTTAGTGATTTCAATTTTTAAAATGTTAGTAGTAAAAGTTTTTTTTTCGTGTTGATCATTTCTTCCAATATCTTTGCTTTAGAGTTAATTGCTATACTAAATTTGACTTTCACTGGTCCATTTTAGTGTATATTTTCAAAAGATTATAGTAGTTAGGGTTAAAGTCATGATTGAAATTTTAATTAGGATAAACAAATGATTGATTCAGTGTTAGTAGTTATAGTTTAGTTTCATTGTAATTTAATATTGTCATTAGGTTGATCTATTTTACTATTCCAGTTTCTAATACAAAATCTATTGTGTGATAAGTTTTCCAAAGGAATAAGTTAATAACTAAATTTGATGAGTGTTAAGTTTCCTAGGAAAATGACTTGGGTTGATCCTATACTACATTACGAGAACTCAACTTTATTTTGAAAACCATAGGCGACTAAGTGGTTTATCAAATGACATGTGGGGTTGATGGGGATGAATGTGGTTTATGGTGGGGGATGAAGACTTGAGTAACTTGATTGACCAAATGAATGGTGATGAAGCTGTATGTGAGAAGAAGAAGACCCACTTCGGGGGAGGGGCTTAGTATCTTCTGATGTGTTGTACTATAGGCATGAAATGGAAAATTTTAGACAAATACAAATACATAATGAAAAGTATACTTATATGAACTTACATCGTCATCAATTTGTTGCCTTGGAGGGATAATGTAGCGAATAGTGTGGCTAATACACCATTGCATGTATGCAGTCGTGTCTCGTAAATAATATAACGATTATTTTGTACATGATAATAATAATAATAATAACAATGATGATGATGATGATAATGATATAATTCTAACAAATTTAATTAAAATAATAATAATAATAATAATATAATAACATTTATAAATAAAAAATAACATGTAATAATATAATAATAACTATTCAGTGGCAATTTTGAACGTTTAAGCGTATCCCATTGCAATATTATTATAGTTGCAGACCACCACCATTAAGGTTTTATCATATCATGAAGAGACAATGAACAAACAACTTAAGCAGTACAGTACCAATTATCTATTATATCATAATAATCCAACATTCAAAGGCATGTGTTTACATATCAATATAGATGCAGTGCAATGGTCATCAAATTTAATGTAAACAGATGTCCATGGCAAATTACGATTAATATAAATTCGAAATAAATAGTTACACATGCATACTTTAACAAATTGTAACCTAAATTTTAAGGTCTGAAATGTAAACTGAAACATCCTTTACAAACCTTCTAGAAATCTGTGTTTGAAGTGAAAGAGTGAAATAATGACACGGTGATGGAGAATCAAAGAAGAACAAAGAACAACAGTGAAAGAAATAATGAGTGATGACACAACTGAAGTAAGGCTATGGGTGCCTTTAAATTAAAATTTAAGTATTTTCCCCACACACTATTCATCACTGCGCGTATTCAAAATATTTGCAAGCACATGTGACTTCTGAAAAAATTAAAGGAAACCTACACGCATTCCACTTCATGCTTTTTTCTGCAAAAATAAAACACACTCAATGCCTACATTAATGGAGACATAAAACACGTACACAACAATCGTCCACCTGGATTGATTTCTGAAAAGCTGAAATCAAACCAGACTGGAACAATTTTAGAACAACTGAAATCATGCCACCTGGCAATGATTTCATTACATTGCACGCAAAGAAATCGTGCTCAGGTGTCATAATTTCAATTGTTTTGAAATCGTCCCAACCTACCATGATTTCAGGTGTGTAAGATTCTCCATTCAGCTTGGATACGATCACGAACATGTTTCCGAATGAATTGAAAGAGCACGCATCGCATTGACAAATAACATAATAGGTTCATGTTCCAAATTTGAAGTTTGTCTGAATCATTTGAAAGAGCGTGCATTGCACTGAGAAAAATCGTAACTAGTTGTTGTTCCAAATTAAATTACTACAATTCATCAAATTTAACGCAAACATACATCCATGATAGAGTGCAATCAATAAAAATTTGAAATAAACAGTTACACGTGCTTACTTGAACCAACTACAACCTAAATTTTAAGGTCTGAAACCTCCTCTGCTAACATTCCAGAAATTTATGTTTGAAGTGAAAGAGTGAAACGATGGCACGTTGATGGAAATTCAAAGAAAAACAATGAAAGAAAGAGTGAGTGATAACACCACTGAATTAAGTTTATGGGTGCCTTTAAATTGAAATTCAAGTCTTCTGCCAACACACTACTATTCATCAACACGCGTATTTAAAAAATTTGCAGACACATGTGATTTTTGAAAAATTAAAGGAAACCTACATATACACTATGTGCTTTCTTATGCAAAAATAAGGCACACATTGCGCCTACATCAATGAGGACGACAAACACGTACACAACAATCATCCATGCAGGATTGATTTCTGGAAAGCTGAAATCGTAATAGGCTGGAACAATTTCATAACAACTGAAATCAATGCACCTGTCCACGATTTCTTGATATTGCGTGCATTGAAATCATGCCTAGGTGGCACAATTTAAGTTGTTATGAAATCGTCCCAACCTACCATGATTTCAGGTTTGTAAGATTCTCCATCCATCTTAGATACAACCATGAACATGTTTATGAAGGAATTGAAAGAGTATGCATCACATTGACAAAGAACATAATAGGTTCCTGTTCCAAATTCAAAGTTTGTCTGAATGGTTTGAAAGAGCATGCATTCCATTGAAAAATATTATAACTAATTGTTGTTTCAAATTCAATTACTACAATTCAATAGTTTAAATTTAACAATCATCAAATTTAACGCAAACTGACGTCCATGATAGAGTACGATTAATATAAATTTGAAATAAGTAGTTACACATGCTTACTTGAATAATTTGCAACCTAAATTTTAAGGTCTGAAACGTAGATTGAAACCTACTCTGCAAAACATTTCAAAAATTTGTGTTTGAAGTGAAAGAGTGAAACGATGGCATGATGATGGAGAATCAAATAAGAACAAAGAACAACATGGAAAGAAAGAATGAATGATGACGTAGGTGAAGTATGACTGTGGGTGCCTTTAAATTGAAATTCACGTCTTCTGCCCACATACTATTCATCACCAACCATATTCATAATCTTTGCATTCACATGTGATTTCTAAAAAATTAGAGGTAACCTATGCACACCTACACTTCGTGTTTTCTTTTGCAAAAATAAAGCACACGGTGCCTACATCCATGACGTCAACAAACATGTACACAACAATCGTCCACACGAGATTGATTTTGGAAAAACTGAAATCATACTACGCTGGAACAATTTCAGAACAATTGAAATCATGCCACCTGGCGATGATTTCTTTACATTGCATGCAAAGAAATCGTGCCCAGGTGGCATGATTTTAGTTCTTCTGAAGCCGTCCCAGCCTGCTACGATTTCAGGTGTGTAAGATTCTCCATCCTTGGATAGATCACAAACGTGTTTCTGAATGAATTAAAAGAGCATGCATTGCGTTGACAAATAACATAATAGGTTCCTGTTCCAAATTCAAAGTTTGTATGAATGATTTGGAAGAGAATGCATTGCATTGAAAAAAAAAACTATAATTGGTTGTTGTTCCGAATTCAATCATTGCAATTTAATAGTTCAAATTTCAAAAGTTGGGTGGAATGAATATACAACAAGCTTATATATAACAAATGTCTATTTTTTCAATTGAACATGCACCAGCTGCAATATTTTCGCTCCATTATTGGTTAAAAAAATTTCACCATCTGCTAATGGCTTCGTGGGGTGTCGGAGAAAGTTCAACATTTTGTGACAATGGGCCTATCATCTCGATATGGTTCATGATTTTAGTGAAGATGATGAACAAGACAACAATCCTATTCCGACATCATCAACATATCTTAATCAATCCTTTAGTAAAGCTGGTCAAACTATTCAATTCGAGTTTTGAGGCCACTTTATCCACTATAAAAGAATATCACATTGAATAGGGCTACAAATTTGTGGTTGTGGAGTCCAAGACAGATAGGTAAATCACAAGATGCATAAATCATAGAAACGAATGTTAATGGATGGGCTTATTTCATTAAAATTCGTCAACAGTGGGAAATCAAAAAAATTGAAGCCTCTCACACGTGCTTAACTACTGTTTTATCTCAAGACCACATCAATTTGGACTCAACACAAATTGTTTCAATTGTGGCCAATTAAGTGAAGGCAAATCCCTCAATTCTTGTTAAAAGTCTGATTACTGAAATCCAGAACCGTCATAACTACTCTGTGTCATACAAGAAAGCTTAGAAGGCAAAACAAAAGGTTCTTGCAATGCAATTTAAAGATTGGGAGTAATCGTATAACCATCTTCTGAGATGGTTGCAAGCTCTTTAGGAATCACTTCCAGGGACTATTGCCCAATATACCAGTCATCTGATTGTAGTTGATGGTGTCGGGGATTACTCCACTTATACATCCTAGACCGGGTAATTTGGGCGTTCAAGCATTGCATTGACGACTTCAACTATTGTAAGCCTATAGTGCAAGTATTCTTGACTGACAAATATCATGACACTTTTTTGAAAACAATAGCTCAAGATGGAAACCGAAACAAATTTTAACTTGCCTTTGCCATTGTTGAAGGAGAAACAAAAGAAGCAATTATATGATTCTTTCAATTATTGCGTGAATATGTCACTCCTCAACCAAATATTTGCCTAATCATTGACAGAGAAACAACCATTTTGCCAATAGTGCAATCTCCAAATGTTGCTTAGGAAGAAGATGGCCTTTTCTCAGTCTTTTGCATAAGACACATTGCTTCCAACTTCAACAAGAAGTTCAAAAATGCTGAGTTGAAGCAACAATTAATCAACATCAGTATGTTTTCTTTCTTTAGTTTTAATTTCAAATTCAAACCTTTACCTTATTTAATTTTTCACATTGTCACAACATAGGAGATGAAACAACCAACTGTCATGGCTAGATTATCTGCAATGCGATCAAAATTTCGGCAAGTAGTGTCTTGGATCAATCAAATATCGCTAGAAAAATTGACACAAACATTTGACGGGGGCAAGAGATTTGGCCATATGACAACAAACCTAGCATAATGCATAAACTTCATTTTGACGGGGTGTGCGATCACTTCTGATATATGCTCTTGCGAAGACAACATTCGAAACAATAAAAGACTGATTTGTTAAATAAGGCACAAAGGTTGAGTGCATGTTACGAGCAAGTCATATATATCCAAAAGATATTATTGTCATCCTACGAAAAAATGAACAACAATCTGTTATGTGCCATGTTCAAAGATATAATCGCTAAAACTGCGATTTTGATGTCAACAAGATGACCACTCCCCAACGACCTTGATCTATGTTTTTCACAGTCAAATTAAATAAATGGTGGTGTGATTGTGAAGAATTTCAAGCTCTGAGGCTACCTTGTCCACATGTCATGGCAGTTTGTTCATATAGCCATTTAGATTTCACCATGTATGTTGCCCCTGTCTACACCCTCCACAACATTTAGAAGGCCTATGAGATACAATTTCATCCAGTTCGAAATCAAGATTGTTGGTCTCCTTATACGGGTTCAAATTTTACACCCGACCCTGACTTGAGATGAAGCGAATCAAGAAGACCAATTACAACCCGAATATATAATGAAATGGATGAGCCAATTTGAAATAGGCAAAAAAATGTAGTTATTGTTGTAATGAAGGTCACAATAGGGGAAAATGTCCCTATAGACCATAATTATTTTATGTAATCCATTATTTTTATTTAGTCAGTTTAGTTACCTCCACATCAAATATTTAATCACTTAGTCATTATTTTTCTTTTACGTCAAATTATTAATTTCTTTATCATAAATAAGAATAATATTAATATTATAAATTTAGACAGCCTGAAGTCGTGCCTAGCTAACACGATTTCTTCAGTTTCAAATCGTGCCCAACTAGAACGATTTTCCCATTTTGGTAAAAAAAATTGCTCATTTTGGGAATTACTCTAGAAAAATACACCAAACTGTGAAAAAAAAACCCGGATAATGAGTATATAGGAAACAAAGTTGTTTGGACTAGATGCATAAGTCTACCACTGTCTCTTTGGATGCCAAATTGCTTTCGAAAAATTACAATGCCAATGGGAATACTGCTGGATGTTCATGCGGCCACATATGCAAGGGAACAACTAGAGTTTGCATGACTAAGAATGAGGCTCCCAATCGATATGAAGGTTGATGGTTTAGACGATGTGATGATCAATGGAACAATATATAGTGTAAAGAAAGAGATATCGGCGGTGGACCATGATATAACTAGAGGGGTGTATAGATAACGCTCTCTTAAATACAAGTTCTTCATGTGGAAATTATTGTTAGGGATAACCTACAATCAGAAGACGAGGAGGGGTGCGAGATGGTTGGAAGAGATGCCTATTTTGAAGATAAAGAAACCAATGGTAAAGCCATCAGAGAACCTGGACAATGCAAGGACACCAAAGGATCTCAATGAGGTAAAAGCCGAAAATGCATTTAATCCATCAGAGGACAACCAAAAAGTATGTTGGAGTGCAAATGCAACACCTATTCCAAAAACGGTAAGCTCTGACACACAATAGAGGGTAACAGAGGCAAGCTGGAAAACTTGCATGCAAAAGGAAATGGCACAACGAGAACCTGACCTCATTAGGAGAGTCCCAACGAATCACTTGTCAAAGCCCATGTCAAAGAAAGTGTGGGCTTTTTTGGCAAATTGTGTAGGGGTTTTTTTTAAGGAATTGTTGATTACTCGGTCCATAAAAAAACAATAACGGAGTCAAAAAAAAAAAAAAAAAAACGGAGAAAAAAAAAAAAAAAAAACTACATAGATGGCATGGCAAATGAAAGGAATGAAAAAGAAAAGTGTTAGGGGAAAACTAGGGCACGACAAATTGGATGAAACCCCCAAACCAAGATTCAAGTAAGTAAGCTGAGTGGAGATGATCAGTGGGGGTGATGACAACAACCATTGACGGATGAAGCCTAGTGTCCTCCTTCTTGTTTGCACGGATTGAATGAATGGTAGTGGAAGGTAGGAAGTTGCAAGAAAATTAAAGTAATGAGAAGTGAACTATGGTGCAGAAATGGAATGAGAGATTCCACACTACTCTCTTTGAACGGTGCCTAAGTGCCTAAGTTAGCTTTAGAGTTGTTAAGCTAGATGGGAGCTTAATGAACAAGAGTACTAAAATATTGACAACATAAGACTATCATTCAAAAGCGATTCTTTACCTAAGTTTTACGCCATAATTTTATGTTGTTGTCTAAAGTGATATTTATTATAGTGATTTTATTATTTTCACTTCTGGCTACAACAAACAAAGTTGTTGAAAGGCTACAAGGAAAAACTTTAAATATATATATATAAATGAACACTAATAACTTAGAATAATTTCACAAAATAAAAGATTTACAAAAATAAGACATTATCTTTCTTTTTTTCTATAGGCAATCTATTATATAGTCTTTAAAATCTAAAGGAAAAGATCATGTGATTCACATATAATTTTACATAACATCGTTAGGTCATTTTTCACATCAAGTCTTCTATTTATAAGCATTTTGAATAAGACTCTAGAGACTTGTGTGTAGATATGTTAGAGTTATAACAGAAATTGAAAACCCTTTTTAACTTATGTAGATCTCTTTTGCACTTAACCTTTTGTGCTTAAAATACCATTCATTCAAAACATTCCCTTTTGATACTAACAACAAATAATCTAGAATACAATAGCACGAAAGTTGGCATGTTGTGTCACAAACTTTATTGGAATATGTAAGTCAAGTGTTGATGACTAATATGGTTTGATAAGCAAAAAATTAATCTTTGTCTTAGTATAATCTTCATCTTGAAGATTTCATTTCATTAAGATGACTTTGAGATTAGTGTCATATGGAAGTTATTTATAGAGTACACGGTCTAATAGTCATAGTAAAGATTAACTTTGTTTTCTCTTAATGTAAAGAACATACTTACAACCATCATTAATTAATTAAAAGTTGATATTATTTATTATGATTAAAATAATAGGATGTCTTCTCAAGTTTTTTATTCTCCGTGGAAACTAGATTGCCATTAATTAGAATATGAAGATCAACTATAATCAAATTGTTTATGATCATATTGTTTTGGGATAACATTACAATCGTCCTAAACATACTGAAAATGTTAAATAACATTAGGGCAATTACAAAACGTGTCTTCGCTGAAATTATCCATGTGAGTATAATTGGCCATAGGATAATATTCTGAAGACCTTGTGCCACTATTTGAACCTCATCAGTTGTCACAAAGACTCAGAGACGTAGCATATGAAATGTCTACCATCACCACCGTACCATATTGAGTGGTAGATGGTTCAAAACAATATACTTAGAATAAATTTAACTAATTAAGGCCACCATATCTTTCTTCTTACCTTAGTTTCCACCTTATCCGCTTCATCTAGTGAAGAAGAAGATAAGGGTTGATATGGAAACATTGTTGATCTGTTTACACCATTTTTTCCGAAGAAATCCCTCATAGTAATATACTTTATTGGGTTCTTCGCCATGTCTACAAGCCCCCCTCCTCTGCTTTTCTCCACAACCACCACCACCAACCACCAAAGCCAACACTTCAGCCACACACACCTCATCCACTTGTTGAACGAACCCACCACTGTGCCTCAACTCAAGCAAATTCACGCTCATACGCTACGCACAGTTGACACCAACCACCCACAAGCTCTTCTTCTCTATACAAGAATTCTTCTTCACTCCTCTGTGGCTGATCTCCACTACGCCACTCGTGTGTTTAACCACTTTCCGAACCCCAATTCCTTCATGTGGAACACTCTCATAAGAGCCTACGCGCGAAGCACCAACACCAACCACAAGCACAAGGCCATGGAGCTTTACAAAGCAATGGTGACGGGGGAAGAGGAAACCGCAGTTCCCGATAACCACACGTTCCCTTTTGTTCTGAAGGCATGCGCTTACATGTTTTCTCTTTGTGAGGGAAAACAGGTGCATGCGCACGCTTTGAAGCATGGGTTTGAGTTAGATACACACGTTTGTAACAGTTTGATTCATTTTTATGCGACATGTGGTCGTTTGGACTTGGCAGAGAAAATATTTTGTAAGATGAATGAGAGAAACGAGGTTTCCTGGAATATCATGATTGATTCTTACGCAAAGGGTGGAAAGTTTGACACTGCTTTGAAAATGTTCGGAGAGATGCAGAAGGAGCATGACCCTGATGGGTATACGATGCAGAGTGTTTTTAGTGCTTGTGCTGGTTTGGGATCTTTGTCTTTGGGTTTGTGGGCACATGCTTATATTTTGAAGAAGTGTGGCAAGAATATTGTGGATGATGTTTTGGTGAACACTTGTTTGGTGGATATGTATTGCAAATGTGGGGAGTTGGAAATTGCAAAGCAAGTTTTTGAAAGCATGCCTGCTAGAGATGTAAGTTCATGGAATTCAATTATCATGGGTTTTGCAATGCATGGTAAGGCTGAAGCTGCATTGGACCATTATGTCAGAATGGTCAAGGTAGAGAAAATTGTTCCCAATTCAATCACTTTTGTTGGTGTTTTATGTGCATGTAACCATAGAGGCATGGTTGATGAGGGTATTGTGCATTTTGACATGATGACTAAGGAGTACAATGTGGAACCAAGATTGGAGCATTATGGTTGTCTTGTTGACCTTTTTGCTCGAGCTGGGCGCATCGATGAGGCTCTAAACGTGGTCTCAGAAATGCCAATCAAACCTGATGCTGTGATTTGGAGGAGTCTTTTGGATGCTTGTTGCAAGCAACATGCAAGTGTTGAGCTAAGTGAAGAAATGGTAAAGCAAGTGTTTGAATCAGAGGGGAGTTTGTGTAGTGGTGTTTATGTGCTTTTGTCAAAAGTATATGCTTCTGCTAGTAGGTGGAATGATGTAGGGTTGCTCAGAAAAATAATGAGTGATAAAGGTGTGACTAAAGAGCCTGGATGTAGTTTAATAGAGATAGATGGAGGGGTTCATGAATTTTTTGCTGGGGACACCACCCATCCAGAAAATGAAAATATATATAATTTTGTGAATGAAATTGAGGAGAAGTTACAATCAATAGGTTATTTACCCGACTTCTCAGGAGAACCTATGGTTGATGAGGCTAATGATGGTAAACAGAATACTTTAAGATTGCATAGTGAGAGACTTGCCATAGCATTTGGGATCTTGAACTCAAGACCAGGCATGCCAATTAGAGTGTTCAAGAATCTTAGGGTATGCAATGATTGTCACAGGGTTACTAAGTTAATCTCCAGGATATACAATGTGGAGATAATTGTAAGAGATCGAGCCCGATTCCATCACTTTAAAGAAGGAACTTGTTCGTGTATGGATTATTGGTGATTCATGCTTGTGTTCAAGGTGATATGCATATTTGAAAATCCCAGGTTACCAAATGGCGTTCTAGTACTAGAAGGATTGGATTCATTCTTTAAACGCTCCTAGAGTACACACGTTCTGGAGTCCTGAAGTTCAATGAGAACTAGAGAAATCTCACCCATTTTCTATAATGGATGATGATCTTATGTTACATGAATAAATCAAACATACTTAACAACTATCTCCTATCAACATCTATTTGATTCCACTGAAATGTAATCAATTCCCTGTATCAGCTTTCCAACTCAGCTGACGAAGTTCCATTTGGAATTTTTGATCTAGAAATTATGTGAGATCTATTCAAGAACAGAACATATGATTCCAAAGAGCATAGTGCATAATGCTCAATGGATCATGTTGACAAATAATAAACTTATTGCGTCAATATGATATTGATTTTACAAAGCAAAGATCTACCAGGTGAAACTGGAAACGTCACATAATGTTGTTCCTCTTTCCAATCCTTATTTCATTCCATGCAGTAAAACATTCAAACAACTAAGGCAAAATGTATATGTGATCAAAATAATATTACTAATTCTTGAAATTTATATATGACTAAAAATAATTTACCTATACTTTTCTGAAAAGTTGTCTATACAAATGGACTTAAAAAACATGAAAAAAAGAAAAATACCAAGAAAAGAGATACAACAAAATATCTGAATCCACATTAATAGACTAAGATTACAGCTAGCAGTAATAAATAAGAAGCCCAACAAAGACTTCCATTTGCATAAGAATCGTCTACGTTCTACAGACCATTGGACACCACTTAATAGTGGATATTGCTGACATGAGCCTTCCCAAGGCAACTTTAAGGTACAATTGGACCTCCACGAATTCTTATGAATGAAGGGAATCACTTGAAATAGGTGAAGTTTTGCAACAAATTCTTAACTGTTATCACATAAAATTTGAAACACGCTTTGGATCAAAACACAAATAGGCATTGCATTTCAGTAGATTCAAGACTCCGACAAAAATCTAGCTTGTCATAGTAGACCTTGCTCCTCAAAGTCTTTTGCCACTGAAACACCGGAACAAGAAGCAAATGTTAGTTAGTTCAGCACGATAACATATAAGACAACTCTAACCTAAAAACGTGACGAAGAAGAAGCCAAATAGTGTAATTGAAGTCTTATGTGCTATTTAAACAACCGAACCAGCATCACAGGAATGTTATGATTTCTTAGAATTTGCGTGAACATGCTACATAAGTGGTACAAATGCAACTTCCTTACTTCTCAGCCATGACCAAATAATATAAAATGGGAAATGCTAATATTCGTTGAATAACTTTTATGAAATTTGACGAACTATAACTAAATTCTTCCTTGAAATGAAACAATAACGAAGTCCTTAAGAAGTAGCTGATTTTTCTATGAAGTATAGCAAAATATGTAAAGCAGAACAACTTGAATACTTGATATAAACAATCAGAGAATTTTCAAGTTCATGAGAGAATTATGATGACTGAAGCATCAACATAATCCTCAATTCTTCAACTTAATACTTCTTTTGTTTTGCTCAACATCCATCATAATTTACAGGATCCAATATAGGTTAGTGCACACAAATTTGGCTGGAAAGGGAGAACAAAAGAGAGAGTGAAAGAATAGCTAATAAAACTCTGGTTTAATCAAATTTGAATAGCAAAGATAAAACAAAAACTGTCTAATATTTTGCTCTACTTCAAAATAACAACAAATCTAGAAAACAGCCACAACCATGGCATGTCACTTCAACGCAATAATCTAGGAATCAGTTTGCTATTTTTATATCCTAAATTTTAGCAGAAACAGTTTAATGAATTCCCCATAAAGAACAGTCAGGTTCATCAAGATGTGTAACAAAACAAGTACAGTACTTGAGAAGAAAAACATTTGACAAGAGGTAGACTCACCTTTAGAAGAGGGAAGAACCAAAACAACCTGCATGGTGACATTGTTGGGAGGAAGCTGCAAGCGAAGAGGGTAGAGTTTTCCATTCAAAGGACTTCGAGTACACACAATAACTCCCTCAAGCCCCGTCTCTTCCTCAAACTTCCGGGTCAACTGCTCAACCCCGTTCCCTTTGAAAGTCAAAGAATAACCCTGCACATTCTCATCATCCACGTCCCCATTATCCTCTGCAACATGGTAGTATATAGTCCTCCCCTCCATCTTCGGTGGCGAACCCACATTTGAATCCGTCGACTACAACAAACCCATCCAAACAAAACATTAACTAATACACTACTAATTCATGAATCACTTTCCATGACTTTCTCCCTCAAAATTGGATTTTAGTCTTTAGAACTTACATCAACAAAACACATTTTTATAGTCACCACTAGAATCAAAGATACTTTCAGAAGCAAAATCAACTATTTCCATATCATAACTAAGAGTAGTTCCTAGTATGAATCAACTTGAAGCAATAATCAACATTGAAGAATGAATCAGATGCATCAATTTGTATACATACATACACACACATACCTCTTGTCTGGAGAAAGCAGAGGATTTGATGGAAACAGCAGAGGGAGTAGAGGAATCGAAATCGAGGGAATCGGAGTGAGGAATAGGAGGAGGAGCAGGGGACTCGACGTGGATCTCCAACACATCAACATCCCACAAGATCCAATCCTGTGTGGCAGTCCTATGAGGGATATCGTGCGTCACGGAGTTCCTCCAAGGTGGGAGCCCCCCATTGGCCCTCAGAAAGTTCCCGTAACGGGTCTTAAGCTTCACCTGCGCGCCGTCCCGCACGGGCTCCCACTCCACGGAGGAGTCCAGCCGCCGCGGCACGCTCTGCACCACCTTGCGCCCCGTCACACCCAGTAGCAACGGTTGGTTCGACGCCGTTAGATACTTGCCGTAACAGCTCTTGAGGCGTAAGAGGTTGTCAAACTCCGGAATGAGCTCCACCGTCCACTTGGAGTTCCTGGAGGATCCGTTTCGGTCCTGGGTCACGGACTCCTCGTCCTCGTCCGCCAGGAGGTACTTGTCGTGGTGGCTGCGCAGCCGCACCACCTTGGCGCGGTGGAAGAGCTCCATGCCGGAGCGGAACGTGGTGTTGGAACTTGTGCTCTGCATAGCAGTGGTCGACCGGTTAATTGAATGATTCGATTTTTTACTATGTATCGGAGGAACAGGGTCGTTGACTGATTGTGTTTGCTTGGATCACAGATCATTATTTATATATAGATAAGAAAATAGATAGTTCAAAAAAAATTACCCCTTCTTTGTTTCTTACATTTCACGCGGTGGGATTCTAAAAGGGATACTCCCCCTTCACGGTAATTTTTTTTTATAAAGAATTATATTTTATAAAAAAATAGAAAAACTGAATAGTATTATTTTAGAATGCTGAAAGATTTATAGTTTATTTTGTTTAAGGAAAAGAAAAAAAAAAAGTGAGTGAAGAACAGAATGTGGGTGGCAGGTGAAATAAAACGAGAAACGCGAGAGAAATTGAAAAGTACGCGGTTTGCTCTTGAAGCCGCGTGAGTGAGCGATGATTTGCAGAAGCCAGTTGGAGGAGGTAACAAGCTTTTACGGTTAGATGGAATAATATTAAACAAATGGAAACTAAAACTTTTAACAAAATGAACTGATTGTTTGTTTTGTTTGTTGGGAACGATAATGAAGTTATGAAGATACTTGTTCGAATAAAAGTTTTAAAATTTTTATATTTTTTTTTATCTGTGTTCACTTTTCTGTTTGCCACCTTAGACATTGTCTTTTTTATTATTTCTTTTCTTCTCCTCCATCTCACATCTCATGGAAATCCATAACGGTGTTAGAATTTTATTGTTCTAAAACTTTAATGAAGTGAGCTTTAACTGTCTTATTTTCATGTGAAATCAGGAAGGGACAAAAACATCCTCTTACAAAGAAGAACAAAACACCGACTCCAAACATTATTTGGAGTTTCATTTACAGATTACTTAAAAATTTAAAACTTAAGTCACGCACTTGTCATCAGTGAAATTCGGATCAGTCAATCTTATTTGACTTATTACTGTCCTTTCATTTTATGTTTAATATGTTTGAAAGATTAAGAATACAATAAATAGTTTCCAATTTGCTATGAAAAAGACATTTTTATTTATACCATGCAAAATAAATTACATCGTCACTTATAGGAATTTGTAGATATGATTTCATCGTTTTTACATTTATTACTCTTGTTTAGATTATTGTTATTTTTATTTTAATATAAAAATCATCTTTGATATAAATATGTACCAAAAAAGTTTATAATGTAATGGTTTTAAGGAGTTGTTTATTTTTCTTTGGCTTATGAGTTCGTAATTTTTTTTTTCTTATTATACTTAATGGCATGCTTCGTTTAATGGCAATTTAAAATAGATTTAAAATAAATTTTATCTGATTTTTTTTTTATCAGAGTAGGTTTTGCTGTTTTTGAGAAAGGATGTTACTATTATGCTTTTCCCTTTTTTTATTTTGCTTATTAGTATACATGTTTACCACCTAGTACCTCATGTTGAATATAGTTATATATTTCTTTTGTTCATAAAGATATTAATTATATATTAATTTTTTTATATATCATACTTACGAAAATTGAAGTATTCTTTTCTGAGTCTTCATTTTTATATTGGTTTCCTTTTAATAAAACTCTTGGCTTCTTAGAATTAGTTATAGTTCTCAATGAGTATTGGCGTCTGTCACTATACTTATTAGAAACCATGCGTATGTTTAGTTTGCCAAAAATATTTAAGAGAGGGATACATATTTATATTTTAGTTTAAGATAAAAATTAATTTTAGTTTATTTATAGGTCTTGAAAGCAATACCTTTAAAGTACTAATAATAGGATAATTTTTTTTTATTAAAAATTATTTGATAATACTTTAATAATTAAAGAGTGTCTTGTTACCCATTTTAATACAAAAATTTCCTTTTACTTTTACTTTTGTAACCACTATTTATGGTCTCTAAATCAAATAATCCTAGAGTCAATAAATGTAGTCGAAATTAGATAACTAGGAGATACAATAATTCCAGATTTTTTTTTATAATTTTATTTAAAATTTTATTCTTTAACTAACATAATAAATTATATCACTAAATATTTCTTGCAAATTAAAAAGTCTAATTTCAAAATACATGTACACTCTCATTTCTAATTTAATCTCGAATATCATTTCTATTTTATTTGAACAAAATTATATTAGGTCTTAAATCCGTCATCGTGACCGTTAAATTATTATAGTACACGAATAATGTTGTGATAGAAAAGATCAATAACTTTATTGAAAAATATGATTTGTAAGACATTACAATAATAAGTAGGAGGTATATTTGCTATAGCTTAAATGGTACCATTAAAAGCAGATTAGATACTATATTACTTACACAAGATTGGTTGGTATTATGGTAGGGTATAAACAATATGTCTTGTAAAAAATAAAAAATAAAAAAAAAATCAGACCATTGTACATTAGTGTAGGAACAACTAGTTCTGGAAGGGGGGTTGAATGGAGCTTGAACTCAATTCGTTGTAAACAATAACTACCAAAACAATATCGTCCAAGGTAATAATATATAAGCACAGATGAAGCACTTTTATACTAGTTTGCCCTAATATCTTGGGTTACGTCCAGTTCTCCTTTGAACAAACCGCTCAAGAAGTTTCACTATTTAGAAAACAGTTACAATGAGTACACAAACCTCTCTAGGTTACAACGAGTATACAAACCTCTCTAGGTTATCCGAATACACAAACCTCTCCAAGTTATAACGAGTACACAAACCTTGCCAGGTTATAACGAGTACACAAACCTCTCCAGGTTATACCAGTCTCAATCTCCCCCTTAGATCAAGACCACTCAAGATTGAAAGAAACACTCTCAAATGAGAGAACAGTGAAAGTTCACAAGAGTTTACTTCACAAAGGTGAAGAATTACACAATGGTTTTGCACAACCCAAAAATCTAAATGCTCTCAATAGCAGATTGACAATAGACACTCAGTAGATACTTTAATTCTTCAATATATTGCATGATGTATTTCTCCTTTTGCTTCTTCTTGTTATTTTTTCAACTTGAGATTGTTCCTCTATATGTAGCTTTTTAGAAACTAGCCGTTGGGATGCTTGAAAGGGGCAATCTTGACCATCTAATTGTTGAAACTAGCCGTTGAAATGCTTGAAAGGGGAAATCTTAACTTTCTGATGTAATGGAGCTCAAACTACAAATATTTCTCTAATTTTGATTCTGCATTGAACTTGATTAATTTTGTATCAAAAATAATTTAAATAACATAAGATATCTTTAATTTGAAACAATTAATCACATTTAAATATTCCATAATAATTTGAATAATTTTCGTTATGAACAAATTTGAATGTTAAAGCACAACATACTATAAAATCTGATTTTGATATTTATGTGAAAGACACTTGAATTTGTTTTTCATATTTAAAAAACAATTTTAAAATATTTTCTTCTTCTTTTAATTTTAAACAAAGTTAATTAAATAAAATAATACTAAATAAACACTTATCTAGATCTGCAGTTCATCTGTACATATTCATCATGCTTAGAGATCTATGAATATTATTGTAACATACATGTAAGATCATCAAATACAAACATATACTTGGAGTGTTGCTATCATCAAAACTTTATTAGATGATAATACTATCTAAAGGGACTTTGGACTGTCTAATGATTCAACAATCTCTCCTTTTTTTATGATGACAAAACTACAAGCCTTAAGAACAAATAATTGCAATAATATTAAGGGATTAAACAGGGGAAGATTTTATTTGATTAAAAAGCATGAAAATGCACAACTGCATAAAATTATAATTGTAAAACAAATCTAAGAGTACTCAAATTATTTGCAAAAGCAAATTTGACCTTTTCTCTTAATTATTTGTCATATTTTCTCTTTCTCCCCCTTTTTTTCATCACAAAAAAAGGTCAATTTAAGAAATCATCACTATTGCAAGTAAGGATAAAGATTGTAAGTAGTTATGGGATAGCAAATTTTGGATAATAAGGATGACTTCAAACTCTAGCTCACTAACCTTGATCTTTAACACATAAATCTAATGGTTCTTGTACACACTCATCAATTAACAAGTGAGAGAACAATATTATTTCATATTTTAGGGAGTCCATCTAATGTGATTTTCTAGTTTAAATAACACAAGAACTTGGGTGAGAAAAGCAAACAAATTCAAGTTTTCTAGGTGTGTAAATCTGATAAAGGGGAATTGCAACTCCAACTCTTAAAATTAAAAAATGCATAGCATGAATTAATTAAGAAAAAAATAAATTTTCACCAGACTTTTAAAAATAATTTGTTTTATATATAAAAATATTGTGAATCAATATAGAGTTGAGTTAAATCAATATCATTGTTTATCATTGAAAAAAATGATAAAATATAGATGCAGATAAAATTAAATGAAAATATTTGATGCAATGAGTTTAAGCCAATTGACATTTTCCATCATTCAATTAAGATCATACCCAAAAGTTCTCTTAAATATTTAAAATGTTCTTCAACAAGGGGTTTTATAAAAATATTTGCTATTTGTTCATCAGTTGAGACAAATTGCAAATCAATGGTACTCTTTTGAACATGATCTCTTATAAAATGATGTTTAATTTCAATGTGCGAAAAAAATACACTTATTTTATAAATAAATAAAACAAATTTGAAGAAACCAAGTTAGTGTAAATCAAATTTAAAAAAATTATGTAGAAAATATGATACCTTGCTTAAACAATCACATATCATAAAATACATGTAAAATTTATTAGTCTGTCTAATGTGTAAAAGATTTAGACTAATAAATGCAAGCAAAAAGAAATACTTATCTTATAGACGAGACAGACCGTCTAATTTTAGATGAACCTTTGTTAGTAAAATGTGAACGTCTCATTCGTACCTGACCAATTCCAACAAATCCCGTTCATCTTTATCTCCTGCCTCTTTGTCTCTTGTCTCTTAATTTTGGAAATGTAGACTTTCTTACTTTTATGAACAGTGAGAATCCATTTTCCCAATTTCATTATTTGAGTCTTCTTGTTTGGATTTAATATGTTTGCAAAAGGAATAATTTTCTCTTTTGGTACCCATACTATTTTGGGTCCTTTCATGTTAGTTTTCCTCCAAGATTTATTCTTGAAGGTTCCTGTAGAAATAGGATGTACAATGGAAGAACTAGATGATGTATTATTACACAACCTATTCCTTTCTTATCATGAGACTCCCTAGAACTTTTTATCAACATGTTTAGAGATTTTTTGTATTTGAATGAGATAAAACTTTTCTAAAAGCCAAAATTTTAGTTATAATATCACCAATGTTTGTCTCATTTGATTCAATAGGCCTTTTTCCTATTTTTTTTCTCTCTAATTAATACAAGTTCTTTTTCCAAGTTTTTGATATTTGTGTTCTGAACTGCAAGGTCCCTTTTAAGGTTCCTATTTTCATTACACAATCTTTCTTTTTCTTAGAGAATCTCTGTGTTTTTGAGAGAAATATCATTTAGACTAGCTTTCTTTTGTTGCATTAATTCAATTTCTTTGCAAGCTTTTTTATAATTTCTTTTCATGATTTTATATGCAGATGCAATCATACCATTATTAGATATTTCTTCTTGATAAGCTAAACATAAACTATCCCTCATTATTTGAGTTCTCTAATGTAGAGTTATCTGCCACATCAGTCATGAGACCTATGTTTGCCTCCTTTTCAAAATCAGAACTAGATGAGTTCAAATCCTCCCAAGTTGACATAAAACTCTTCTTCTTTTTAGATAATTTATCCTTCTTTTCTTTCTCCTTTTTTTCTTCAACCTGATCAGGACATTCTAATTTGAAGTGTCCTGGCTTCTTACAGCCATAACAGACTATGCTTTTATCTTGCTCCTTGCCATCTTTAGAGCTCCTAAATCTATTTGTTGGCCAATAACTAGGTTACAAATGAAATTCCTTTGGCATTGTGATAACGAGGGTAAGAAGATATCTTGAGTCAAGTGGAGGATTATGTGCAAATCAAAAGAACATAGGCACTCGAAATCAGAGATGTAAATTACTTTAATATCGCCCTATTAGCCAAGTGGGAATGACAATTATAAACTAAAATACAAGGACTATGCCTAGAGTCAAAATATGAATCTTGGAGAGACCTAAACGAGGACAAAACTAGTCGAAACCAATCTTGATTGTGGATGTGGACAAGGTAAGCTATTAAACTAGATTGATAATTGTGTTAAATGGTATGTAGAGGATGGGACAAATGCCAGATAAGTGAGTTGCATAACAAATATTGAAAGATATGTATCTATAATGTATTCACTCTCAAGTGGTAAGGAAAGTACTATCAAAGAATTAAGAGAATGAAAAAAATGATACTTGAAAGTAAAAACTTAAGTTAGAGGAGAAGTACATTTTGTTGAGTTATTAAATGATTTTATTGATTTCATTCAATGGACGAACTTATATTTAATATTTATTACATGGTGTTTGACTTTATGTTTTTACGATAACAAAATCAAAATCAAATTTAAATTTAAATTATTTATTTTAATAATGTTTTGAAATATTATAAAGAGATTAAATAATTTGTACATGATTAGCATGTCAAAATTTGCAAATGTTTTTATAATTTAAATTTGTAAAGTGCCTTACGTGATCGAGTTTTAAAGTACTTGAGAGAATTTTTTAGAAAAAAAAATAATATTAATTATATTATTTTATTTTTATAATAGTATCATATTATAATATTTTTATTTTTTTAATTAGACTTAAAATTGATATAATATATATATATATATATATATATATATATATATATATATATTAAGATCGATTTTAAAATGAATTACTAATACACTTTATAAATATAAATTAAATTTTATTTTTAATTCATCATAAAATCTTAATTTTTTTTCTTTTTCTGTCTTTTATGCTTAAAAAAATAAAAATTTAATTATTAAATCTTTGTTATATTAAAGTTTTAAAGAATTAAAGAAACATAACTTATATTAGATTGATTAAATTTTAGTTGTGATAATCTAGCTTTTCTTCTTTTTGAAGATATGTTAAAGAGAGATATTATAAGTGTAGAACTAAATTTGATGAGGTTTACGGGAATTGATAGAGCGGATTAGAAGATTGTAAAAAATTATTGGGTAAATAAACATTTCAATCTAACTAAAAGTAGTTAATAATATTTTTATTGAACGTAATAACTGTTTGGAAGTATGGATTGTGAAAAACTTCACAATATGATAATTATATGACAAAAAAATTGTGAAGTTGTAGTGATATATTTGTTATTGTAAGTTTAAGAACTCTTGAATTTTAGAAAAAAATATTTTAGAAGAAAATAATCCTTGTAGAAAGTTACAAGCCTTTGGAAAAAAGTTGAGTTTGTGTGGTCAGATTGTTTTGAGGTTATGTGTGGCTCAAGTGACATGTTATCAGTTAGGCGAGATTTAAATAATATGTATTAATTACACTAATTACTGTACATAAGTAATGGGCTGATCTCTCAACTTATGTTTAGTTTGAGTAAGAGAGATGTTAGAATGATTCTCTCTCATCTAGAAACATATGGCTCAAATATTAAAAGTTATATAACTTGTGATTCAAGTGATATAATTTGTATCTCAAATGTTGTTCAAAATACTTAAGCATCATAGAAGCATTGCACACATGTTTTGAATGTATGCTAGTAGTTAATTGTTAGTTGGATGCTCACTGGATAAACTTTTATATTGAATTTCTTCTAATAAAATAATAATAAGTGAAGTGTGGGCTGTGAAATTCAAGTAATAAAATGATTGTTGAAGTGAGAAAGAATGTCAATTTCACTTAAATTATACATTATTTATTTAACTAGTATGATAATAATAGTAATTAAATGAGAAGTTACATATGTAAGTTGTGTTTTTTATTTATTTTTACTATTAGAAAAATATGTATTTTTATTATGTGTGTATGTATATAGATATTTATTATATTAAACTAATTTAGTTTCAAGAAAATAAATAATTTTATAAAAATATTTTTCTATAAAAAGTTTGAGGTGATTATTTTTAAACGGAGAAATTGTATATTTACTTTCCAATAGAAAAATTGAATAAACAACATTTTATTAAAAATATTTTTTATTTGTTGAAGAATGAATTTTTAATTAAAAAATAAACCGAGGATATTAAAAAAAATGTATTCTAAATAATTATATAGATGAATTTTTTTATTTTTTATTTAATTTTCAGACTTTAAAAAGAATAAACGAAATTGTGAAATACTTTCCACCTCCACATCTTTATGCAACGAGAGACAAACAAAACATTAAATACATTTTTCTCAAGGAGTATTGAGAATTGTACTTACAAATAGTAATGTGTATTTTATTGTTTTTCAAAATTTTATATTTTTTTAATGAGAGTTTATTGATCACATCTATTTATCTTCTATTATATATTTAAAGAACAATACTATTACCAATTATACTATTTATGATGATCTAAATATTTTTTCAAATAATATTAGGATGTATTACTTAAATTTAACCTAATTTTCAAATTCTAGCTCAATCTCAAAATTTTGTTCAATCCCAAAATTTAAATAAGTTTATATTCATTGTTTTCTCATTAATCTTACATTCCGTCCATGAATCTGTTATAACATTTGAGTAAGGAATAAGTATTTATTTTCACAATTCTAGAAAATGTCCTAATATGTGAATAAAAAATAAGTATTTATTTTCACAATTTATCGCAAAAATCAGTTTGTGAAACAATAATCTTAATCTTTACTTAAACCTAAATCTTTCACTAATCTCACATCCATTTGTGAATCTGTCATGTGTTTGATTAAGGAATTGAAGTTTTTTCTTTTTCTCATAACTATAACAAATACGAGTTCAGAAAACAACTAAAATAATTACAACAAAACATTCCCAAAACAAATAAGACGACTATGAAGAAACATTTGAAGAGAAAATAGACCTTCGAATTAAAACGCTCAAGTTCAATTAGTAAATTCTATAGAATTTTTTTTATATTGTAGTGTCACATTAAAAGAAAAGTTTTATTCTGTAGTCTAATTATCTTAAAAACCACCTTGAAGATGCAATTGCTAAAATAGTTTTATTTCTAAAAATAATTATGTTAACAAATTCTTTATTAATAAGTAATTTTGTGTTAGAAGAAGTGAGTTAAAGAGTATGTGGTCTTATGAAGAAATAATTTTAGCGTTTTCTAACAACTGTATCTACTTTAAATATTTTTGTATAATTTCTCGTTAACTTAAAAAAAATTGTTTATAAATCAGTTTATTTCTTTCAATCATTGAAAGGAATATTATAAAGAGAGAATGAAGAAATATCTTGCGTCACTCAGATTAAATACCCGTCCATAGTCAAACACTACCGATACTCCTTTTTCTCCCTCTCTCTCTCTCTCTTTTATATATATATATATATATATATATATATATATATATATATATATATATATATAATTTATGAATCTGTAGCTGATAAAGATATAATTTATTGTGGTGACAACATGCACCATCTCTCCATCATACCTTACACGACCATGAAACGGTAGACATGACCCACTTCACCTCTCCAATCTATATATAATATTTCTATTCTATTATATAAAATTAAACAACGGTATACACTTCCATTTCGAATCAATAAAATTCTCAACCGTATATTAATTTTCTGTTTATTTATTTTTTCTTTATATATATTTTTATATTTATTATGTTTATCTCATTATTTATATATATATATATATATATATACATATATATACATATATATATATATATATATATATATATATATATATATATATATATATATATTCAATTTTTTATTTTTATTTTCAATAAAAAATATAGAAACTTTTTTTATTTTTATATATTTAATTTTGTTCATATGTCTATTTTATAATATGAAAACACGTATAAATAGATTATTACAAAAAAAATTGAAGAAGGTTCTTGTATATTTATACCTAAATCTTAAGTTATCAATTTTTCAAAAATATTTATTGTAAATTGAATCTTATTATAAGAAATTTAAAAGAATATAAATATGAGAGAAACTTTGTACTATTTTTGCTTATTTTTCTTTTCTCTTTTACTAAACTTAGAATTAATACATTGCAAATATATATTCGGTTTCTTGCTTTTGTTTTTAGTAAAAAAATATAAAATTTTTTCATTCTCATATTTTTTTATTTGTCTTTCTTAATTTATCCATTTCATACCTATTGCACCCTAGTGCTTCTGTTATATGAAGTTGTTGTTATGAATGTATAATCATCCCTCTTATTTAATATTCAGTTGTTTGAGAATATTGTATTTTTGGATGGTTAAACATGTACGAATATTATGAGATAAATTAAGAATGTTATATTTATAAATCAAATAGCTAATAGATTATGTGTATAAATCAAATTAAGGATCAATGTGTAGGAAAACAATGATAAATAACAAACAGGGTTGGCTCAAGGCCCAATCAGGTAAAGCAACCGCTTTAGGTTTCAAGGTCTCAAAAAAATTTAATATACTTTAGGCCTCTAGGTCACAAAGGCCTCAAAAAAATTTAATATACTTTAGGCTTCAAGGCCTTAAAAAAATTTAATACTCACATATTATTATAAAATAAAAAATATTTAATTTTAAAATTATACTAACAAAATTTTAATTAAAATTTAAATATTTTAACTGATTTTAAGTTTACATTGGTGCTATAAATATTATTTGATGACTTTAAATTAATATTGGTACTATAAATACTATTTAATGAATAATATTCTTAAAACTTTCTTATAATAAATTAATAATATTTAAAAAAAATGAACAGTCAAGGAATCTTTCGTATCAAAACTTTCTAATTTATCTTTTTCCTATAATCCAACGGATTGATATCATCTCTTTATATGTCCTATCATTGTCTGACTCTTCCATTTTTCTCCTTCTTTGTTCACTTATCTTCTTTCTTCCTCTGTCTCTTCGTTCCTTCCATAATATTATTTCAACTTATTTTCAATTACAAATTTCTTTCATTTCATATTTCATCATTCTATACTGTGCATTTATGCGTGTGTCTTTACTTGGAGACTTTGAGCAGTAGATTGATTGAGGAAGAGTTTGTGTTCACTTTGACTCCTTTTGAGTGCATCAATATTAGGTAAAAATAATATGAGATTGATCTATTGATTCCATTTTTTTTATTTTTCGTTATTGTTTAATTAATCTTAAAATAATTTGTGCAGATTCAAGGAAGAGAATTTAGAAGTTACAAATTATATTTAAAGACATACCAAAGGACAGGATCGAAAGATAATATATTAATAAGAGACTTGAGACTCTACGATCAAGTTTATTGTCTTGACAATCAGGTTTTATCTTTTTAACTTAGACTTGTTTTATATACTTATAAGTTATATTCAGTGTGATATATATTATAATTTTTACTTTTATATAAAAATATACAAATATGATAACTAGAAAATTTGAATTAGATTATTCAAAACTTCAAAAAAAAAAAAGAAGAGTTAAACTTTTTGTTGAATCACAAAAGGGGGCTATGGATAAATTTATAAAAATAAACAAAAAAATGAATTAGAAAATACAAGTGAGTCTTCTTTGAATGAAGACATAACAATATAAATTTAGGTGAAGATAACAATATAAATATAGGTGAAGACAATAATAAAGTAGTCAACAAAAATAATAATTTTGATTTTCAAACTCAAGATAATAATTTTGATTCTGAAACTCATGATAGTAATTCTAATTCATAAACTCGGGATAACGAGAATGAAATTACAAGACAAAATGATTCTAATATTAAAAATATATATGATCCAAGTCAATGGAAGGATATTGATACAAAATTAAGAGACTTATTAGTAGAAAAATGCCCTATTAGGATAACTGATATAGATTTTCCAAAAGATAAATACTCAAGACACTTTTTTGTATCATATTATATCCAAAAATTTTCTAATGGGGAGAAACATGAAAGAAAATGGATCATTTATTCTACAAATTTAGATAGAGTATTCTGTTTTTTGTTGTAAATTGTTTAATGTTATTAGTTTTACTAGTAAAATAGGTAACGAAGGTAGTAGAGATTAGAGAAATCTTAGTACTAAGTTAAAGAGCCATGAAATAAGTGATGAACACATTATTAATATGAATGATTATTAATATGAATGAATGGATTGATTTGGAAATGAGATTGTCAAAAGATAAAATAATAGATAAACATGTTCAAGAATAAATAAATAGAGATAAAGAACACTGGAGAAAGGTGTTATTAAGAATTATAGTTGTTATTAAAACCCTTGGTAAAAATAAATTAGTCTTGCGTGAAAAAAATGAGAAGATCTACCAAGAAAGTAATGGAAACATTTTAAGTTTGATAGAAATGATTGCAAATTTTGATCCAATTATGCAAGAACATATTCATCGAATTAAAAGTGACGAAATTAATAATCATTACCTTGGACATAATATTCAAAATGAGTTGATAAATTTATTAGCAAGTGAAATAAAAAACAAAAATTAAAAGAAAATTATGAATGCAAAATATTCTTCAATCATACTTGACTGTACTCCAAATATAAGTCATCAAGATTGTTAACAAATTTAAGCAATTTTATTGGTAAAGACTAAACTGGTTTAGAAAACTTTAAGGAAGAGATAGTTTGCTTATAAAAAGAAAAAAGAGGGTTGTGTTGTATTTGAAAAGGAAGTACTATTCAAAATTGAAAAGGTTATAATCGTGTGTTTACTATTGAAAATTGAAAAGGTTATAACGTGTGTTTTTGTGTGGTTAACAACCTTTTTTAATGGTGATGTATTATATTATTGCTAGAGGGGACGACGTAGAAAAACTCTTGGTTGACGGAACAAGTTGGACTTGTATTATGGGTTGAAAATTGGGAGTTTGTAAAAGGAAAATGAAATGAAATGGAAGTTTTGTAAAGGAAGTTCTAAGGAAATGAAGAAAAAAGTGAGTTCGAGAGTAAGTTGTAGTAAAATTCACTCTGATTGTTTTTACATCTTTACAAAAAGGAAAATGTTACTTTAACAATTGATGGAAAATAATTCTCCTTTAACAACTATAAGGTAGCACAATTATTTACGTGGTTAAAAGGTATTTTTGTCTTTGTTCAGAATTTATATTTATTATAAGTGAAATTTAAACCCAACTCAATCTTACAAAACTGGCTTAAAACTGGCATGTATGGTGAGGTTTGCACCCACTTATAAACTATTGAAAAGTCTCATCTCTAGTCAATGTGGTTTCTCCAACACACCCCCTCACGCCGAGACTCCTCAACTCAAACGTGCAACTTATATGTATGGTTCGATAGCGGTCGATAGCGGTTGGCCCGATAGGCCCAACAACCTTGCTAGGATAGACTCTTGTTAAGACTTTATTCGACAAGTGTACCAAGTCACAAGTAATATAGTGAATTAAGTAAAGATGTCGATTCCTCAGGGAACAGTTCTGTTTTAGAATTTCAGCATCACTACTCAATAAGCAAATTCAGTTTTAAGATTATTTGATAATAATTCGAGTCAAGAAACATAAAAGAACAATTAAAAATAAGTAACAATTATAAAAAGGAGTTTGCAATATCTAGAAAGACTCTGGGATTGAACTTCATCTATCTCCCCCATTCATATTTTGGATTTGATAAAAACATACAATATTCATAACTACTCACAATTGATGCACATATAAAAGTCATTCACACCAATTCCTCTGATATGAAATTCATAAGGAAATTTCCTAAACATTGATCCCTCAGCTATTTAGTAAATTACCCAGCATTAAGAACAGATGTTATACGCAATCAATACATCGAAACCTATCCCTAGTATTCCAATATATTGAGTATTTTCATCTATGTCGGAAACTCAAAAGTACTTCCCAGTTAAATTTAAGAATCAAAATCAAGACTTTATTGATCAGAAAAAATCTAGCATTAAGCACAAGATGAAAATAACAATTGAGTAGAAACTGAATATTATATATAAAAATCACCAAAATATGAATGAGTTCAAAAGATTACATTCAATCCCAAAGATGAAGAATTAGCTACCCATGGTAGCCCTTACAACCCAATGAAAGGAAGATTGCAAGAGAAGAAGAAAATCTTGGTTCTAGCCGTCTGCCTCCGTCCTCTAGGTCTTGCCTCCGTCCTCTAGGTCTTGATGCCTTCCAAAACCCTAAAAATCTCCATTTAAACTTGGTTTTGGGTCTAGGTGAAGTGACTTTTCTCTTGGGCTTTTTTCTATTTTAAACTTTTTATTTCTTTTCTTCATGAATCTTCCCATCTATCATTTTCTTCATTCTTTTATACCTGAAATTTCACAATAATTGAGATTAAATGATTTCCTTTAACTCAGGACTCAAAACATAAATTTAAATCCAAAAACTCTAAAATTGGGAGTAATTACTTTTTAAATAACACTTAAACCCACAAGTACTTAATATTTCTTATGTATAAAAACACTCAAAATTGGTACTTATCAACTCTGATACCATATTAAGAAGTGAACTTTAAGCCTAACTCAACCGTACAAAATCGGCTTAAAATCGGCTTGTAAGGTGAGGTTTGCACCCACTTATAAACTCCAACAGTATTTTAAAAAGTGGGAAAGTGTGTGAGGGTTGAACGCCACTATGAGGAGTCAGAGTAGAAATCGTGTGGAGAAATCACATCCCACACCGGAAAGCCCCGTCCCATACCAAAAATCGCTCCATACTAGAAGGATTGAAGGCTACAAGTGAGTAAAAAGTGGGATCGTCTCACACCAAAGAGCCATGAATGGATAGGGTTTTATTGGAGAAGAAGAAAGGTGAAATCTACCGCAGACAGAGAACAAGTAAAGGAAAACCAAGACTAGGCCGCTACCCAAAACGGAAACTGCCACAAACTACCTCACCTCACCGCAAATCAAAATACACCATCGCTCTACAGGAGAACTGCTACCCAACGACCAACCACCACTTCAAAGCATCACCTTTGAAACTCGTCTCCAAAACACCACCGCTCCAAACTAGCTACCAATCACGACGACACACATAAAATAACCTAAATTCATTTTTATTTCACGTTAAACACCCTTAAAGTCCAATAAAAATGTTTCTTTGATACAATCACCACCTCTAATTAAAAAATTATTTTCATTGCCAACTCATCACCAAGTGGCTACCACATAAGGTTGTCAAGTGGTTAGCATTTCAGGTGGCGGTGTCAAAATATCAGCACCCTTACAAAAATTAGCCTTGCTCTAATTTATGAGATGACGTTAAAAATAATATTATTATATGTTAATACGTTAGCTCCATACAATCTCTTATTGAAAAATTAAGACATGTTGTCGTGTGTATTAAAATTACGTTTTCCTGCTCAATTTATTGTTTGAAAATACCCTACTAGAAAAGTGAAATATTATTTATAACATTTATCTTTATCATATTTTTTTAGTCAACTTTCATAATAAAATAAATTTATTTTAAGATTGGAGACTGTTTATTTTTTATTAGGTTTTTATTAATAATTGATTATTGGAGTTTAAGATGGAAAAGTTACACTGATTATTTTTATTTCGTCTAACAAGTAAACAAGAAGCACTGGATTCAGATGAATAGGATTGGAACTCATGAAGGAGAATGTAAAAGAAGAAGTTAACGTATAGCAACTGAGCCTGGTCCCACAAAACTATGCCTGACCTCACAAAAGTCAAGGGGAAAAACATCAAATTGTGTTCAGTGTGGCGTCCCTTTTCAAATATATGTGTATATTAAAAGTGCAAAATTATTAGAGAAAATATCTTCTATAAAGAAAAATTATGTCTTATCTTATTTTATCTCAAAAAATGTTTGCAAGAGTAAGATTATTTATCATTCTGTTAACAAATTTTGCAATAATGGCAAGTGCACCAGTCGTAATGTAGCAAGTAATAAAATTATTGTTCTTCTGAAAGGATTTATGTCATATAAAAAAATTATGATAATTATAACAATTTCAAATTCAGAACTTATTCAAAATTTGATAATATATGCACAAAATTTAAAGGATATTTTTTTATCTTTTTGTCAACAATCAAAGGCAGAAAAAGGTTTAACACTAATATGATGAACTTGTTAGGGTTAGATCTCAACAATTTTCACTCTCATGTATTACAAAATTTATCTTCTTTTCTAACAATAATGAATGTCATTCACGAATTTACTCAAACCACATTCTCCAGAGATGAGCCTGGGGATTATCTATTAATCTTCAATTTCTTGATAAATTATATAGATGAATCTTGCATAACATAAGAATCTTATTTATGATAAGACATAATTAAGCACAAATACGATTACACAAGAGTTTATAAAGGTTTAACCTAACATTAAAATAGAAATGATGGAATAGGAAGATTACTTCAAATGAAGCCTAAAGATGCCTTCAAAGAGTCAATTTCATTCTCTGTTCTAGGAAAGATACTTAACCCTAACCCCAAAAGTCTATTAAATACAACGCCAAAAACAATGCTCATGTCCGGCTCAACATTCTACGTCAAGCACCACTGGATTCTATTACTAATCCAGTATTGGGCCCAATCTGTGCCATCGCCGCTTCCTTGCTTCTAGGTTTTCTCCCAAGTTAGACTTCTATGGTTGACTTGACTTGGCTTTATTTACTTCTTTTTCTCACTTTTTCAAGGCTTCAATCCTAGTTCTTCTCGTCCAATATTTTCTTGATAAATTTTACCAAAAATAAATTGAATTAATATCAAATCCTTATCTTGACTCTCACAATCAATTATTTAATAAAAACTACTTAAAATTGTGAATTAAACAAGTTTTAAGTGTAGAAAAAAGTTGATTTTTTACCTAAAAATGTTTCAATAACCTCATATAAAATTTCTCTATTAAACATCACCAAACTTAACACCTTAGTTGTCCTCAAGTAAATGTAACTTAGCAAAGACCAAAGATAATCCACAATGAAAAATAATTCAAAACCAATTCACTAATCACATCAAGATCAATCAAGTATGTTTCTTCTCTCATTAATTCGTGAATGAACAATTGTATCTCATAAATTTTAGTCATGGTATTCAAATGCAATCATAACAAAAAATCACAACTCTCAAGTTCACCACAAGTGTTTCACTTAAGCATTTCAATCTCTCTAAATATATGTTTCTCTCATCTATCTTTAAATTCCATAATTCAACTTTGCTTTTTATTTCAAATTTCAAAATCTTCAAAACATACAACATCACAAGGACTTTTATTGGCTTATAACTTGGCTAGGCTAGAAGAAAAACTGGTTTTTCTAGATAATCAAACACTTCAAGTATAGAGAGTAAATAGATCAATCAAAAAATTTATAAGATTCTCCCCTCTTTTATTTTAATTCAAACCAATCATCAATTTTTCCCCCAAACTTATTTCTTTAAATATCTAATTTTTTTTTTTTAAAGAAAAGAGTCAACCTTTGATATCTTACCCTTGTTGACAAAATTGCAGTTTGATATTTGATGAAGTTAAGTCAAGAAAAGTCAAGACATATCAAAATAAGACTTCACTAGTTTTAAAACAGGATAATCTATAAAGGGTTTGTTTGTTCAATTTGTCAATGTTATTACTTTCCTATACATCTCGAAATTTCTTGGAGATGTATATTTTTTAGTGGCAACGGTTGAAACCTAGTGAGTGACTTTTAATTTTTAAGGTAAGTTATTAGGTTTGTCTCAATTTTTTTTTTTCATTTTTTGAATCTTTTTTCTCCCCTTTAATTAAGTGTTTTATAGCTTCTACAGCTCAATCGGGGCATATGGCATGTTGGGGTTTGGAGAGGAATTTTGTATTGTGAACTGTGAAGTGAATTTGTCTATGATGATGAATTAATTACACATAAGTCAATCATCTTTTCCATTCATAATAAGAAATATGGGTCAATAAACAATGAATGAACAAATTGCAGGCTCTTGTTCCATAATTTATTCATGTATTTTGTATCTGTTTTGTTTCTTGACTTAATATTCAATACTCCTTATGTATAGTTATTGTCAAATTTCTTAATGTGTATTGCATGAGTAGTTTCTTAAACATATCACTAGCAATAAGTAGTTTTCAAATACTATGAAATTTGCATGAAAAAATGTAGTCATTGTATTGTATGCATTTTTCTTAGTTTGTCCAACTTAGTAGTATAGAACCCTGCATAATTGGATGTTCTCTATTCATTCTTGCATGGATGCTATGAAGAATGGTAATAACGAGGTTATGGATGGCACAACTAAGAGAAAATTCAAGAATAGAATGTTAATAAACAATGAATGAACAAACTCGAGCTGCCATTCCAAAATTTATTCATGCCTTTTGTATCTATTTTGCTATCATGTCTCAATATTCAATACCTCCCTTATATATAAAAATTGTCAAATCTCTTAATTTGTAATTGTCTGTTATTTGAAATAGTACATCCAATTTCAAGCAACAAAACTACAAAGAAAATTGTCTCACTATATATAATTATTATTTTAAACATATCATTGGCCTATATAAAATCACAAATAAGTAATTTCCAAATACAATAAAATTTTCATGAAAAAGTGTAGTCACTATAGTATGCACTATAATATTTATTATTTTACATGATTTGTAATAAGAATGAAATTTGTATGAAAAAAAATGGTTCATAATAACATGAATCTGTAGTCAATATTAGAAATTATGTTTCATAATAACATGTTTCTGTAGTCAATATTAGAAATCATGGTTCATAATAACATGATTTTATAATCAATATTATAAATTTTCATGAGACTTTTAGGATTAAAAAATAATATAAAATTTGGAGTTACTACATTGGATCAAAATAATTATGCATATTTAAATATTTCTAATTAATTTTTATCAATTATTAGATTTAATCAAAAAGATAAATTTAATTTGGAAATAAAAAAGTACATAGGATTTTGTTTTGTATCTTTTTAGGATAAAATTTTGTTTTATTCAAAATAAAATTCAAATGTTAGGTAATTTTTTAAAAAAAGATTGTTATTATGTTTTGAAATAAAAAGCAATTTAAATTTAGATATTTATCGGTAAATATAATTTTACTGCACTGTTCTATATTTTCATTTTCCCATAGCTTTACAAAAATATTTTTTTACTGATTCAGTTATGTATCTGTTATTCCGTTCATGGCATTGGAAATAAAAGAAATTTAAGTAAAAAAACTGAAAATAAAAGAAATTAAAAAATACTACCTCTTGTTAAAAATATACATCATAATTTATTATTTTCCCATTTATTTTTTCAGTTTTCAATTGATTCAAAACTAATAACTTATACTGTTCATTCCAACATCTATAAATAGAATTTAGAATAACACCAAAAAATAATAATTTGGAGATACATAGTAGGCTTCTTTAGTTTTGGTGTTATTAGACTGTAGAAAAAATAACATAAAAGAATAATAGTGTTTTCTGTAATATAAGATGAAGATGATACTTGGTCTAATTAATTGATTAGTAGAAGCGTTTAAAGGGACTGACTCAAGTCTGAGTTTGATTTCTTTTAAGATTAAAGGCTGTGCTTGTTAATAGTTGTGTCATGACCTGACACAATCTGAGAATTACTCATCTAACCCGAGTACTATTCGCACTGTTCAGTTCTACCGATTACGACTCTAGGTTAGCTATGTCCGTGTATCTCTCGGGTGTATCCGGGTACTCTTCGGATTTCACATGCATACTGGCCCAGGCTCCAGGCTCCAGGATATACTACGAGAGTCTATTTCTGATGGTCTGAGTCAGGGTTTAACCACGTCTGAGTACCTCTCGGCCATGCCCGGGTGCCCTTCCAACGCCGCATGGACAGATACATTCAATGAAGCGTGGACACGCCGGGTTACCGCCGCTTCCTCTCTCGACACGGACACTCGTCGAAAGCGCGGACGACACCACGTCAGACACCGTCTATTGGGCCGGACACGGCCCATTAATCTAACACGCAGAAAAGATACGGCGATGAAAATGAAAAAGTAGAAAAAAATACGACAATAAGCAAAAAAATAAATGATGGTAGACCGGGACGGAGAAGCGGAAGAGATAACAAAACGAAAACGATTAAAATCAAAACTAAATTATTAAAACAAATTATATCTAAAAAGAAAATTTTGAAAGAAAGAAGAAGAAGGTGGGAAGAATGCAAGAACGAAAAAGAAAAAGAAAAGAAGGCAGGAAATCTGAAAAGAACGAAGAGGCAAGAAGCTACTGTATTGAGAAAGAAGAAGCTACTGGAGAAAGCATCTAAAAAATATGCTTATTATATAATTAAATAATATGATATTATAATATCATATATGTTTTAATATTTTTATAATAATATAATAATTTATATTAAATTATATTAATAATTATATTAAAAAATATATTATTAATTATATTAAAAATATATTAAATATGTTTTTTAATTATTAAAATTTGAATAGTATTTTTTTAATTTATATTTTCTCAATTTAATATTTAAATATAATTTTTTATATAGTATATAATTAAGTTATATTTAATTTATTTATATATAGAAAATTAAGATGAATTAAGTTATAAAAGAAGATTAAAACAAAACACTTCTTTTAAAATTAAGAAAAGCTTTTGATGGTAAAAACAATATGATTAAATTTGATGGATCTTACACAAAAATAAAAATTCATTTTAATAAATTTATAT